>Ga0207709_10002885_pt1 | contig 10518 bp, 10 predicted proteins | sample KBSM34metaG_FD_184397 | JGI IMG/M metagenome (GOLD analysis project Ga0207709, IMG submission 184397) | Miscanthus rhizosphere microbial communities from Kellogg Biological Station, Michigan, USA - KBS M3-4 metaG (SPAdes) (version 2) | ecosystem: Host-associated > Plants > Roots > Rhizosphere >...
ACGGCCACTTACGACCCCGACCGTGCAGAAGGCACCGAGCTGACCTACCTGCATGGCGTTGCCACCTCCACATCGCCCGAGGGACTCGACACCATCGAGGTCCCCGCCGGCACCTGGGCGGTGTTCCGCACCCAAGGCCCGCACCCGAGCGCCCTGCAGGAGGCGTGGGCCGCCACCGCGACGGAGTGGTTCCCCTCCCAGCCGTGGCGGCTGCGGCCCGGACCCGAGATCGTCGCGACCCTCGCGTTCGACCCGGATGCCGCTACCGCAACCTGCGAGCTCTGGCTGCCGATCGAACCTGACTAGGCACACGTCATCCCGAGGCGACCAGGGCGTGCACGGCCAGCGCCCCCACGTCGCACAACAGCAGAGTGTAGACGTCGCCCGGCGATTTCGCGACGACGTCGGTGCTGTGTTGCCGTTCGCGCCCGGCTTGTTCTCGACGATCACGGTCGTCTTCAGCGCCTCGGCCAGCGGCTGGCTGATCGCGCGCGCGATGATGTCCGACGAGCCGCCCGGCGTGTACGGCACGACGATGCGGATCGGCTTGTTCGGCCAGTCCTGCGCGGCCACGGCGGTGCCGAAACCGGCGGCGAAGAGTGCGAGAGCGAGGACGAGCGGTCGGCGGTTCAAGGGTATCTCCATCGGGTTCGAAACGGCCGGCTTCAGCGGACCATGCACGGCCGCTTCGGATCGAAGCGCCAGTTCGGGATCAGGTACTGCATCGCGATTGCGTCGTCGCGCGCGCCCAGGCCGTGCTGTTGATAGAGCGCATGCGCCTTCTCGACCTCGACCATGTCGAGCTCGACGCCCAGGCCCGGCGCCGCCGGCACGTCGACCAGCCCGCCCTTGATCTGCAGCGGCTCCTTCGTCAGCCGCTGGCCGTCCTGCCAGATCCAGTGCGTGTCGATCGCGGTCACGCGCCCCGGCGCCGCGGCCGCGACGTGCGTGAACATCGCCAGCGACACGTCGAAATGGTTGTTCGAATGCGAGCCCCAGGTGAGGCCCCAGTCGCGGCAGGTCTGCGCGACGCGCACCGAGCCGGCCATCGTCCAGAAGTGCGGGTCGGCGAGCGGGATGTCGACCGACTGCAGCGACAGCGCGTGCGTGAGCTGGCGCCAGTCGGTGGCGATCATGTTGGTCGCGGTCGGCAGGCCGGTGGCGCGGCGGAACTCGGCCATCACCTCGCGGCCCGAGAAGCCGTCCTCGGCGCCGCACGGATCTTCCGCATAGGCGACCACGCCGCGCAGGTCGCGCATCAGGCGCACGGCCTCCTTCAGCGACCAGGCGCCGTTCGGGTCTATCGTCACGCGCGCCTGCGGGAAGCGTTCGTGCAGCGCGGTGATCGCCTCGATCTCGGCGTCGCCGCGCAGCGCGCCGCCCTTGAGCTTGAAGTCCTGGAAGCCGTAGCGCGCCTGCGCGGCCTCGGCCAGGCGCACGATGGCTTCGGGCGTCAGCGCCGCCTCGTGGCGCAGGCGCAGCCAGTCGTCCGCCGCGTCCGGGGCGCCGGCGTAGGGGAGGTCGGTGCGGGCGCGGTCGCCGACGTAGAACAGGTAGCCCAGCATCTCGACCGCGTCGCGCTGGCGGCCTTCGCCGAGCAGGTCGGCCACGGGCAGGCCCAGGTGCTGGCCGAGCAGGTCGAGCAGGGCGGACTCGATGGCCGTGGCGGCGTGGATGGTGGTGCGCAGGTCGAAGGTCTGCAGCCCGCGGCCGCCGGCGTCGCGGTCGGCGAAGCGGCGCTGCAGGTCGGCGACGAGACGTTGCTGCGCGCCGACCGGCTGGCCGACGACGAGCGCGCGCGCGTCCTCCAGCGTCTGGCGGATCTTCTCGCCGCCCGGCACTTCGCCGACCCCGGTGCGGCCGGCGCTGTCGGTGAGGATCAGCAGGTTGCGCGTGAAGAAGGGGCCGTGCGCGCCGCTCAGGTTGAGCAGCATGCTGTCGCGGCCGGCGACGGGGATCACGCGCAGCTCGGTGATGCGGGGGGTGTCGGGGAAGGGCATGGCGTCTCCAGGCGGGCGAATCTGCTTTTCTTGTCAGTCATCGTACAACTTGAGGGCGCCGTGGAACCTAGGGAAACTACGCAAGCTTTCTCTATCGGGCACCGGGACGGATGGGCCGGACGGCCTCGGGACTAACCCTCGCCCCTCGGGCGCCGCGGGCGCTCTAAAGTCGATGTTGTACGATGACTTGAGATGACCGCCGGAACCACCATGACCGCTTCGACCGCCCGCCCGCCGCTCACGATCCGCATGGACGCCGACGACAACGTCGCGATCGTCGCCAACGACGGCGGACTCGCCGCGGGCACCGTGCTCCCCGCGGGCGTGCCGGGCGCGGGACTCGTGCTGCGCGACAAGGTGCCGCAAGGCCACAAGGTCGCCCTCGCCGACCTGCGCGAGGGCGCCGCGGTGCTGCGCTACGGCGTGCCCATCGGCTTCGCGCTCCAGGACATCCCCGCGGGCAGCTGGGTGCACGAGCGCCTGCTGCGCATCCCGCCCGCGCGCGGCCTCGAGGACCTGCCGATGGCGACCGCGCCGCGACCGCCGCACGAGGCGCTGGACGGCCATACCTTCGAGGGCTACCGCAACGCCGACGGTTCGGTCGGCACGCGCAACATCCTCGCCATCACCACCACCGTGCAATGCGTGGCGGGGGTCGTCGAGCACGCGGTCGCGCGCATCAAGGCCGAGCTGTTGCCGCGCTATCCGAACGTCGACGACGTCGTCGGCCTCGAGCACACCTACGGCTGCGGCGTGGCGATCGACGCGCCCGACGCGGTGATCCCGATCCGCACGCTGCGCAACCTCTCGCGCAATCCGAACTTCGGCGACGAGGTGCTGGTCGTGAGCCTGGGCTGCGAGAAGCTGCAGCCCGAGCGCCTGCTGCCGCCGGGCAGCTTCCCCATCGCCGACGGGCGCGACGCGGCCGCCGGTCCCGAGACGGTGTGCCTGCAGGCCGAGCGCCATGTCGGCTTCATGTCCATGATCGAGGACATCGTGCAGAGCGCGCGCCCCCACCTGGAGCGCCTGGACGCCCGGCGCCGCGAGACGGTGTCGGCGAGCGAGCTCGTCGTCGGCGTGCAGTGCGGCGGCAGCGATGCCTTCTCGGGCGTGACGGCCAACCCCGCGGTCGGCTTCTGCGCCGACCTGCTGGTGCGCGCCGGCGCCACGGTGATGTTCAGCGAGAACACCGAGGTGCGCGACGCGGTGGAGCAGCTCACGCGCCGCGCGCGGACGCCCGCCGTGGCCGACGCCATCGTGCGCGAGCTGGGCTGGTACGACCGCTACCTCGACCGCGGCCGCGTCGACCGCGCCGCCAACACCACGCCCGGCAACAAGGCGGGCGGGCTGTCCAACATCGCCGAGAAGGCGATGGGCTCCATCGTCAAGAGCGGCAGCGCGCCGATCTCGCACGTGCTCGCGCCGGGCGAGAAGCTGGCGCGCGGGCAGCGCGGGCTGGTCTACGCCGCCACGCCCGCGAGCGACTTCATCTGCGGCACCCTGCAGCTCGCCGCCGGCATGAACCTGCACGTCTTCACCACCGGGCGCGGCACGCCCTACGGCCTGGCCGAGTGCCCGGTCGTGAAGGTCGCCACGCGCACCGACCTGGCGCGGCGCTGGCACGACCTGATGGACATCAACGCCGGCCGCATCGCCGACGGCGAGGCCACGATCGCGGAGGTCGGCTGGGAGCTGTTCCGCCTGCTCCTGGACGTGGCCAGCGGGCGGCGCAAGACCTGGGCCGAGCACTGGAAGCTGCACAACGCGCTGGTGCTGTTCAACCCGGCCCCGGTCACCTGATCGTTCGGACTGTTCGAAGCGTCGCGCGCCCTCCAGAATGGGCGCATGGATGAACAGGACTTCGCCCGCGAGTTCGGCCGCCTGTACCGCGAGATCTACCTGCGCGCGGTACGCGAGGTCGATGACGCGCGCGAGCGCCTGTCGCCCGAGAGCACGGCGCTGCTGCTGCACCTCGCGCAGGCGGGGCCGCTGACGCTGTCCGAGCTCGCGCCGCACCTCGAGCGCTCGATGTCGACGCTGAGCGCCAAGGTGAGCGCCCTCGAGGACGCCGGCCTGCTGGCGCGCCAGCGCGACGACGCGGACGCGCGCCGCGCGCTGATCTGGCTGAGCCCCGCGGGGCGCGCGGCGCTGGCGCAGGCGCTCGAGGTGCTGGACGCGCCGCGCATGGCCGTCGCCGCCGGCGCCCTCGAGCCAGCGCGCCGCCGCCGCCTGCTGGACGACCTGCAGGCGCTCGCCGCGGCCATCCCCGCCCATCATCACGGAGACCCGCCATGAGCCACGCCTGCGAAAGCTGCGGCATGCCGATCGCGAACGGCCGCTTCTGCACCTACTGCGTCGACGCCTCGGGCGAGCTGCAGGGCTTCGAAGAGCGCTTCGAGCGCATGGTGCAGTGGGCGCGGCGCGAGGATCCGCTGCTGACGCGCGAGCAGGCGGAGCGCGACACGCTGGCCTACATGGCGCGCATGCCGGCCTGGGCCGCGCACCCCCGCGTGCGCGCGGCCGAGCGCGGCTGACGATGGGTCGCGAGGCGCAGGCCCCTTGCGCGATCGGCGCGGCGCGCGAGACGGCCAGGCTGCTGCTCGAGTCGCGCGAGATCGTGGTGCGCGGGGCGACGCTCCGGCGCCGCTTCGAGATCGCCGCGCTGGCCGCGTTGCGCGTCGAGGGCGGCGCGCTGCGCTTCGAAGCGGGCGGCGAGCCCGTCACGCTCGAGCTCGGCGCCGCCGAGGCGGGCAAGTGGCTGCGGAAGCTGCAGGCGCCCCCGCCCACGCTCGCCGCCAGGCTGGGCATCGGCCCGGACAGGCCGGCCGCGGTGCACGGCCCGGTCGACGACGCGACCCTGGCCGAGGCGCTGGCGGGCGCGACCACGGACGACCCGGCGCGCGCCACGGCCCTGGTCGCCGTCGTGCGCTCGCTCGCGCAGCTCGACGCGGCGATCGCGGCCCACGCCGGGCTGGGCTGCCGCCACCTTTGGGTGGTGCACGAGAAGGGACGCGACGCGGCGCTCGGCGACACGGCCATCCGTACCGCGCTGCGCGGGCGCGGCTACATCGACAGCAAGAGCTCCGCCGTCTCGGAGCGCCTGACGGCCACGCGCTACGCGCGACGCTGACCGCCCTTTCGCTGCCGCGACCGAACAATCTGCGACCGGGCGTACGCGCCAGGCTCGCCGCCGCAGGAAATCCGGCTGTCGGGCAAGCGGCGGTACAACTGCCGACTTCCCTGGGGATGGAATCGGTTCCAGAATCGCGCACCCGACGCACCCCAGGAGACGCCGACATGCCCCGAATCCTGCCGTTCCCGCCGCGCATCGCCGCCTGGCTGTGGGCCCTGGCCGCGCTGATGGCCCTGCTCGCGCTGCCCGCGCGCGCCGCCGACTACACCGATGGCGTCGCCGTCGCCGGCAGCACCGCCACGATCTGGTTCAAGTCCAACGTCGCGACGACCTGGGTCGACGTCCACTACACCGTGGACGGCGGCGGCCAGCTGAACGTGCGCATGACGTACTCGTCCGCCAACGCCCGCTACGAGCAGCCCGTCAGTCCCGTCGCCAACGGCACGGTGCTCCGCTACAGCTTCACCTACAACAACGGCAACCCGGCCTACGACACGCCGCCCGAGACCTATACGGTCGGCGGCACCGCGCCGCCGCCGACGGGCATCGCCTGCTTCTACGCCGACCCGAACTACGGCGGCGACTCGTTCTGCGCGAGCGCCGACTCGAGCTGGGTCGGCACGGCCTGGAACGACCGCATCTCGTCCGTCAAGGTGACGGCGGGCCACCAGGTCGTGCTCTACGGCGACATCAACTACGGCGGCGCCGCCCTGACGCTCACGGCGGACGCGCCCAGCCTCGCGACGTCGAACTTCAACGACGCGGCCTCGTCCTTCCGCATCGACCCCGGCACGCTGCCGACTTCCGACAATCCGGACTTCGGCCCCAACGTCACGATCTTCGATCCGTCGACGCCGCCCACGACGGTCCAGGCCGTGCTGGACAACGCGTTCAACGCCCAGAAGCTGAGCCCGACGGCGCAGTTCGGTCCGCAGCGCTACGCCTTCCTGTTCAAGCCGGGCAGCTACGCGGTCAACGCCAACCTCGGCTTCTACACGGCGCTCGCGGGGCTCGGCCAGAACCCGGACGACGTGACCCTCAACGGCAGCGTCAACGTCGACAGCGGCTGGAACTACGGCGACCAGGCCAACGCCACGCAGAACTTCTGGCGCTCCGCCGAGAACCTGGCCGTCGCGCCCACCGGCGGCACCGACCGCTGGGCGGTCTCGCAGGCCGCGCCGATGCGCCGCATCCACGTCCTCGGGAACCTGGTGCTGGGGCCCTCCAACCAGGGCAACGGCCAGGGATATGCCAGCGGCGGCTACATCGCCGACACCAAGGTCGACGGCCTGATCGCCTCGGGCTCGCAGCAGCAGTGGTACACGCGCGACTCGACGCTCGGCAACTGGTTCGACGGCGTCTGGAACATGGTGTTCTCGGGCGTCGCCGGCGGGCCGGCGACGACCTTCCCCGCGCCGCCGTACACGGCGCTGGCGACGACGCCAGTTTCGCGCGAGAAGCCCTACCTGTACCTCGACGCCGCCGGCAAGTACCGCGTGTTCGTGCCCGACCTGCGCACGAACGCCTCGGGCGCCAGCTGGATCGGCCACGCGACGCCGGGCAGCTCGATCCCGATGAGCCAGTTCTACGTCGCGAAGCCGGGCGACAGCGCCGCCACGCTCAACGCCGCGCTGGCGCAGGGGCTGAACCTGTTCTTCACGCCAGGCACCTACCACGTGGCCGACACGATCCGCGTCACGCGTGCGAACACGGTGGTGCTGGGCATCGGCTTCCCGACGATCCAGCCCGACAACGGCGTCGATGCCATGTTCGTCGCCGACGTCGACGGCGTGAAGATCGCCGGCCTGCTGTTCGACGCGGGTACCACCAACAGCGCCAACCTGCTGGTGGTCGGCCCGTCGGGCGCCGGCGCCTCGCACGCGGGCAACCCGAGCTCGGTGCAGGACGTGTACTTCCGCATCGGCGGCGCGGTGGCCGGCAGGGCGACCAACAGCCTGGTCGTCAACAGCGCCAACGTCCTGATCGACCACATCTGGGCCTGGCGCGCCGACCACGGCAGCGCGCCCACCGGCTGGACGGTCAACACCGCCGACACCGGCCTGGTGGTGAACGGCGCCAACGTGCTCGCCACGGGCCTGTTCGTCGAGCACTACCAGAAGTTCAACGTGGTCTGGAACGGCCAGGGCGGCCGCACGATCTTCTTCCAGAACGAGATGCCGTACGACCCGCCCAGCCAGTCGGCCTGGCGCGCCGACGCGACCGGCTACGCCGCGTACAAGGTCGCCGCCGGCGTCACGTCGCACGAGGCCTGGGGCGTGGGCAGCTACTGCTTCTTCAACGTGAACCCGGCCATCCACGCGGCGCACGCCTTCGAGGCGCCGGCGGTGGCGGGCGTGAAGTTCCACAGCCTGCTCACCGTCTCGCTGGGCGGCGTGGGCGTGATCGACCACGTGATCAACGACACCGGCGCGGCCGCCCAGGGCGCGGCGACGGTGCCGGTGGACCTCGTCAGCTTCCCCTGAGCCCGGGGGCCGCCCGCCCGGTCAGAGCTTCGCCAGCCCGGGCGAGGCGGGGCGCACCGGCGCCTCGCGCAAGGCTGGCGTGGCCAGCAATTCGGCCTGGCGCGCCGCGATGCGGGCGCCGAGGTCGGCCAGGTCGAGTCCGGCGGCGCGGCGCAGGCGCGGGAAGATCTCGTCCTCCTCCTCGCGCACGTGGTGCTTCACGTACTCCGAGAGCACCTTGACGCGCGCGTCGAACATCTCGCCCACCGGCTCGCGATCCTGGATCTGGCCGACCAGCTCCTTCAGGATCGCGTGCTCGACGCGCGCCTCGGGCACCAGGTCCTTCTCCGCCAGCGCCAGCGTCGCCGCCGGATAGAGGATCTCCTCCTCGACCTGCGCGTGCACCGACAGCGCGAGGCACACCTCGGCGACCAGCGCGCGTTTCTTCGCGGCCGAGCGGCTCGCGGCGATGCCGCCGAACAGCGTCGCCACGTGGCGGTGGTCGGCGCGCAGCAGCGCGGTGGCGTCGGGCCCGTCCTTGAGCGAGGTGCCCGCGCGCGAGGGCGCGGCGGCGCGTTTTCGCGGCGTCTTCGCGACCGGGGCGGCCTTGGCCGCCGGTCGGATGAGCGGTGCCGTGCGCGCGGACGCGCGGGCGGGTGTCTTCGCGACGGACATGGCGATGGCTCCTCTCTTGCAAGAACTCCGGGCCGTCGGCGTTCGCGGCAAGACGTGTTCCCAGCCACCGCGCGGCGCGCCCATTACCTGCGACGTCATCGCCCGCGCGCCGCGGCGCGCCGACCATGGCGTCGACCCCACACCGCAAGGACTCGACACCATGACCCCCTCCGACCTCGTCCCCCTCGCTGTCGGCCACATGATCGGCCTGGGCGCCATCGGCTCGTGCATCGGCATCGGGCTGATGGCCAGCAAGTACCTCGAGGCCGCGGCGCGCCAGCCCGCCCTGATCGAGCCGCTGCTGTCCAAGGTCTTCCTGCTGGTGGGCGTCCTCGACGGCGCCTTCCTGATCGCCTCGGGCATCGGGCTGTGGTTCGCCACCGCCAACCCGTTCCGGTGATACCCCGTTTGTACAGAAAGAAGGAGCCGCCATGCGTCCGTTCACCGTTCCCGACCTCGCCGCGCTGCTCGCCGGCCAGCTGCTCGCGCTCGTCGTCGGCTGCGCCTCGGCCTGGGGCGTCTGGGCCTGGCTGGCCGAAGCGCGTCCTTTCCACTGACGTATCGTTCCGGTCATGAGCCCCCGCACCCTCCGCCCCGTCGGCGAGCAGTTGCGCGAGTGGCGCCAGCGGCGCCGCCTGAGCCAGCTCGACCTGGCCTGCGACGCCGAGATCTCCACCCGGCACCTGAGCTTCTTGGAGACCGGCCGCGCCACGCCCAGCCGCGAGATGCTGTTGCGCCTCGCCGAGCGGCTCCAGGTACCGCTGCGCGAGCGCAACGCGCTGCTGCTCGCGGCCGGCTTCGCCCCGATGTTCAAGGAGCGCGGGCTGGACGACCCGGAGCTGCAGGTCGCGCGCGGCGTCGTCGAGCGCGTGCTGGCGGCCCACGCGCCGTACCCGGCGCTGGCGGTCGACCGCCACTGGCACCTGGCCCTCGCCAACGCGGCCGTGGCGCCCCTGCTCGGCGGCGTCGCGCCCGAGCTGCTCGAGCCGCCCGTCAACGTGCTGCGCCTGTCGCTGCACCCGCACGGCCTCGCGCCGCGCATCGTCAACTTCGGCGAATGGCGCGCGCACCTGCTCGCGCGCATGCACGCCCAGGTCGCGGCCAGCGCCGACCCGGTGCTCGCCGCGCTGCTGCGCGAGCTCGCCGACTATCCCGTCCCGCCGCCGTCCGGCGAGCCGCCGCGCCACGAGACGGGCGGCATCGCCGTGCCCTTCCAGCTACGCACCGACGACGGCGTGCTGAGCTTCCTCAGCACGACGACGGTCTTCGGCACGCCGGTGGACATCACGCTGGCCGAGCTGGCGCTCGAGACCTTCTTTCCGGCCGACGAGGCGACCGCGCGCGCGTTGGGGACCGGCCTTCGGCCTGTCCCCGTGTTTCCTGCGGCGTCCTGAACGCGGGGACAGGCCGCAGGCCAGTCCCCTCCCGGGTCAGGGGGCGACGGGGATGACGAACAAGGTGATCGAGTTCGCCGGCAGGCTCGCCTGGATCGCGCCGTTCTTCACCGGCACCGCGGCGGGGTGCTGGATGGCCGAGAGGGTCGGCGGCGCGTAGCGCCAGACCTTGGCCTTCTTGCCCGCGGCGAAGTGGCGCAGCGTGAGCGTGCTCGCCTGCGTGCTGCCGGTCTTGTTGATCGCCATGACGGTGAGCGCGCCCTGCGCGCCGCGGCGGGCGGCGTAGACCGAGACCACCGACTGGTCGGCGCTCGTCGCGCTGACCGACGAAGTGCCGAAGCGCCCGCCCTGGCCATCGACGTTCAGGTACATGCGGAAGGCGAAGGCGCCCGGGTCGCCGGACGCGGGCGGCACCCACAGCGTGGCCATGTCCAGCTGCTCGCGGCCGAAGATGCCCAGCACGTCGGCCTGCGCCAGCGCGCCGTTGATGTCCCCCAGCGCGCCGAAGTGGTACTCGCTGAGCGAGGTCTTCGTGCCGGGGTAGTCGGCCGCGACCCAGCCGCGCATGCGCGGGATCAGCTGCACGGTGTCGGCGATCCAGCTCTCGTCGACATACGTCGGATCCCACAGCGAGCGCGTGGAGCGCAGGCGCAGCGCGTCGGTGGCGGGATCCGTGGCGTCGGAGGTCACGCCGTTCCCCTGCGGGTAATAGTGTTCGTCGAGGTAGTCGAGGATGCGCTGGCCGTGGGCCTGCTCCCAGGCCTTCATCTGCTGCAGGTACCACTCGGCGAGCGGCACGTTGCCGTGCGCCTCGCGGTCCTTCGGGTCGTTCCACCAGGCGCCGCCCGGGGCGG
>Ga0207709_10002887_pt1 | contig 10514 bp, 8 predicted proteins | sample KBSM34metaG_FD_184397 | JGI IMG/M metagenome (GOLD analysis project Ga0207709, IMG submission 184397) | Miscanthus rhizosphere microbial communities from Kellogg Biological Station, Michigan, USA - KBS M3-4 metaG (SPAdes) (version 2) | ecosystem: Host-associated > Plants > Roots > Rhizosphere >...
AACGAACATGGAGCGGATACTAGATCGGTTGTACACCGACGTGCGCCTGGGGGCGTGCCTGGCCAAGCAGACCAAGGACGCAGGGCGCAGCCTTTGCTGGTTGCAAAGGCAAGCCTGAGGACGCAGGTATGCGCAGTGCCAGGCACGTCATCCAGGCGGTTCCGGCGGAGCGGTGAGCAGTACCCGGCAGGGGGCTTTCTTCAGCACGTACTCGGTCGCCGCCCCGATCTCGTCCGGCTTCGCCGCGCCGATGCCCCCGAGGACGCCGCCGCCGCGGATCTTCGACGGCGGCTCGCCGCCGATCACGATCGCCTCGGCATTGCTGCGGCGGGCCGCCTCGAGGATGCCGGCGCCGACCTTGCGGGCGCGGATCACGTCGGTCGTCACCTCCACGTCCTCGTACTCCTCCCCCACCTCGCGCGCCCGCTCCAGCGCCCGCCGGGCCTGCTCCTCGCGCTCCTTCGGCAGCTTCGCCTCCAGCGGCAGGGTCAGCGGCACTTCGATCACGTAGACGACGTCGAGGCGGGACTCCTGTCCCTTGCGGCCGCCGGCGTCGGCGGCGGCGAGGCGGCCCGCAGTGGCGACGATGTCGTCGTCGAACCTGGTCCCGAAGACCGGGACGAGGATGTTGGTGAACTCGATTTCCGGCACCTGCTTGGTCAGCGCCTGCTCGGTCACGGTGACGCGCTTGGTCAGCGTCGTCCCCTCGAAGACCTTGCGGTAGACGACGTAGAAAGTGAGCCCGAAGATCATCCAGCCGAGCCCCACCCAGCGCGCAGTCGAGTGGTAGGCGAGGACGCTGAGGAAGGCGAGGGCGCTGACGAGGGCGGCGAAGAGCGCCGGCAGCGGCACCTGGGCATGGCCCCAGGCGAAGCCGAAGGGGATTTCGAACGGCCGTCGCCGGTCGGGCTGGGAGACCCGCAGGCGGATGATCGAGAGGTGGGCGATCGTGATCGCCAGCGTCGCCCCGAAGGCATAGATCCCGGCCAGGAGCTTGACGTTGGTGGGGATGACGAGGCCGATCGCGATCAGGCCGCTGAGGACGATCGCGACGTACGGGGTTGCGGTGCGGCGGTGCAGCTTGCCGAGCCAGCTGGGGATCTGGCGGTTGATCGCCAGCGTGTAGATGTGGCGGGAAACGCCGAGCATCGAGGTGCTGGCGGCCCAGATCAGGACCGGCGTCGCGACCACGGCCACCAGCCAGCGCATCGTGTCGGCGACCCAGGCGGGTTCGAAGGCGGAGACGACGCCGAGCACGGGCTCCTCGACGAATTCGCCGCCGAGCGCGGTCTGCGGGCCGTCGGGACCGCCGACCACCGGCACCGCCATCAGCGCGATCGCCGCCATCCCGGCGTAGACGAGCGGCACCCCGAGGGCGCCGACGCTGGTTACCCGGCGCAGGTCCTCGCGGCTGACCTCGATGTCGGGGGCGAGGTCGGAGGCAGCCTCGATCCCCGCGTAGGCGAGCATTGCCACCACGGCGGCGTAGACGATGTCGCGGAAGCTGGGGTCGCCGAAGAGGTTGAGCTCAGCAGTGAGGCGGTCGGGGTGCATCACGACCAGCGCCCCGACGAGGATCACCGCCAGCTGCAGGCCGAGGTCGGCGAGGGCGAGCAGGGTCAGCGAGCGCTGCCGCTCGCGGCCGGTGACGTTGAGGATGTTGAGGGCGCAGATGGCGACGATCACCGCCGTCGCGATCCCGACCTCCCAGCCGGGGCTGGCGAAGTCCGCCGAAACCGGCTGCAGGTAGTGCGGGACCGAGAGCGCCGCGAGGGCGATCACGATCAGGTAATCGATCAGGATCGCCCAGCCGGCGATGAAGGCGATCAGCTCGTTGAAGGCGTGGCGGGCGAAGGTCGAGGAGCCGCCGCGCTCGCGGAACATCGCCCCGCCCTCGACGTAGGTGAGCGTGGTCAGGCCGAAGAGGAGCCCGGCGGCGAGGAAGATCAGCGGCGTCAGCCCGAGGCCGCGGTCGGCGACGACGCCGAGGGCGAAGTAGATCGAGAAGCCGACTGCCGAGTAGGCGGCGGCGAACAGCGCCGGGACGCCGAGGCCGCGCATCAGGATCGGCTCGGTGCTCGGCTCCTGCGGCCGCGCCGGCCGCTTGCCGTCGCCGCGGGCGGGTTGCTCCGGCGCGCTCAAGCGCTGCTCCTGGCGCCGATCCAGAGCCGACCGGCGCCGACCAGGATGAAGGCGATTCCGAGCAGGAAGCCGACCGAGGCGGGGCCGCCGCCGTTGGCGAGGGTGACGACGAGGACGACGACACCGATCGCGAGGAAGGCGAGCGAAAAGGCGCGGACAGCGCCGTGGTAGAAGCGGTCGCTGCTCACCGGCCCGCCTCGGCCAGGGCCGCGCCCGGCACCACCGGCGACTTCTCGGTCGGGTCGGAGACGACGATCACCCGGCAGGGGCGCTCGCCGAGGATCGTCTGCAGGGTCTTGTCGTAGAGCGGGACGCCGTTGCGGTAGTTGAGGCCGACGACGATCGCCTCGGCCTTGATCTCCGCCGCCTCGTCGGCGACCGAGTAGCCGGCCTGCCCCGGTCGCACCCGCGAGATGTGCCCGGTGACCCGTTGGCCACCGATCAGTTTCGCCTCCTCGATCTTGCTCTGCGCGTCGGCTTCCTTCTCCGGCATCGCCGCGTTCAGCGGCAGGTTGGTGGGGACGGTCATCATCGAGTGGACGTGGATGCCGCGGCGGCGCTTGGAGGCGAGCTTGACCGCGGTCGCCACCATCTCCGGCGAGAAGGCCTCCTCGTCCTCGAAGCCGACGAGGACGCTTCGGTACTCGACCTCCTCGACCCCGAGCGGCTCCGGCAGCACGACCTTCACGGTCTCGGTCAGCGGCAGGCCCTGGTTGCGGCGGTAGAGCACGTAGACGGCGATCCCGAGCGCCATCCAGCCAAGGCCGACGACGAGGGTGCGCGGGTTCAGCGCCATCACCACCAACCAGGCGATGAAGGTGCCGAGGCCGCCGAGGACGGCGCTGAGGGGCACCTCGACCCCGAAGGCGCGGAAGTTGAAAGGCGGCTTCCAGGTCCTTTCGACATCGGGTCTGTTGCGCCGCAGCTGGATCACCGCGACGTGGGCGATCGTGAACGAGAGCATCGCTCCGAACGAGTACATCGTCGCCAGGAAGTCGGTCTGCCCCGGCAGCAGGGTGATGATCGCGATGACGGAGAAGATCAGGATCGCGATATAGGGGGTGCGGTACTTCGGGTGGACCTGGCGCAGCCCCTCAGGGAGCTGGCGGTGCTGTCCCATCGAGTAGGTGAGGCGGGAGACGCCGATCAGGCCGGCGTTGGTCGCGATTAAGAGGATCACCGCGGCGAGGACGCCGACGTAATAGCGGAGGATTTCGGTCGGCGTCCCGGCGAGGCCGAGGTTCTCGACGATGCCGAGGATCGGGTCGTCGGCGAACTTGGAGCCGAGCTCGGTCGCGTAGTGGCCGGCGGCGTCCTGGGTGACCGGCATCGCCGAGAGGGCGACGATCGGGATCAGCAGATAGAGACCGAGGACGGCGACGACGGTGAGGCCGACGCTGCGGGGAATCGTGCGGGCGGCGTCGCGGGCCTCCTCGGCCATGTTCGAGATCGTCTCGATCCCGGTATAGGCGATCATCCCGACCGCGATCCCGAGCAGGAAGTCGCTCCAGGTCGGCGCCACCCCGAGGTGGACGTTGTTGACCAGGGTGTCGGGGCTGAGGACGAGGACGAGGCCGATCCCGACCAGGATCACCTGCGTCGCCAGGTCGGCGACGGCGAGGATGAGGTTGAGTTTCGCCGACTCCTCGGTGCCGCGGATGTTGATCAGGGCGAGGCCGACGATCAGGACCGCGCCGCCGATGATGTCTCCCGGGCTGTCCCCCAGCCAGGGCCAGAAGACGGCCAGGTAGTGGGGCACGAAGAAGGCCGAGATCGCGACCGTGATCGTGTAGTTGAGCATCTGCCCCCAGGCGGCGACGAAGCTGACGAGCTCGTTGAAGGCGTGGCGGGCGAAGCTGGAGGAGCCGCCGGCCTCGGGGAACATCACCGTCGCCTCGGCGTAGGTGGCGGCGGTGGCGGCGAAGATCAGGCCGGAGATGACGAAGGCGACCGGGGTCAGCCCGAGGGCGAAGGCGGCGGTGACGCCGAGCGCGTAGTAGATCGAGGAGCCGACGTTGCCGTAGGCGGCGGAGAACAGCGATCCGACGCCGTGGACGCGGCTCAGCGATTCGTCTCTTGGGATCCGCTGGGCCATCTATGAGGAACGAGAACCGGTCACTCAGACCGAATATACGGACGTGATCGGGGCTCTTCGCACGTGCGCCGCAGTCAGCTCGGCGGGCGAGGTGCAGCCGCAGAGCCCGAGGGTCAGCTGGAGCTCCTCCCGGAGAAGCCCGAGGACGGCGGCGACGCCCTCCCGGCCGCCCGCGGCGAGGCCCCAGAGGGCGGGCCGGCCGACGAGGACAGCGTCGGCGCCGAGGGCGAGTGCGGTGGCGACGTCGACGCCGCGGCGGATGCCGCCATCGACGAGGAGAGTGGCGCGCCCGGCGACTGCCTCGGCGATCTCCGGGAGGGCGTCGGCGGTGGCGAGCGAGCGGTCGAGCTGGCGGCCGCCGTGGTTGGAGACGACGACCCCGGCGGCGCCGTGGTCGAGGGCGAGCGCGGCGTCCTCGGCGGTGAGCAGGCCCTTGACGAAGACGGGGACGCTGCACTCGGAGGCGAGCGCCTCGACGTCGGCCCAGGTGAGGGCGTGGTTCATCAGCGCGAAGGTCTGCTCGATCGTCAGCGCCTCCCCGCCGCCGGTGGCGGCGGTCAGGCTCGGCGTCCCCAGCTCCTTCGGCAGCGTGAAGCGGTTGCGGCGGTCGCGCTCGCGGTTGCCGCCGGGCGGGGCGTCGGCGGTGACGAGGATCGCCTCGAAGCCGGCGTCGATCGCCTCGTCCATCAACGCCCGGGTGACGCCGGCGTCCTTGAAGGCGTAGAGCTGGAACCAGTGTCGGCCCTCGGAAGCGGCGGCTGCGACCTCGGCCGGGCGGGTGGTCGAGAGGGTCGAGAGGCACATGACCGTGCCCGCCGCGGCGGCTCCAGCCGCCATCCCGCTCTCAGCTTCGGGGTGCGCCATCCGCTGATAGGCGACCGGCGCGACGAAAACCGGCATCTCCACCCGCTTGCCCAGCACCTCGGTCGCGGTCGAGACCTCGCGCACGTCGTTCAGAACCCGCGGCCGCAACCGCCAGTGCCCCCACGCGGCGACGTTCTCCCGCAGCGTCAGCTCGTCCCCAGCGCCACCGGCGAAGTAGTCGCGCGGGCCATGCTCGAGCTTCGCTTCGCCCTCGCGCTGCGCGTCGGCAACGTTGATCCAGTCTGCGATCACGGCGGGAACCTACTCCCAAAAACGCCGGGGGACCGGGCCACAACACCCTCTACCCAGCAAGAAGAGGGTGTTGTGGCACGGTCTATGCTGCGCGCTTGTTGATCCCCGTCGCCCTCTTACTTGCGCTCGCCGCCATGTTGTTCGCATCGACCGACCAGCACGGCGCTCGCGTGGATCACATCAACGTCCAGAGCCAGGCCGTGGGACGGGAGCTAGGCGTCAATGTCGTCGTGCCGGCGAAGACGAAACCGCGCGGCGAGCGGCCGTTGCTCGTCTTCCTCCACGGCCGCGGCGGCTCTGACGAGACTTTCATCGGCAACGAGGCGGTGTTCGAAGGACTGGCGAAGCTGGGGCGCAAGGCGCCCGTCGTGGCTTTCCCCGACGGCGGCGACCACAGCTACTGGCACGACCGCTCCGAAGGCGACTGGGGCAGGTACGTGATGCGGGAGGTGATCCCGGCGGTGGAACGGCGCTTCGGGACCGATCCGCATCTCGTGGCGATCGGCGGCATCTCGATGGGCGGCTTCGGCGCCTATGACCTGGCCCTGCTGCACCCGCGGCGGTTCTGCGCCGTCGGCGGCCACTCACCCGCGCTCTGGTTCGAAGGCGGCGAAACCGCCCCCGGTGCCTTCGACAGCGCCGCCGACTTCAACCGCAACGACGTCGTCGGCATGGTCCGCGGCAACCCCGACGCGTTCGAGGGGATGCGGGTCTGGAACGACTACGGCGACGAGGACCCCTTCCGCGCCTACGACGAGGCTTCGTCCGCTACCTGCGCAGCGACGGCGCCGACCTCAGCGCCCACACCTGGGACGGCGGCCACGACGGCGCTTACTGGACCCGCCACTGGCCCGCCTACCTGCGCTTCTACGCCAACTCACTCGCCAGTTGCTGAGCCGATCAGGGATCCCCGTGTCGCTTTTGTTCGGAAAGCCGAACAAAGTCGACAGGACCCTCAGCCGCTGGGTGAACCCGCGGGCGGCGTCCCCGCAGGCGGCTCCGGGCCCCAGCTTTCGCGACCGTCGGTGGTCGCGATCGGGATCTTCGGGCCGGCCATCGCGGGAGTGTCGAGGGTGACGTCGGCAACCGCCTTGACCCGCGAGAGGACCTCCCGCACCGTGCTCTTGCGCCCCTGGTAGCCCCACGTCTGCAGGTCGGCGGTGAGGCCGGTGGCGTCGATCCCGGCCTCGTCGGCCAGATAGAGCGCCCGAGGCATGTGGAAGCCCTGAGTGATCACGACCGCCTCGTCGACCCCAAAGATCTGCCGAGCCCGCACCATCGTCGCCCAGGTGTCGAAGCCCGCATGGTCCTCGAAGACGTCTTCCGGCGCCACCCCATCCCGGACCAGCGCCTTCCGCATCGTGTCCGGCTCGTCGTACTTCCAAGTCCCGTGGTCGCCGGAGACGAGGATCTTTTCCACCTTCCCCGCGTGCCAGAGCCGCGAGGCCTGCTCGACCCGAGCGGCCAGCATCGCACTCAGGTCGCCATCGGGCTCCACCAGCGCCCCGGGCACGATCGCCACTTCGGTCTGCGGCACGTCGGCCACGCTCGACGTCGAGTCGCCACCGGACCAGAGCACATAGAGGTTCGCCACGGCGACCACAAGCACCAGCGCAACCACTCCCCCGATCGCGACCTTCGTCAGCCGCGGCCAGCGCCGCAGCGGATACGTCAACGCTCGAATCGGCTCCTGCACAGGCGAAAACGCTAACAAGCCCGGGCCACAACACCCTCCACCCGGCAAGTAGAGGGTGTTGTGGCCCGGGCCGAAGCGGGTCTACCCTTCAATAGATGGACGAGCAAGAAGCGAAAGCCCGCTGCGAGCAGCTCGCAACCGACCACCCCGACCGCACGACCCACCGCTGGGTCCCGGTCCCAGCCAAAGATGGCGAGTGGCAGGTGGCCAAGATCAACCTCCCGCCGGCCAAGCCACCCACCGGCACCGAAACCCGCGAGACCAAGTCCGAGGGCAGCGACGACCCGCGCATCCTTCCCCCGTGGCTAGACCCGCCCCGCGGCGGCATCGTCTAGGCCCAGCTTCACCGAGTCCGCGAGAACCATCCCTGAGGAGTGGTTTTCGCGGACTCGCGATCCAATCCCTCCCTAAACGCAGGAGCCGGGCCGCACCGACCTCCTACCTGCGAAGTGGAGGTTGGTGCGGCCCGGCTCGGGCCCGCTAGGTACTTCTAGAACTTCACAATCGGGATGATCAGAATCGCGACGATGTTCGCGACCTTGATCATCGGGTTGATCGCTGGGCCGGCCGTGTCCTTGTAGGGATCGCCAACCGTGTCGCCGGTTACCGAGGCTTCGTGCGCCGGCGAGCCTTTGCCGCCGTGGGCGCCGTCCTCGATCAGCTTCTTCGCGTTGTCCCAGGCACCGCCACCGGCGGTCATGCTGATCGCGGCGAAGAGGCCGACGACGATGACGCCGATCAGGAGGCCGCCGAGGGCGTCGACGCTGAGGACGCCGACGATGACGGGGACGACGATCGGGATCAGCGACGGCAGGATCATCTCTTTCTGCGCCGCGGCGGTGACGATGGCGACCGTTTTGCCGTACTCGGGCTTTTCGGTCCCCTCCATGATCCCGGGGTGCTCGCGGAACTGCTCGCGGACCTGTTCGACCACCTGACCGCCGGCGCGGCCGACAGCCTCGATCGCGAAGGCCGAGAACAGGTAGACCATCATGCCGCCGATGATCAGCCCGATCAGCACGTCCGGGCTGGTCAGGTTGAAGAGCCCGTTGAGATCGAACCCAGCGGGCGCCTCGTCGGCGAGCTCACTCTTGAAGGCGGCGAACAGCACCAGCGCCGCCAGGGCGGCGGAGCCGATCGCGTAACCCTTGGTCACGGCCTTGGTGGTGTTGCCGACCGCGTCGAGCGGGTCGGTGACGTTGCGGACGTCCTCCGGCAGCTCCGCCATCTCGGCGATGCCACCGGCGTTGTCGGTGATCGGCCCGAAGGCGTCCAACGCGACGATCAGACCGCAGAGCGAGAGCTGCGCCATCACGGCGATGCCGATGCCGTAGATGCCGGCGAGCTCGTTTGCGGCGAGAATCGCGAGGGCGATAACGAGCGCCGGGGCGGCGGTCGACTGGTAGCCCTGCGCCAGCCCCTGGATGATGTTCGTCGCGTGCCCGGTCTCGGAAGCCTGGGCGATCGACTTCACCGGCCGGAACCGGGTCGACGTATAAAATTCGGTAATCACGAACAGCAGCGCCGTGACCGCGACGCCGATCACCGCGCAGAGCCAGAGGTCACCGACGCTGACCGCATCGGCCGCGGCGTTGGCGAAGCCGAGCTTCACCGCATCGCTCATCAGCCAGTCCGTGACCGGGTAGAAGGCGGCGATCGAGATCAGCCCGGCGAGGATGACGCCCTGGTAGAGAGCGCCCTCGACGCGATCGGTTTTCGTCCGCACCACCAGCGCGCCGATGATCGAGGCGATGATCGCGACGCCGCCGATGACCAGCGGGTAGATCGCGACCTCGCGGGCGAAGTCACCGTTGAAGGTGAGGACACCGAGCAGCATCACGGCGACCGTGGTGACCGCGTAGGTCTCGAACAGGTCGGCGGCCATGCCGGCGCAGTCGCCGACGTTGTCGCCGACGTTGTCTGCGATCACGGCCGGGTTGCGGGGGTCGTCCTCGGGAATCCCCGCCTCGACCTTGCCGACGAGGTCGGCACCGACGTCGGCGGCCTTGGTGAAGATGCCGCCGCCGAGGCGGGCGAAGACCGAGATCAGCGAGCCTCCGAAGCCGAGGCCGATCAGCGCGTCGACGGCCTCCTTGTCGGTGCTGCCGATGAGAAGCAGGAACCCGAAGTAGCCGGCGACGCCGATCAGCGCCAGGCCGACCACCAGGAGACCGGTGACCGAGCCGCCCTTGAAGGCGACGTCGAGCGCCGGCGGCACCCCGCCGCGGGCGGCCTCGGCGACACGCGAGTTGGCCCGCACCGAGACGTTCATCCCGATGAAGCCGGTAGCGCCGGAGAGGACGGCCCCGATCAGGAAGCCGACCGCGGTTTCCCAGTTCTGCAGGACCAGGAGCAGGACCGCGATCGGGATCGCCAGGGCGGCGATGATCGTGTACTGGCGGCTGAGGTAGGCCTGCGCCCCCTCCTGCACTGCGCCTGAGATTTCCCGCATGCGATCGTTGCCCGCGGGCTTCGCGAGCAGTCGCTGGGTGACGATAAGTCCATAGACAACGGCGGCGGCAGCGCAGACGAGCGCAACCACCACGCCGTAATCGGTCAGAAAGTCGGTCAAAGTTCCTATTCCTCCGGTGGTTTGGGCGGCGCGGGAGTCTATAGAGAGGACCGGAAGGCCTGCTGTGAGCCCGAATAGGTGCGGCGCGTCTCGGCCACCGCATCGCGGTAGATGTCCTCGATCGAGACCCCCGAATCGAGCGCCTCCCGCGCCCGCTGGGCGCCATTTCGCTCGGGCAGCGTCAGGTCGATTCCGAGCTGGGTCCGCGCCGGCTCGGTCCAGACGACGACCTGCTCGAGCAGCGACCGCGTCGGCACCTCCTCCCCGCGCCGCCAGTCGATCATCCGACCGCCGGCGCCGTAGCGGATCGCCCGCCAGAGGTTCTCCTCGATCTCGCGATCGGCCAGCGGCACCCCTTTGCCGTCGTAGCCGTGCTCGTCGAAGTCGAGCGCGGTCTGGGCGATGCAGGCGGCGATCAGCCCGGCGAGCGCGAAGGAGTCGTCTCCGCGCGTCTGCGCGTCGCAGATCCGCACCTCGACGGTGCCGAAGCTGTGATGCGGCCGCACGCTCCACCACAGCTGCGTCGACTCAACCACCGAGCCGAGACCCTCGAGGTCGCCGACGAAGCCGGCGTAGGTCTCCCAGTCACCGAACGGCGAGGGGACGCCGCAGCGCGGGAAGGTGCGGGTGAAGATCTCGGTGCGGACGCTGTGCAGGCCGGAGTCGCGGCGGTCGAGGAAAGGCGAGTTGGCCGAGGCCGCCAGCAGCAGCGGCAGCAGCTCCCGCAGCCAGTCGCAGACGGCGATCGCCCGGTCGGCGCCGCGCACCCCCATGTGTAGGTGCAGGCTCCAGGTGTTGTTGCGCTGGGCGACCCAGCCGAGTTCGTTACGGAGCCGGTTGTAGTGCGGGGTGTCGATGATCCGCTGGTCGAGGTAGTTCGCCCAGGGATGGGT
>Ga0207709_10002888_pt1 | contig 10510 bp, 14 predicted proteins | sample KBSM34metaG_FD_184397 | JGI IMG/M metagenome (GOLD analysis project Ga0207709, IMG submission 184397) | Miscanthus rhizosphere microbial communities from Kellogg Biological Station, Michigan, USA - KBS M3-4 metaG (SPAdes) (version 2) | ecosystem: Host-associated > Plants > Roots > Rhizosphere >...
GGGCGCGCCCGGCGCAGGCCGCTGCTGCTGCGGGACGCGCAGGCCAGTTCCCTCGTCGAGGCGTTCGTCATCATCGGGGTGCTGACGATCCTGGTCACCCGTGCCTACCTGCATCTGACCGGGTACCCACAGGTCGGCGGGTCCACACTGCACGTCGCACACGTGCTGTGGGGCGGGCTGCTGATGGTGGCGGCCCTGGTCGTGGTGTTCTCGTTCCTCGGCCTGCGGCCGCGACTCCTCGCGGTGGTGCTGGGCGGCATCGGATTCGGGCTCTTCCTCGACGAGGTCGGCAAGTTCGTCACCAAGACCAACGACTACTTCTACCGTCCCGCCGTCGCGATCATGTACGTCGTCGTGGTGGTCCTGCTGCTGCTCAACCGCTGGCTGCACGACTCCCGGCCGCCGAGCGTCGCCGAGGACATCAGCAACGCCGCCGCCATCGCGGTGGACGGCCTGATCCGGGGACTGCCGCCGGAGCGCCGGGCGCTCGCGCAGGCGCAACTGCACCGGGCGCAGGTGGCGGGCGCCGACGTGGCCGCGATCGCGGACATCGGTGACCTGCTCGCGCGCTGCGATCCGCGGGAGCCCGGCCGGTTCGGGGGAGTGCGGGCGTGGGAATCGCGGCGGATCCCGTCCGCGCTGAACAGTCGCACCGCGGTCGGCGTGGCGGCCTTCGTCCTTGTGCTCTTCTCGACGTCCGGGCTGATCAACGCCATCGTCACGCTGTCCTCCGATCTCGAGGGCGCGGCCGGGACCATCACCACCCTCGGTCAGCTCGCAGGCACCGCCGTCGCGTGCGTGCTGAGCTGGGTCGGCGTCGTGAGGCTCCGCAACGGCAAGCTGTGGCCGCTGCAGTTCCTGCGGGCCGCGGCGCTGGTCACGGTGCTGTTGACCCAGGTGTTCGACTTCGTCGCGCAGGAGTTCGGGGCGTTGCTCAACGTGGTGGTCGGGTTGTTCGCGCTGGCGGTGCTGTCGGCCAGGATCGCGGTGCTCGAGCGCCGCGCGGCCGAGGCGGCGTGAGCGGTCGGCACATCCGCGACCCGCGAGGTTCCGCGCCACCGCTGCCCGAAGGCCCCACGTCGCTTACCGTAGTCAGGTGACCAATCCAGCTCAGGGCGCCGCGGCCACCGAATCGGTCTGGCCGGCGGTCCTCACGTGGCGGGCCCACACCGCTCCTCGGATGGAGTCGGTTCGTGTGCAGCTCGTCGGCAACCGGATCAAGGCGGCCGGCCGGATCATCGGTGGTCAGTGCGCCGAGCACCCCGCGTTCAGCGCGTCCTACGACCTGGTCACCGACGAGAACGGGGTGACCCGCAGGCTCTCGCTGCGGACCAGCCTGGCTTCGGGTGAGCGGCAGGTCTCGATCAGCCGGGACTCGGAGGGCAACTGGATGGTCGAGAACGGGACCAACCCCAAGCGATCCACCTTCGGCGGCGCGCTGGACGTCGACGTGGTGCTCAGCCCGTTCTTCAACACCCTGCCGATCCGGCGGCTGGGCATGCACACCGACTCCGAGGACATCCAGGTCCCGGTCGTGTACGTGTACCTGCCCGACCTGAGCGTGCAGGAGGCGAGCCTGACCTACAGCAGCGGCTCGGACGGCATCCACGTGCTCTCGCCGGTGTCGAGCTCCTCGGTCACCATCGACCGCGACGGCTTCATCCTCGACTACCAGGGCCTGGCCGAGCGGATCTGAGGCGGCTACGCCGCCTGTGCGTGGTTACCGAGTCCCTGCACTCACGAAGCGCGCACGGGCGCGCAGCGCCCCACCCCGGCGGCCGGCGTCGCGCATCCGTTCCACCCAGCCGTCCGCGCCGACCGCGACGTCGGTGATCTCCCAGCGGTCCAGGTTCTCGTAGCGCAGGCGCGCGGCGTGGCCCGCCGTCACCAGGGTCTCCGTGCTGCCGGTGTCCGCGAGGGCGTCGCGGGCGTCGGTCAGCAGCCGCAGTGCCTCGTCCAGCGCGACGATCAGCGCGCCCGAGTTCGCCTCGCACATCGCGCGCACCAGCTCCGGCGCGGTGCCCGCGACCCGGGTGCCGTCCCGGAACGAGCCCGCCGCCAGCCCGAGCGCCAGGTCGCCGCCTGCCGCCGCGGTCACCGCCAGCGCCTCCGCCAGCAGGTGCGGCAGGTGCGAGATGCGGGCGGCCGCCGCGTCGTGCTCGTCGGCGGCGGCCGGCACCACCACCGAGCCGCAGTCCACGGCCAGCGCGGCCACCTGGCCCCACACCACGGGGTCGACGCCGTCGTCGGTGCCGACCACCCACACCGCGTCGCGGAACAGGGCGACGTCGCCCGCCGCCCAGCCCGACTGCGAGGTCCCCGCCATCGGGTGCCCCCCGACGAACCTGGCGCCGAGGCCGTGCCCACGCACCGCGTCGAGAACCGCCCGCTTCACGCTGACCACGTCGGTGAGCGCGCAGTCGGGGGCGTGTGCGGCGACCGCGCCGAGCACGGCGTCGAGGGCCGGGACGGGCACCGCGACGACGATCAGCGCGCCGGACCGCTCGGCCCGGTGCAGCACCGCCTCGATGTCGGTGTCGGCGTCGTATCCGTCGGCGCGGGCGTCCTCGACGGCGCCGGCGGAGCGGTTGTAGCCCCACGCCGTCCGACCCGCGGCGACGGCGGCCCGCAGCACCGAACCGCCGATCAGTCCGAGCCCGAGAACGCACACCGGCGGGTCAGTCGCTTCATCAGACACCCGGATAGGTTGGCACATTTGCCAGCGGACTTCAGTTACCGGCGCCCGGCGGACTACGGTGACGGCATGGCAGCTCAGCGCGCGCGTGACAACAGCGCCCCCTCGGACCAGTTCGAGGATCTCGATGGCTTCGGCGTCGCGGTTGTCCTCGACGACGGCAAGTGGAAGTGCACGGCGCTGACCTCGGCCGCACTGAACAGTCTCGAGGCCGCGGAGACCGAGCTGCGCGAGATGCGGAGCTCCGGCGCCGTGTTCGGCCTGCTCGACATCGACGACGAGTTCTTCGTCATCCTCCGGCCTGCGCCGTCGGGCACCCGGCTGCTGCTCTCGGACGCCACCGCCGCGCTCGACTACGACATCGCCTCCGATGTGCTCGACGCGCTCAACATCGAGACCCCTGACCTCGACCCCGACGAGCTCGACGACGTCGACCCGTGGGAGGAGGGCGACCTCAGCCTGCTCGCGGACCTCGGCCTGCCGGAGCCGGTGCTCGGGGTGATCCTCGCCGAGACCGAGCTGTACCCCGACGAGCAGCTGGGCATGATCGCGCAGCGGCTCGGCTTCGCCACCGAACTCTCCTCGGTGCTCGACACCCTGCCCCGGTAGATGTCGCTGCCCAGCGGGGCGAGGGACCGCGACGAGGCGATGATCCGGGCCGCGATCGCCGCAGCCTCCGCCGCGGACTCCGCGGATGTCCCGGTCGGCGCCGTGGTCTTCGACGCGAACGGCGTCGAGCTGGCCAGGGCCGCGAACGCCCGCGAGGCCAATGCCGACCCGACCGCGCACGCCGAGATCCTGGCGCTGCGCGCGGCCGCCCTGGTGCATGGCGACGGCTGGCGGCTGGAGGGCGCGACCCTGGCGGTGACCCTGGAACCGTGCACGATGTGCGCGGGGGCGCTGGTGCTGGCCCGGATCGAGAAGGTCGTGTTCGGGGCGTGGGAGCCCAAGACCGGGGCCGTCGGGTCGCTGTGGGACGTGGTCCGCGACCGCAGGCTCACCCATCGCCCACAGGTGCGCGGCGGCGTGCTGGAGGACGAGTGCGCGGCGCTGCTGGAGGGCTTCTTCCGCGAGCAGCGCTGATCGCGCGGAGGTCCCGGTCAGCGGCCGATTTAGCGCCAGGCCCGGAGTCGGGTAAAGTCACCGGCGGTGGCGTGTCCGAGCGGCCTAAGGAGCACGCCTCGAAAGCGTGTGACGGGTAACCCCCGTCCGAGGGTTCAAATCCCTCCGCCACCGCCAAGGACCCTCACCTGCTCACGCAGGTGAGGGTCTTTTTTGCCATCAGAGGCGTCGCCACGTGCGACACACGCCGAGCGGCCCGAGGGCACGAGTTCACGCGTCATGGATGGTGGGTACAGTCCAACCTGCCCGGCAGGCCAGGTCATGGATACCCGCCCCTTGGCGCGAGCGAACCCAGCGATCGGAGGTGGACATGGCAACCGCGACTGCGAAGGACGCTGCCCGCAAACTGCGAATGCAGTACTGGAACGACGGCATGGGCAACATTGCCTTCCCGATCGATCCCTGGGAGATTGCCGAGCGCCTCGGTATCGCGGTTCGGCCCGCGATGCTGGACAACAACCTGGCTGGATTCATTGTCCGGGAGCAGGCAGACGGCCCGACCGAGATCTATGTGAACGAATCCGATCACCCGGTACGTCAACGGTTTACCCTCGCGCACGAGATCGGCCACTACATTCGGCACCAAGACGACCCCGAGCCGATGGGGTTCGTCGACGAGCGGGCCGAGCTCGCCTCATCAGGAACAGACTCCGAGGAGATCTGGGCAAACCAGTTCGCCGCCGAATTGTTGATGCCTGCGGCGATCGTGAAGAAATGGTGGGCTGAGGGCTTGTCGATCGGTGATCTGCGACGGAAGTTCAACGTGTCGACTCCCGCGATGAACAATCGCCTGGCCGGCCTGGGATTGCTCGGACGGTGACCGGGGATGGAACTGCCGTCGATCAAAGTCAGGTCGGCGCCAAATTGGCGCGCGCGACCAGGTTGGAAGAGCTCCACAAGCGACAGGCAGCTGTAGAGGAGCCTTCAGGCGCCCGGTCCGGCGACACTGATGCGGCGAATACGCCCGCTGAATCCGATGGTGGCTCGGAATCTGGAGAGCAATCGGAGCGAGATGAGGACTCGAACAGTGCTCTCCTCGCGGCAGAGCTGCGCATACGGACTCTGAAGGCGAAGAACCGCGAACAGGACATCAAGCTTCGGAAGCGCCTCGCACTCTGGTCGACCATCTTTGTCGGGGCGCAACTTCTCATGTCGAACGTGTTCTTCGGGGTGTATCTCTTCGTAAACCGGGAGAACCCCGATTCCCAGGTGATGATCGCGTGGCTGACCGCTTCGGTCGTGGAGGTCATCGGCATCCTGCTGGTCATCGCACGAAGTCTGTTCCCCGTCAAGAACGGGAACGGGCAGGGCTCCAGCTAGCCGGTTCTCGCTGCGGTCACCGCCGGGCCGCGTCCACCGCCGTGTCGATCAGCCCGGACAGCTCGCCGCCGACGCGGTCGAGTGCCTGCACGCTGCGCTGCGCCCTCGCCACGAGCAGTGCCCCCTCGATGGCGGTGACGGCGGTGGTCGCAAGGGACTCGGCGCGGGCCGCGGGCACACCCCGCTGGGCGAGGGCCGTCGCGATGGCCTCCTCCCAGGCGGTGAAGCTCTCGCCTGCGATCTCCCGCACGGCCGCGAAGTCCCCGCTCTCCAGCGCGCCCGCGGCCACCGGGCAGCCCGACCGGAAATCCGAGTCCAGCAGCTGCCGGCGGAACATGCCGATGAGCCGCGCCAGGGTCTCGGACGGTCCGCCCTGCGCGAGGCTCGACTCGATCAGCGTCTCCATCAGGCCGCCCGCCGTGCGGGTGGCCTCCTCGGCCAGCTGGGTCTTCCCGCCGGGGAAGTGGTGGTAGATCGACCCGCGCGGGGCCTCGGCGCGCTCGATGACGTCGGCGAAGGAGGTCGCGTCGATGCCCCGCTCACGGAAGAGGGCGATGGCGCTCGTGAGCATCCGGTCGCGGGCGGTGGGGCGTTGTGTCACGTGCTCGTTCTCCCTTGCTGCCTATGTCGGTCAGCATAGTTCGGTACTGTCGGCCCTCGAGACATGTCGCGCGACACAATCGGCGGGCCCTCGAGCGAAAGCGAGCGACCATGCACTGGTTCGATCTCGACCCGATCGACGACTCCTACTTCGAGACCGCGGATTTCGTCTACACCTACGGCATGGATCTGCGTGCGGGGGCGGACGAGGTGTGGCGGGGCCTGACCGGCGCCGAGCCGCTGTCGTGGTGCCGGCTGCTCGACGTGCACTACACCTCGGTGGCCCCGCACAGCACGGCGACGACCAGGGTCGCCAAGGTGGCGGGCGGCTTCATGCAGCTGCGCGAGCAGTTCTTCGTCTGGGACGAGGAGCAACGGCGGCACGCGTTCTACGTGAAACAGGCCAACGTCCCGCTGTTCCGATCGTTCGCCGAGGACTACCGGGTCGAGCCGACGCCGACGGGTTGCCGATTCGTCTGGACCTTCGCCTTCACCGCGCGCCGCGGCTTCGGGGTCCCGGTCCGGCTCGCGCTGCCGGTGAACAAGGCGCTGTTCGCGAGCTTCGCCCGGGACACCCGCAAGCACTTCGGCGCGGTGAACTGACACCCTGCGGAGCGCGCGGGAGGTCAGTACTGTCCCCGACATGAGCAGACGCTGGTGGGTACTCGGGGGGATCGCGGTCGTCGCGGTGCTCGGCCTCGTCGTGGGGCCGTGGGTGTACGGCACCTGGATCGCCGGGGACGATGCGCCCGCCGCCTCGGTGTCCACCTCCGGCGCCGAGCCCGCGACGGGGGAGGTGAACGGGCAGTGGGTGGTCTACGCAGGCCTCCCGCCGAACGAGACCGCCGCCGGCTACACGGTGCACGAGATCCTCAACGGCGCCAGCGTCACTGTGGTCGGCTCCACCGGGGAGGTGAGCGGCTCGGCGACCGTCGAGGCCGAGAAGCTGACGGCGGGCGAGATCGCCGTGCAGGTCGCGTCCATCTCCACCGACGACTCCCGCCGCGACGGGCAGTTCGACGGCAGGGTGATGTCGGCCGACGAATTCCCCACCGCCACCTTCGTCCTCGACGGACCCGTTGACCTGTCCGGCCTGCCGGTCGACGGCACCAGCGGAACGGTCACCGCGACCGGAACCCTCACGATCAAGGGGGAGGCGCGGCCGGTCACCGCCGACGTCGAGGTGCTCCGGTCGGGCGATGCGCTGGTGGCCTCCGGCAGCATCCCGGTCACGTGGACCGATTTCGGTGTGCAGCCCCCGTCGCTGGGCTTCGTCACGGTCGACGGGTCCGGGACCGTCGACTTCCTGGTCAGCCTGCGGCGGGCCTGAGCGAACGGGACCCGAGGCCAACCGCGACGGCCAGCGCCGCCAGCGCGCCCACGTCCACGGCCCGCACCCGCGACGACTGCGGGTTCGTCGGTCCCACCGCCGCGGTCAGCGCGATGTAGCTGCCCATGCTCGTCGCGGCGGCGGCGACGGTGGGGACCCGGATCGACGGCACGAACGTGCCCGCCAGCAGTCCGCCGCCGACGATCGCCAGCAGCGCAGCGCGGTGGCGCAGCAGCAGTTCCAGGTCGGCGTCGCCCACCCGCACGCCGTAGAGGGACTCGACCCGTGACGCCGAGAGCGCCGCGGCGCCGGGTGCCAGGTTGACCAGTCCGACGCCGACCAACAATGCCCGTGCGATCCGATCGGCCCACATGGTTGCCCCTTTCGTGGTGGTTGTTGTGTCAGCATGGCGGTTGTGGACCGGTCGCCGCTTCCAGAAACGTGCGCTGTCACCGCGGCGCCCGCGCTGTGGGTCGGCTACGGGCACGCCGTCTATCTCGGGCCCTCGCTGCGGCTGGACCCGCACTCGACGGCGGTGTACTGCCTGGCGGTCGGCGTGGACGCGCCGCTGATCCTGCGGGTGGACGGGAGCGCCGACGTGATGCACCGATCGGTGCTCGTACCGCCGCGGACGAGGCACCAGATCGTCGCGACGGGGGAGCGAATGTTGTTCTGCTACTTCGATCCCGGCTCGGCGCGGGCGGGCGGGTGCCTCGAGCGGATGGCGGCGGCGGAGGGCGTCTTCGGGATCGGGCACCGGGCCGAAGCGGAGTTGATCGGCCTCTGCTCCGGCCCGGTCCTCGACGCAGGCCGCATCCTGGACGCGGCGTCCGGCCCGGTCCACGGGCCGGACGACGAGCGGATCGGCGGGGTGATCCGGACGATCCGCGCGCAGCCGGGCGCGCCGGTCACCGCGGCGGAGTTCGCCCGCGACACGCACCTGTCGACGCCGTACTTCCTCCGGCTGTTCGCCACGGAGACCGGGACCAGCTTCCGCCGCTACCGGCTGTGGGCCCGGATGCTGCACGTCGCGACGGCGGTGTCGAAGGGCTCGGACCTCACCCGCGCCGCCGTCGACGCCGGCTTCGCGAGCCCCTCCCATTTCAGCGACGCCTTCCATCGGATGTTCGGTCTGACCGCGACCACGCTGCTGAGCGGCGGGGCCGCGATCGCGGTCGAGGGCGGCAGCTGAACCTCCTACTTCACGTTCGGGAAGAACGGGTCGACGGGGAAACAGGGCACCGGCGTCTGGTGATCCGGATCGAGGGCATTGAGCACGAACCGCCAGGCCCTTTCGCTGTAGAGCGACGAGAGGTGTTCGGACCTGTCCGCCTCGCAGCCGTCCTGCAGCAGGACGTTCGTGACGTTCGCGCCCGTGAGGAACTGCTCGGTGTAGGGGGTGACCACCTCGTCGTACTCGGTCACGATCGTCGTGTACCGGACGCCGGGCCTGGTGTCGCCGTTGCCGTAGGTCTGCGCCATCAGGTCGGAACCCAATGCCTGCTGGGTGAGGGCCGGGGTGAGCCCGGTGACCACGTCGTAGAGGCTGCGGCCCACCGGCGGGACGAGGCTGCGGACATAGACGCCCCCGCTGAGCGTGGTGCCGTGTGCGCTCGGCGAGATCCCGATCTGCTTGTCCACCTTCCGATCTCCGCCGAGGGCGGTGAGGTCCCCCCGTCGCCACATTCTTACTTTTGAGTAAGTTAACACGTGAAGTGTGACGCGGGCCATCCTCCTGGCGGTGCGGTCATGGCGTCCATCCCGGCGGGCCGAACACATACCCGAACCGCTCCCGCCACGACCCGGCGGCCCGAACGTCGCGGCCGATGGCGGCGTACTCGTGTCCCTGCAGGGTGACGATGTTGTGGGTGCGCACCGGCGTGGTCAGCCCGTAGGTGGGGCGATGCGTCTCGGGAGTGAAGGTGCCGAACATGCGGTCCCAGACGATGAGGATGCCCGCGTAGTTCTTGTCGAGGTACTCGGGGTCGCAGCCGTGATGCACCCGGTGGTGCGACGGCGTGTTGAACACCAACTCGAACGGCCGGGGCAGCCGGTCCACCCGCTCGGTGTGCACGAAGAACTGGTACACCAGGTTGATCGAGAACCCGACGAACACCATCCACGGCGGGATCCCGATGAGCGGCAACGGGATCCACATCAGGATCTCGCCGCTGTTGTTCCACTTCTGTCGCAGCGCGGTGGCGAAGTTGAAGTACTCACTGGAATGGTGCGCCTGGTGGGTTGCCCACACGATCCGGGTGCGGTGGGCGATCCGGTGGTACCAGTAGAACAACAGGTCGACGCCGACGATCAGGATCACCCAGGTGTACCAGGCGTCTACCGGCAGGTGCCACGGCGCCAGGTACGTGTAGATGGCCGTATACCCGACCAGGGCGAGCGCCTTCCACGCCGCGCTGGTCAGCACGGACACCGCGCCCATCGAGATGCTGGTCTGCGCGTCCACGGCGTCGTAGCCGCCGCGCGGGGGATGGGCCCGCCCGTCCGCGCCGTGTTCGGGCGCGGCGAGGTACCGCGCCGCCGCCCATTCCAGGGCGAGGAACAGGACGAAGAAGGGAATGGCGAACGCGACCGGGTCGCGCAGCAGCGCCGGCAGCGAGTTCCACCATTCCGGCAGGGATTCCCACATGTAGAGCAGTGTGACCTGCGATACGGGACGCTGTCACCGGATGTTCACCCCCCGTGATGCGGGAGCCGACATTTGCATCCACAATGACCGGGTGAAACGCACTGTGACCGCCCTCGCACTCGGGGCCACTCTCCTTCTTGCCGGCTGCAGCTCCGAGGACACCTCGTCCGCGGCTGAGGCCTCCGCCGCTCCCACCGCAACCTGCCCCGGCGACGCCAACGCCGACGATCCCACCGCGACCGTGATCGCGAAGTCCGCGACGTTGCCCTCCGGCGTCACCGTCGACGGTGCCGTCACCAAGCTGAACAGCGGACAGACCCCGTCGACCGTGGATCTCACGGTCCGGGTCTGCGCGAGCGACCTCGACGGCGACGCGCTCAAGGACACCGCCTCCGCGATCGCCGTGACCGCCAAGCCGTCTCTGCTCGGTTCCATGATCGGGGTGCTGACCGTCACGGAGGTCGGCGGAGACTCCGTCCACACGACCAACTTCCAGGCCGAGAACTGGGATCCGGCGCAGCCGGCCGACAGCCACCGGGCCGCCTGGACCAGCTAGTCCCTTCGACAACGAGCAGGGCCCGCCCTTTCCGTGATGACGGAAAGGGCGGGCCCTCTGTCGTTTTCGGCCCGGTGGGGTCAGACCCGCGCGGGCTCCAGGTCCTCCTCGGGGCGGCCGTGTTCGGTGACGGCGTCACCGTGGCCCGGCCACCAGGCCTTGTGGCCCAGCAGTGCGGTGATCGAGGGCACCAGGAACATCGACATCACAAACGACGAGAGCAGGATGCCCAGCGCCACC
>Ga0207709_10002892_pt1 | contig 10501 bp, 2 predicted proteins | sample KBSM34metaG_FD_184397 | JGI IMG/M metagenome (GOLD analysis project Ga0207709, IMG submission 184397) | Miscanthus rhizosphere microbial communities from Kellogg Biological Station, Michigan, USA - KBS M3-4 metaG (SPAdes) (version 2) | ecosystem: Host-associated > Plants > Roots > Rhizosphere >...
CGCCGACGCGCCGCAAGCGACCACGCCCCAGGTCTCCGACGTCTCCTACGCGAGCGCTCACGTCGAAGCCGAAGTGGACCCAAAGGGCCAGTTCACGGAATGGTTCTTCGAAGTCTCGACCAACGGCACCGACTGGCAATGGAAGGCCGGCGGCAGCAAGGGGGAAAACGGGGAAACGGGACTGCAGAGCGTCGAAGCCGACCTCGAAGGCCTGAAAGGGGGGACGAAATACGAAGTCCGCCTCGGGGTCATGAACTACGAAGAATTCGTCACCTACTACTCCCCTGAGCCCAACCCCGAATTCACCACCCTCGCGGTCGACCCGCCGGCGTTCGCCGCTGCCGACGAAGCCTCCGAAGTCTCCTATACCACCGCCAAGGCGACCGGGGAAGTTGAACGGCCCTCGGGCAACGCCAACTCGGCCTTCGACGTCAACTGCCGCTTCGAATACATCAGCGACGCGCAGTACGACGAAAACATCGCCAACTCGGCGCCGGGCTTCGAAAACGCCGCCAGCGCCGATTGCGCCCAGAACCCGGTCACCGCAGAAGGGACGAAAACTGCGGTCAGCGCCGAGCTCAGCGGTCTCACGATCGGCACCACCTACCACCTGCGCCTGCACGCTGAGAACGCCGGCGGCGTTCTCATCGACGAAGCGCCGGACACCTTCACGACGCTGACCCCGGACCCCCCGGCCGTCACGATCGACCCGGTTACCACCTTCGGCTCTACGACCGCCACCTTCAGCGGCACGATCGATCCGGAAGCCTCTGGCAGCGACCCCGTTTCCGACGTCGACTGGCACTTCCAGTGCAGCCCGGAATGCCCGAGCCTCAGCATCGCCTCGAGCCCGACGCCGAACCCGATTCCGGCCGACTCCTCGGAGCACACGGTCGAAGCCAAAGCGACCGGCCTCGAACCGAACACCACCTACGACATCACCCTGATCGCCAAAAACGCGGGCGATCCGGTCGAAGCCGGGCCGGTCTCCTTCACGACCGCGGCCGTGGTGCCGGAGGTCGAAACCGTCCCTGCCTTCGCGATCGAAGGGGGTACCGAAGCGCTGGTCGGCGGCCGGATCAACCCGCATAACTCGGCGACCACCTACTGGATCGAATACGGCCCGACCGAAGCCTACGGCGCCAGCGCCCCGGTGAACGAGGACGGCTCGGCCGGCTCCGGCGGAACCTGGCAGGTCTTCAGCCAGAAGATCTCCGGCCTCACCCCCTCGAGCGAATACCACTTCCGGGTCGTTGCCGAAAGCGCGGCTGGGCCCAAGGTGAGCGGGGTCGATGAGACCTTCGAAACGGCTCCCGTCGCCGCCCCCGAACCCGCCTGCCCCAACGCGGCGCTGCGGGCCGAAAACAACTCCACGGCGCTGCCCGAGTGCCGCGCCTACGAGCAGGTCTCGCCGGTTGACAAGAACGGCTTCGACGCCAGCCTCAATGCCGACCTGCTGCAGAGCGCGTTCATCGCATCCACCGACGGCTTGAGCTTGTACTTCGAATCTGCCGGCGCGTTCGCGGACGCAAAAGCCGGCGCTCTCCTGAACCAATACCTGGCGCGCCGTGACGCCAGCGGCTGGAAAACGTCTGGATTGACGCCTCCCCAGACGATCACGAAAGTGAACGCACCTTCTCCAAGCATGCAGTGGTTCACGCCGGACCTTCGTTTTGGAGCATTGGGAGGAGGCTCGCAGGGGCACCTCGCCCCCGGGGACAACCCCTCCTTCTCCAACCTTTATCTGATGGATACCGGTCCGCGCACCTACCAAACGCTGAATCTCGGGGGTTCATCCAACGTGGACCACCTCTTCGTCGGGGGAGCGGAGGATGGGAGCCGCATGTATTTCGACGACGCTCAGGCTCTTGCGCCGGGAGCAATCCTCGGTACCAATGAGTCAGGCGGCGCTCTCTACAACCTCTATGAATGGCATGACGGTCAGCTCGAGCTTGCCTCCATAGTGCTCGGCCCTGGCGGTGAGGAAGAACCGGCGCCAGAAGGAGCGGTGTTCGCGGGCCCACGCGGCGAGGGTGGAGCCACCGCTCGAAATGTGGTCTCGGCGGATGGGTCCCGCGTGGTGTTTTCGGATTATGCAACCCGGCAACTGTTCCTCCGGGAAGACGGGGAACGGACGCTTTCGGTCTCCGCTGGGGCGAGTGCCCGGTTCGTGGGGGCCTCGAGGGATGGCTCCAAGATCTTTTTCCAGTCGGGGGCAAACCTCACTCCCGATGCTTCGGGGACGGGTGGGAAGCTGTACCGCTTCGAACCCGAGACGGAAACCCTCACCAACCTGTTCGCCGACGTGCTTCCGGGCGAACCCCAGGGTGCAAACGCAGTAGCAGGGGTCTCCGAAGATGGCGAATACGTCTACTTCTTCACCGCGAGCCGGTTCCACGCCGGCGACAACCCCCAGGGAAAAAGCGCTTTCTACGTCTGGCACAACGGCGAGGTCCGCTACATCGCGCCCGACAACGGCTCTTCCCTCACCGCAAAAGAGCACACGCAGATCCGCATCAGCCCGGATGGAAAGTCGCTGAGCTTCACCTCGACCGCGCGGTTGACGGCCTATGACAACACCGACAGCGTCCCGGCAGGTGACGGCTCGCCCCGTCAGGACCGCGAGGTCTACGTCTACGACAGTGAGGCCGACAGGGTCACCTGCGTCTCCTGCAATCCCAGCGGTCAGCCGCCGGTCGGCGCCCCCAACAACGGACCGCCGGCAGATGGCTCCTTTCCGGTTCCGCCCACTGAACAGCAGGCGAACCAGCAGCCAGGCGTGCGGAACGACGGCAGCATCTTCTTCAACAGCAGGGACGCCCTGGTCTCGGCGGACGTCAACGGAAAGATGGACGTCTACCAGTGGAAGGACGGGCGGGTCCACCTGATCTCGTCCGGGAGCGGCGGAGTCGACAGCTTCCTCGCGTCATCCGGCGCGAACGGGGACGACGTCTTCTTCGCGACCTATCAGTCGCTCCTTCCCTCGGACAAAGACGACAACGCGGACATCTACGACGCCCGCGTGGGCGGCGGCTTCCCCCAGGCCGGGGAATCGATCCCGTGCGAGAGCATCGAGGGTTGTCACGGCGCCGCGGGCACCCCGCCGGCGTTCAGCGATCCGGCGAGCAGCAGCTTCTCCTCGCCGCAGAAACGGCTCGACCCGAAGGCCCAGCGGCTGCGCAAAGCGCTCAAGGCCTGCAAGCACAAGAAGAGCAAGAAGGCGAAAGCCAAGTGTAAGAAGGCAGCGAAGAAGCGCTACGGCAAAGCTTCGAAGGGGAGGGCTAACTGATGTCCGCAGGAAAGCGTCGTTTCAACTCATTCGTGGTGCTGATGTGGAGCGTGCTGGCCGCGGCGTTGCTCGCCGGCGCCGGTTCCGCTTCGGCCGCTTTGCCGATCGAATCGTTCGAGTACGAAACCACCGATGCGGGCGGCGCTTCCTCTCAGCAGGCGAGCGGACACCCCGATCAGGTGGTGACCACCTTCAACTTCCCGGAGAACGACCAGCACTTCCCCGTGGAGGCGCCGCACAACATCGAAGTCGATCTTCCGACGGGCGCCGTCGGCATACCAAGCGCCGTTCCGACTTGCACGCAGGAACAGCTCACCTCGAACAAATGCCCGATCGAGAGCCAGGTCGGCTACATCCAGCTCAAAGTCTTCTTCTTCCTACCGAAAGAAGTTCACTTCCCCATCTACAACATGAAGGCACAGAACGGGATGCTGGCCCAGTTCGGCTTCCACGCGGTCGTTCCCACGGTGCACCTCGTGGCAAGGGTTCATTCGCAGCCGGAGTACGGAGTGACCATCACGGTGCGGAACACGTCCCAGTTCCTTCCATTCACGGCGGCGAAGACCGTCTTCTGGGGGGTGCCGGCGGACGAAAGCCATGACGAATACCGCGGCACCTGTCTCTCTACCTTGGGCCCGACCGGCGGAAAGTGCCCGAGTGAGCCGGAGGTGATCCTTCCCTTCCTCACCAATCCCTCGGCCTGCACCGCCACCTCGGTCGCCACCGGACGGGTCGACTCCTGGCAGGACCAGGGCGTCTTCGCCACCGCCTCCGCCGGCAACCTCAACGGCTCGGGTGAACCGATCGGCGTCAGCGGCTGCGACGTCGTCCCCTTCAACCCGACGCTGGAAGCGCGGCCGACGACCAACCTCGCCGACTCGCCCTCGGGCCTCGACGTGAAGCTGCACCTGCCCGAGCAGGATCCCCTCGGCGTCGCCGAGGCGCAGCTCAAGGACGCGACGCTGAAGTTCCCCCCCGGCATGACTGTCAACCCCGCTTCGGCGGCGGGCCTGGCCGGCTGCAGTCCCGACCAGATCGGCCTGACGACCCCGGTCGGCGAGCCGGTCGCGCATTTCAACGAAACTGATCCGAGCTGCCCGAACGGCTCGCGACTCGGCACGGTCGAACTCCAGACTCCGGTGTTGGATAACCCGCTCCACGGAAGCATGTACCTGGCGAGCCCGCACCAGAACCCGTTCGGGTCGCTGCTCGCCCTTTACATGGTGGTCAACGACCCCGCCACGGGCGTCCTCATCAAGATCCCAGGTGAAGTCAAGCCAGACCCGGAGACCGGTCAGCTGGCGGTCAGCTTCCCGCACAACCCGCAGCTCCCCTTCAGCGACCTCGCCGTGAACCTGTTCCCGGGGCAGCGGGCGGCGCTGAAGACGCCGCCGACCTGCGGCCAGTTCACGACGACCAGCGAGATGGTCCCGTGGACGGCGCCGGAAGGTAAAACCCAGAACCCCTCCGACACCTTCGGGATCGTCGAAGGAGCCGGCAACTCCAGCTGCCCGGCGAGCCAGAGCTCTGCGCCCAACAAGCCGAGCTTCACGGCCGGCACTCTCGACCCCGCCGCGGGCGCCTACAGCCCCTTCGTGCTGAAGCTCTCGCGGGAGGACGGCAGTCAGCCGATCAAGGGCCTCGAGGCGACCCTGCCGAAGGGGCTCCTGGGCCGGCTTGCGGGCGTCCCGTACTGCTCTGATGCGGACCTCGCCGCCGCGGCCGGCAAGTCCGGCCAGGCCGAGCAGGCCTCGGCCTCCTGCCCGGCCGCGAGCCAGGTCGGCACGGTCGACGTCGCTGCCGGCGCCGGCTCCGAGCCGCTCAGCGTCGGCGGCAAGGCCTACCTCGCCGGTCCATATAAGGGCGCGCCGCTTTCGCTGGCGATCGTCACCCCGGCGGTGGCCGGCCCCTTCGACCTCGGCACCGTCGTCGTCAGGAACGCGCTCAACATCGATCCCGAGACGACCCAGATCCACGTCGTCTCCGATCCGATCCCGACGATCCTGCAGGGCATCCCGCTCGACATCCGCCAGATCGCGGTGAAGGTGGACCGTCCCGGCTTCACCCTCAACCCGACCAACTGCGAACCGGCGCAGGTCACGGGCTCGACGCTCTCGGTCTTCGGCCAGAGCGCCTCGCTCGCCTCCCGCTTCCAGGTCGGTGGCTGCAACGCCCTCGGCTTCAAGCCGAGGCTGGCGCTCCGCCTCAAGGGCGGGACCGAGCGCTCCGACCACCCGGCGCTGACCGCGGTCCTGCGGCCGCGCGCGGGCGACGCCAACATCGCCAAGGCAGTGGTCAGCCTGCCGCGCTCGGAGTTCCTGGCTCAGGAACACATCCGCACGGTCTGCACCCGCGTCCAGTTCGCCGCCGACAACTGCCCGAAGGGCTCCGTCTACGGCAAGGCGACGGCTTGGAGCCCGCTGCTCGAGAAGCCGATCTCCGGCCCGGTCTACCTGCGCTCCTCGAACAACCCGCTGCCCGACCTGGTCGCCGACCTCAACGGGCAGATCCGGGTCACCCTCGCGGGCCGCATCTCCTCGATCAAGGGTGGGATCACCAACAGCTTCGAGTTGGTCCCCGACGCCCCGGTCTCGAAATTCGTCCTGCAGATGCAGGGCGGAAAGAAGGGGCTCCTGGTCAACAGCCGCGACCTCTGCAAGGCCGCAAACAAGGCGACCGTCCAGTTCGACGGCCAGAACGGCAAGGCCTGGGACTCCAACCCGGTCGTCGCCAACGGCTGCAAGAAGAAGTCAAAGCACGGCAAGGGCAAGCGCAAGGCGAAGTCCACCGGCAGGAGCTAAGCCTTGGGCTTGTTCCGCCGAAGCGCCGTCCTGCTGGCGCTGGCCCTGGCCGGCCTGGCCACCGCGACCTCAGCCGAGGCCGCGGTGGCGCCGGCGGTGACCGACACCTGGGTCACCAAAGTCGGAACCACCAGCGTCGAACTGCACGGAGAGATCGACACCGGCGAAGCCGCCACCAACGGCAGGTTCGAGTACGTCACCGACGACGTCTACCAGGCGAACCTCGCCGCGGCGCCGCCTCGCGACCCCTTCACCGGGGCGGTGGAAACGCCGGTCGGCGGTAAAGCGATTCCGGCCGGGTCGGCGCCGGTGGAGATCAAGCAGGCGCTGGGCGGCCTTCACCCCGGCACCACCTACCACTTCCGTGTCGTCGCAAGCAACGGTCTGGGGACCGATTTCGGCCCCCCGCGCGCGTTCACGCTGAGGGTCGCGGAAGAAAGCCTGCTGCTCGACGGGCGGGGCTGGGAGATGGTCTCGCCGGTCGACAAAAACGGCGGCGAGGTTCAACCCCCCGGCGGCGTCTTCGGGGGCGGCGTCTTCCAGGCCGCCGCCGCCGGCGGCTCGATCACCTACAGCTCCCTCTCCTCCTTCGGGGGTGGGCAGGGGTCGCCCGGCGCCAGCCAGTACGTCTCTAGCCGGGGCGCCGACGGCTGGGCGACCGCGAACGTCACCACCCCGACCCAAGCCGGCGCCTTCGGCCTCGATCCCGACGGCGTCCCCTACCAGCTCTTCTCCGGTGACCTGGCCCGGGCCGTCGTCTTCGACCCGCAGCGCTGCGACGCTGCCCCGTGCCCGCGCCGCTACCTCTTGCGGCAGAGCTCGACCGGCGCCCTCGAACCTTCGCCGGCGACGGACGATCTCGCCCTCGCGGGGGCGAACCCCGGTCTCACCCAGACCGTCCTCGCTACCGAAGGGGACCTCTACGCCTGGTCGGGCGGGGGGCTGAGCCAGGTCAACCTCCTGCCCGGGGATTCCGTGGGGACGCCGGGGGCGACGCTCGCGGCCCAGGGCGCCGGCTCGATCTCCGCCGACGGCGCCCGCGTCTACTTCTACCTCGGCGGCAACCTCTACCTGCGCGACGGGACCGAGACCGTGCAGGTGGACCAGGCGGCGGGAGGGGAAGGCGTCTTCCAGGTCGCCAGCGACGACGGCACGACCGCCTACTTCCTCAAGGACGGACACGTCTACCGGTTCACGGTCGCCTCCGGGACCGCGACCGACGTGACCCCGAGCGGGGGCGTGACCGGAGTCCTCGGCGCCTCCGGCGACGGCGCCTACCTCTACTACCTGACCGCTGACGGCCTCTACCTCCGACAGGGCGGCCCGGCGACGAAGGTCGCCGACGCCGCCGACGCCTCCAACTACCCGCCGAGCGTGGGGACGAGCCGGGTCGCCGCCAACGGCGCCCTCGTCTTCATCTCCTCCGTCTCGCTGGGCGAAGCCGACACCGGCGGGTTCGCCCAGGTCTACCTCTACCGGCCCTCAGCGGCGGAGCTCACCTGCGTCTCCTGCAACCCCACCGGCGCCCGTCCCCTCGGCCCCGCCGTCGTCGCCGGCGCGGTCGCCAACGGGCAGTCGCCGGAGTCCACCCGGATCTACAAGCCACGCGTTCTAGCCGCCGACGGCGCCCGCGTCTTCTTCGAGAGCGAGGACGCCCTGGTCCTGACCGACACCAACGGGCGCCGAGACGTCTACGAGTGGGAGGCCGGGGGAGTCGGCTCCTGCGCCCGCGCCGACGGTTGCCTCGGGCTGATCTCGAGCGGCCGCAGCGAAGGGAACGCCAGCTTCCTCGACGCCTCCGCGGACGGCGACGACGCCTTCTTCCTCACCGCCGGCTCCCTCGTCGAAACCGATCCGACGGGCGTGGACGTCTACGACGCCCGCGTCGGCGGCGGCTTCCCGGCGCCTCCGAAGCCGATCGTCTGCGAAGCCGACGCCTGCCAGGTGGTGCCGGGAGAACCCGATGACCCGGCCCTGGGGACCGGTTTCTTCCGCTCCGAAGGCAACCCCTCGGTGACCTTCCCGAAGCACAAGAAGAAGCACTGCAAGAAGAAGAAGCCGCGCTGCAAGAAGAAGCATTCGAAGAAGAAGCGCCGGCAGAAGGGGGCCCGCCGATGAAGCTCCGGGTCCCGTCGATGCTGCTCGCCGCCCTCGTCGCGCTGCTGGCCGCCGTGCCCGCCGCGCAGGCGAGCTTCGGCTTCCTGCCGGGGAGCGAAGGGTTCGAAGTCAAGGCCGTCGAAGCCGACGGCTCGCCGACCGAAGAAGCCGGCGCCCATCCCTACGCGGTCACCACCAAGGTCAACTTCAAGCTGGCCGGCGGGGGCCCCTACACCGATGGCGACCTCCGCGATCTGCGCATCGATCTGCCCCCGGGAGCGGTGGAAAACCCAACGGTGCTCGAAAGGTGCACGCCTTCCCAGTTCTCGACCCCGCGCAACTCGCCGTTCCAGGAAAGCAGCTCCGGTGAGAGCTGCCCGCTGAGGTCCCAGGTGGGGATCATCACCGTGCGGGGCAACCTCCCGGGCGGAGAGCGCACCTACGGCCTCTTCAACCTTGTGCCGCCGCCCGGCGTCCTCGCCCTCTTCGGAGCGAGCCCGCTCGGCAGCCCCCTCACCTTCTCGACCCACGTCCGCAGCGAAGGCGGCGAGTTCCGCCTCAGCCTCCAGGCCCGCAACGTCCCCCAGCAGATCGACCTCACCGGGCTGACGATGACCCTCTGGGGCAACCCCTGGCTCGTCGGCCACGATTCCCAGCGCGGGGACTGCCTCAACGAGGCCGATCCCGCCGCCGGCTTCGGCACCGCGGCCGTCCTCGATCCCGAACCGCCTCCGCCGCTGGACGTTTCCCAATACAAACCAGGGACCTGCTCGGTCGGCAACCCGCGGTTGTTCGTGCCGCTGGCCTACCTGACGATGCCGACCTCCTGCGTGCAGCCCGTGACCGTGGCCACCGCCACCGCCTGGCAGTCGGCGACGCCGGTGTCGACCAGTTTCGCGGGGCCGGCGCTGCAGGGCTGCGAACCGCGCTTCCAGAGCACCAAAGGAGTGGCGCAGCCCCTCACTTCGCGAGCCTCCTCGCCCTCCGGCCTCGACTTCACCCTCGACGTCAACCAGGAGAACCTGACCAAGAACGTGACGCTCACCGGGCGTCTCCTCCCCGGCGTGCTCGCCGCCTCGCAGGTGAAGAAGGCGGTGGTGACGCTGCCCGAGGGGATGACCGTGAACCCGTCGGTCGCGGCCGGGCTCGGGGTCTGCACCCCCGCGCAGTACGCGGCCGAGTCGGTCTCCTCGCCACCGGGCGCCGGTTGCCCTGAAACCTCGAGGATCGGCGAAGTAACCGTCGATTCGCCGCTCTCGCCGCAATCGATCCGCGGCGGCCTCTTCCTCGCCGCTCCCCACGACAACCCGTTCGACTCCCTGATCGCCCTCTATCTCGTCGCCAAGGACGCAGACCGGGACCTGCTCGTGAAGCTGCCCGGCGAAGTCGCCGCCGATCCCGCCTCCGGACAGCTGGTCGCCACCTTCGACCAGCTGCCGCAGCTGCCCTACTCCCACCTCAAGGTCCACTTCCGCGAAAGCCAGCGCGCGCCGCTGGCGACCCCCGCTGCCTGCGGCAGCTACGCGACCCGGACCTCGCTGACGCCGTGGCTCGATCCCACCTTCTCCTTCGACCGCAGCACTGAGTTCTCGCTCGGCAGCGGCATCGGCGGCGGCGCCTGCCCGCCGGCGCTGGCGCCGTTCAGCCCGGGCGGGAGCGGCGGCACCTACAACCGCAACGCCGGCTCCTACACCCCCTTCTACCTCCACCTGACCCGCTCTGACGCCGACCAGGAGATCACCTCCTACTCCGCCCAGCTGCCCCCGGGCCTGCTGGGCAAGATCGCGGGCGTCCCCTTCTGCTCGGAGGCGGCGATCGAGGCCGCTGCCCACAACAGCGGCTTCGCGGAGACCGCAAGCCCCTCCTGTCCGGAGGCCTCGAAGATCGGCCGCACCACCGCCGGCTACGGGCTCGGCGACGCGCTCGCCTACGCGCCCGGCAACCTCTACCTGGCGGGCCCCTACCGCGGCTCTTCGTTCTCGGTGGTGGCGATCGACTCGGCCCTGGTTGGGCCCTTCGACCTCGGCACCGTGATCGTGCGCTCCGCCGTGCGCATCGACCCGCAGACCACGCAGGCCTCGATCGACGCGACCGGGACCGACCCGATTCCCCACATCATCGACGGCATCCCGATCCACCTGCGCGACATCCGCGCCTACATCGACCGCCACGACTTCACCGTCAACCCGACCAGCTGTGAAAAATTCACCGTCGCCTCGGCGCTGAACGGCGCCGGCCTGCGCTTCGGCGACAGCTCCGACGACACCCTGGCGACGGCCACCGCGCCCTTCCAGGCCGTCGATTGCGGCTCGCT
>Ga0207709_10002899_pt1 | contig 10484 bp, 5 predicted proteins | sample KBSM34metaG_FD_184397 | JGI IMG/M metagenome (GOLD analysis project Ga0207709, IMG submission 184397) | Miscanthus rhizosphere microbial communities from Kellogg Biological Station, Michigan, USA - KBS M3-4 metaG (SPAdes) (version 2) | ecosystem: Host-associated > Plants > Roots > Rhizosphere >...
CGCGATCTCGCTGCTCGTCCTGCGGGAGAACTTCCACCGCGTCGAGCACCTGCTGCTCGCCCTCAGCGCCGTCTTCGTCGCCTACGTCGTCGCCGGGGTCCTCGCCCATCCCGACTGGGGCGCGGCGGCCGAAGGCCTGGTGGTGCCAAGCATCCCCCTCAACCGCGACGCGCTGCTGGTCGCGGTGGCGACGGTCGGGACGACGCTGGCGCCGTGGGGGCTCGCCTTCATCCAGTCCTACGCCGTCGACAAGGAACTGGGCGTGAAGGACCTGCGCTACGAGCGCGCTGACGTCGTCGTCGGCGCCGTCCTCACCGGCGTGATCGGGCTCTTCGTCGTCGTCGCCTGCGCCGCCACCCTGCACGCGCAGGGGATCGAGGTGAACGACGCGAGCGATGCGGCGCGGGCCCTGGAGCCGCTGGCCGGGAGCGCCGCCTCGACCCTCTTCGGCCTCGGCTTCCTCGGCGCGGCGCTGCTGGCGGCGGCGATCGTCCCGCTCTCCACCGCCTACTCGATCTCCGAGGCGCTGGGGCGGCGCACCGGCCTCGACCAGAGCTTCTCCGAGGAGCCCACCTTCTATCTGGCCTTCGGCGCCGTCACCGCAGTCGCGGCGGCGATCGTCCTCATCCCCGGCGCGCCGCTGATCGAGCTCCTCTTCCTCACCCAGGCCCTGAACGCCGTCCTCCTCCTGGTCCTGCTGCCCTTCATCCGCTCGCTCGCCAAGGACCGGGAGCTGATGGGAGAGAACGCGCTCGGCCGCTTCGACCGGGTGGCTACGGGGCTGGCGCTGGCCGTGGTCGCGGCCTCGGTCCTCGCGCTCGGCGTCCTGGCGCTGCTCTGACTCAGACCCCGAGCGCCAGGTCGAGGACCATCATCACCGCGGCGCCGAGGGCGAGGCCAACGGTCGGGCCGAGGAAGCGCCGCCCTTTGTAGGCCTCGGGCAGGAGCTCGACGACGATCAGGCTCAGCATCGCGCCGGCGGCGAAGGCGAAGGAGAATGGCAGCAGCGCGTTCACCTGTTCGACCGCGAGGTAGGCGATGACGGCGCCGACCGGCTGCGGGGCGCTGGTCCCGATCGCCGCCCAGAACTGCCGCGCGCGGCCGTAGCCGGCCGCCTCCATCGGGATCGCCACGCTCGTCCCCTCGGGGATGTTCTGGATCGCGATCGCGAGGATCACGAAGAGGCCCAGCCCCTCGCGCTCCGAGGCGAAGGCGGTGCCGATCGCGAGCCCCTCGGGCAGGCTGTGGACGAAGAGGACGGCGAAGACGAGCGCCGAGGTCCGCGCCCCCGGCCCGCTCCGCCCCATGAACGCCGACTCGTGGTCGAGCCGGGCGCGGGCGACCCCGAACAGAACGCCGCCGACGACGAGCCCGGCGAGGAGGTCGAGGGCGGAGCCTTCTTCGGCCGCCGGCAGCAGCAGGCCGACGATCGAGGCGACGCCCATCACCCCGGCGGCGACCCCGAGCAGGAACGGCGTCAGCGCCGCGGCGCGGGTCCCGAGCAGCCAGACCGGGACCGCCCCGAGGCCGGTCGCCAGCATGGTCGCGCAGGCGGCGAGGAAAAGGACGAGCAGGTCGGGCACGGACCCGCCACGCTAACGGCCGCGCCCCCGGTCTCTTCAGGCCCGGCGCCCGTCCCCGCCCGCGTCGAAGGCGGCGACACCGACGACCAGGGCCGCCAGCTGCTTCTCCCCCGCCGCCGCCCGTTCGCGGCTCTGCTGCGCGATCAGCTCGTAGCCCTTCAGCACCCGTTTGCTCAGCTCGATCGCCTTCTCGCGGCCGAGCTCGTCAACCGCGAGGCTCATCCAGTTGAGGATCGCGTCCTCGCCGTCGACCCGGCCGGCTTCGGCGGCGCGGCGGAAGGCTCGGGAGAAGGAGCGCAGAGACATCTCGGTGGCGCCGCCGCGGATCGAGTCCGGCACCTGGCGCAGGTCGGGGTGGCCGAAGAACGAGCGCGGAACCGCCCGGTAGAAGTGCTTGACCGCGCCCCGCACGGGCTCGGTCCGGGAGACCTCGACGCAGCCGCAGTCGACAAGCACCTTGAGGTGGTAGTTGATCAGGTTGAGGGTGCCCCCGAGCCTCCGTTTCATCTCGACGGGGCTCGCCTCGCGCTCGTTCAAGAGCTCGAGGATCTCGACCCGAACCGGGTGCGAGAGCGCCTTCACGAACCAGCGGTCGGAGAGCTTCTCCTCTTCCACGGGGGCGAGTCTCATCAGGCGCCGAGACAGGTGTCAACCACTAATCGGTAAGCCGCCGCTTACCGACCGAGGGGATTTTGAAGAGGCCGAAGATCGAGGAGACGCGGAAAGCGCCGTCGTCCCCCTGCGTCCGTTCGGCGCTGCGCCGCTCCACCTCGGCCATCGCCAGGCGCGCGGCTTCGTAGATCTCGAGCCCTTCCTCGAGGCCGCGCTGGTCGAGCACCATCGGCGTCCGGCTGAGGTGGAAGTCGGGGTCAAGCCCGACCGTCTGGGCGCGTTCGGAGGCGACGAAGTCGTCGACCACCGCCTGCATCGAGACCGCGAGGAAGCCCTGGGCCTCGACAGGGTGCATCTCGTCCCACTCGGCGGTGTCGACGAGCGCCCGCTCGGTGGCGCGGTAGATGTGCTTCATCGCCCCCTGCACCTTCTCTTCTTCGACCAGCTCGGCGCAGTCGAGCTCGACCAGCCGCTTGCAGTGATGGGAGACGTTCTGCGTCGACTCGCCCAACTCTCGCGCCATTTCCACCGGGCTCGCGGGCCGTTCGACCAGGATCCGCAGGATTTCCGCCCGCAGCGGGTTCGAAAGGGCAATCAATCGGTTGTGGCGCGCCGCCCGCCGCCCTGCTCGGTTCCCCAAGTGACTCCTCCCCGTAGACCTCAGAAGCCCTGAGCACTTAACGCTACCCCTCTTTTCGCCCCAAGCGTTTGAGTCCGCTCAGCGATGTTGCACTAAAGACCCTGGATCAGCCAACAGGCCCGGAGGTAGGCTGACTCCGGAGCCCGTGAGATGAAGCTCAGCCAGCAACCCCCGGCAGCACCCATCGCGGGCATCTCAAAGGCGGCTTAGTCGCGCAAGGTGAAGAAGGGGCCACAGTTCCAATCGGCGGCCAGACTCTTCGAGCCCTTGAAGCGGGCTATGAAGGCAAAGCTCCCGCTTTCCGTGAGTCTTTTCGCAAGGACTCGAAATCGCCCCCCGCGCATCCGTCTGAACCGAATCGAGTGGGATGGATGAGGGATTTGACCACGACTCAAGAGCAACTCCAAGATCCCTGGGCGGTCGAACCACCCGCATAAAGATTCGAGCGAACTTGATCGGAGGATCCGTAGATCCGAAAACCTTAGGCGTCAGCGCCGACTGCGGACCATCGCTCCGGCCATGTCGGGCGACCCTTCCAATTCAGTCACTTCGGCTCGATTCGTACGTGGGCTTCTTGGGTGTTGCGGGCGGCATCGCTGACGAGCATTCGAATCCGCACGAACAACGTCTTGCTCTCACGTGAAGGGTGTCGAGCAGCCCTGACCGCGCGCATCGGCAGCCGGAGACTGAGTTTCGCAATCCCTCCCGCCGCAATCGGCCTATGCGCTGCCTCTAGAGGGAATCTCTGACCGCCACGCCCTCTGATTTCCACTGCGCCCTTCGCACGAGCCACTCCCGCCTCATCGGAATACACGCGGACGATCACTACCCGCTTTCTCAAAAAGGCCTGCCGCTTTGCGAAAAGCGGCCGAATGATCGGGGCCCTGAGATCAGCCCCACAAAGGTCCTGGTCCCCGGGATGATTTGGGAAGCAATCCTGCGTCAGATCGCCAAATCCATCCTCATCCTGATCTGGCTCGATCTCGGCATTCAACAAAAGCTCGAAGCTTTCCTCTTGATCCCAAATCGCTCCAGGCGGCTCTCCGAGTAAGTAGTCAACAGACCCCACGTCTTTTTCGCTGAAGGCGATCGGGACCCCAGCCTCCTGCGTATTGCGATTTGCAACGACCGCCCGCAAACCAATCGGTTGCCCAGCGAGAACAGACAAGCGCTCCTGATAGGTATGACGAGTGCCAGGTGGGGAGTCAATAGGCAGATCAACTTCAGCACCCGTCGCCTCTGGAGTGAGCCCATGCATAGCGCGCAACGCTAGCTTCACCGACCCCGTGCCAGCTGATACAGGCCCACTGACTACTGACCAGCGTACGACAACGCCATCAAAGGGCGCCACAAGGCCGTCGGACGCCGTGTGGTCGGACTGGAGGTCATGTTGCCACACGGTGCAAACTCGGGTCTCGGGTTCGAAAGATTCAAATTTACAAAGGGACCCGCTTGCTCCGCGACCAAGGTTGCTACCCACCACAGCAGCACTCGCAGAGCCCCCGATGCAGCAAGTCGAGCCTGACAACATGAATAGGCACCCAATCCCAACTCCTACCAGCGCTCCACGGCCTGAACTCACCCTTGGCCCCCTGAAATCTGCTGAGAGCGAATCTCAATCCGCGCGGGTTCTAAACGCATATCTTTACCTTTCGCGACACGACCGACATTTAAGAGCCAACGTAAAGGGTGGCTTCAAGCGGTTTCGCTTGATCCATGGTTCGATCCTTGGCTCCGAGGGTGATCCGATATATGCCCGCGGCGAGGGTTGCCGGCAAGGGAAGATCGATGCAGGGACTTAGGTAGCCCGCCTGCAGCCGTGGGCGCAAATTTCCATCGAGCCCGTAGTCGAGCGGTACCCTAGAACCATCTGCTGTGAAGAGTTGTGGGTAGGCGTTGTAGGTAGCAGATACGGTTCCTAGGTTCTTGACCCTCAACTTCACGATCTCTCCAGGCCGAGCCTCGACACTGGGAGCGGTCAGACTGAGTGAGGAGCGTTCCTCGATGACTCGAAAGTACTCCTTGAAGGAGCCAAGAGTTGCCCGGCTCGATGCAAAGGTGACCGACAGCCGGTACAGGCCGGGGACAACCCTGCTCCCAAAGCCAAACTGCCGATGAGAGAAGCTCTTGACAGTAGAAACTTCTTGCCGTTTCACCTCCGCGACCCCTATCAGCGACCCTTGCCGATCTATGCGGCCTAGCTGGCTTTCTACAAGCCAATTGAGATGCCGACTGCTCCTTGATTGCTTGGATAAAGCGCCCGACGACTCGATTTGATCGCGTCCCATTACGACAAGCATCGTCCGAGGTGGATAGACGCGCAGAGCGTTTGGGCCGAATCCCAGTTTGCCGGAAGGCGCAAATCCCTTTTGCTTCGGCAGACCCTCTAATCCGGCGAGGTAATCACGCACTAGAACGGATTTTGGGCACGACCCGACGGATCTCTCGCCGCGAGCAGCGGCATCCGACACATTCAGGCTCAGAAGGACAAGTATCAGCCCCATCGTTAGGGCCCGCCTCAGCGATGAACCAAATGTTGGTTGTCGGCTCAAATACACCTCTCTTAGTTCGAAGGCCCTTCGCAACCGGAGCTCGCCTCAATGGCGAATAGACCATTCTCCATCACGAGACGATTTTTTCCCAGCAACATGCACGAAGGTCACAATGCGATATTTGCCTTGGATCTGATCAACGGGAATCTTGAAATGGAAGCACGCACCGGCGGAGTTCGATTCCAAGCGTCCTAGTTTTTTTGGCCATGGGCCTTTCGGACTTGACGGATCGAGCTGCCATGACCCGTGTGCAAATGTTTCAATTCGGAATGCCACTCCATAGCTAGTCGGCGTATTCATCCTATTCACGAGGCGCGCGGCCAGAACCTGCCCGGGACTCAAGGACTCATCCCTCACAACCAAGAAGAGCCTTCCGCGCGGCGTCCGTGTGTTGCGCGCTTCAACCTTCTTGAGGTCTTGGGTTTGACAGAAGGAGTTGCCTGATCCTGTCGCCATTGAGGGATTCAACACCCATAAGGAAGAGCAGATCAGAGCGACCAGCCAAAACCTATTTGTTACCGCGCTCCTGATGCTGTTTAGTTCATCCATCATTTTGCCTCCACAAGTCTTAGTGATCCCATACCCGGCGCCGCCAAGATGCCGGGCATTTGCCCAGACGGCACGTCCGTTATCGGCAAGAGCGGCGTTATCGCGGTTTCGCGCCATTCTTGGGGCCCCACGGGGCCAGAGGAAGTCAACCCAACGGCTGCCCCGGTCGCTTGCTCCCACACAGGCCCACCGCTGTTCCCTTCTGGCCCGGCTGCCTTCACATTGATTTGCCACATAGGCCCACCGCCCGGATAAGTGACTTCTTCCAGCCATCGCACCCGTCCACATGATGCCGTTCTGGACGTGATGCCGGTGGTGCACACCACCATATTTTCGACCGGTACGACAGGAGCATGAATCTTTTGGGTGTAAAGGTTCTCGACCTGGATCCACTTCGGTACTAGGTTGGGTTCTTTGAGCTCAATTGCCTCACCATCCGTCACAAATCCGCTCGCGTTGCTCCAGAACCCGGACCTCGTGACGTTCCCGATTCGAATCTCTTTGTATTTCCCATCTTCTCGTCCGGTTCGATAGACAGGCTCCGATTTCTGTTCAAAACAATGGGCAGCCGTCAGCGCAAAGAACCTGTTGATTTTTTCTCCATTGGCTTTGACACCGCCTGGTTCTCGGGCACCAAAACCAAGAGTGCACTGCCACTGATCGTCGACCACACGGTCCCCTGCTCGCATCGGACCATTCAAGCGTTCCCGGACGTCCTTAGGAACAAAGCCTTGAGCCGCATATTCCACAACGAACGCAGCTGAGGATCCGTACCAGCTCATAAGCGCGGATTGAACGTCCGTTAGATTGCTCGCTCCGACTCGTATGAGGTTCAGGCGCTGATCCAGGGTTACCGACACAATGCTGGAAACATTTCCGCGCCGAGAACTAAGGTCGGCTCTGAGACTCTCCAAATCATGCAGAGAACGCGAAGGCTGTTGAACAAATCCCTGGACCCGTCCGGGGTCTGACAATGGAATGGATTGCTTCATTTCAGTGATTCGAGCCGCTTGGTTACTAGTGAATCCGACCCTAATAATTCCTCCAGCGCGATCGTCTACGTAGTACCCTGCATAGGTCCCTGATGCACCAACGGCTTGAACCCATTGGGGGACAAGCCTCCCTACCTCCTCGACTGCCTGCTGCCTTTGGTCAAGCTCTGCTACATCGACCTGCCGCAACGGCACCCCCCAACTTCCATCCGTAGCCCGTGCCACTTCTCCCTCAGGCGTATTCGCGTTGTTCCACGCTCCCATCAGGTCGAAGATCCGGTCGTTGATCTTCAGCTCGTCGCCTTTTAGGTCTAGGTCGAGGCCGAATTCTTCGCGGAAGTGGAGGATGTCGTTGTATCTGGGGGGTTCTTCGGCTTCCGGGTTTGGGGGTGGCGTGTATGGGATGTTCACCCAGAAGCGGCGGCTGCTGGATTCGCCGATTCGGTCGGTGGCGATTACTTCGAGGTAGACGATTCCCGGCGGCCAGTTGCCGGTTTCGGTTACCCACTCGTTGGTCTGGTTGACGCATTTGGTGGGTTCGGCCGGGTTGTATTCGCAGGTCCGTTCGTCGACCAGCTGGTCGTTGTTGGCGACGACCTGGATCGAGGCGATGCCCTCGTCGTCATGGGCCTGGATGACAAGGTTGTGGGTGCCGACCGCGATCGGCTGGCTGGTTTCCCTGTTATTGGGGTCGTACAGGGTGCCGGAGAGGTCGTCGAAGACCGGCGGGCTTTTGGCGTTCCACCATTTGAAAATGGAGCCGTCGGCAGCGATCTCGTACGTGGTCGCCGGCGCACCGGGTGGAGTCACGGTGGTCCGCCGCGGTTCGTCCGAGTAGGCGAAGTAAGTGGTTTGGGGGTTGACGCCGTTGACGGCGACCGTGACTGATTTCACCCGGCCGTAGGTCGCCTCGTAGGCGATCGTCCCGTAGGTCCCGTTGGCGAGCGTGACTTTCGTCATCCGCTCGGCGCTGTCGTAGGTGAAGTCGGCTTCGGCCTCGGGACCGGTGACGGCGGTGAGCAGGTCGCCGCTGTGGTCGTAGTCGATCGTCCCCGCCTCCTCCCCTTCGACGGTGTCGACCAGGCCTTCGGAGACGTCGACGTCCAGCTGCGGGTCGTCTTCGCTGACGACCGGGTCACTGGAGGGCGCGAAGTGCCCGAGCAGCCATTCAGCTACCCGGTTGTTTCCGCCGTCCCCGATCCAGACCCTTCCCTGCTCGTCGGCAGCGATGCCCGCCGCGGTGGTGAGGGAGAAGCGGCCGGCGCCACCGAACTCCGCTACGTAGTCGCCGGCGGAGTTGAAGAGCTGAACGTCGTTGGTTTTGTTGTCACCGACCAGGACCATCCCGTTATCGGCGACAGTGACCTCCGCGGGATTGGTGAACTGACCCGGGCCGGTACCAGAGGAGCCGAAGGTTCGAAGCTGGTTCCCTTCTTCGTCATAGACGACGATGCGGTCTCCGCCACCGTCGGCGACGAGGATGTGGCCGGCACCGTCAGACGCAAGGCTTTCCGGCGCACTGATCGTTCCGACCCGTTTGATGAAAGCACCGGCGGCGGTGAACTTCTGGACTTTGAGCATGTCGATGACCCAGACATCGCCTTTGGCGTCCACGACGATGCCGTTCGGCGACCCGAGCTGGCCGTTCGAGATGCCGGGCGTTCCCCATTTGGCCAGAAACTGCCCGGACGAGCTGAACTTCTGGATCCTGTTGTTGCCCGCGTCCGCGACCCAGATGTTCCCTGCCGGGTCCACGGTTAGTGCCGCAGGTTCTCTCAGCTGGCCGTCCCCACTTCCGAGGCTGCCGAATTTGGCGAGGAACTGACCCGACGGGCTCAGCTTCTCGATCCGGCTGTTGCCGCGATCGACGACGAGGAGATTGCCTTCGGCGTCGAAGGCCACGTCGGCGGGGTTTTTGAATTCACCGTCGCCCGAGCCGAGAGCGCCATACCCGGCGGATTGGAGGCCGCCGGTATACAGCGACGCGATCCACAGCTGGACCCTGTTGTTGCCTCCGTCTGCAACCCAGACGCGGCCGTTGCCGAGGGCGACGATCCCCATCCAGTGGTCGAGGCTGAACTGACCGCTTCCGGATCCCGCAGACCCGAAGCCGGTGATGTATTCCCCCGCCGAATTGAAGAGCTGGAGCCTGTTGGCTTTGTTGTCGCCGACATACACGGTGCCGTCGGGGTCGACGGCAACCTCGGTCGGGTTGGTGAATTGACCTGGCCCAGTGCCCGAGGATCCGAACGAGCGGACAAAGTCCCCTTCTTCGTTGAAGTAGAGGATGCGATCGTCGCCGACGTCGGCGACAAGGACGTGGCCCGAAGAATCGCTCGCGAGACTCTGCGGCTGGCTGATCTGCCCGGTTTCGGCGCTCGAGCCGCCAACCCGCTCGATGAAGGTCCCGGTCTGAGTGAACTTCTGCACTTTGAATCCGTCGGCGACCCAGACCGTGCCTTTCGAGTCGATCGCAATCCCGGTCGGCCCGGCGAGCGCACCGTTGGCGATACCTCCGGCCCCCCATTTGGCGAGAAACTGTCCCCCGGGGCTGAACTTCTGAACCCGGTTATTCCCTCCGTCGGCAACCCAGACGTTTCCGGCCGCGTCGAGCGCCAGGGCCGTCGGTTCTTTCAGCTGTCCGTCTCCAGATCCCGGGCTGCCGAATTTGGCCAGAAACTGACCGCTCGGGCTCAGCTTCTGAATCCGACCATTGCCACGGTCTAGAACGAAGAGATTGCCCTGCCCGTCTACAGCCACGTCGGCCGGGGCCGTCATCTGGCCGTCGCCCAAGCCGAGACTGCCGTAGGAGGACGAGTAGCTGGCGGTGAGGTCGGGAAACACTTCCCCTTCGTCGATCGTCGCCGGATCGACCTTGACCGTTGCCGGATCGTCGACCGCGATTTCTGCGAGCTCGCCGGCTTCGTAGCCAAAGTCGACGGTCGCTGCCGAGCCGGTGCGTATCTCCTCCGCACGGCCTGAGGAGCTGAAAGCGACGGCGGTGTCGCTTTCGCCGGTTTCGTCGCTCAGCTCATACCCTCCGCCGGCCTCTTTGGTGATCGTCGCCTGCAGACGCTTGTCGAACTCTTCTTCGCCGACCGCAGCTGGAAGGTCGAGCCTGCTTTCGACGCCGGCTTCTTCTTCGACGATCGTCGCTTCGGTGGGAACGCCACCCCCCACCGGCTGCTCGAGTTCGAGCTCCGGCGTCTGCGCAAGAGTCCAGCCATCCCCCCACTCGGTGTTCTGGGATTCCGGCAGCAGCGAGTTGTAGAAGAGGTCCAGCCCGAGGTCGGCGCCCGCGCCGGGGACCTCCAGATCCTGCTGGCGGTAGACCAGGTTGCCGCTAACGACGTTGACCGCCAGTTCAGGGCGAGCGGGGTGTTCTTCTTCCTCTTCGTTCCCGCTGCCGTCGGGGAGCGGGAAGTACTGCATCACGTACTCGTCCTTCATCCCGGTCGCCGGGATGTATTCGAGCTCGATGTTGCGGTTCGGGTCCGATTCGTTTTTCACCTGATCGGCGGCGACGATGCGCAGCGAGTGCTGGCCGGCTGAGAGG
>Ga0207709_10002901_pt1 | contig 10475 bp, 9 predicted proteins | sample KBSM34metaG_FD_184397 | JGI IMG/M metagenome (GOLD analysis project Ga0207709, IMG submission 184397) | Miscanthus rhizosphere microbial communities from Kellogg Biological Station, Michigan, USA - KBS M3-4 metaG (SPAdes) (version 2) | ecosystem: Host-associated > Plants > Roots > Rhizosphere >...
TCTTGCGTCGCGAAATCTTCGCCTGCTCTTTCATCAAACTATTGCGGCGACGGGTAGCGATACGTGATGGAACTTTGTCGGCCAAGACGAAAGCCGGAGTGCCCTCTTCGTCTGAATAAGTAAAAACTCCAACCCGATCGAATTCGACACTCTTGATGAATCCGAGCAGCTCCTCGTGGTCGTCTTCAGTCTCACCCGGAAAGCCGGAGATGAATGTTGTTCTCACTCCAATACCAGGAACACGCTTCCGCACGCGCTCGATCAAACGCTCCAGACTCTTGCGATTGCCGCCGCGTTTCATGAGTTTCAGAACGTTCTGTGACGCATGCTGCAAAGGCATGTCGAGATACTTCACTGCCTTCGGTTCTTCAGCTAGCACGTCGAGAAAGGCGTCGCTGATGTGCGTCGGATAGGTGTACATGACGCGCACCCACTCGATGCCATCGACGTGCGAGAGTTCGCGCAGCAGTCGTGCGAGCGCATCCTGCTTGCCGAGATCTTCACCGTAGCGAGAAGAATCCTGCGCCACGAGGATGATCTCTTTGACTCCTTCTTCGGCGAGCTGATGTGCTTCCGCAACGATCGATCCGAAGCGTCGACTGCGGAAGTGCCCGCGCATCTGAGGAATAAAGCAGAAAGCGCACGGACGATCGCAGCCTTCCGCAATCTTTACAAACGCGTAGTGCGACGGCGTCGCGAGCACGCGCGGTGTTGACTCGTCGTAGAGATACGTCGCGCTTTGATTGCCGAGTGGCATGACGGGCAATGTGCGCGTGTTCGTCTTCGGATCGCAAACGGTGAGGATGTCGTTGATCTGGCTGGTGCCGATGAAGGCGTCGACTTCCGGTATCTCGGCTTTCAACTCATCGCGGTAACGTTCGACGAGGCAGCCCGCGACTATCAATCGTTTTGCTTGACCGTTTGTCTTTAGCTGCGCAGCCTCGAGAATCGTATCGATCGATTCCTTTTTCGCCGAATCAATAAAGCCACACGTGTTGACGACAATCGTATCTGCGTCGGCGGCATCCGGCGTAATCTGATAACCACTTTGCTTGAGCTGGCCCATCATCACCTCGCTGTCGACGAGGTTCTTGGGACACCCAAGACTGATAAATCCGACTTTCTTCATAGCTGGGACGTAATTTTAGCCGCGGATGAACGCGGATGAACGCAGATCAGCGTTATCCGCGTTCATCCGCGGCAACTTTCTCCAATAGAACCAGGGCGCGCTCGACCTCTTTCGTCTCGGAAGCGGAGAGTCGTTCATTCCCAAACCGCACGCGATTGTAAGCGCGCGTAACTAAAAGCACTTCATTCGATTTCACCGTCTTCGCAAACTCGAGTGGCGTTAGATGCTTATCGCGCGGGACACCACGATGTTCCATCGCCGACATCAGACGTTCATAGAATTCCACGCTCGAAAGAGCTCGGCCGTCTGAAGCAGACAGGACCCCATCGTGTGTCCAACGCAGAAATCCTTTGCCGAAGAACGCGAGTAGTATCACCAACGCGAAAGCAATCACACCGACCGAGACCGGCACTATATTCCGACTCAAATAATCCTGGGCCGCGACGAGCATGTTTGTAATCAAGCGGCCATAATCAAACACCTGATTGTGTATCGACGCTGCAAGCGAACGCTGCTCCTGTTTGTCGTAACCCACCACATACTGAAACCAGAGCAGCTCGAGCGCTTCACCGTACTTTTCGAGTTGCGCTGCCAGTCCCGTGCGCACCGGCTCGAGTCGACCTGCTGAAGGCGTCGGATCAAAGGTCACCCAGGAACGTGTCTCCGGAAAGTAAACCTCGACCCACGAATGAGCGTTGCTGTTCCGAACCGTATAAGCGCCGGCGGCTTCGTTGTACTCACCTGCCGTAAAACCATTCACGAGTCGCGTCGCCATGCCTCGCGTTCGCAACATGACCGCCATCGCCGTTGCAAAATACTCGCAATGGCCCGCTTTAATGTTGAAAAGAAAATCGGCAAGCGGATCAGCGCCTCCCGCTTTCATTTCCATCGAATAGCCAAACTCATTCTGAAGATACGACTCGATCGCTTTCGCCGCATCGTAACGATTAGTCGCGTTCGCGTTGACGACGACCGTCTGTGCGAGCGTACTGATTCGCGGATCCAGATTCTCCGGCAGTTGCAGGTAACGATAATGAGATACCGGGAGGGGACGCAGATCGTTACGCAACAAGTCCGCGCGCGGCTCGTTGGTATCGGAGAGAGCCTTGTACATCAGCCGCTCGAAGTCGTGACGACGCGATTGCACCGACCCTTCTTCGTCAACGCGAACAAACGGCAGATCGCCCTGGACCGCCACTACGCGCGGCGCCGCGAACAATACGGTTGAGTCCAACGGCTCGAGGAAGAATGTCTGCGTGGTGAGACGACTAATGGATTCAGTTGTACCAAACTGAAAGAGTCCGTTGCGTTCGCTTATCTGGTCCAACTGCCGCGCCTGAACAGATTTCTTCCAAACCCTGCCCGTGAATTCGTCGAGCGCGACGCCACGCCAGCGCAACTCGCGCGGGCTCTGCGTGTCTTCAACACGCACGCGCATCAGCACACCTTCATTTTTCTTGAGTGTTCCGATTTGCCCGAGCGTAACGCTTTCTGAAAATCCAGTGAGACTCGATGTTAAGCCACCACTTCGCGTGAGTGCCGCAGCGCCCGATCGTGGCGCGGCCAGAAACAACGGCAGCGCAGTCAGGAAGATCAAAGCCAGCAGCGCTACTGCGACAAACGGAAGTCGTGCGGCTTCAGTAGTTCGCCATGAGCGGCGTCCGGATTTTTTGAAGACACGCGAATCGGGAGGAACGAGCAGACGCGTTTCCGTGTAGGCAAGCGAGCGTCGTGCTTTCTGAATCTCAAACGCGGTGACTGCGGATAAACCACACAACAGATAAAGCGTGAGAGTCCCGAGAAAGACAGGACTAAAACTCAAACCCGCAGCCAGTAAAACTTCAAAGAACGAGATCAGGTAAAGAAAAACCCAGTCACGATCTTTCTTGACCTGAAGCAGTTTGACTGCGGACAGGAACACAATCAGATGCGCGAGCGCCGTAACTCCGAGACGCTCGTTCGGCTCACCGATGTGTTTCTGATATTGCCAGTCTAAATAGAAGAGCGGGATTGAGAGCAGCACGATTCCCAAACCATAACGTTCGGGCAATTGCCACTTCGTATTCTCGAGCATCCAGCTTCCGATCATCACAATCACGAAGACCAGAGCCAGACCCGTGCTCAGCCCGCCCGCGAGGACAAGCGCCAGCATCGCCACCGCAATCATGGCGTAAGAGAATGCTCGAAAGTACGTTAAAAAGTTCACTGCAGGTTTTGTTCTTTGTGCCTTTTGTGGCTTACTTTTTTACTTTGATCTCAAACAGTCGTGGCCAGAGTTTACCCGTGACATAGAGTTTATCGTTCGCCTGATCGTAAGCGATGCCATTCAACACCGCCTCCGGATCCTGCAACTCACCCTCGGGCATCAAGCCATTTAAATCGATCCACGCCGTTACGTGCCCACTCTGCGGATTGATCGTCGCAATCCGGTTGTCGTGCCAGACGTTTGCATAAATCTCGCCTTGCACAAACTCGAGCTCATTCAACTCGTTAACAGGCGTCTGACCGTCAAGCACCGTAATCGTTCTCGCGACATGAAAATCCGACGGGTCGAGAAATCTGAGCCGGTTCGAACCATCGCTCAGAATCAACGACGTTCCGTCGGTCGCAAGGCCCCAACCCTCGCCCGTATACTTAAACTGCCCCACACGTTCGAAGGTCTGCGCGTCGTAAATAAAACCAAGCTGGTGCTGCCACGTGAGTTGATAAATCTTTCCATTCAGCAACGCGATGCCTTCGGCAAAATACGGCTTCGGCACGTCGACCTTCTTCAAAACTTTTCCGGTTTCCAGCTCGACGCGTCGCAGACTCGAAAAGCCTTCCTGGCCGGTGCTCTCCAGCAGTTTTCCGTCACTTAGGATTAGTCCCTGCGTGAAAGCGTTGCTGTCGTGCGGCCACATATTGACGATTTGATAGCGGTAAACTGCAGCGGGCGCATTGGGCGGCGGCTCGGGCTTTTTGGGCGTTGCATCGCCATTCGCGCCCGGCTGGCACTGGAATGATGACAGCGCCAGAGCCAGTACCAGAATCGGTCGAAGTTTCAGGATGAGCAACATGAACGCATTGTGCGCGACGCACGAAAAAAAGACAAAAGGAGCCACAAAAGGCACAAAATGGGTTGTTCTCTCCGGTTGAGGTTCTTCCTATTTGTGCTTTTTGTGCCTTTTGTGCTTTTTGGGGCCCTTTTGGTGGCTTAAGGAGCTTCGACGGCTTCCATAACCGTGCGGCCAACCTGTCCGAGGCTCGCGGCCGAACATCTGTCGGGCGTATCGGCTGTAGTGTGGAACCACTTGTAGCCGAAATCGATCAGCAGAACGACCGGAATGCCCTTGTCCAGAAAGGCCGTGTGATCGTCATAAACGAGCCCGCCACGTTCGTCAAGAATCGAGTTTGACTTGACTCTGGCAGCGGCCCCCCACAACCGCTCCACCACGGCTGGAGCACGAGCAAGCGAGTCACGCTCTTTTCGAATTGCGAAATCCACATCGCCAACCATATCGAGCACGACGCCCCACTCCGGTCGATAATCCGGAAAGTCGCGCACCCACGCTTTCGATCCGAGAAAGTAATCATCGAGCTCAGGTCCGCGTCCGAAGTCCTCGCCGTCAAAGAAGATTAAATCGACGCCAACCGGCGGCGGTTGCTCTTTCCATAGCGCCGCCATCTCGAGCAGCACAGCCACACCCGATGCGCCATCATTCGCGCCAATGATCGGCTCACTGCGACGACTCTCGTCGGGATCGTTATCGGCAGTGGAGCGCGTGTCGTAGTGAGTAGCAATCAGCACGCGACGTGTTTGCTTCGGATTGATGCGGGCTACGATGTTTCGAAAACTCTCGGCTTGCCCCGCGCCTTTAGGCGTGTATTGAAATTCATGCACCGTCACTACGGCGCCGGCGTCGCGTAGTGCTTGCTGAATCCATTCTTCCGCCTTTGTCTTCCCTTCACTATCGTGATTCCGTGGTCCAAAAGCGCAGAGATCGCGTAAACGCTGAAACGCACGCTCCTGGTCGAATCGCGGAGGCTTGACTGGAGGTGGCGCCGGCTTCACACATGCCATGAACGCCAAAGCGATGATGAGACTAAAAGACCATCGTGTCGACTGGGGCATAATCGTCAGTCAGCAAGGGTACATCATCGGTTGGCAGTCGCGCCTCGAAAAACTGTTTCGCATCTTCAAGGAACGTTGGTGTAAGAGGGATCTTTGACTGCTCGAGTTGTGTCGCCGTGGCGAGGACAGATTCTTTGGTCCAGCTTCCGCCGCCGTTGACGGCAATTAGTATGAGACTGCGCGGCCGGTCCTGATCCGGAATACCGCCCTGTCTTCGTTCCGTTTCGTGAAGATGCGGAAACAGGTAGACGTTCGGGAAGACCGTCGCCAGCGTTTTGTATTCAGAACGCATGATGCGACTACGTCTGCCACGCATCGTTCCGTTAATGTTCGCGAGCACGACTCCATCGGGCGAGAGTATCTGTTTGATCTCGTTGAAGAATTCTCTGGTGGTTAAGTGAAACGGGATCTGGCCGCCGATCGTGAACGCGTCGAGTATCACCAGATCGTATTTCGTCTGCGAGTGACGAATATAGCTACGCCCGTCTTCGACGTGAATGCGCAATCGATCGCTGGGCTCGAGGTGAAAATACTTCAAGCCCAGATCAACTACACGCTGGTCTATCTCGACCAGATCGACGACCACATTCGGATCGTCGTTGACAAACTTTCGCGCACCGATGCCGCCACCACCACCGATGATCAGAATATTTTTAAGCGCCGGTTTGAAGATTCGCGCCAGGTGGAAGGCGTTTGTATAACTGACTCGCGTGTCGTAGGGCGCGTTTAGATCGATGGCGCCTTCGATGTAGTTGTTGAACTGCAGAAAGCGAGTGTTGCGCTGTTTGTCGTCGACAACCCTGATGTAGTGGTACGCGGAGTCGCATTCGTAAACCACGCCTTGCGCCGGAACTGCTCTGATATAACTCAAGACCATCAACATCGAAGCAAACAGAATCACGGCGGCAGCGACGCGCGCCTTTTTGCGCGACCAGGGAACAACGATCAGCGGCAAAACCAGCAGGCACATTCCCAGAATTTGCAACAGGGCTCGCACACCCAACGCGGGCACGAGCCAGAACGCAGTCAGCAGAGTTCCGGCGATGCTGCCGAACGTCGAGAGCGCATACAAACTGCCCGACACATTGCCAATCCGTTCGACTGTCTGCGCCGCGAGTCGCACCGCGTAGGGTGAGACCATTCCCAGCAACACACTTGGACCACCAAACAAGATCAGCGTGGCGAGCAATGGACCAAGACGTTCGCCGGGATTGAAACGCAATAGCCGGCGGCACACCGGATTCGCATAAAAAGGAATCAGCATCAACCAGCCGCCCGCAATCAGCAACAGAGCATTGAGTGGATAAAAACTAGGACGACGATCTGCGAGCATGCCGCCGCTGTAGTAGCCAATCGAAAGCGCCGCCAGAAACACGCCGATAATCGCGCCCCAAACATAGATTGACGAACCGAAGTGAATCGCGAGAATACGGCTACCCGTCATCTCGAGTCCCATCAGCACGGCGCCCGAAACGAAGACCACAACCCTCAATCGCCAATCATGTTGCAACTTATTTTGTGCTTTTTTGTGCCTTTTGTGCCTTTTGTGGCCTCAGTCGGAAATGATCAGCGGCTCGCCTTTCCGACGTTTTTCGAGATAGACGGTTAGGCGTTCTCGATCTTCATCGGACATCTGGTGAATGTCCGCACCCAGCAGCCAGCGCTTTTTGCCCTCTTCACCGGTGCGCTTGGAGCTGACGATCTTCATGACTGCTTCGATTGGTCCTTCAGGCAGGTCTACACGGACGAACAGCAGCCCGCCTTTGCGAGACAGGTCGGCTTCCGAAAACCGCGTTCCAGCAAGTGAGAGCCCCATACCAAACTTGCTGATCGTCTCGCAGTGACCTCGCGACGGTTGCGAGTAAGAGACCTTGCCCCCTGTTGCGCGTTCGTCAATCAATGAAATCGCGCTGGGCAGGTGTGCATAATAGCGTGGGCCACGCCGGCGATTGCGCACCTGTTTGGGTTTCTCCGACGGCTCGCGCTGTTGCTTTGCCAACGGATCGAACCCCTTGAACACGAGCCCGCAGTTATTACAGAGCAATTTCTGCAACCCGAACATTCGTAAAAAGAAGACCGCATCATCATAATCGCGTTGAATCCGCTCACTCTTGCACCTTGGACACTGCATACGGCCCATTCTAGCAGGGTTCGGCGGCCACCCTGCGCTATAATGTTCAGCATGGAGGAGACAAAGGAACAAGGCGATGCGGATTTCGATCCAGTCATCGAAGCCTACAAGAAAGATATCGACGTCACGTTAATCCGTGAGAACCTGCGCCTCACCGTGGACCAGCGTTTTCAGCAATTAATGAAACTTCAGCAATTCGCGGAAGAACTTCGCCGCGCCGGGAGTGAGGCCCGCGAAAAGTGACAGACTTCAACGCACTACTTCGAATACTCACAGAGAATAAGGTCGAGTTCATAATTGTGGGAGGTGCGGCGGCTACAGCGCTGGGTTCGGCCCGGCTGACATTCGATCTTGATATCGTTTATAACCGCAGCAAGGAGAATATTGAGCGGATTGTCAACGCCCTTCAAGCTACTACTCCCTATCTTCGCGGCGCACCACCCGGTCTTCCTTTCAGTTGGGACGTGCAGACTGTAGAACGTGGTCTCAACTTTACGCTTACGACCACTCTTGGGCCACTGGATATCCTTGGCGAAATTGTGGGCGGTGGAGGTTATGAGCAGTTGCGGTCTAAAACTATTACGGTTGAGATTGCCGGCACCGAGTGCCTATCTCTCAATTTAGAGAGTCTGATCCAAGTAAAACGTGCCGCCGGCCGTCCAAAAGACCTCGAAGTAATCGCCGAATTACAACGCATCAGAGACGAGTCACGCCAGTAATTTTTATCTAAAAATGAACCCGGCGCGGAAAGGATCTTCCGGATCGAAGTAGAACTCGTTGCGTCCGATGATTGAGGCGCTGCCGCTGACTTCAGGGATGATGGCGTCGTGAGGGCCGAAGCTGGTGGTGTTCAAAACGCTTACCGACATCGTGCTGCCAAGAATACTCTCAATTACTATCTTTTCATTCAATCCGAGCTCGCCTTTCGCGAAGTGCAGCGCAGCGCGTGCGCTCACGCCGCTTCCCGTCGCCGATCGATCAAGTTCACCGTCCGCAAAAATACAAACGCTACGACTGTGGTGTGATGGATCGCGCGGTGGGCCAGTGAAGATCGCTCCGTACAGAAAGCTGAGCTCCGCTTCGAAAGGATGCGTGATGGGAAACTGATCTATCACCGCGTGTTTGATCCGCCGGCCGTATTCGATGATGCGATTGAAATGTTCCGGCTCGAGAGTTAACCCAACCGCCTCGGAGCTTACGAACGCATAGAATGCGCCACCATAAGCAATGTCAAACTCCACCAAACCGATCTCCGGCACTTCAACCTGCTGCTCGCGAAGATAAAGAAACGACGGAACGTTCCGAAACGACGTTTCCGTCACCTGGCCGTTCATAACGGTTGCGCGAGCAAGGATCCGACCGGCAGGCACGTTAAAGGTCATCTCGTTCTTCGTTATGAGTCCCGTTTCGATGACGAGCTTTGTGAGCGCGATGATCGCATGTCCGCACATCGTGCTGTAACCCTCGTTGTGCAGAAAGAACACATCGAAATCCGCGTCTTCAGACGAAGTGATCACAGCTCCATACATATCAGCATGGCCGCGCGGCTCCCACATGAGTCCCGTACGCAGGTGGTCGTAGTGCTCGCGAAAGTAACGACGCTTCTCAAGCACATTCCGGCCTTCGATTGGCGGTAGTCCATCGATGATGACGCGCAACGGCTCGCCACCGGTGTGCATGTCGAGAGTAGTGATGCGAGTCCAGTGCTCAGGCGCTCGGAAATCGGAGAGTTTCTTAGCCACAGATATCACGGATTACGGTAAGATTGCTTCGCCAACATGCCAGCGATGCCGAACATTAAACCACTCCGCAAACTCGTAACCAAAGCACGAACCATCCGCGACGATCACCGCGCACGACATGCACCAAGCGGTTTCGCCTTCGCACTCGCCGACAGCATCGACTACCTCGACCAGAATCATTGGACCAAAGTGACTTCGCACAACTCAATCTTTCTCTCCCCGCGCTATCTACGCGTGCTTGAAGACGCCGGACCCGAGAACCTGCGACAGTGCTACGCACTCATCTTCAACGAGAAGGAGCCGGTCGTTGCGATCGCTGCACAGAGTGTCACCGTGTCGATGTCACGTCTGCGCAAGTCGTCATCCGCGGACGATCCACTGAGCCGCCACGAAGAAAAGATGCTCGTTTGCGGCAACCTGCTTTCGTGGGGCATGCACGGTATCTCGTTCGCACCAAACGTGGATCAGACGCCGGTTTGGCCCGCTGTTGCGGAAGCGATCTATCGCCTGCGACGCGTCGACAAGCTGTTCGGAGATACGGCGTTCGTGATGATCAAAGACATTCCCGACGAATATGCACCACACGCGTCGGCGCTCTCGCGTTTCTCGTATCGAGAGCTCGAGACCGAGCCGAACATGGTGCTCGACATCTCGCCGAAGTGGAAAAATTACGACGACTATCTCGCGAGTCTCAACTCGAAATATCGCAAACAGTCGAAACAGATCGAAAAGGAAGTGACAAACGCCGGCTGCGTCGTCGAAGAGATCAAAACTGATGACATCACGCGCAACGCCGAGCTGCTCCACGCGCTCTACCTGCAAACGCACAAGAACGCACGTTTGCGACTCGTGACGCTGCCGGTCGCCTTTCTGCCCACGCTGGCGGAACGATTCGGCGACGACATGCGATTCACAGTGCTCAAGAAAGACGGCGAGTTGTTCGGATTTGTAACGACGGTGAAGGACGGTGAAACAGCCGTCGGCTACTACATCGGATTCGATCGCAAAGCGAACGCTGACATTCCAATCTACTTTCGCCTGCTGCAGTCAGTCATCGGTCACGCGATCGCACTCGATTGCAAGCGACTCTCACTCGGACGCACGGCACTCGAACCAAAAGCGCGTCTCGGCGCTCGTCCGGATCCGATGCGCGTCTGGATTCGTCATCGTATCCCGATGCTGAACATGATCGTCCGCGGCCTGCTGCATACCATCGACGATCACGAAGAACCACCGGAACGAAATCCGTTCAAGTAATCCGCGCAAATCCGCGGTTATTCGTACCTGAGCGCCACGATCGGATCGACTTTCGTCGCGCGCCGTGCCGGTATCCAACACGCCAGCAATGCCACCACCGCTAAC
>Ga0207709_10002903_pt1 | contig 10470 bp, 9 predicted proteins | sample KBSM34metaG_FD_184397 | JGI IMG/M metagenome (GOLD analysis project Ga0207709, IMG submission 184397) | Miscanthus rhizosphere microbial communities from Kellogg Biological Station, Michigan, USA - KBS M3-4 metaG (SPAdes) (version 2) | ecosystem: Host-associated > Plants > Roots > Rhizosphere >...
CAACGGCAACCAGGTGATCCTCGATACGGCCGCGGGTTCGCTGGCCAAGGAGAACAACCACCTGATCGTCCGGGACTCGAGCGGCGCCATCGTCGAGTCGGTGCCGCTGGCGCTCGCGGTCGACGGCATCGCGCACCCGGTCACGGCGACGATCGACGGCCGCACCGCGACGCTGACCGCGGACACCAGCCCGGCCGCGGCGACCCCGGTCGCCCTGCCGGTCAAGGACATCGACCTGCCCGCCGCCGTCGCGGGGGTCAAGGACAACATCACCATGACGGGCGCCGTCGGCGGCTTCCTCGGCGCCGCGACCGGTCTGGTCGGCGGCTGCATCCTGGGCGCGGTCGCAGCCGGCGTGGTCTCGGCGCCTGCGGCAATGCTGTTCGGTGCGGGCCCGCTCGCGGGCTGCATCGGTGGCGCGCTGCTGGTGGGAGCCGGCGCGTCGTTGGCGGGTACCGCGATCGGGGGACTGGGTGCCGTCGCCGCCAACGCCCAGCCCTTCATCACGCTGCTGAACGCGCCGCCCGCCGCCAAGAAGTAGTCCGATAAGCGGTATCGGCGCCCGGCACGGGGCCGGGCGCCGATACCGGTCAGGTCAGTCCGGAGCCGTGTCGGCGGCCCGGCCGAGGTGGCGAGCGAAGAACCGGGCCGAGCTGTCGCGCTCGTATTCGGGCACCTGGTTGTGCCTGCCCGGGTGGGCGTGCATTGCCTTCTCGCTCGAGGCGAAGGCGTCGAACAACGCCACCGCGGAGGTGTGGTCGATTTCGTCCTCGTCCCACGGAATCCGGTACTCGACCGGGACGGTGATCTTTCTCGCCGCCTCGATCAGAGCGTCGTGCACGTAAACCCCGCCGAAGCTCACGGCAGCGATCCGGGATTCGACCGCGGTCAACATCAGCCCTGTCACGACACCCAGATTCACCCCGCCGTAGCCGATCGGCGCTTCGGCGCCGATTTCGGGTAGAGCCTGCAGGGCGTCCAGGGTCGTCTGCCATTCCGGCACCGCACGCTCCGCCAGCGACATGTTGTAGTCGATGACGATAGGGGCGATCGGCTCGATCGCCGCCCTGGCCTGATGGATCGCCTCGACCCACCGTTGATCCTGAGGGTTTCGCGGCCGGTCACCGTGCCCGGGCGCGTCGATGGCGGCGACGGTGAACCCATAGGTGGTCACGCTGTGGAGTGCACTGGCCACCAGCCCCGGCGCCTTCTTGTGCATGCCGCCGGAGTGCCCCAACAGCAGCAGCGGTGCGCCAACCGTTCCGGATGTGGGCGACCAGAGCACGCCGGTGATCTCGTTCAGAGTGAAATTGCGTTCGATGACACCGCTCGACGGTGTCTCAGAGGTGAAATGCATGGTGTTGCCTTTCGGGATTGCCTTGTAGTCGAGGCGCTCCCGGCGATACCTACGTCAATCGCCGAACCGTGAAACGAGTGGGAGCACCCACATGATTACTGCGTTCATGGGTCTCACCTCCTCGCGTGATGCACGGTCTCGTAGACGCTATCAACCTGAAACGAATCCCGTCCAACCTATTTCCTGTCCACCCACCCGACCGGCGTGGTTCAACTGGCGCGTGTCGGACGGATCGCCGTCGCGGGGGATCGGTCAATAGGACCGCCGGCTCGGCCGCGGCGACGAGGTGGTGGAGGAGTGGGCCGGGTGGTGCGCTGGGGGGAGTCGTGGCCCGAGGTCGGCCTCGGGGCACCCGGTCTGAGTGGCGGGGAACCCGGGACGGGTCGGGTGGCGCCGCGTCGACTGGGTTCAGGTTCTGGCAAATCCCGACGGGGATACTTGAAAATCACGTATTCTGTTGTACTGCACCGAGTTTCATGGATAACAGTGATTATCCATGAAACTCGGTTGCGGTACCGACGATCGGTGTGCCCGTGCCGCCGGTGGGGGTCTGCGGTAGGTCTCGGTCGCCGGGCGACCGACTGCGGCGGCGAATTGATCCGTTCGGACGATTCGGATGCGTCGGTGCCTGGACGGCGGTCCGTCGGGACGCCGTCGTCCGCACGCGTGCGACGAACCCGTCGCTCCGGCGGAGGTGCTCGCGGGGGCGGTGCCGGGGTCCGTCTTCGGGTGATCCATCCCGTCCGATGGGTGTTCGGTGTGTGCGATGTGCTCGCGTCGATCCGAGGTCTATCCGTGCTCGTGGGGGCGGCCCGGATGCACTTTAGATGACATAATGTCGATTATCGGTTGTGCGCTGAACTGCGTTGATAACGCGTCCGCACGCGCGGCCGGTTGTTCGTTTGTTCCGTCCGCCGCCTTCAGGCGTCTTACTCGGCGCGCTCGGATGTAGAGCGCACCTTGCCGGTTGGCGATTGCCTGCAGACTCCGGCGACGGGTCCGCTGCAGGTTTGCGCGTTCCCTCGAGCCGCGTGGCCCGTGATGCCGGTGTCCGTCGCGCGCCCGTCGGGCTTGCTTCCGGGCACTTGCGACTCCCTCCTCGCGTGGGCTCCCGCTTCCGTCCTACGTCGCCCATTGCGTCACTGTGACGCAATGTTCGGTGCATGGGCTTGGCTGATGGGCGGTGTATTGATGCTCCAGGCCGGATCGGAAGCCGAGTCCGAGCTCGTCGCTCGCCCCCGTGCGCGCAGCGGTGGCGATGGTTCCGGCGCCCCGAACTGACACTGATCGGTCCCGCGGCGAAGTCGGCGCCGGGCATGACCGCGCCTCCCCTCTCGCTCCCTTGGGGCCTACCCTTTGTCATTGCGTCACTGTGATGAAATGATCCCGACGGGTCCGGACTCGTCATCCGCGAACGTCACGTCGATTGAAGCCGACGATCGCGATGATGATCAACACCGCGACCGTCGCCGACGCGACGACCGCGGATCCGGCGGAGAACCCGTGCTGGATCGGATCGTGGCCGGCGTACTGGAAGAAGGGCGAGGTGCGCTGCCACGGCTCGAGCCAGGACACCATGGGCGCGAGACCGTTGACGATGTACGCCAGGACGGCTGCGGCAACGGGCACCGACCTGCTGACTGCTGGGTGACCGGTGATCGCACCCAACGCCAAGGCCAGTGTGCCGAAGACCAACGCGAGGAGCACCGCATGCACCATCGCGGCGGCCACCCCATTCTGGGGCAGGTCCATGTTCGCGAGCGAACCTAGCAGCATCAACGCAACGCCGGTGACCGCTCCCAGGAGCGCCGTGCCGATCAGCATGGCCGCGCCCTTCTCCAATACGATGCGGCGCCGACTGATGGGCGCGGAAAGCAGCAGATCAAGCGTCCTTCGATCCTCCTCTCCCGCTATCGCCGCGGCGCCCGCTCCGATCGCATACGTCAACAGCAGTAGTGGCACCATGAACGACAGGAGCTCGATCTTCACGTAGCCGATCGGTGTGGACATGTCCGCGCCGGACATCGCGAAGAGCGCACGAAATGTCTCCGGCATCTGGTCGAGAAACTCGTTCATCGACGGTTCGCCGCGCACACTCGGCCAGATGGCCACATACATCCCGACCAGCAGTACGAGGCCGATGGCCCAAGCGGGCAACGCGCGGCGTTGATCGTGAAGCGTCTTTGTCATCACGCTACGAAACATCGCTGGACTCTGTTCCGTAGTAGGTCATGAACGTCTCCTCGAGGTCGGCCTCGGCGCATTCGAGGTCGACCACCGTGAACTGGGCGATACGGTGGACCAATTCGTTGAGCGCCTGTTCCGGTGCATCGCACCTCAGGGTTTCCCCGTCCACATCGAGGTTGCGAACACCCTTGACGTCGCGGAACGCGTCCGCTCGCACGGGACGGTCGAACTCGACAACCACGTGGTGCAGGGACTTCTGGCGGAGCGTGTGGAGCTTTTCCACTGCGATCAACCGGCCTTCGCGGAGCATTCCGATTCGGTCCGCGACCTGCTGAACCTCACTGAGTAGATGTGATGACAGCAGCACCGTTCCCCCGGCAGCGGTGTGCTCTCGCAGTATCGCGTCGAACTCCCGTTGCATGATCGGGTCAAGACCGGTCGTCGGTTCATCGAGTATGAGCAGCTCCGGAGACGACATCAGTGCCAGCACCAGCCCGAGCTTCTGTCGGTTTCCCCGCGACATGACCCGCACGGGTTTGCCCAGATCGAGATCCAGGCGTTCGGCGATGTCGGCCGCCCGAAACCCTCCTCGGCGAGCCCCGACCTGGCCGAAGTAGGAGACATGATCGGAACCGGTCATCTTCTCGTACAGCGCGAGCTCGCCCGGAACGTAACCGACCCGACGGTGCACCCGAGGTGCTGACGACCAGCAATCGAACCCCAGCACGGTCGCCGATCCCGATGTCGGGCGCAGCATGCCCATCAGGATTCGGAGCGTCGTCGACTTCCCCGCGCCATTGGGCCCCAGATACCCGAAGATCTCCCCCGCATCGACGCTCAGATCCACGTCGACCAGCGCCAGCTGCCGGCCGTAGGACTTGGACAGGCCCGAGGTGGTGATCGCTGGGCGACGGGGCATGCCCCAAGCCTGGACCGCGCGCGCCCCACCAGATCAGGGTCCAAGGTCCCTTCCCCTGATCCAGTGCGACTCGGCAATGTGAATATCGGGTCGACAGTGCACTCAGGGAGGCGACCGTGTCACCGACCGCTTCGGTACAGGACCAGCCAGTGAATCCGCAGGAGTCGATCGACAGGCTCTTTCGTGATCTCCGCACGGGCGCGGCCGGACTAACCGAACGTGAGGCGGCGCGCCGCATGCAGGTATTCGGCCCGAACGAACTCGTCAGGCGAGCCGGGCGAGAATGGCCGGGACAGATCGTGCGCCAGTTCACTCATCCGCTGGCCCTGCTCCTGTGGCTGGCTGCGACGCTGGCAGGAGTCAACGGCGCCCCGGAGCTCGCGTTGGCCATCGTTTTCGTGATCGTGATCAACGCGGCGTTCGCCTTTATTCAGGAGCGCCACGCTGAGCGAGCAGTGGAAGCGCTGGCCGCCTATCTGCCTGCGCATGCTGCCGCAATCCGAGACGGCAGGTCCACACCGATCGAAGCTCGGCAACTCGTGCCTGGCGACGTGATTCATCTTCGGGAAGGCGATCGGGTGTCCGCCGACGCACGCCTGCTCTCGGGCAGCGTGGAGGTCGACCTGTCGACGATGACCGGAGAATCGGTGCCCACCCTGATCATGGCGAACGCGAATGTCACCGTCGGACCGCTCATCGCCGCACCCGACATCGTCTTCAGCGGAACAACCGTCGTCGGTGGCGACGCCGACGGCGTGGTCTTCGCGACCGGGATGCACACCGAGCTCGGGCGGGTCGCGGCGCTCTCGCAGCGGGTGTCGATAACCGAGAGCCCGCTCGAGCATCAGGTGAAACGAGTCGCCTGGTTGATCGCCGCGGTCGCGGTCACGATGGGAGTCGCGTTCATACCGCTCGGAACCCTGCTCGCGGGGCTCTCGCTGGACGATTCGACGAGTTTTGCCATCGGATTGCTCGTCGCCAACGTCCCGGAGGGGCTGTTGCCCACGATCACGCTCGCGCTCGCCGTCGGCGTGAGCGAACTGGCCAGGCGCGGCGCGCTGGTCAAACGGATCTCGGCCGTCGAAACACTGGGATCCACCAGCGTCATCTGTACCGACAAGACCGGCACGCTGACGATGAACAGGATGCGGACCGTCAAGATGTGGACCCCGGGCGTGGTCGTCGACTTCGCCGGACCCCTTCCAACCATCGCTGCGGGATCCCAGCCGGCCAGGGCGGCGCGGGTGCTCGCGGGGTGCTGCACCGTGGCGATGAGCACCGATGGGACCCTCGATGAGAACGCCGATCCGACGGAATCGGCGCTCTTGCACGCCGCGCTTGTCGTGGATCCCGATGTCACGGTCGGGGTCAGGTCCCCTGCCGCGCGGTTCTACTTCGATCCGTCGCTCCGACGGATGTCGATCGTCGCCGATCTCGGTGGCTCCTTGCAGGTCTACACCAAGGGCGCTCCGGAGGAGGTGCTGGCGCGAAGCGCATTCATGGCAGGTCCGGACGGCAATGATCTGACGTTGGGCGGCGCTGAGCGCGACCGAATAGCCGATCTGATCCGTGAATGGTCTGGTGAAGGTCTTCGGCTGCTCGCGATCGCGGACAGGACGCTCGACGTCACGGACGGTTCCACGCTGACGCGAGACGCGGTCGAACGGGACCTCACCCTCCTCGGGATCGCGGCGATGGTCGATCCGCCCCGGCCGGAGGTCGCCGATGCGGTCGCACGATGTCACTCGGCGGGCATCAGGATCGTCGTCATCACCGGTGATCACGGTCTGACCGCATCCCGTATCGCCAAGGACATCGGGATCGGACGCGACGGACTTCGCGTCATCACCGGAACCGAGCTCGACGCCATGCCGGAGGCGGCGCTCGATCAGCTCCTGGCGACGGATCAGGAATTGGTCTTCGCCCGCAGCTCGCCCGAGGCCAAGCTGCGGATCACCGATGCGTTGCGGTTCACCGACCATGTTGTCGCGATGACCGGCGACGGCGTGAACGACGCACCGGCCCTTCGCCGGTCCGACATCGGCATCGCGATGGGACGCTCGGGCACCGACGTGGCACGGGAAGCCGCGACCATGGTCCTCACCGACGACAACTTCGCGACCATCGTCACGGCGGTCGAGGCGGGCCGGCGCGTCTACGACAACGTCCGTAAGTTCATCGTGTACATCTTCGCGCACGCCACCCCTGAGGTGGTCCCCATCCTCCTCTACGCGCTGTCGGGTGGGCAGATCCCGTTGCCGCTCACCGTGATGCAGATTCTCGCGATCGACCTCGGCACCGAGACCTTGCCTGCCCTGGCGCTCGGGCGCGAAGCGCCGGAGCCGGACCTCATGCAACGTGCTCCTCGCCCGCGCGGCCGCAATATCGTCGATTCCACGCTCCTGCTCCGGTCCTGGGCGCTCCTGGGTGGGGTATCGGCGGCCCTCGTGCTGGCCGCGTTCTTCGCCACCCTCGTTCGGGGTGGTTGGTCGATGGGGGCCGATGTGTCGTCGGGGCCCCTGCACCACACCTGGCAGCTCGCACGACGATGACCTTCCTGGGAATCGTCTCGTGTCAGATCGGCACCGCGTTCGCGGCCCGAACTGAGCGTGCCTCCCTTCGTCAGATCGGGGTGACGACGAACCGTCTCCTGCTCTGGGGAATAGCCTTCGAAATCCTGTTCGCGGCCGCGGTGGTCCTCGTCGCACCACTCCAGCGTGCTTTCGGCACGGTGACCCCGAGCTGGGATCAGGTCGTGTGGCTCCTCCCGTTCCCCATCGTGGTCTGGGGGTGCGACGAGTTCTGGCGCTGGACCCGGCGACGGCGCAACCGCGTCGGATCGGGCACGGGAGGGTCGACATGATCGTGTATCGACGGACTTGGGACGTATGGCCCTAGTCCCCCGGGCCGGCCACGCGGACGCTGGAAACGTAGCCAAAGGAGCAATCATGCGCGCGCGACACATCATGAGCAGCCCGGTCACCACCGTGACAGGGTCGGAGTCGGTCATCGACTGCCTTCGCACGATGGAGACCACGGGCTTCACGGTCCTCCCCGTCGTCGACGACTCCCAGCATCTGACCGGGATCGTCTCGGAAGGTGACCTCCTCCGTGAGCAGTTTCGTTGGTCGCATTCGAAGGCTGCCGACGACGACGAGGCGGGCAAGGCCCCGACCGCCGCAGATGCCATGAGCAGCCCCGTCGTTGCCATGACCGCAGAGGCCGACATCAGTGACCTGGCGTCGGCCATGCTCAAATCGAGGTTGCGTGGCATCCCGATCGTGCACGACAAGGACATCATCGGCATCGTGACCCGCAGAGACTTGATCGGCGTCCTGACGATGGACGACACCCACATCGCCCATGAGATCCAGCACCGCCTCGACGTCTACAGCGGCACTCGGCGATGGGAGGTCCACGTGGCGGGAGGCAGCGTGACCATCGACGGCACGGAGCGCGATGACCCGGAGTGCGGTGTCATCGCTGCGCTGGCCGAGACGGTTCCCGGCGTCAACGACGTTTCGTTTTCCTGATCCTCGGACGGTCCGGGGCGATCACCTGGCCGCGTCCTCGACACGATCGAGGGCGGGCTGCTCTCGTAGTCCCAGGACCTTGCGGAATCCCTCGGCCATCGACTCCCGTAGCGCATCGATATCCGGCACCGCTGCGCCGTCGGAGTCGAGCCCCACGCAGCAATGAGATCCGTAGGACACCATCGTCGCGTTGAATGCCGCACCGAGAGTGGGGCTGAACGCGTAGTAGCGATCGACCCGGGATCCCGCGATGAACAGCGGTTCCGGAGAGCCGACCACATCCGATGCGACGATATCGACGTGCCTGAGCATCTTCCCGAGCAGTGTCGGCGGCAGGACGTTCAGCACACCGGCGATGACAGGCGACAGGGCTATGGCCGGTTCGCTGCGCCACCTGCCGATGATCGCGTGCACTTGCCGGATCAGGACTGCCGGGTCGTCCGTGTCGGCGGGCAGTGTCAGGCGGGCCAGGGTGATCTTGTTGCCCTCCAAGGGATCCCGCTCCGTCCGCAGGCTCATCGGAATCGTGACACGCAGCCTGTCGATCGTGGCCCCGTGCCGGCGGTGGTAGTGCCGCATCGCGAGCAGTACCGCAACGATGAAGGCGTCGTTGATCGATCCGCCACCGGAGGAGGCCGCCCGGGACAGGTCCTCGATCGGCACCTCGAGCACCGCGAAGCGCCTGCGTATGGACCTGGCGGTCATCACGGGAGACAGCGTGGTCGCTATCGGTCGAACGAAACGGGCGACCGACATGAGACTCGCGGCGACCGCGCGCGCCGTTCCGTACGGGTTGCCTGCCACCCACCGTGTGCGTTCAGGTGCCCGCGCAATGATCTGTCTGGACAGCGCGGCGGCGGACAGTCGGTACCACGACGGCACCGCACCGTTCGTTGGTTCGCGCTGAACGGGCGGTGTTGCGAGGGGGCGCTCCCCCTCGCGCGTGAGATCCACGATCTCGCGGGTGATGGCCATCCCACCGACCCCATCGGTGAGTGCGTGGTGCACCTTGAGCACGAGCGCCGCACGGCCGCCGGACAGCCCGTCCAACACCGTCAACTCCCACAACGGCCGTTCCCTGTCGAAGGCCGTCGATCCTGCTGTCTGGGCGAAATCCAGCACCGACTGCATCCCGGGCTCCGTGAGGGTGAATCTCCGCAGATGCCAGGACAGGTCGAAGTCCGGGTCGACGACCCACCGCGGCGGAGCCGGACCCAGTTTCGCCTCGACCACCTTGCATCGGAAGTGGGGCGCGAGAGCGGTGGCCCTGTCCATCATCGACACCACGCGGCGCCAGTCGGGACTTCGGTCGAGTACCAACAGCGCGACGATGGTCGAGCGCAGTGGCGGATCCGCCTCCATCCGCCACGCCATCAGGTCGGCCTGGTTCATGTACAGCGGCGACTCATCGGCCATTGCCACCAACTCATTCGGTCGCGGTGCGTGCGCCGCGGTGTTCCGCGCGCACTTACGCCTCCAGTATGGATCCGTCACAGGCCTCGCTCCAGGAGTCGACTATGACCTTCGGCCCTGTGCCACGGCGGTCGCCCGGCGAATACTGGGGTTATCAGGATCCCAGCTGGCGATGTCGGATCCGGTCGAGGAGTGATGGACATGCCGAAAGATCTGATGGCCATGTGCCATGCGTTCATGATGTGGCTACACCACATGGGCGTACCCATGCCGCCGATGGACGGCATGCACTGACAACACCTCATCCGCATGCCGACAGAGCCGAGGCCGAGCCTCCCGCAGCGGGTGTCCCGCTACGGGTTGACCATCGCCCTGTTCGTTGTCACATCCGCCGGGTTGGTGGCGGGAATCGCGAGTTCCCTGATGGGCCACCGCGACCTGGCCGACGGCTGCTGGATCACGGCGACCGGGGCGGCACTCGTCCCCGCGGCCTGGTCGGTGATCGCGGGGATCCGACGCGGCCGGCTCGGCGTCGACATCATCGCAGTCCTGGCGCTGGTGGGCACAGCACTCGTGGGCGAGTACCTCGCGGGTGCCCTCATCGGCGTCATGTTCGCGTCCGGCCAGGCACTGGAGACAGCCGCCTCGACGCGGGCGACGAAGGACCTTCGCGAACTCGTCGATCGGGCGCCGCGCACCGCTCGGCTGCGCACCGGAAGTGACGTGCGCCGGGTTCCGCTCGAAGAGGTCGTCGTCGGCGATCGTGTGGCCATCGGTCCAGGCGAGCTGATTCCGGTCGATGGCTGGCTGTCGACCCCGGTCGCCATCCTGGACGAATCGGCACTGACCGGCGAACCGATGCACGTCGAACGACGCCACGGCGAGGATGTTCGGAGCGGGGTGCTCAATGCCGGCGGCCCGGTCGAGATCGTCGCCACCGCGACGGCAGCCGACAGTACGTACGCCGGGATCGTGCGTCTGGCCCAGGAAGCGGGTGCCGAGAACGCCGAAATCGTCCGCCTCGCGGACCGGTTTGCGCTGTGGTTCCTCCCGTTCGTCGC
>Ga0207709_10002905_pt1 | contig 10464 bp, 6 predicted proteins | sample KBSM34metaG_FD_184397 | JGI IMG/M metagenome (GOLD analysis project Ga0207709, IMG submission 184397) | Miscanthus rhizosphere microbial communities from Kellogg Biological Station, Michigan, USA - KBS M3-4 metaG (SPAdes) (version 2) | ecosystem: Host-associated > Plants > Roots > Rhizosphere >...
GATCTCCTCACCGCCGTTGGGGCCCTGCTCGGTGACCCAGAACTCTCCCGTCTCGGGATTGAGCTGCATCGAGTGCCCGTTGCGGTGGCCGAGCGTGTAGATCTCTTTCTTGTATCCCGGCCGGTTGAAGAACGGGTTGTCCGGGGGCACCGTGCCATCGTCGCGCAGCCGGATCGTCTTGCCGGCAATGTCGTTGGGATCGGCCGATCGCATGACGTCGGGCCCGGTGCCCGACGCGCTCACCGACATGTAGAGCATGCCGTCACGGCCGAAACCCATGCGCGACGACTCGGTGCGCACCGCCTGCGGGTCGTGCCAGATGTCCTTCACATCCACGAGGGCGGATCCGTTCCATGTGCCTCGTGCAATGGTCGTCGCGCCGTCCATCGCTGGCGCGCCGCCGCGACCCACCGCGGGCTTGCCATCGGCGCCCATCCGCGGCAGCGGCTTGTGGTACGAGAGGTAGACGAAGCGGTTCTCCGCGAATCGCGGATGCAGCACAACGTCCATCAGCCCCTGGAGCCCCGCGGCCTGGACCTTCGGGACACCAGCGACCGGGGTGGGATCGAGCACAAAGTTGCGGACCACTCGAAGCTGGCCGCCGCGCTCGGTGACGAGCATCGTGCCGTCGGGCAGCCAGGCCATCGACCACGGCTGGTTGAGGCCTTTGAGGATGGACACCCGCAGGTCGCGGTGCGCGTTGAGGGCCGACTGAATCGTGATGGGCCCGTCGGGGAGCGGCGGGTCGGGCCAGTTTGCCTGACCGAGCTGCGACGAGATGCAGGATTCCGCCGCGGGGATCGTTGGTGTCGGGCAGTTCTGCGCGCCACGGCCTCCGCCCTGCGCCGCTCTGCCGCCTTGCGGGGCGCCTTGCGCCCCGATGCCGACCGAGGCCGCCACCGTCAATGCCGCTACCAGTTTCCCTGCGTGGTTCATCGCACCCTCTGGTCGCGAGTATAGCTGCCCGAAGGAGTGGAGGGCACGCAGCGTGGTATGAATAGCGCCGTGCCACACGGCGCCGGGCCCGGTTCTTCCCTGCGGCGAGGGCTGGTGTGGCTCACGTGGCTCGCGCTCGCGGCGGCGGTGATGGTGAGGGTGACAGGCGGATTCGCCGTCGCGCTCGGAGCGCTTCGCATCTCCTCACGTTCCGCCCGCAATCCGCTGCTCCTCGCATTGTTCTTTCTTGTCGCCACATGGGCCCTGGCTCCTGCCGGCCGTCGCGGTCGTGAGCTGCGCGCGGCCTGGCAGGAGGTGTCGCCAGCGGCCGTGGCGGGCCTCGCCGCCGCACTGCTGGTGGTGATCGGCCTCCTGAAAGGCGCGCACGTGGTCGCGGCCTCCGACTCGTACGGCTACGTGAGCCAGGCCCATATGTGGGCCACCGGCAACCTCCGGCCGCCTGCGCGCGGCTACGACCTGTTGCCACCGGGCGTGCCTTCCGAAGCGCTGCTGCCGCTCGGCTATCTGTTCACGCCGGATCGCAAAGCGCTCGTGCCGATGTACTCGCCGGGACTGCCGATGCAGATGGCGCTGTTCGAACGGCTTGGAGGATCCGACGCGGTGTTCTACGTGATGCCGCTGCTCGCCGGCCTCGCGGTGTGGGCCACCTATGCGCTCGGATCACGCGCGGGTGGGCGATGGGTCGGCGCGGTCGCGGCAGCCCTGCTTGCCGTGAGCCCCGCGCTGCTCTTCCAACTGGTGCACGCACCGATGAGCGACGTGCCGGCGGCGGCGTGGTGGACGGTAGCGCTCGCCGCGCTCGTGCGTGCCTCGCCTTCGGCGGCGCTGCTGTGCGGCGTCGCAACCGGGCTCGCGATTCTTACGCGCCCGAATCTGGTCTTGCTGGCCGTCATACCCGCTGCATCGCTCCTGTGGTCCGCGCTTCGAGTGTCCGGCGCGCGCGCGGTGGCCTGGCAACGCCTGGCGCTCTTCGTGGCAGGGTCGATCCCCGCCTGCGCAATCGTGGCTGCGATGAACGCCTACTGGTATGGCTCGCCGCTGATGTCCGGGTATGGCTCTCTGGCGGGCACCTACTACCAGTGGGCGCACTTCTGGCCCAACGTGGAGCGATATGCCGGCCGGATGCTCGACACGGAGGGGCCGGTGGCCGCTGTTGCGGTGCTCGCGATCATCGTGTTTGGCCGCGCGAACGGGCCGGCCGACGGCGCGCGCCGCGTCGTCACGACACTGTCTATCTTCATCGTCACGGTGTGGCTCACTTACGCGTTCTACCTGCCGTTCGACGAGTGGTGGTCGCTGCGCTTCCTGCTGCCGGCGTTTCCGGCGCTCTGCGTGGTGGCGAGCGCCACGATCTTTCGCGGCGCCGCGTCGCTGCCGCCGCAATCCCGCGCCGCCGCGATCGGCGCGGTGGTCGCGTTCGCGCTGTGGTGGAGCGTCGATTCGGCCAGAAGGCACACCGCCACCGAGTCGAGCGAGGACCTGCGGTTCGCCGCCATCGGCCGTGCGCTTCCGCAGGCGGTTCCGCCACGGTCCGTGGTGTTCGCGTTCCTCCACAGCGGCAGCGTCAGGTACTACGCCGACCGCCTGACGATGCGGTGGGACCTGATCGAGCCGTCGCGGCTCGACGCCGCCGTCGCGGCCATTCAGCAGCGCGGTTACGCGACGTTCCTTCTGATCGACATCAACGAAGAGGAGGCGTTCCGCGCCCGGTTCGCCGGTGCCAGCCGCCTCGCGTCGCTCGACTGGGCACCCCGGCTGACCGTGCCGGGAGCCGCCCTCTACGCGGTGAATCAGCTGCCGTGAACTCCCTTTCCCAAGGGTGCGAACCGGCTCTGCTTGCAGCGTCACCAGTCAAGGCATAGGATCCGGCCGCTTCAATCGCGGCGGGGACGCGGCGAAGTTGGCGGGGGCCAGCAACAAGGAGGTTCTGGCAGATCAACACGTCCAACCAAAGGAGAACGACATGAGGATTCGTTATGCCCTCGCCCTCGCAGTGACAGCTGCTGTGATGGTCCCCGTCGCCGGGCGAGCGCAACATGGCGACCTGACTCACGGTCAACAGGCGGTTGAGAACGCCAACGTCGATTTCGGTGTGTCACCAAACTCCCCGAATGCCCCGAACAACCCCGTTCCCATCGGGCCGCCTCCCTGCTTGCAGGCCGGTGCCATCGGCGGACCCGGAGATCCGTGCTCGTACAAGCTCCACCACCTGACGCCCGAAGAAGTCACGGTTTTCAAGGACGGGCAGGTGACGTTCCAGATCCACGGCGGCGGCCACGGCTTCGCGATCTACGAAGTGAGCAAGGACACGACTCGCGACGAACTGGGGCAATTCCTGTGCTCCGGACCCGACCCCGGCACAATCGCGGATCCCACCCTGCATCGCTGCAATCTGGACCTGGCGAACGCCAACCTGGGTCACAACGTGCTCGATGGCCACGGAGATGTCGTCATCGCCGTCGCGGCGAACCCGACGAACGCCCAAACCCATCCTCTCAACCGGGTCTGGGATGAACACGACCGGCGGATGTCGGCCGGCGGCCAGCAGTTTCTCAACGGCGGCACGATCCCGGCGGGCGCCGCCTCGAACGGTCAGCTCGTCACCTACCAGTTCCTCAAGACCGGCCGCTACCTGGTGCTGTGCATCAATCGTGTCCACTTCCTGAACGACTGGATGTTCGGGTTCGTGAACGTCGTCGGCGGCAACTGACCACCTTTCCACAGCGGCGCGGCCTTCCGCCGCGCCGCCATTCCACGGTCCTTGACATCCCTATTGGGAGCGACCAAGCTTTGCGCATCTGACACACGACCCTGGTCCGGGGGGTCCCATGCGGTTGCGGAAAACGCTGAGAATCGGACTGCTCGCACTGGCGGCGGCGCTGCTCGTCGCCGTGCAGGTAAAGATGTCGGCGCAAGCTGGTGCGTCCGCCAACCCAGCCGAACCTAAAGGTTCGCCTGCACAGAGTCAGCGTCAATTCCTCGATCGCTACTGCGCGACCTGCCATAACGATCGCCTGAAGACCGGCGGCCTGAGCCTGGACCATGTGGACCTGTCCAGGCCCGACGCGCAATCCGACCTCTGGGAAAAGGTCGTGCGCAAGCTGCACACGGGCGTGATGCCGCCGAACAACGTTCCACAGCCGCCGCAGGCCGACCGCCTGGCGATGCTGACGTGGGTGGAGGGAGCGCTCGATACGGCGGCAGCCGCGCATCCGCGTCCGGGCCGCACTGAAACGCTGCGGCGCCTGAATCGTACCGAGTATCAGAACGCGATCAGAGATCTGCTGGCGCTCGACATCGACGCCGCATCGCTCCTGCCGGCGGACGAGAGCGGCCACGGCTTCGACAACGTCAACGTCGGCGACCTGTCGCCGACGCTCCTTGACCGCTACATCTCGGCCGCCAACAAGATCAGCCGGCTGGCCGTTGGGCAGTCGTCGCTGCAGAACGACGTGTTTCTGCTGCCGGCCGACCTGACGCAGGAAGAGCAGCTGCCCGGGTTGCCGATCGGCACGCGCGGGGGGATGTCGCGGACCCACACCTTCGCGCAGGACGGCGAGTACGTGGTGCAGGTGCTGCTCGCGCGCGACCTGGCGGGAACCGTCAGCGGGTTGCGTGAGGACCGTCCGCACGAGCTGCTGGTCCTGGTCGACCGGAAACAGGTGGCCACCTTCACGGTCCAAAAGCCGGCCAACGGCGACGACACGCTGCTCGACAAGGATTTCAACGTGCGCGTTGCCGTGGGGGCGGGCCCGCACGAGCTCGCGGTCACCTTCGTGAAAGCCGGCGCCTCGCTCATCGACACGGCCCGGCAGCCGACGGAATCCCGTTTCAACGACCGGCGGCATCCGCGCACGGTGCCCGCGATCAACCAGGTCTCGGTGACTGGCCCCTATGCGCCCACCGGCGCCGCGGACACTCCAAGCCGGCGGCGATTGTTCGTCTGCCGGCCGGCCGGGCACGACCAAGCGGTGGAAGAGCGGTGCGCGAGCACGATTCTGTCGACGCTGATGCGGCGGGCCTATCGCCGCCCCGTCGCCGCCGCCGACGTGGCCGGGCCGATGGTCTTCTACCGCGAGGCACGCGCCGAGGGCGACTTCGACGCTGGCATCGCCGCCGCGCTGAGCGCGGTGCTGGCCAATCCGCAGTTCCTCTTCCGCGTGGAACGCGATCCGCAGAACGTCGCGGCGGGCGGCGTCTACCGCATCAGCGATCTGGAATTGGCGTCGCGGCTGTCGTTCTTCCTGTGGAGCAGCATCCCGGACGACGAGCTGCTCGACGCCGCCGTGCGGGGCCGCCTCAGTCAGCCAGGGGAGCTCGAGAAGCAGGCTCGCCGGATGCTCGCCGACCGGCGCTCGTACAACCTTGCGACGAACTTCGCCGGCCAGTGGCTGCGGCTGCGCAACATCGACGCGGTCAATCCCAACGCCTCGCTGTATCGCGACTTCGACGACAACCTGCGACAGGCGTTCCGGCAGGAGACCGAGCTCTTCTTCGACAGCGTGCTGCGCGAGGATCGCAGCGCGCTCACGTTCATCCGGGCCGACTACACGTTTCTCAACGAGCGCCTGGCCAAGCACTACGGCATTCCCGGCGTGTACGGCAGCCGGTTCCGCCGCGTGACGCTGGCGCGCGACAGCCATCGTGGCGGCCTGCTTCGACAAGGGAGCGTGCTGGCGGTCACGTCGTATGCCACCCGGACGTCGCCCATCCTTCGAGGCGTGCTGGTGCTGAGCAACATCTTCGGCGCGGCGCCGCCGCCGCCACCACCGGACGTCCCGGCGCTCGACGAGAGCGCCGTGGCCTCCAATCTTCCGATGCGCCAGCGCCTGGCCGCCCATCGCACCAACGCCGTCTGCGCGAGCTGTCATCGCAGCATCGATCCGGTGGGCTTCTCGCTCGAGAACTTCGATGCGACTGGACAGTGGCGGGACATCGACGTGGACGGCCAACCCGTGGATGCGTTGGGCGGCTTGCCCGGTGCCGGGGATTACCGAGGCGTTGACGGACTCGAGGGCGCCCTGTTGGTCCGCCCCGAGCTGTTCGCGGGCACGCTGACGGAGAACCTGCTGACGTTCGCGCTTGGCCGCGGCGTCGAGTACTACGACGCGCCGGCGATTCGCAAGATCGTGCGCGACGCCCACCGGGACGACTACCGGTTCTCATCGCTCATTCTCGGAATCGTCAAGAGCGTTCCGTTTCAAATGAGGAGCAAGTGATGTATCTCACGAGGAAGGCGATTCCGCGGCGGGCGCTCCTGCAGAGCGCGGGAGCGGCCATGGCCCTGCCTCTGCTCGAGGCGATGGTGCCCGCGGCGACAGCCTGGGCGCAGACGCCGGCGAAGCCGGTCCCCAGGCTCGGCTACGTGTTCATTCCGATGGGGAAGGATCACACTCGCTGGACGCCGGAGGGGCGAAACCTCGACGAGCTGTCGCCCATCCTCGCGCCGCTCAAGCCGATCAAGGATCACGTCACCGTCATCACCAACACGCGCCTGCAGAATGCCTACCCGGGCACGCACGACACGTCGAACGCCGCTTTCTTGAGCGCGGCGCTCGCCAAACATACGGAGAGCTCCGACTACTTCCTGGGCACGACGGTCGATCAGCTCGCCGCCAGGGAACTGGGGCGCGACACGCAGCTGCCCTCGCTCGAACTGGCGATGGACCTGAACCCGCTGGCCGGCGTCTGCAACAACGGCTACGCGTGCGTTTATCAGAATTGCCTGTCGTGGTCGTCGCCGACCACACCGCTTCCGTCCGAGGCGCACCCGCGCGTCGTCTTCGAGCGGCTGTTCGGTGAGGGTGGCACTCCGGCCGCGCGCCGCGCCGCGTTGCGCAAGCGTGCCAGCCTGCTCGACGTGTTCGTCGACGACGTCGCCAGGCTCAAGCAGCGCGTCGGCGTCCCCGATCGGGTACGCATCGATCAGTATCTCGAGAGCGCTCGCGCGATCGAGCGCGAGATCGAACGTGCCGAACAGGCGGTCGCGAGCAATCTGACTCCAGATCTCGACCGGCCGGTCGGGGTGCCCGCGGCGTTCGCCGACCACGCGAAGCTGATGTTCGACCTGCAGATCCTGGCCTTCCAGGCCGACATCACGCGCGTCGTCACGTTCCAGCTCACGCGCGAGCAGAGCAATCGGAGCTATCTGGAGGTCGGCATTCCGGAGCCGCACCATCCCACCAGTCACCACGGCAACAATCCCGAGAAGCTCCTGGCGATCGCGAAGATCAATACCTTCCACATGTCGCTGTTCTCGGACTTCCTGCAGCGCATGAAGGACACGCCGGACGGTGACGGCTCGCTGCTCGATCATTCGCTCTATCTGTACGGCAGCGGCATGGGGAACCCCAGCCTGCACGATCACGAGGATCTGCCGATCGTGGTCGCGGGCGGTGCCGCCACCGGGCTGAAGGGCGGCCGGCACCTCCGATCGGAGAAGCCGACGCCGCTGGCCAACCTCCATGTCACCCTGCTCGATCGTGTCGGCGTGCATCTGGATTCGTTCAAGGACAGCACCGGGCGGGTCGAAGATCTCTTCGAGAGGGCCCTATGACCTGGCGCAAAACCGGCGGACTGGTCGTCGTGGGGTTGGGTCTCGCTACCGCTGCCGCCGCGGCGGAATCTGCGCCGCTCGCCGACGCCGCGGAGCATCGCGACTGGGCGGGCGTTCGCACGCTCCTCCAGCGAAACGCCGCCGACGTGAACAGCGCGCAAGTCGACGGGACCACCGCGCTGCACTGGGCCGTGTATCACGATGACGCCGAGGCGGTCCGGCTGCTCGTGCGGGCCCGCGCCAATGCGAACGCCCTGAACCGCTACGGCGTGCCGCCGCTGGCGCTGGCGAGCACGAACGGCAATGCGGCGATCGTAGCGCTGTTGCTCGAAGCGGGAGCCGACGCGAACGCCACGATGAAAGGCGAAGAGACCCCTCTCATGCTGGCGGCGCGCGCAGGCAGTGTCGAGGCGGTGAAGGCGCTGCTCGCCCACGGCGCCAAGGTGGAGGCGAGAGAGCGCCGGCAGCAGACGGCGCTGATGTGGGCGGCGGCCGAAGGGCACACCGACGCCGTTCGCGCGCTGATCGAGGCTGGCGCCGACCTGAAGGCGACGGACAAGTCCGGCTTTACGCCGTTTGCGTTTGCAGTCCGCGAGGGCCAGCTCGACGTGGTTCGCGCGTTTCTGACGACGGGCATCGACGCGAACGCGATCATTCCGGGTCCGAACCCGGCGAATCCTGGCGTGATCCCGTTATTGCTCGCCGTGCAGAATGGCCACTTCGAACTGGCCCTTGCGCTCGTGGAGGCGGGCGCCAACCCGAACGATCTGCGAACAGGATTCGCGCCGCTTCACCTGATTCCCTGGGTGCGGCGGCCGGACAACAGCGACATCAGCGACCCGGCGCCGCCGGTCGGGGCGGGCCGCCTGTCCAGCCTTCAGTTCGTACGCGAGATGGTGAAGCGGGGCGCGAACGTCAATGTCCGCGCCCCGGAAGGCGCTCCCAGGCAGCCGAATACGTCGTCGAAGGTCGAGACCCCTGGTGCGACGCCGTTTCTCTTTGCGGCGGATCGCTCCGATCTGCCGCTGATGCGTGTGCTCCTGGAGCTGGGCGCCGATCCGCTGCTGGCGAACTCCAACCACACCACGCCGTTAATGGCGGCTGCCGGTGTCGGCACGGGTGAGCCGCTCGAGGAGGCGGGCGAGGAGAACGAAGCGCTGGAAGCGGTGAACCTGCTGCTCGACCTCGGCGCCGACGTCAACGCCGTGAACGACGACGGCGAGACGGTGATGCACGGAGCCGCGCACAACATCTACCCGCAGGTGCTGACCCTGCTGGCAAAGCGTGGAGCGGATCCGAAGGTGTGGTCCAAACCGAACAAGTACGGCCGGACGCCGCTGTTCATCGCCGAGGGGTTGGTGAACCCGGGCGGCGTGCCGCGTCCCGATGCGCCGACGCTCGAGGCCGTGACGAAGCTGATGCTGGCTGCGGGCCTGTCGCTGGAGGGCAAGCGTCCGGAGTTCGTCGATCGCTATTCGACCCCGCCCAAGAAGTAAGAGCCGGCCAGTACTGCGGGTTTGCCGCGACGATGCCGACACTATAGGCATGAGGCGCGCGGCCGTGGCCGTCTGTGTCCTGCTGACGACCGCCGCCGGGTGCGGACGGCGCACCTGGGAGGCGCTGCCGCTCGGGACGAGAGCGGATTTCCGCGACCTCTGGTTCACCGACGCCCTGCACGGCTGGATCGCCGGGGGCAGTTACGAGATCACCGGCGGCCTCATCGGCCGCACCTCTGATGGCGGCAAGACGTGGCGCTTCGTCAGCAATCTGACCGCGCGCGAGCGCATGAGCGTGCAGGCCGTCCACTTCTTCGACTCCGACAACGGAATCGCGGCGACCGACAGCGGCGTCATGTTGTCGACGGAGGACGCGGGCGAGACCTGGTCGCCCGTCGACCGGCGAGGACGCAGCGGCGGTATTTCGACCCTGTTCTTTCTCGACGAGCGCCGCGGCTGGGCCGCGGGCTTCGGCGATGTGATCGCCACTGACGATGCCGGGGAGACCTGGGCGCCGATATCAGCCGACGACGATTCGCGCTATCGCGCTCCGATCCGCTCCGTGCAGTTTCTCGACGATCGGCACGGCTGGGTGGCGGGGATGCAGGCGTACCTCGCGCGGACGGCGGATGGCGGCGCCAGCTGGGAGGCGGTTGCGACTCCCCTGGGGAGCGAACGCCCGCACTTCTGGGACCTGTCCTTTGTCGACGATCAGGTCGGGTGGGTGGGTGGCGAAGAGGGTTCGCTGTTCTCGACCGTGGACGGTGGGAAGACGTGGACTCGCCGGAGCACCGGGCTCGATGACGCGCATTCCGCGCCGAAGCTCGAGCGCATCCCGCAGGCAGGAGGCTCCGTGCTGATCGATGCCGGCGACCGGACACCCGGTTTCACCATCAGCGCCGTGCGCTTCATCGACCGGACCCGCGGCTGGATCACCGGGTTCTACGCCAATCTGGGGCGGTCGCTCATTCTGCGCACCGACGATGCCGGCGCAAGTTGGCGCGTGGAGGCGGACATTGCCGGCGAAGAGTTGTACGCGCTCTTCATCCAGGGCCACGAACACGTGTGGGCCGTTGGTGCCCGCGTCCGTGAGGGCCCGCAGGCGATCTATCGCCTCACACTGGCGGCAGCGGAGTGAAGTGAAGCGAGCCGAGGATCGCCTCGAACGCCGTCATGGTGTCGGCGTCGGCCCGTCCTGGCGTGTGCAAGGCGAACAGGTCGCCGTCAACGCGGAGGAACAGCAGCCGCTGTGGCCAGGTGTGGTCGAGGCGGTTCCAGGTCGCGACGTCCACGGCCTCGTATAAGTCGACCGCAATCGTGCGCCTCGATCTCACCTCCCGCCGCTGGTCGCCGCCGGCCCCGCCGAGCACGGTAAGCCCCCACTCGGCGAACTGATCGAGGTCGCCAAGCCGATCGAGGTCGCTTTGGCTGAGCGGCCTGGTTGCGGGCTCCAGA
>Ga0207709_10002906_pt1 | contig 10462 bp, 7 predicted proteins | sample KBSM34metaG_FD_184397 | JGI IMG/M metagenome (GOLD analysis project Ga0207709, IMG submission 184397) | Miscanthus rhizosphere microbial communities from Kellogg Biological Station, Michigan, USA - KBS M3-4 metaG (SPAdes) (version 2) | ecosystem: Host-associated > Plants > Roots > Rhizosphere >...
CAACGCGCGGCAGGTTTCTGAAATGGAGGAGTGTGCCGCATGAGCAACGATGCCGTTACACGAGCAGCGACATCTCGCCGCAAGGTGGTGGTCATCGGCGCGGGATTCGCCGGCATGGCGGTCGTGCGTGAGTTGCGGGGCAGCGATGCCGAAGTGACGATCGTCGATCGGAACAATCACCATCTGTTCCAGCCGTTTCTCTTCCAGGTCGCCACGTCAATCCTCGAGCCCGCGGAAATCGCGGCGCCAATCCGTTCGCTGTTGAATGATATGCCCAACGTCCGGGTGGAAATGCGCGAGGCGAAGCGCATTGACCTGTCCCGACGAGTTGTCGTCATGGGCGATGGAGATGATCTTCACTTCGACGTGCTTGTAGTCGCAACCGGAGCGCAAACTAGTTACTTTGGTCACGAGGCGAAATGGGCGCAACACGCGCTTGGGTTGAAAACACTTCCCGACGCTCTCGCGGCTCGCAATCGACTCTTAACGGCATTCGAGCGCGCGGAGATGGAATCAGATCCGGCCAAACAGGCGCGCGACATGACGGTCGTCGTCGTCGGAGGTGGTCCGACCGGCGTAGCGATTACAGGTACGATCAGTGAGTTCGTACAACGCACTCTCGCTGCTGACTTTCGCAATATCGATCCGAGTCGAGCGCGCATCATGCTAGTGCAGGCTGGACCACGGCTGCTGCCTGCATTCAGCGGAAAGCATTCGTCCTATGCGACCCGCGCACTGGAACGTGCCGGAGTTGAAGTTAGGGTAGGCGTTCCCGTTACTCATGTTGATGCGGCAGGCGTGACGATCGGCGACGAGAAGATTGAGGCAGGGACGGTGCTGTGGTGTACGGGTGTGCGGGGGGTGCCACTAGCGCAGTCGCTCGGCGTGAACGTTACGGCTACTGGAACGATAGCTGTTGAGAATGATTTTTCAGTTCCTGGCTATCCGGAATGTTTCGTGGTTGGCGACGCAGCTCACGTTCTCGGAGCTGACGGCCGACCTGTTCCGGGGCTCGCATCAATCGCGCAGTATCAAGGTCGATATGTTGGCAAGCTCATCGCCGCCCGAATAGAGGGCAGTGCCCCGCCCGCTGCTCCTGAGCCATTCGTGCCGAGCAAGCTGGCAACTATTACTCGGCATGTAGGTGTCGCTGAATTTGGTGGTCGTTCGATCACCGGCTTTCCTGCCTGGCTGATGTGGGGCCTGCTACATCTTCGAACGCTGGCGGGAGGCCATTCAAAACTGTCGATATTGGCAAACTGGCTCCGCCTTCTGATCACATATCGTCGCAGTGCGCGGTTGGTAGTCGAACCAACGTTCAACAGCGGAATGAGTGCACTTGTCGCCGGGCTTCGAGGACTAAATACCAATGAAAAAACAGAACAAGAATATAGGCGAAGGGAAAATGTCATGACCCTGTTTTCGATTCTCGCGCTCGGTTTCTTCCTTGGAATGCGGCACGCGACTGATTCCGATCATGTCATTGCAGTTACAACTATCGTAAGTCAACAACGTAAAGTCGGCAGCGCGGCGCTTACGGGAGTCTCCTGGGGAATAGGTCACAGCATCACGTTGTTGATTGTTGGCGCGACCATCGTTCTCTTCGGCGTGGTGATTCCGGAAAGACTCGGCATGGGCCTGGAGTTTTGCGTGGCAGTGATGTTGGTTCTCCTGGGTTTGCTCAACCTTGTCAACTCCCGCGGAAAGCAAAAGGAAGTTCATGAACATTCGCCGAGCCATGGGTTTCGCTTGATAACTCGTTCAGTGGCTGTCGGCGTTGTGCACGGCTTGGCTGGTTCGGCTGCGGTTGCGCTTCTTGTCTTGCCGATGATTCGCGAACCGATCTGGGCCATCCTCTACTTATTGATCTTTGCGGCGGGAACGATTGCCGGAATGATGTTGATTACTGCCATCATCGCCGTACCGATTACCTATTCGGCAAACCGCTTTCAGAGTTTTAGCCGCTACGTTGGCGCTGCGGCCGGCGCCTTTAGCCTCGCCTTTGGTTTGTTTCTTGTTCATCAAATCGGATTTGTAGACGGCCTGCTTCGATAGAAATTTCGGCGCAGTTCGGCCCCCGAAAGAGCCTCTTCCGCAACTCCAAAGAGATCACTAAGCCTGCCGTTTTTGTGCAAGCCAGCGCCCTTTAGGAGTTGGCACGGAACAAGACTGGCCGCACAATCCTCCGCCAGACCAAATGAAAGGACAGACGAAGATGAGCACAGTTTTGGCCAGCGTTGCGGATGTGGGTAGTACTCCTTCGCACAGTGCAAATCACCGCCAATTTCCATTCGGAGCCAACGTTCTGTCCTTACACGCGCGTCGCGACCTGCGGCGACCGGTGATTGTTCGTGAGAGTGAGGAGCTGCATGTTGATTTGCGTAGCGATAGCAAGCGATTGAAGTTAGTGCTGGGTTTGGCGGCTGACGCTGTCTCGAACCACAACTTTCGCGACCTCGTCAGGGGAATGATGATTAGAGTCAAAAGCGCCACAGACTCTGACAGCGTCTGCATTCACTTGCAGAGGCAAAAAGAAGCCGAACTCAATCTCTATGCACTCGATTCTAAGTCGGAGGGGACCAACCTCAAGGAGAGAACGGTGGTTCCTGTGGCTGGAACGATTGCGAATTATGTACTGACGACCGGTAAGCTGTGGGCCGGGACTCGCGAGCAGGCATGTGCGAATTTTGGCAGCGAACCGCTTCTCGAGGAGCAATTCAGCACAGGATGCATGCTGCCTCTTTCTGGTCGCAAACGCGTTGTGGGCACGCTCACTTTCGTTCGAACCCGGCACAATCCCTACACTCAGGATGAGCTTGATTTCCTGACTGGAGTTTGCAGCCAGATAACGGTTGTGTTGGAGAACGCCCTTGCATGCCGGGAAATTTCTGAGCTCAAAGACAAGCTGGCCCAGGAGAAGCTCTATCTCGAAGAAGAGATTCGCAGCGAGATGAACTTCGATCAGATCGTCGGCGACAGCCCAGCACTCAGGCAGGTGCTGGAGTTGGTCCAAACAGTCGCGCCAAGTGATTCCACCGTGCTGCTGCTTGGTGAGACTGGCACGGGAAAGGAGCTGATCGCCCGCGCGATTCACGACCACAGCCGCCGCGTGAACAATACCTTCGTAAAACTCAACTGTGCGGCAATACCAACGGGACTGTTCGAAAGCGAATTGTTTGGACATGAAAAAGGAGCGTTCACCGGCGCAATCAGCCAAAAGATGGGACGGCTGGAACTTGCCGACCAAGGCACACTCTTTCTCGACGAGGTCGGAGACGTGCCGCTTGAGATTCAGCCAAAGCTTCTGCGCGCTTTGCAGGAGCGTGAATTCGAGCGCCTGGGCAGCACTCGCACAAGGAAAGTTGACGTGCGGCTGGTGGCAGCCACGAACCGCAATCTGGACAAAATGATCGCTGACCGCGAATTTCGCAGCGATCTTTATTATCGATTGAATGTCTTCCCAATTCGGATTCCTCCGTTACGCGAGCGCAGGGAAGATATTCCGGTGCTGGCCCGTTACTTCGCGCAGAAGTTTGCACAGCAGATGGAGAAGCGGATCGAAACGATCCCGTCAGCTGCGATGAGAGCACTTACGGAATGGGACTGGCCGGGAAACGTCAGAGAGCTTGCAAACTTCATCGAGCGCGCTGTAATTCTGACGCGCGGAGGATCGCTGGAGCTACCGCTGCAAGAACTACGGAGAGATTATATGGACCAGTCGAGGGCGACTGCGGACCCCCGAGGTCGCGATGAGATTGCGCGAATTGTGAAAGAAACCCTCTACGCGCTGGATGAGACAAAGGGCGTTGTTAACGAATTTGCAAATAAGCAGCGCAAGCAGATCGTGAGCGCACTGACCGACAGCAAAGGACGCGTTGGTGGCGAGGACGGCGCTGCTACGCGCCTTGGCATCAATCGCACCACCCTACTTTCGCGCATGAAGAAGCTTGGCATACACCCAAAACAGTTTTGTTGATGGAGACTGCCGTTATTGTACCGGCGCAAACAAAACGTGTAGCATCACACGTCCCTGCTTTTAAGGAGCACTTTGCGGATCAGTGCCAATCCCCCTGACCCTCGTCTTAATCGCAATCGTGCGCTGACTGCGCAGACGCAACTACAGCGTCGCAACGCGCGGGTTCATTTACTGCGTCTTCGCTTAAACTTCGGCCGTCTCGAAATTGCGATCGCGTTGTGCGGTTATCTTGCCTGCGTCTCGTTGTCACCCGCCCCTGTTTACGCCCTCGACCCGAACAAGAGCATTACCCAGTACACGCATACCTCCTGGCGCACACAAGATGGCTCGCTGCCGGCCGGCATGTTTTCGATTGCGCAAACCTCCGACGGTTTTCTCTGGTTCCTCTCGTCTCGCGGCGAGATTTACCGATTTGATGGTGTCCAGTTTCGGCCGTGGCAGATACCGGCCGATGCTAAATCAATCGGTAGGATCAGGAACATCGTTGGCGACCAGGCAGGTGGACTCTGGGCACTGGGAGCGGATGGGATCGCTCATCTGAAAGGTGAGGTTGTTACTTCTCGTGTTGCGTTGGATGGGCTTATGCCCAATCCGGCGAATGTAAGTGTAGACCCTGACGGTTCCATTTGGGTGGTGCGAGGCGACAATGGCGTTTCAGAGCCGCTGTGCCACGTTACCGGGGGCGCGGTGAAGTGTTTTGGAAAATCGGATGGAATACCGATCGCGCCGATCGATGCGATATTGGCTGACGGAAAAGGCGGCTTTTGGCTGGGAGGCCAGGCTGCGCTTGCACACTGGCATGCAGGCGTTTCGGAGGTGTATCCCATCAAGGGTCTGACCGAAGGTGGAGCGCCTGGGATCCTGAGCCTGGCAAGCGGTCCTGACGGATCTGTTTGGATCGGCATATTTGCTTCAGGCCCGGGGCGAGGACTGGCCCGATTCGAGAACGGCATCGTCAGATCGTTCATCACGCCCACATTTGATGGAAGTAAGCTCACCGTCTTCTCCCTGCGTCTCGATCGCGACGGCAATCTTTGGGTTGGCACCGGAAGCGAAGGGCTTTTTCGTGTACATGGCAACGTTGTTAACCATTACGCCCGGCCGGAAGGCCTGTCCGGCGATTACGTCCGTACTTTCTTTGAAGACCGCGAAGGGATTGTGTGGGCTGCGTCAAATAATGGAGTAGACAAGTTCCACGATCCGCGTGTTAGCACCTTCTCAGCAGTGGAAGGGTTGAGTAAAGATTTCGCCGCAGGGGTTTTGGCCGGCAGAGACGGCACCATCTGGGTTGCAAATGGCGACTACCTCGATCACATCGTCAACGGTTCGATCTCCGCGGTTCGCAGTCCTGCTGGTGGTCAGGTGGCTTCCTTGTTAGAAGATCGCGCCGGGAACTTGTGGGTAGGAGTGGATGACGGGCTCGCTGTTTTCCAGGATGGGCGCTTTCGCCGCCTGCCTGAACCGAATCATCAGCCGCTCGGGATGGTGTTTGGATTGGTTGAAGACTCGGATGGGAATATTTGGGCGGAATGCGCGGCGCCAAAGCTTATACGGATCCGCGATTTCAAAGTGCAGGAGGAGTTCTCTCGGGAGCAAATTCCCCTGGGCCGTATTGCGCCGGATCCGCAGGGAGGAATTTGGGTCGGCACTCGCAACGGAGAGCTTGTGCACTTTCGCGAAGGTGCTTTGCAAAAGTTTCAGGTGAGTTCGAGTGCCAATCCGTTTCCCAATCAAATAATTGCCGAGAACGATGGCTCTGTTCTGGCTGCCTTTGACGACGGGCTGGTTGAATTGCGACAAGGCAAAGTGCAGCGGATGACAACTAAAAACGGCCTGCCGTGCGACACAATCTATTCTTTCCTTGAGGACAAGGAGAAACGCTGGTGGCTCAACACGCAGTGTGGCGTGGTCCAGTTTTCACATTCCGATCTGGAGCGCTGGCGGTCCAACCCGGATGTAGTAATTCAGCCTCGGCTTTATGATGTGCTGGACGGGGCCCGGCCATCGTCGCGGCCACCATTCAATTCAGCGGCAGTCTCCCCCGATGGACGGGTGTGGTTTGTGAATTCGGGTGTCGTGCAGATGCTGGATCCCTCCCATCTCGCACAAAAAGCGCTAACGGCTCAGACATACATCGAGTCAGTCGTGGTGGACCGAAACGAGTTCTCGGCCGGCGGCAACGTGCAGCTCGCGCCGCACCCGCGCGACTTGCAGATTAATTACACCTCGCCTGCGTTTCTGATTTCACAGAGAGTGAAGTTCCGTTATCGACTCGACGGCTATGATCACGATTGGCACGATGCGGGTACGCGCCGTCAGGCTTTTTACACTGATCTGCCTCCGGGCAACTATTCTTTTTCCGTAATCGCCAGCAACAGTGACGGCGTCTGGAGCGAGAGCCCCACGACTTTTCATTTCTCAGTGACGCCCGCGTTGTATCAGACCACGTGGTTCCGCGTCTTGTTGCTGATCCTTTTTCTCGCTTTACTTTGGGTCGCTTATCAACTTCGTGTCCGTCAACTCGCGACGCAGTTCAATAGAACGTTCGAAGCGCGAGTGAGTGAGCGCACGCGCATCGCGCGCGAACTGCACGACACTTTGCTTCAGAGTTTTCAGGGTCTGCTACTCCGCTTCCAGTCGGTTGCGAAACTCTTGCCCGAGCGCCCAGACGAAGCCAGGCAACGGCTTGATAACGCGATTGAGCAGGCGGCTGAAGCGATTACCGAAGGTCGTGACGCTGTGCAGGGATTGCGCTCATCAGCTTTCGAGAGCAATGATCTCGCCAACGCAGTAGCTGCCATTGCTGAAGAACTCACGAAGGGCACTGCTGTGGGCGAATCTCCGGTCATTGATCTCGAGGTAGAGGGAGCGCCGCGCGGTTTGAATCCCGTCGTGCGGGACGAGGCATACCGGATCGCCGGCGAAGCGTTGCGCAACGCCTTCCGTCACGCCGAGGCGCGGCGGATCACGGTGGAGATTCGATACGACAAACGTTACTTTCGCTTGCGCGTCCGTGATGACGGGAAGGGCATTGACGAGGACACCCTGCAGCGTCAGCCCTCAGGACACTTTGGGCTGCCGGGAATGCGTGAGCGATCAGAAATGGTGGGTGGACGTCTGGAGGTCTGGAGCAAGCTCAATTCCGGCACGCAGGTCGAGCTGAGTATTCCGGGCACTATCGCTTACGATGGGACTTCCCACCACTTCGTAACCAGGAGTTCGTCATGAGTGAAGATTCAAAACGGATTCGAATTCTTGCAGTCGATGATCATCCGATTCTGCGTCAGGGTATTGCGGGCCTGATTGCCGATGAATCAGATATGACCCTCGTCGCCGAAGCTGCGAACGGCCGCGAAGCAATTCAGCAGTTCCGCATGCATCACCCAGACATAACGCTGATGGATTTGCAGATGCCTGAGATGAACGGCCTTGATGCGCTGATTGCGATCCGCGGAGAATTTCCCGACGCGCGAGTTATCGTACTCACCACCTACACTGGAGATGTCCAGGCCCGGCGGGCTCTCCAAGCGGGCGCGCGCGCGTATCTCTTAAAAAATAGCTTGCACAAGGAACTGCTGGACACCATTCGGGCTGTTCACGCCGGGAGAAAAAACCTTTCAGCAGAGGTTTCTTTTGAACTCGCCGAGCATGCTGCGGAGGAAACCCTGTCTCCTCTGGAAGTGCGGATCCTCCGACTGATTGCCGAGGGGAATAGCAATAAAGAAATTGCAGCGCGGCTGTCGGCCAGCGAGGATTCAGTGAAGGGCCACGTCAGAAACATCCTCTCCAAGTTGGGCGCCAACGATCGCACCCACGCCGCGATGATCGGGATTAAACGCGGGATTATCGAACTCTAGCTCACTCGAAATTGCGTTAAGAAAAGCCCTTTCGGGTTTGCGGCTGGTCTCAGTGCCACATAACCTTAACCAGTTATGCGTCGTGTATCCTCCACATTTGCGGATCGCCTCCCGGGCTACGGCCTGTTACTCCTCAGGGTGATTGTCGGAACTACGCTCATTGTGCGTTGTGCGCAATTCCTAAACGGCGCGTCGCTACAGACCATCACACCACACGCGATTGCGGCGGCAGCCGGCTTATTCGTGCTGTTTGGCCTATGGATGCCTCTAGCGGGGGTGATTCTGGCGATAAGCGAATTGTTGATTGCGTTCTCACACCGCCACGATCCCTGGTTCAGTCTGTTGCTGGCGAGCCTCGGTGTTGCCCTTGCGCTCCTTGGCCCCGGGACCTGGTCAGTGGACTCGCGTCGTTCCGGATGGAAGCGAATTGAGATTCGACGGCCCGAGAATTAAGTAAGTCTGATCAGCTGCACCTCACCCCCCGAAAGAGCCTCTTCAGCTACTCCAAAGAGATCACCAAGCCTGTCGTTTTTGTAAAACCTGTCACCCTTAAGAGGTTGTCGTCGAGTCACACTGCGCGCACAATCCTGCGCAAGGACCAGGAAAGGACAGACGACGATGAGTACAGCTTTGGCCACGTTTGCGGACACAACTAACGCTCCTTTACACACGGCAGACCACACCGCATCTCCATTCGGTGCTAACGTCTTGTCCTTACACACTCGTCGCGAACTGCCAGCTTTCAGTCGTGCGGCGATCGCGAATGAGAAACCTCAGGCAAACCAGATCGTCGGCGACAGTCCGGCGTTGAAACGTGTGCTGGAACTGGTTGAAAAGGTCGCTCCTTTTGATTCCACCGTTTTGCTGCTCGGCGAAACAGGAACCGGGAAGGAGCTGATTGCAAACGCGATTCATCGCGGCTCGCCACGCCGCGATCACGCGTTCGTAAGAGTGAATTGTGCGGCGCTGCCGGCGGAGTTGATTGCGAGCGAATTGTTCGGTCATGAGAAGGGCGCATTCACCGGCGCAATGCAGCAACGGATTGGCCGGTTCGAAGCCGCGAACGGCGGCACGATCTTTCTCGATGAAATTGCGGAGCTGAGTCCGGAAATTCAAGTGTCGCTCTTGCGCGTCTTGCAAGAGAAGGAGTTTGAGCGCGTGGGGGGGAACCGCACGATCAAAACAGATGTGCGCGTGATCGCGGCCACGAACAACGATCTGTGGCGGGAAGTGAGCGAGGGCCGATTTCGCATGGACCTGTTTTATCGATTGAATGTTTTCCCTGTTAACGTGCCGCCTTTGCGTGAACGTTTGAATGACATTCCGGTGCTGGTTGATTATTTTGCGGCGCGCCTAGCAGGACGAACGGGAAAAAAGATTAGCCAGATCGAGAAACGGTCGCTCTTTGCTATGCAGCAATACTCCTGGCCCGGCAACATTAGGGAGTTGCAGAATGTGATTGAGCGGTGTGTGATTTTGGCGGACGGTGAAGTTTTGCGGGTTGATCCTGGAATGCTGATGCCAGAACCGCAATCAATGACGATAGCCCCAGTTTCGACTAACTTCGGATCAGAGCGAAAGGTCCAAATCGAAGCCGTGCTGCGGGAGACACGTGGCAAGGTTTATGGACCACACGGCGCTGCTGCGCGGCTCGGGCTGCCTGCAACAACGCTGGATTCGCAAATCCGCTCGTACAGCATCAACAAGCACCAGTTCAAATAATCTCAACCTCAACCTGGCACAGGATGTGCTCGTTGGCCGGGCGGTGATATGCGCCACGGTTGATAAGCACATGTTGAAGATAACGAAACAAACGGAAAACACTGTACTGACTAGCGTGAGTCTGCATGGCCACTTCACCGGCGAGTACATCGCCGAGGTTGAAAAAGCTCTATCAGAGAACAGGCACAAAGTCGCACTAGATCTCATGCACGTTACATTCGTGGATCGGGCGGCGATGGAGTTCTTAGCCACAGCTAAGTCGAGCAAGATAAAAATCGAGAACGTCCCCTCTTACGTCAAGCGTTGGATCGAACAGGAAGTATCGTAATTTTACGAACACCCTCGTGGAATCACGAGCGCAGAATTCCCACAACTCTCAGCAATGGTCCAGCAAACCCCTTCTTTCAACTATCTTTTCTAGTTTTCTCAACTGTCCGATCGGTGATCCTGGTCTGGAACAGTTGTTGCGCTTTACGGCAGACATGAGAACTAAAACTCGACTCTTCTTCGTGCTCAATTTACTCGCGTTCTCCGCGATCTCGATCACCACAAACGCGCAGGAGCTTCGCGATGCTTTTCGCAAAGTCAGCCAGTCTGTGGTCGTTGTCAGAACTAAACGGGTTGAGGTGGCGCCCTCGGCTGACGAACCCATGTCGATTGTGGATGGTTTGGGATCGGGAGTTCTTATTTCCAATGACGGAAGAGTCTTAACCGCAGCGCACGTAGTGCAGACGGCGGATGTTGCAAGCGTCGAGTTTGCGAATGGGGAGCAAATCGTCGCGCGCGTCATCGGCTCCGACGTTCAAACAGATGTCGCTTTGTTGCAACTCAAACAGATGCCGAAAGGTATCGCACCCGCGCCGCTCGGTGATTCTGACAAGATCGAGGTCGGCGACCAAATATTTGT
>Ga0207709_10002915_pt1 | contig 10442 bp, 9 predicted proteins | sample KBSM34metaG_FD_184397 | JGI IMG/M metagenome (GOLD analysis project Ga0207709, IMG submission 184397) | Miscanthus rhizosphere microbial communities from Kellogg Biological Station, Michigan, USA - KBS M3-4 metaG (SPAdes) (version 2) | ecosystem: Host-associated > Plants > Roots > Rhizosphere >...
CGAGCATAAAGATCAGTCGGTTAATACTCTCCTTGATCATCTCCGTCACCGGTATTTTGACGCTGGAGAGCGCCGGAACCATATACGGCGCCAGCACGATATCATCGAAGCCGATGACCGAGACCTGCTCCGGAATCCGCACGCCCTGCTGATGTAGCTGCTTCATCGCGCCAATCGCCATGTCGTCATTGCTCGCCACCAGCGCACTGTAACGGGCATCGCGCTGACGCAGCGTCGCTACGCCAGCCGCGCCGCTTTCCGGCGTCCACTTGCCCTCAACGATCAGCTCATTATTCAGCGAAATCCCGTGTTTCGTCAGCGCATCTTTATAGCCGGAAAGGCGTTCAATCCCGGTAGGCGAATCCAGCGAGCCGGTGATAAACGCGATATCACGATGGCCGCGGGCAATCAGTTTTTCGACCGCCGTAAATGCCGAGGCTTTTTGATCGGACCAGACGCAGTGGCTGGCGTTGCGCCGCAGGCGGCGGTTGAGCACCATAATCGGCTGCGGCTGGTTTTCCACGATTTCGTCCATTTCATCAACGCTGAGAAAACGCGGATAGATGATAATGGCGTCGCAGCGCAGGTCGAGCAGGTACTGGATCGCCTCGCGCTCTTCTTCCGCGCTGTGCTTGCCGTCGGCCAGAATCAGCTGCCGTCCCTTGTCTTCCGTCATCCGCGCAACGTGAAACAACAACTCGCTAAAATAGACCCCGTGATAAAGGGTGTTGGTCACCACCAGCCCCAGCGTCTGGCTCTTTTTGGTCGCCAGATTACGCGCCAGCAGATTGGGCCGGTAGCCGCTTTCCGCCACGGCCTGAAATACGCGATCTTTCGTTTCCTGGCTGACATAGCCGTTACCCGACAGTACCCGGGAAACGGTCGCTTTCGAGACTCCCGCGCGTTTCGCCACCTCCAGCATCGTTGCCATGTTGTTCTTCCTGTTGCAAAAGATGCCCGCAGTGTACTGCACACCTCGCCGTTTTACAGCTTTGACTCGCGCTCAGCGCAGATTCTTAGCTGGCTTACATAGCGATCAAAATCACAAAACGAAAAAATGATTTTTTTATATCTTGTTAGAACAAATGAAACTCATCATGATTTTGTGGAACCGGTTTCCTATATATCCCTGATAGCGCACGATCCTCAGGTGCGATAACCAGCCAGTACCCTATTGATTAAACAGGATAAAATCCGATGTCTAAAAATTACGCAGCCCTGGCAAAGCAAATTCTGACGGCAACAGGCGGGGCGGATAACATCACGGCAGTCACCCACTGTATGACCCGCCTGCGTTTTGTGGTCAAAGATGATGCGCGGGTGGACAGCGCCGCGCTGAAAAGCCTGAAAGGCGTGCTTGGCGTGGTGCGCAGCGACAATCAGTGCCAGGTCATCATCGGCAATACGGTATCGCAGGCGTTTCGCGAAGTGGTCAACCTGCTGCCGGACAACATGCGCCCCGCGGAACCTCAGGGAAAACCGCCGCTGACGGTAAAGCGTATCGGCGCCGGGATCCTCGATGCGCTGATCGGCACCATGTCACCGCTGATCCCCGCCATCATCGGCGGATCGATGGTCAAACTGCTGGCGATGATCCTTGAGATGAGCGGCGTCCTGCCTAAAGGTGCGCCCACGTTGACTATTTTGACCGTCATCGGCGACGGCGCCTTTTTCTTCCTGCCGCTGATGGTCGCCGCCTCTGCGGCGGTAAAATTCAAAACCAATATGTCGCTGGCGATTGCCATTGCCGGGGTGCTGGTCCATCCGAGCTTTATTGAGCTGATGGCCAAAGCGGCCCAGGGCGAGCACGTCGAGTTCGCCTTTATTCCGGTGACGGCGGTGAAATACACCTATACCGTTATTCCGGCGCTGGTGATGACCTGGTGCCTGTCATATATCGAACGCTGGGTCGATCGCATTACTCCGGCGGTGACGAAAAACTTCCTCAAGCCGATGCTGATCGTGCTGATCGCCGCTCCGCTGGCGATCCTGCTGATAGGCCCGCTCGGGATCTGGATCGGCAGCGCCATCTCCGCGCTGGTGTACACCATTCATAGCTATCTGGGCTGGCTGTCGGTGGCCATTATGGGCGCCCTGTGGCCGCTGCTGGTGATGACCGGGATGCACCGCGTTTTCACCCCAACCATTATTCAGACCATTGCGGAAACCGGTAAAGAAGGGATGGTGATGCCGTCAGAAATCGGCGCCAACCTGTCGCTGGGCGGCTCATCGCTGGCGGTAGCCTGGAAAACCAAAAATCCGGAGCTGCGCCAGACTGCGCTGGCGGCCGCGGCCTCCGCCATTCTGGCCGGTATCTCCGAACCGGCGCTGTACGGTGTCGCGGTGCGCCTCAAACGCCCGCTCATCGCCAGCCTGATCAGCGGCTTTATCTGCGGCGCGGTGGCCGGTATCGCCGGGCTTGCCAGCCACTCGATGGCGGCACCGGGCCTGTTCACCAGCGTCCAGTTCTTTGACCCGGCTAACCCGATGTCTATCGTCTGGGTCTTCGGCGTGATGGCGCTGGCGGTGGTGCTCTCATTCGTACTGACGCTGCTGCTCGGCTTTGAAGATATCCCGGTGGAAGAGGCCGCAGCCGATGCCAGAGCGCGCCAGACCACGACCCGACCATCACACGTCTGAACACTATTTTTTGTAAGCGAGGTAACGCATGTCGACTTTTCCACACGGCTTTTTATGGGGCGGCGCGCTGGCCGCAAACCAGTCTGAAGGGGGGTATCTCGAGGGCGGCAAAGGGCTGACCACCGTGGATACGCTGCCCCATGGCGCGAACCGCATGCCGGTAAAGCTCGGGCTGGAGAAGCGTTTTCAGCTGCGTGACGATGAATTTTACCCGAGCCATGAGGCCATCGATTTTTATCATCGCTATAAAGAGGATATCGCCCTGATGGCGGAGATGGGCTTTAGCGTCTTCCGCACCTCAATTGCCTGGAGCCGCCTGTACCCTAACGGCGATGAGCTGGAGCCGAATCAAGAAGGGATCGCCTTTTATCGCTCGCTGTTTGAAGAATGCAAAAAGTACGGGATTGAGCCGCTGGTGACCCTTTGCCACTTCGATGTACCGATGCATCTGGTCATTGAATACGGTTCATGGCGCAATCGTAAAATGGTGGAGTTCTTTACCCGCTACGCCCGCACCTGCTTTGAAGCCTTCGACGGGCTGGTGAAATACTGGCTAACCTTCAATGAAATCAACATCATGCTCCATAGCCCCTACTCCGGCGCCGGGCTGGTGTTTGAAGAGGGAGAGAACCAGGAGCAGGTGAAGTACCAGGCGGCGCACCACGAGCTTATCGCCAGCGCGCTGGCGACCCAAATCGCCCACGAGGTCAACCCGCATAACCAGGTCGGCTGCATGCTGGCGGGCGGCAATTTTTATCCCTGGTCCTGCAAGCCTGAAGATGTGTGGATGGCGCTGGAGAAAGATCGCGAAAACCTCTTCTTTATTGACGTACAGGCGCGCGGTGCTTATCCGTCTTATTCGGCGCGCGTGTTCCGCGAAAAAGGCGTGACCATTGAAAAGCAGCCGGCCGATGATGAGATCCTGAAGAACACCGTCGATTTTGTCTCGTTCAGCTATTACGCCTCTCGCTGCGCGTCGGCAGACATGAACGCCAACAACACCAATGCGGCAAACATTGTTAAATCGCTGAAAAACCCGCACATCAAGGCCAGTGAATGGGGCTGGGGCATTGATCCGCTCGGCCTGCGCATCACCATGAATATGATGTATGACCGCTATCAGAAGCCGCTGTTTCTGGTCGAAAACGGCCTCGGCGCCCGGGACGAGATCGATGCCAACGGCGAGATTCACGATGACTATCGCATCAGCTATTTGCGCGAGCATATCAAAGCGATGCGCGATGCTATTGAGGACGGGATCCCGGTGATGGGCTACACCAGCTGGGGCTGTATCGATCTGGTTTCTGCTTCAACCGGCGAAATGAGCAAGCGCTATGGCTTTGTCTATGTCGATCGCGATGATGCCGGCAACGGTACGCTGGAGCGTAAGCGTAAAAAATCGTTCTGGTGGTACAAGAAGGTGATTGCCAGCAACGGCGAAGACCTCGAGTAGAGCGCGTATTGCCGGGCGGCGCTACGCTTGCACCGGCCTACGGTTTTGTCGGCCGGATTCGAGTAGAGCGCGTATTGCCGGGCGGCACTGTGTCTGCACCGGCCCACGGTTTTGTCGGCCGGATTCGAGTAGAGCGCGTACTGCCGGGCAGCGCTGTGGCTGCACCGGCCTATGGTTTTGTCGGCCGGATTCGAGTAGAGCGCGTATTGCCGGGCAGCGCTGTGGCTGCACCGGCCCACGGTTTTGTCGGCCGGATTCGAGTAGAGCGCGTATTGCCGGGCGGCGCTGTGGCTGCACCGGCCCACGGTTTTGTCGGCCGGATTCGAGTAGAGCGCGTATTGCCGGGCGGCGCTGTGTCTGCACCGGCCCACGGTTTTGTCGTTTTGTAGGCCGGATAAGGCGTTAGCCGCCATCCGGCGCGGGCATGGTCCGCAGATGCCGCGGCGCGCGTTTGCGGCCATACTCCGCGTCGCTCATCGGCAGACAGCCAACAAATCCACGCACCAGCGCTTGAGCGGCATAGCCAACCCGCTATTAACCCATCCACGTTAGCCTTGTCCCCCCCAGCTCCTTGAGATGGCGTAGGCGAAAAAGCGTATTGCCTGACCCGGCTAAACATTCGCGTAAGCCCGGATGCCAGACGCTATGCGTCTGCCGCCTCCAGCTGTGCAAAACCGCCGTTCCCCTTCCAGCCGCTAAGCTGGTGATATACCACCTCGACCGCATCCTTAATTGGCTGGGTCATCGGGTAATAAAAGCCGACGATATCCGGCTGAATCCCGAGAAAAATGACCTCACCAACATCCTCTTGCAGCTGATCGATCAGATAGTTGAGCGGCATATTGTGGGTGGTCATCATAAACATTTCGGCAATATCGTCCGGGTCAACGAGGCGGATTTCTCCGGGGTTGAGTCCCATATCGGTAGCATCGACGATCAGCAGGCGATCGGGACGTAGCTCGCGAATGGCGACGATGTCGTTTTCCGGGGCGCTGCCGCCATCGATCACCACCCATTCACCGACCGGCCTGGCGGCGCACATCTCCGCCAATAGCGGGCCTGCGCCATCATCGCCCATCATGCTGTTGCCAACACAAAGTAAAACATCAGTCACGGAGTCTCCTCACCATCAGATAGATGGCGCTTTCCTGGTGAATATCGTGCAGCATGCTGAGCATCGTTTTGCTCCACGCCTGCTGTTCGGCGGTCTGCCGGGCCTGCGCTTTATCGAAGGCGTTGGCGAGCATCGTGACATGATTGCTGTCGATCACTATCTCGCCGTACTTCGGCACGCCCTCCATTTTACGCCGTGCGGTGCTGCCCTCTTCGAGAGTGGCAATCCACGCCAGATAGTCCTGCCACGGGCAGCTTAGCGCTGCCTCCAGGCAGTCGATGACGCCGAGGTGGTGGCCAATCGCCAGGCTGTAATAGACCACCTGTTGCGCCTGATCGGGCGTCGCGTCGTTCTCATCAATAAATTTACGGCTCAGCTGACTGAACACCACCGTCTCGCTCATCGGATACGCGCCCCCTCGACCACCTGGTTCAGATGGGTGACGATCTCAGTCAGACGCGGATCTTTCTCCGCCTCCAGCCAGCGCACCACCTGACTATCGCCCTGCGCCAGCAGACGCATGTAGTCATCGGCAATCTGGCGGCCATAGCGATAGCCCGCCAGGCGACGCGCTTCACGATCGATGCGCACCCGCAGCGGCTGCACCATGCCGGGGTGGAGAATTTCCGCCGCTTTGTCATCCTGCTCGCCCGGCAGACGGGCGTGAATTTTCTGTTCCAGCAGACCCAGCGCCATCGCAAAGCCATATAGCGTGGCGGCAGGCGTCGGCGGACAGCCCGGAATATAGACGTCCACCGGGACAATTTTGTCGGTTCCGCCCCAGACGCAGTAAAGGTCGTGGAAGATACCGCCGCTGTTGCCGCAGGCGCCGTAGGAGATGCAGATTTTCGGATCCGGCGCCGACTGCCAGGCACGCAGCGCCGGTGAACGCATGGCGCGGGTCACCGCGCCGGTAAACAGCAGAATATCGGCATGGCGCGGTGACGGCACCACTTTGATCCCAAAGCGTTCGGCATCAAACAGCGGTGACAGGGTGGCGAAAATCTCGATTTCGCAGCCGTTGCAGCCGCCGCAGTCCACGCGATAGACATAGGCGGAACGCTTAATTTTCTTCAGCAGCGATGCCTTCATGCTGGCGATGGACTCCTCCACCGTCATCGGCAGCGGAATGCCGTTTTCATCGCGCGGGCCTGGTAAATTGCTCATCAGCTGGCCTCTCTCATATGACGAGTCAGTTCAATACGATCGGACGGCACCAGGCACTTCTGGCGTTTACACTCCGGGCAGGTCTCGAAGCTTTCGCGATGCAGCTCGGCGCGAGTATCTCCGTTGTGCCCGAGCAGCGCGATGGCGTAGTCGATCTCTTTTTGTACGGCGAACGGGCGTTCGCACACCCGGCAATGGCAAATGGCAAAGCGCGACTGCTGGAGGAAATCCTCTTTCTTCCACACCGCCAGTTCATACTCCAGCGACAGCTTGATGGCCGCCGTCGGGCACACCTCTTCGCAGCGACCGCAGAAGATGCAGCGTCCGAGGTTGAACTGCCAGGCAAGCTCGCGCGTCACCAGGTCCGTTTCCACCGTCAGCGCGTTCGACGGGCAGGCGTTCACGCAGGCCGCGCAGCCGATACACTGCTGCGGCGTATGTTCCGGTTTGCCGCGAAAGTTTTTATCTACCGGCATCGGCTCCAGCGGATAGGCGTGCGTCGCGTTGCCGGTTTTGATCACTTTTTTGATAAAGGTAAACATGGCGATTCCTTATTTCAGCGGCGAGTTTTTACGCTCGATGCTGTAGCGCTCCAGCTCTTTGTACGGCACCACTTTGCTTTTTTTCTTCCGCACATCGACCACGGTCATGCGGTCGGTACAGGAGTAGCAAGGATCGAGGCTGCCGATAATCAACGGGGCGTCGGAGACGGTGTTGCCGCGCAGCATATAGCGCAGGGTCGGCCAGTTGGCGTAGGTGGCCGCACGACAGCGCCAGCGGTACAGCTTCTGGTTGTCGCCGGTCATGCTCCAGTGGATATCATCCCCGCGCGGCGCTTCCGAGAAGCCCAGCGCAAAACGGTGCGGGATATAGGTAAAGCCTTCCACCGCCAGCGGACCGCCCGGCAGGTTATCGAGGCCGAAGTCGATCATATTCAGCGCGGTATAGACCTCGTTGATACGCACCTTCAGGCGCGAAATGACGTCGCAGCCCTGTTCGCTGTGAACCGTCATCGGCAGCAGACCGTAGCCGACAAACGGATGGTCGGCGCGGGTGTCGCGAGCGTGGCCGCTGGCGCGGACCATCGGACCGACGTTGCTGAAATCACGGGCGATTTGCGGGTCGAGGCGGCCTATCCCCACGGTACGCTGCGCCATATTCGGCGTGCTGAGCAGCATATCGACCAGCTCCTGCACGTCGCGGCGCATCTGCTGCGCCAGCGCTCTTGTCTGGATCATGTCATCTTTCAGCAGGTCGCGACGGATGCCGCCAATCAGGTTCATACCGTAGGTTTTACGCGCCCCGGTGAGGATCTCCGCCATCTTCATTGAGGTCTCACGCACGCGGAAGAACTGCATAAACCCGGAGTCAAAGCCGGTGAAGTGGCAGGCGAGGCCGAGGTTCAGCAGGTGCGAATGCAGGCGTTCCACTTCCAGCAGGATGGCGCGGATCATCTGCGCGCGTTCCGGTACCACGATCCCCATCGCATTCTCGACGGAGGTGGTATAGGCCGTACTGTGGGCAAAGCCGCAGATACCGCACACGCGGTCGGACAGGAAGGTCACTTCGTTATAACCCATGCGGGTTTCCGCCAGTTTTTCCATGCCCCGGTGGACATAGAACAGGCGGTAATCGGCGTCGATAATATTCTCGCCATCAACGAACAGGCGGAAATGACCGGGTTCATCGGAAGTGACGTGCAGCGGGCCAATCGGCACCACGTTGTTTTTCTTACTGCCCAGCTCGTTGATGAACTCGTAGGTTTCCGCATCGGTGGTCGGCGCCGGGCGCTGACGATAATCCATGCTGTCTTTACGCAGCGGATAGAGTTCATCCGGCCAGTCGTCCGGCAGTACCAGGCGGCGCTCATCCGGCAGCCCCACCGGTATCAGACCGTACATATCGCGCACTTCACGCTCGCCCCAGACGGCGGCAGGCACGCGCGGCGTCACCGACGGATATTCCGGTTTGTCGGCATCCACTTCGACGCGCACGGTTACCCAGCACCGGGTCCCCTGCTCCATCGACAGCACGTAATACACGGCATAGTGGCCGTTAAGCTTACGTTCGTCGTTACCGAACAGCACCGACAGCCAGCCGCCCTGCTGGTAGTAGAGAAACTCCACAACTTCCGGGAGATAGTTGACCTTCACCGTCACGGTGAGCTGATCTTTGGTCTGCCAGGCTTCGTCGAGCACCACGCCCGGGAAGGCCTGATGCAGCGCGGCGAGATAGTGTTGACCGATTTTTTCTTCAGACATGCTCAAACTCTCTTAATCACGCCGCCAGCAAGGAGACGAAAGCTAAAAACGCAAAGCCAAAACCGGCCCAGGTAACGCGGGAAGTGGCACAAAAACGCAGACGCGCCATGCTGTTTTCAAACAGCGCGATAACCAGCACGCCCGCCACCAGCTTGGCGATGGCGGCGACCAGCGCCAGCAGCAGACCACCGAGGCTAAAACTGGTCATCGCTCCCCACGGAATAAAGACGCCGACAAACATCTGCAGCACAACCAGCTGTTTGAGGCTGATGCCCCATTTCAACACCGCAAATCCGCTGCCGCTGTATTCGGTCAGCGGCCCTTCCTGCAGCTCCTGCTCCGCTTCCGCCAGGTCGAACGGCAGCTTGCCCATTTCGATAAAGGTGGCGAACGCGCAGGCGCACAGCGCCAGGACCAGCGGTACCGAGCGGGCAACGGGCCAGTGATAAATGGTGGCGGCGATCTGGCTGAGGTGCGTGGAGCCGGCAACCTGCGCCGCAACCCACAGGCCCAGCAGCAGAATCGGCTCCGCCAGCACGCCGAGCATCGCTTCGCGGCTGGCGCCGATCGCCGTAAACGGGCTACCGGTGTCCAGACCGGCAATCGCAAAGAAGAAACGGGCAATCGCGAACAGGTAGATCAGGGTGATCAGATCGCCCAGTCCCGCCAGCGGCGACGAGACGGTTACCACCGGCAGCGCGCTGGCAATGGTCAACATCACGCCGACCATCACGAAGGGCGTCAGGCGGAAAACCCAGCCGGAAACATCCGGCCCGACGCTCTGGCGACCCAGCAGCTTGAAGATATCCCGATACTCCTGCAGCACTCCCGGACCGCGGCGATTATGCAAGCGGGCGCGGGCTACGCGGGTGATGCCGGACAGCAGAGGCGCGACGGCAAACAGCAGCAGCGCCTGCAATAGTGCAATTAAAACGCTCATTCTCAGGCTCCTCGCGAAATGACAATAACCACCAGCGCCGCCAGCTCAAGCAACGCCACGCCGCGGAACAGCGCAGGCGCCGAGGCGGACTGCCAGCCGGGAACCAGACGCACCGGATTCAGCCAATGACGCAATTTCAGCAGCGGCGCAAAGGCCTCTTTAACCGGCATGGCAAAACCATGAGCGGTGATGACCATCGATTTTTCATGGTCGTAGCCGCAGACCCATGCCGCACCGCGGGAGCGTGCGGGCAGACGATCGCCTTTAAAGAAGATCATCAGCAGGAACGGCAGCAGCGGACAGGCCAGCAGCAGAATGGCGATCAGCGGCTGCGACACCACGCTTGAGATCTGCGCCTGAACCGGTAGTACCCCACCGACCAGCGTCAACAGCCACGGCGCGGCGACCCCGCCCGCCACGCAGCAGAGCGCGGCGAGTAGCACGCTGACCGTCATCAGCAGCGGGGCGCCGGTGGCGTTCTCCGCTTCCGGAGTCCGCGGGGCGCCGAGGAAGGTCACGCCGTAGACTTTCGCCATACACATCACCGCCAGCGCGCCGGTCATTGCCAGGCCAACGGCCAGCAGCGGCCCAAGCAGACGGCCGATAAAGGCGTCGCCGGTGCTCAGTTTGAAGAAGGACTGGTAGATAACCCACTCACCGGCAAAACCGTTCAGCGGCGGCAGTGCGGCCATCGCCATCAGGCCAACCAGCATCGCCAGAGAGATAACCGGCATACGTTTACCGATACCGCCTAGTTTTTCGATATCACGATGACCGGTACGGAACCAGATGCTGCCTGCGCCCAGGAACAGAACGCTTTTGAACAGGCTGTGGTTTACCAGGTGGTACAGACCGCCGGTCAAACCC
>Ga0207709_10002919_pt1 | contig 10436 bp, 8 predicted proteins | sample KBSM34metaG_FD_184397 | JGI IMG/M metagenome (GOLD analysis project Ga0207709, IMG submission 184397) | Miscanthus rhizosphere microbial communities from Kellogg Biological Station, Michigan, USA - KBS M3-4 metaG (SPAdes) (version 2) | ecosystem: Host-associated > Plants > Roots > Rhizosphere >...
GGTGCTGCCCCCAGCCACCAGGCATGCAGGCAGGGAATCAGCACGGCTACGGCAATGCACAGCAACGGCGTCTTGAAGCGCGGGTGCAGGTAAGTGAATACCTTCGGCAACGCCCCATCCAGAGCCATGCCGTAAAGGATCCGCGGCAAGCCGGCCATCAGCGTGTTGATGGTGGCGGCGCCGGCGAACAGCAGGCCGATGCCCAGCCAGATACGGCCGAAGGGCCCCATGATCTGCTCGGCAAAATGCGGAATGGCCATGGGCGTATCCAGCAGGTGCACGCTGCCATCCTCGCTCAGGGCGATGTTTTCCACCTGGCGCTTCATCGCCGCGCCATAGATGAACATGCACACCGCTACCCCCACCAGCCCCAGGGCCATGGCCCGGGGAATGGTCTTGGCGGCCTTGCGCACATCCGGCGTCAGGGGCGTGACGAATTCACAGCCGACGAACATGAACATGGCCATGCCCACCAGGGACAGGATGGTCGGCAGGTCGGTACCCACCATCGAGGCGCCGAACCAGCCATCGAGCTGCACCGCCGGTGCCTTGAGCACCCCGAGCACGCCAAAGATGATCAGGGTGGTCCACATGCCGAAGGTCAGGATCACCTCGGCACGGCTGAAGGCGGTGATGCCCACGGCGTTCAGCGCACCGAAGAACAGCACCAGCCCCACCCCCACCAGCCAGGCACTGCCGCTCTGCTCCAGCAGGGTGTTGAGGGACTCGAAGTTAACCAGGGCCATGACTCCACTGAGAATGGTCTCCGCGGTACCGGCGAACACGTGCACGATCAGGTAGGCGGACAAGGTCCCGGTGATGGCGAAAAAACGCCCCAGGCCACAGGCCAGGTAGTCATAGACCGAACCGTTGGTGGGCAGCAGGCAGGCCGCTTCGGCGAAGGTGGTGGATTGCGCCAGCATCATCACCAGGGCGATCACCATCGCCATGGCAAAGGCGCCGCCGCCGATACCAAAGCCCGTGGTGGCCGTGAGGATCACCGGGCTGGCCATGATCAAGCCCACGGCACTGGCCAGGGCCGTGGGAAAGCCGACTACACCTTGATCCAGGTGGCGACTGAGTCTGTCGTTGAGCGACATGGTGGTAAACCTCGAAAGCATGGGTTGATGATTGTTGTTCTAGGCATTTCAAGGGCACGCCTGATGGCGGAGTGCTTGGCTGTCTGACGCAGCTGTCTTCATGTTCACACCCTGTAGGAGCTGGCTCGCCACGAAGGCGTCGGCAAGATCACCGCCCAATCCAGGGGCCTCTTCGTCGGCCAGCCGGCTCCTACAGTAAACCGGTTGGCCCTGCCCCCGCAGGGGCCGGCTGGCCGGCGAAGGCGTTCGGCTCAATAAGCGATGCACACCGACTTGTTCTCGGTGTAGGCCTCGATGGCCGCATGGCCCATCTCGCGACCGATGCCCGACTGCTTGTAGCCACCGAAGGGCATCGACGGGTCCAGCATGTTGTGGGTGTTGACCCAGACAGTGCCGGCCTTGATCTGCGGAATCAGCTGCATGACCCGCCCCAGGTCGTTGGACCAGATGCTCGCCCCCAGCCCGTACTGGTTGTCATTGGCCAGGCCCACCACTTCGTCCAGGGTGTCGAACGGCGTGGCCACCACCACCGGGCCGAAGATTTCCTCGCGCACCAGTTGCTGGTCGGCGTGCACATCGGCCACCACCGTCGGGCGCACATAGAAGCCCCGCTCGCCATGGGCGACACCGCCACAGAGCAGCCGGGCGCCCTCTTCGACTCCGCGCTGGACCATCTGCAGCACGCGCTTCTGCTGCTTGGCGGAAATCAGCGGATTGATCTGTGCCTGCTCGTCCAGCCCCGGCCCGATGCTCAGGGACCCGGCAATGGCCACCAGGCGCTCCAGCACCTCGTTATAGATACGGCGCTGGATGTACAGCCGCGAACCCGCCGTGCACACCTGCCCCTGGTTGAAGAAGATCGCCCCGGCTGCGCCGGCGGCAGCGGTCTGCGGGTCGCAGTCGTCAAGCACGATCACCGGCGATTTGCCGCCCAGCTCCAGGGAAAAACGGGTCATGTTGTCCACCGCGGCATGGCCGATCAGCTTGCCCACCTGGGTCGAGCCGGTGAACGCCAGCTTGTCGATTCCCGAATGGGCGGCCAGGGCCGCGCCGGCCTGGGCGCCACTGCCGGTGACCACGTTGACCACCCCGGGGGCGATCCCCGCTTCCAGGCACAACTGGCCCAGGCGCAACGCGGTCAGCGGGGTTTCGTCCGCCGGCTTGAGCACCACGGTGCAGCCACAGGCCAGGGCCGGAACGATTTTCCAGATGGCCATCAGCAGCGGGAAGTTCCACGGCACGATGGCCCCCACCACGCCCACCGGCTCCGGCACGGTGTAGGCCCGGTACTGCGCCCCGGGCACTGCGGCGATGGAAACATCCAGGCTCTTGCCCTCGATCTTGGTGGCCCAGCCAGCCATGTAGCGGGTGAACTCTGCGGCCGCTCCCACCTCCAGGGCCCGGGCCAGGTGGATCGACTGGCCGTTGTTGAGGGTCTCCAGTTGCGCCAGTTCCTCGCCATTGGCTTCCAGCAGGTCCGCCAGCTTCAGCAGCAGGCGCTCGCGGTCGGCGGGGCGCAGCGCCTTCCAGCTACCCTCGAAGGCCCGACGTGCGGCGTTCACCGCCAGGTCGATATCGGCCTGGGCAGCTGCCGCGACCTCGGCCAATTGTTCGCCACTGGCGGGGTTGTACACCGCCATCCGCGCACCGCTGAGGGCCGGCTGGCTGTGACCGTCGATCAGCAGGCCATGCTGACTGTCTATGAATGCAGCGACACGTGGGTCGATGGCAATGCTCATCTTGAATCCTCGCAGGTAGACCTAGTTCGAGATGGACTTTGAGCGCAAAGACGCACGCCGTCTTGACCCTGGCTGCCGCGAAACTTGGCCCTGGCTGCCAGCCCCGCCAGGGCCTTCGCTGGCAAGCCAGCCCCCGCAGGTGCGCGCCATTGGCCGGCGAACAGGCCCGCAAACCCGCCACTGGCAGCCTGGGTCAAGTGCCCTGGCACACAGAGGCAAGCCAGGGGCGCATAAATGACGCACTAATATCTCCACGCTGTCCGTGCGTTATCAGGAGACTCAACGTGAGCGAACCAAGCCGTTTCTGGCACCCCATGCTGCACCCCAACGAAATGAAGCAACGCGAGCCGATCCGCATCGTCCGTGGCGACGGCTGCTATGTGTATGACGACAAGGGCCACCAGCTGGTGGATGGCGTTGCCGGGTTGTGGAACGTCAACGTCGGCCACAACCGCAAGGAAGTGAAGGCGGCGATCACCGCGCAACTTGATGAACTGGAATACTTCCAGCTGTTCGACGGGGTCAGCCATCCCCGGGCTGAAGAACTGTCGCGAGTGGTGATGAACCTGCTGGAACCCGAGGACATGCGCCGGGTGGCCTTCAGCTCCGGCGGCTCGGACGCCATCGAAAGCGCTTTGAAGCTGGCCCGCCAGTACTGGAAGCTCGAAGGCCAGGCCGACCGCACCAAGTTCATTTCCCTGCGCCAGGGCTACCACGGCACCCACTTCGGCGGCGCCTCGGTCAACGGCAACACGGTGTTCCGCCGCAACTACGAGCCGCTGCTGCCGGGCTGCTACCACATCGATACCCCCTGGCTGTACCGCAACCCCTACAGCCAGGACCCGGAAGAGCTGGGCAAGATCTGCGCCGACCTGCTGGAGCGGGAAATCCAGTTCCAGAGCCCGGACACCGTCGCCGCCTTCATTGCCGAGCCGATCCAGGGCGCTGGCGGCGTGATAGTGCCACCGGCCAACTACTGGCCGCTGATCCGTGAAGTCTGCGACAAGTACGGCGTATTGCTGATCGCCGACGAAGTGGTCACCGGCTTCGGTCGCAGCGGCTCGATGTTCGGCAGCCGCCTGTGGGGCGTCAAGCCCGACATCATGTGCCTGGCCAAGGGCATCACCTCGGGCTACATCCCACTGGGCGCCACGGTGGTCAACCGGCGCATCGAGGAAGCCTTCGAGAAGAACGCCAACTTCACCGGGGCCATCATGCATGGCTACACCTACTCCGGGCACCCGGTAGCCTGCGCCGCCGCCCTGGCGTGCCTGGACATCGTGGTCAAGGAGGACCTGCCGGCCAACGCCGCGAAAATGGGCGACTACATGCTCGACAAGCTGCTGCCCTTCGTCGAGCGCTTCGACACCGTCGGCGAAGTGCGCGGCAAGGGTCTGATGCTGGCCCTGGACCTGGTGGCGGACAAGACCACCCGCGAACCCATCGACCCCATGAGCGGCTACGCCAATCAGGTGGCACAGATCGCCCGGGACAACGGGGTCATGGTGCGCCCGGTGGGCACCAAGATCATTCTCTCGCCGCCCCTGGTGATCCAGCAGGCACAGGCCGATGCCATAGTCGACGCCCTGGCCGAAGGCTTGAGCAAGGCCCGCCGCTAACCCCGGCAGCAGGCTGCGATCGAGGCAATCACGATCGCAGCTTGCGGCGCTGGAGGCTTGCCAGGCACGCCCAGCAGGGTTTCACTGTGGCAGTCCGGGTTCCGGACAGGATCAATCCACGTCCTTGCGCCCCTTTCACCGAGCCACTGCCCCAGGTGCAGCCAGGAGCCATCCGATGAACGCACCCGCCTCCCTGCCCGGCCCTCATGAACTGGGCCACCGCTGCATCGCCGCTTTCACCCGGGTAGTACCCGCCAGCCTCTGCGCCTTCTACCGCATCGATGCCCAACTGCAGGCCCGGGATTTTTCGCTGTACCGCATGCCGGAGCAGATGCACCAGGCCTACCTGCAGCACTTTCGCCACTACGACCCCCTGCAACCTCGTCACTGCGCCGCGGCGGGGCGCCCGGTGCTGTCTCTGCACATGGGCATGGCCCACCAGGGCCATCACGAGAGCGAGGTTTATCAGGGGTTCCTGCAGCGCCATGGGGTACTGGATGTGGTGGAAATCCTGGCCTGCGATGGCGAACGGCCGGTCGCCGGCCTGTCGCTGCTGCGCGACGTCGGGCTGGGGCACTTCAGCGTGGAGGAACTGGGCACCCTGCATGCCTTGCAAGGCCTGCTGGAGATTGCCGCCCTGGCGCCCTGGTCCCAGGTCGATGAGCGCCTGTCGGGCCTGACACCCCGGGAGCGGGAAATCGCCTGGCTGCTGCGCGACGGCGCAGACAACAAGACCATCGCCCGGCGCCTGGACCTGGGCCTGCCCACGGTCAAGACCCACTTGATCAACCTGTTCCGCAAGGTCGGCGCCAGTAACCGTACGGAGCTGGTCAGGGCGCTGTTCCTGTAAAGCCCGGGCACTTCAACCATAAGGTTGATGGGCAACCCGGGGCTGGCGGCCGAACATGCAGCTCTCCTTGCTGACAAGAGCCTTGCCATGAACCCGCAACCTGAATGGATCACCGTCGGAGCCCTCGCCGACGGCTTTGCCGAAGACAATCACATCCTCCCGGCGGTCGACGACCTGGCCGGTCGCCGCCTGAGCCTGCACTTCGACAACCACTGGCAGATCGAACACCATTTCGCCGCCCACACCCTGCGCTGGAACAACGTCGGGGAAGCGGCCGGCGCCGAGTTGCCCTATCGCGCAACCTGCCTGCGCCCCGGCATCTACCTGGTGGACTTCCTCAAGCACGAACAGGGGCAGATCCACTCGGTGAGCCTGGTCCTGGACCTTGAGCAGCAATGCTTCAGCGCCGTCATCGGGCAGATGCCCAGCCAGGCCGAATCCAGCGTCGACCTGTTCAGCCGGGCCCTGGCCGGTGGCGAGCTGACCTCGGTCAAGGCCCAGTTTCTCCACGGTGCCATCGACACGCCGGTCACCGCCGGCACGCCACGCCATGAACCCACCGATGAACTGGTGGGCCTGCGCAACCGGTACATCTACAGCGCCAGCGAGGCCTACGAGCACATCTACCTGAATGCCAACTTCTACAGCTGGCAATGCCTGCGGGGCGTCGAACAGGGGCTGGCGGATACCGACCGCTGCCACTACTACAAGATCGCCGAGCAGCTGTACCTGTTCGTCTGGCGAGAAAAGATCGTCCCGACCCTGGGCCTGGTGCTGATCGACCTCAAGGCCGGTCGCAGCGACGGCAAGATCTTCGGCTACCAGGGTGCCGACTTCAGCAGCGCCGCCAACTTTCCGGTGGGAGCCCTGGCAGAGGTGCTCAACCGTACCCGGCACCGCTGATACCCGCCCCCTGGCTCCAGGCTGCCGGCCCAGGCCGGCACCTGGGCCAGCCAGCCCTCTTCCTCACAGGACACTGCCATGACTCTGGGCCTCGATCTGCAACGCGTCGCCAGTTGCTACCAGACCGAACTGCAACTGTTTGCCGAGAAACACCCGCGCTCCGGCGCTTTCTACCAGGAAAACCTCCAGCATTGGCTGTACGGCGCGCCCTTGCACTGGATGCAGCAATGGCCCGGCTCCTACCCGATCATGGTGGCCGACGCCCAGGGCGCGACCCTCACCGATTGCGACGGTCATCACTACGTGGACTTTGCCCTGGGTGACACCGGAGCGATGTTCGGCCACGCCCAACCGGCGGTCGCCGCTGCCATCGCCGAACAGGCACTGCATGGTTCGACCCTGATGCTGCCCACGGCCGACAGCCTGTGGGTCGGCAAGGAACTGACCCGGCGCTTTGGCCTGCCCTACTGGCAGGTCACCACCTCGGCCACCGACGCCAACCGTTTTGTCCTGCGCCTGTGCCGGATGATCACCGGGCGGCAGAAGGTCCTGGTGTTCAACTGCAACTACCACGGCAGCGTCGACGAGTCCCAGGTGGAGTTCGACGCCCAGGGCCAGATGATCCCGCGGGACGGCGTGCACGCCAACGGCCTGCAGCACCAGGCCACCACGCGGCTGGTGGAGTTCAACGACCTGCCGGCCCTGGAAGCGGCCCTGGCCCATGGCGACGTGGCCGCGGTACTCACCGAACCCTTCATGACCAACGTCGGCATGGTGCCGCCAGCCCCAGGCTTTCATGATGGCCTGCGGGAGCTGACCCGGCGCTTCGAGGTGCCGCTGATCATCGACGAGACCCACACCCTGTCCTGCGGCCCCGGCGGCTATTGCGGCGAGCACGGGTTGCAGCCGGACTTCTTCGTTCTCGGCAAATCCATCGCCGGTGGCATTCCCACGGCGGTCTGGGGCGCCAGCCAGGCCATGGCCAAACGGATCTGGCAGGTGCTGCCGCATTTCCAGCCGGGCCAGGCGATCAACCATTTCGGCTTCGGCGGCACTCTGGCCGGCAACGCCCTGCAGATGGCGGCCATGCGCGCCACCTTCAGCGAAGTGATGAACGAGGCCAGCTACGCCCATATGTTCCATCTCGCCGAGCGCCTGCGGGCCGGGGTCGAAGCCATCATCCACAAGCACCGCCTGCCCTGGCATGTGACCCGCATCGGTGCCCGGGTCGAATACCTGTTCATGCAGCAGCCTCCGCGCAACGGCGGCGAGGCCCATCATGCCCGCCATGGGCTGATCGAAGCCTATCTGCACCTGTACCTGCTCAATCGCGGGGTGTTGCTGACGCCGTTCCACAACATGGCGCTGCTGTGCCCGACCGCCAGCGAGGCGCAGGTCGACCTGCACAACCTCCTGCTGGACCAGTGCCTGGCCCAGGTTCTGCCAGGAGCCGGCTCATGAGCCAGGATCTGCGTGGGCGCATCGCCCTGGTCACCGGTTCCGGCCAGGGCATCGGCCGGGCCATCGCCCAACTGTTCGCCGCCCAGGGGGCCAGCGTCATGCTGGCGACCCGCAGCGCGGCATCAGGCGATGAAACCCTGCGGCTGATTCGCCAAGCCGGCGGCACCGCCGAACTGCTGCCTGTGGACCTGGGCACCCGCAATGCCGCCGAACAGGCAGTGGCGGCAACCCTGGAGGCCTTCGGCGGCCTCGACCTGCTGCTGCACAATGCCGCGATCTTTCCGATGCAGAAGCTGGCCGAACTGGAGGATGAAACCCTGGACAGCACCCTGGCGGTGAACCTGAAAAGCTGCTTCTGGCTGACTCGGGCCGCCTTGCCGGCGTTGCGCCGGTCCCAGCAGCCGAGGATCGTCATCACCTCCTCGGTCACCGGCCCGCGCACGGCGATTCCCGGGCTCGCCCACTACGCGGCCTCCAAGGCCGGGGTCAATGGTTTTATCCGCGCTGCCGCGCTGGAGCTGGCGGAATATGCAATCACGGTCAACGGCGTGGAGCCCGGGCTGATTGCCACCCAGGCCATGGACAATCTCGGCGATGCTTCGACCCTGGCTTCGAGCATTCCCCTGAAGCGCCTGGGCAGCGCCGAGGATATTGCCTGGGCCATGCTGTTCCTGGCGTCACGGCAAGCGGGCTATATCACCGGCCAGACCCTGGTGGTGGATGGCGGCGCCCTGCTCCCGGAAAACACCCAGCTATAGAAACTGCCGCCCCCCACACCGGCACCTAAGAGGCGGACCGGCTGGCGCCCTCCATGGAGAACGACGGGCGTAGGAGCTGGCCTGCCAGCGAAGGCGACCCCGAGCGCAACACAGGGCTTGAGGCCCTCTTCGCCGGCAAGCCGGCTCCTACGAAGGGGCCAGGTCAGCTGCCGCTGCGGATCTTGTTCCACAGGCGGGTGCGGATGCGGTCGATGTCCAGCGGCATGGCCTCCAGGGCAAACAGCTTGTCCATCATTTCCGGGCTCGGATAGACCTTGGTGTCGTTCTTGATGGCCGGGTCGATCAGGCTGTCGGCCTGCAGGTTGCCATTGGCGTAGTGCACGTAGTTGCTCACGCCGGCCATCACTTCGGGGCGCAGCAGGTAGTTCATGAAGGCATAGCCGGCCTGCTCATCCGGGGCATCCACTGGCATGGCCACCATGTCGAACCAGATCGGCGAGCCTTCCTTGGGAATCGAGTAGCCGATCTCCACCCCGTTCTTCGCCTCCCTGGCACGGCTTTCCGCTTGCAGGATGTCGCCGGAGAATCCCACCGCCACGCAGATATTGCCGTTGGCCAGGTCGCTGGTGTACTTCGACGAGTGGAAGTAGCTGACATAAGGCCGGACCTTCATCAGCAACGCCTCGGCCTGCTTGTAGTCAGCCGGGTTCTTGCTGTGGTGCGCCAGCCCGAGGTAATTGAGAGCGGTAGGGATCAGTTCCGGGCCGTTGTCGAGGATCGCCACCCCGCACTTCTGCAGCTTCTGCATGTACTCGGGCTTGAAGATCAGGTCCCAGGAATCCAGTGGGGCATCGTTGCCCAGCACTTCCTTGATCTTGGCCACGTTGTAGCCAATGCCGGTGCTGCCCCAGAGGTAGGGGAAGCCGTGCTGGTTGCCCGGGTCGTTGACCTCCAGGGCCTTGAGCAGCACCGGGTTGAGGTTCTTCCAGTTGGGCAGCTGGCTCTTGTCGAGCTTCTTCAGTGCCCCGCCCTGAATCTGCCGGGCCATGAAGTGGTTGGAAGGAAACACCACGTCATACCCGGATTTTCCGGTCATCAACTTGCCGTCCAGGGTCTCGTTGCTGTCATAGACGTCGTAGGTGAAACCAATCCCGGTTTCCTTCTGGAAGGCCTTGGTGGTGTCCGGGGCGATGTAGTCCGACCAGTTGTAGATCTTCACCGTATCGGCCTGGGCCAGGGACGTGGCCAGGAACAACGGGCTGAGCAATAGCAACGCGCAAGTCTTGCGGATCATGAGTCGATACCTGTGGCTGGTTTTGTTGTTGGCAGGCAATCAAGGGATCAGAAAATCAAGACGTAGGTCTTGCGCACCGTTTCCTGGATATCCCAGATCCCAGTGCTGTTGGCCGGCAACATCAGTGCATCGCCGGCTTCTATGTGCAGGGTTTCGCCGTTGTCCGAGGTGAAGGTGCAACGGCCCTGGATGAAGTGGCAGAACTCCTGGGCCACGATCTGCCGCCGCCAGCGCCCCGGGGTGCATTCCCAGATGCCGGTCTCGACCCCGTCGTTGCGTTCGACGGCGGTCACCGAGGTCACGGCCACCGGAGTGCCCAGGGGCACCGCCACTGGTGCCGATTCGGCCAGGGTGGCGGTGGCGGTTTGCTTGAATTGGGTGATGCTCATGGTTCTACCTTTCGACGGGAAATCCGAACGGACAGCGTTCGGTACATAGAGGCCGGCTCAGTGCATGAAACCTTCCATGAAGCCGGCGATCCGGCTGGCCATCCTGCGCCGCCATGGAGCCGAGGCCGGGTTGGCCAGGGTCTGGTCCTCGTGGACGAAGCTGCGAATGATCGCGTTGTAGCCCAGCCAGCGGCACGGCTCCGGCTCCCAGGCCCGCAGGGCCTCCAGGCCACACTCGGGCATGACCCAGGGCTGGTGTACCAGAGGGCTGTCGCGTTCCAGGATCAGGTCCGCCAGGGTCCGGCCGCCGAGGTTGCTGGCGCCCACGCCCTCGCCGCCATAGCCGCCGGACAGGGCAATGC
>Ga0207709_10002926_pt1 | contig 10429 bp, 8 predicted proteins | sample KBSM34metaG_FD_184397 | JGI IMG/M metagenome (GOLD analysis project Ga0207709, IMG submission 184397) | Miscanthus rhizosphere microbial communities from Kellogg Biological Station, Michigan, USA - KBS M3-4 metaG (SPAdes) (version 2) | ecosystem: Host-associated > Plants > Roots > Rhizosphere >...
CTCGGGCCTGGACCCGGCCCTGATCGAGGACGCGATCCTCGGCTGCGGCTACCCCGAAGGCACCACCGGCCGCAACATCGCGCGCCAGTCGATCATCCGCTCGGGCCTGCCCATCAGCATCGCCGGCACCACCGTGAACCGCTTCTGCGCCTCGGGCCTGCAGGCGATCGCCATGGCCGCCGGCCGCATCGTGGTGGACGGTGCGCCGGCCATGATCGCGGGCGGCGTGGAAAGCATCTCGCAGATCCGCGGCCGCAGCCCCGGCGATGGCGGCGACCTCAGCCTGGACCCGTGGATCGTCGAGCACAAGCCCGAGCTCTACATGGCGATGATCGACACCGCCGACATCGTCGCCAAGCGCTACAACATCAGCCGTGAAGCCCAGGACCGCTTCTCCGCCGAAAGCCAGCGCAAGACCGAAGAAGCGCAGCTGGCCGGCCGCTACAAGGACGAGATCGTGGCCTGCACCACCACGATGGCCGTGACCGACAAGGAGACCAAGGAAGTCACCCACCGCGAAGTCACCGCCACGGAAGACAATTGCAACCGCCGCGGCACCACCTACGAGGCGCTGGCCAAGCTCAAGCCCGTGATGGGCGACGACAAGTTCATCACCGCCGGCAACGCCTCGCAGCTGTCCGACGGCGCTTCGGCCTGCGTGATGATGGAAGCCAAGGACGCCGAGCGCGCCAACCTGAAGCCGCTGGGCGCCTTCCGCGGCCTGGCACTGGCCGGCTGCGAGCCCGACGAGATGGGCATCGGCCCGGTCTTCGCCGTGCCCAAGCTGCTCGCGCGCCACGGCCTGAAGGTGCAGGACATCGACCTGTGGGAACTCAACGAAGCCTTCGCCTCGCAGTCGATCTACTGCCAGGAAAAGCTGGGCATTCCGTCGGAACGCCTGAACGTGAACGGCGGCGCGATCTCCATCGGCCACCCCTTCGGCATGACCGGTGCGCGCCTCACGGGCCACGTGCTGCTCGAAGGCAAGCGCCGCGGCGCCAAGTACGCCGTGGTCACGATGTGCATCGCCGGCGGCATGGGCGCGGCCGGCCTGTTCGAAATTTACTGATTCATTGAGGAGTCCGCGATGGACCTGAACTTCACGACCGAAGAAGAAGCCTTCCGCAGCGAAGTGCGCACCTTCCTGGCGAACAAGCTGCCCGCGCGGCTGTCCGACAAGGTGCGCAGCGGCAAGATCCTGGAAAAGGCCGACATGCAGGAATGGCACGCCATCCTGAACGAGCGCGGCTGGCTCGCCAACCACTGGCCCGAGCAGTACGGCGGCCCCGGCTGGACCGCGGTCGAGAAGTTCATCTTCGAGAACGAATGCGCCCTGGCCTTCGCGCCGCGCATCGTGCCCTTCGGCGTCAACATGCTGGGCCCGGTGCTCATCAAGTACGGCAACGAAGCGCAAAAGAGCTACTGGCTGCCGCGCATCCTGAGCGGTGCCGACTGGTGGTGCCAGGGCTACTCGGAACCCGGCGCGGGCTCCGACCTGGCCGCGGTGAAGACCACGGCCGTGCGCGGCATCGACGCGCAGGGCGACCACTACATCGTGAACGGCCAGAAGACCTGGACCACGCTGGGCCAGCACGCCAACATGATCTTCTGCCTGGTGCGCACCAACCGCGAGGCGAAGAAGCAGGAAGGCATCAGCTTCCTGCTGGTCGACATGACCTCGCCCGGCGTGGAAGTGCGCCCGATCATCACGCTCGACGGCGAGCATGAAGTCAATGAGGTGTTCTTCTCCGACGTGCGCGTGCCCGCCGAGAACCTCGTGGGCGAAGAGAACAAGGGCTGGACCTGCGCCAAGTACCTGCTGACCTACGAGCGCACCAACATCGCGGGCGTGGGCTTCTCGGTGGCCGCGCTCGAACAGCTCAAGGGCATCGCCGCCTCGCAGACCAAGAACGGCAAGCCGCTGGCGGACGACCCGGCCTTTGCCGCACGCCTGGCGCGCGTCGAGATCGACCTGGAGAACATGAAGACCACCAACCTGCGCGTGATCGCGGCGGTGGCCGGCGGCGGCGTGCCCGGTGCGGAAAGCTCGATGCTGAAGATTCGCGGCACGGAAATTCGTCAAGAAATCTCGTCGCTCGCGCGCCGCGCCATGGGCGTGTACGGCCGCCCGTTCGTGGCCGAAGCACTGCAGGACGGCTTCACCGGCGAGACCTTCGGCCCGGCCTACGCCAAGGCCGCCGCCTCGCGCTACTTCAACAACCGCAAGCTGTCGATCTTCGGCGGCTCGAACGAAATCCAGAAGAACATCATCTCCAAGATGATCCTCGGGCTGTAAAGGAGACACGCACATGAACTTCGAACACACCGAAGACCGGCGCATGCTCGCCGACAGCCTGAACCGTTTCATCGCCGAGCAGTACGCCTTCGATGCGCGCGACCGCATCGCGAAGTCGGCGCACGGGTTCAGCAAGGAGATCTTCCAGAACTTCGCCGAGCTCGGCGTGATCGGCGCGCTGTTCAGCGAAGCCGACGGCGGCTTCGGCGGCAGCGGCTTCGACATCGCCGTGGTCTTCGAAGCACTGGGCCGCGGCCTCGTGGTCGAGCCGCTGCTGGGCGCCGTGATGGTCGGCGAGGCGATCAGCGCCGCCGGCAGCGACGCGCAGAAAGAGAAGATCGGCGACATCGTCAACGGCGCGACCGTGGCAGCCTTTGCACACGACGAAGCCGACACGCACTACGAACGCACGCGCGTGGCCACGAAGGCCGAACGCAGCGGCGACGGCTGGGTGCTCCAGGGCGCCAAGGCCGTGGTGCCGCAAGGCGAGCAGGCCGACCTGTTCCTGGTCTCGGCCCGCACCTCGGGCCACGTGGACGACGAAGCCGGCATCTCGCTGTTCCTCGTGCCCGCCAAGACCGCCGGCCTCACCGTGCGCGGCTGCCCCGCGATCGACGGGGGCCGCGTGGCCGAACTCACGCTCGACGGCGTGACGCTCGGCGCCGACGCGCTGCTGGGCGCCGAAGGCCAGGGCGCCGCCACGCTGGAACGCGCCATCGGCCGCGGCGTGCTCGCGCTGTGCGCCGAAGCACTGGGCGCGATGGAAGCCGCCAAGACCGCCACGCTCGAGTACCTGCGCACGCGCAAGCAGTTCGGCATCCTCATCGGCAGCTTCCAGGCCCTGCAGCACCGCATGGCCGACCTGCTGCTGGAGATCGAACAGGCCCGCTCGGCCGTGATCAACGCCGCCGCCGCCATCGACGGCAGCGACCGCGTGGCGCGCGAACGCGCGCTGTCGGCCGCCAAGTTCAGCATCGGCCGCATCGGCGCGCTGGTGGCCGAGGAAAGCATCCAGATGCACGGCGGCATCGGCATGACCTGGGAGCTGCCGCTGCCCCACTACGCCAAGCGCCTCGTGATGATCGACCACCAGCTCGGCGACGAAGACCACCACCTGCAGCGCTACATCGCTCTGGGCAAAGAGGTCGCGGCATGACAGACAAGACCGTCCTCATCTCGCAGGAAGGCTCGGTCCGCATCCTGACCAACAGCAACCCGGCCGCGCGCAACGCGATCACTCCGACGCTGTACGCCGAGCTGTCTGCCGCGCTCACCGACGCGCAGAACGACCCCGAGGTGGGCGCCATCGTCTTCACCGGCGCGGGCGACTTCTTCTGCTCGGGCGGCGACCTGAACCTGCTGGCCAAGCGCCGCGAACTGCCCGAGGCCGAACGCCGCGAGAAGCTCGAAGGCCTGCACGACCTGATCCGCGCGATCCGCGACTGCGGCAAGCCCGTGATCGCGGCCGTCGAAGGCGGCGCAGCCGGTGCCGGCCTGTCAATGGCGCTGGCCTGCGACATGCTGGTGTCGGCGCGCGATGCGTTCTACACGGTGGCCTACGTCAAGGTCGGCCTCACGCCCGACGGCGGCGCCACGGCCTTCCTCGCGGAGTTCGTCTCGCGCCAGTTGCTCACCGAGCTGTGCCTCACCGGCGACCGCCTCACGGCCGAGCGCCTGCACGCGATGGGCGCGGTGAACCGCCTGACCGACAAGGGCGGCGCGCTGGCCGAGGCCATCGCACTCGCCGCCAAGGTGGCCAACGGCCCGCAGCGCGCGAGCGCACGCATCAAGACGCTGTGCCGCCAGGCCCATCGTGCAACGCTCGAGGAACAACTCGAGGCCGAAGCGGTCTACATGGTGGCGTCGCAGGCCGATGCCGAAGCCGCCGAAGGCATCGGCGCCTTCCTCGGCAAGCGCAAGGCCGACTTCGTCGCGTTGCGCCACGCACCCCAGCCCGACGCGTCCTGACGCGCTGAGCCCTTCCCCGCGTGCGGATGCGGGGTCTTTCGTTTTCCTGGAGTTGTTCCCATGCCCTCGCTGAATTCCTCGCTGCCGCTCGCCGGCGTGCGCGTCCTCGATCTGTCCCGCATCCTTGCCGGCCCCTGGTGCGGCATGGTGCTGGCCGACATGGGCGCCGAGGTGATCAAGGTCGAGCACCCGGGCCGCGGCGACGACACGCGCGACTGGGGCCTACGCGTGGGCAAGACCGAGACCGCCTACTTCAACAGCGTCAACCGCAACAAGCGCTCCGTCACGCTCGACCTGCAGACGCCCGAAGGCCAGCAGATCGCGCGCGACCTCGCGAAGCAGTGCGACGTGGTGCTGCAGAACTTCAAGTTCGGCGGCATCGACAAGCTGGGCCTGGGCTACGAACAGCTGCGCAAGGAGAACCCGGGCCTCATCTACTGCTCGATCTCGGGCTACGACCGCACCGGCCCCGAGGCCGCGCGCCCCGGCTACGACCTCGTGGTGCAGGGCGAGGCCGGCCTGATGGCGCTCAACGGCGAAGCCAACCAGCCGCCGCTGAAATTCGGCGTGGCCGCCGTCGACCTGTTCACCGGCATGTACTCGGCGCAGGCCGTGCTGGCCGCGCTCTACCAGCGCGAGAAGACCGGCACGGGCCGCCATATCGAGATGGCGCTGTTCGACTGCGGCCTGATGATCACCGCCTACTACGGCCTCGAAGCGCTGCTGATGGGCGAAGACCCGCCGCGCTACGGCAACTCGCACCCGTCGATCGTGCCCTACGGCGTGTTCGACGCGGCCGACGGCCCGCTGGTGATCACCGTGGGCAACAACGCGCAGTTCATGCGCTTCTGCACCGAGGTGATCGAGCGCCCCGACCTCGCGGCCGACGAGCGCTTCAAAACCAACATCCTGCGCTCGGCCAACCGCGCGGCGCTGCTGCCCGAGCTGACCGCCGAACTCGCGAAGCGCCCGCGCGCCGCGCTGCTCGATAAACTCAACGCCTCGGGCATCCCCTGCGGCGAAGTGCTGGGCCTGCTGGAGGCATTGAACTCCCCGCGCGCGACCGACGCCGGCCTGGTCACCAAGCAGCCGCACCCGGTGGCCGGCGAAGTCAACGTGCTGGCGCCGCCCTACCGTTTCGATGGCGAGCGCCTGCCCGTGCGCAGCGCGCCGCCCACTTTGGGCGAAGGCACGCACGACGTGCTGAAGTCCCTGCTCGGCCTGTCGGATGAAAAGCTGGCAGCGCTGAAAACGAATGGTGTTGTCTAAGTAGGCAGCACCCGTATCCCTGAAGAGAAATCCATGGCCTTCCCGTTCCTCCGTACCCCCCGCAACCCCGTGCGCCGCGCCCTGCTCGCGCTGGCCCTCCCCCTGCTGGCCGGCAGCGCCTTCGCCCAGGCCTGGCCGACCAAGCCGATCACGCTGGTCGTGCCCTTCCCGCCCGGCGGCCCGACCGACGTGGCCTCGCGCATCGTGGCGCAGAAGATGTCCCTGTCGCTCAAGCAGAACATCCTGGTCGACAACCGCAGCGGCGCCTCGGGCACCATCGGCGCAGCCTTTGCCGCCAAGGCCGCACCCGACGGCTACACCTTCGTGATGCTGGCCACGCCGACGCTGCTGGCCTCGCACCTGTACGGCACCGTGCCCTACGACATCTTCAAGAATTTCACGCCCGTGGGCACCGTGTACGACCTGCCGATCGTGATGGTGGTGAACCCGAAGGCGCTGCCCGGCGTGAACGGCCTGCAGGACCTGATCGCCAAGGCCAAGGCCGACGGCGGCAAGCTCAACTACACGACCGCAGGCGCCGGCAGCTTCGGCCACCTGACGACCGAGCAGCTGAAGAACATCGGCAAGTTCGAGATGCAGCACGTGCCCTACCGCGGCAGTGCCCCGGCCGTGACCGACCTCATCGGCGGCCAGGTGCCCGCGATGTTCTCCGACCTCGTGGCCGTGATCCCGCACATTCGCGCCGGCACGCTGCGCCCCATCGCCGTGGGCTCCGGCAAGCGCGTGAGCCTGCTGCCCGACGTGAAGACCGTGGCCGAGCAGGGCTTCCCCGGTTTCGACGCCACCTCGTGGGGCGGGCTGCTGGCCCCGGCCGGCACGCCGCAGGCCGTGGTCGACCGCATGAGCGCCGAGCTGAAGAAGGCGCTGGCCGACAAGGAAGTCGGCGAGAAGCTGCAGAGCGTGGGCTCCTTCGCGGCCTACGGCACGCCGGAGCAAACCGCCACGCGCATGCGCCAGGACTTCGAGCGCTGGGGCAAGGTCATTCGCGACAACAAGATCACGAACCAGTAAGACACGGCATCCGTCCGCAGCCGGCAAGACGACCTCAAGGAGACAACATGACAACAGGCAACGACAAGAACAACAGCAACGTCATCGGCGCACCGCTGCGCCCCCGGTTCCCGGTGCGCGGGCTCGCCGACATCCGCGCGCTCGAAGCAACGCCGCTTGAAGAAGCGCTCACTGTGCGCAGCACCTACGAGCTCTTCCGCAACTCCGGCGCGGCCTTCGGCGACAAGACCGCGCTGACCTTCCTGCGCAGCGGCAACCCGGCGGATGAACCCATCCGCTGGTCGTATGCGCAGCTGCTCGCGGGCATCCACCAGACCGCCAACCTGCTGCACACGCTGGGCGTGGGGCCTGAGGATGCGGTCGCGGTGCTGCTGCCCGGTTGCCTCGAATACCACCTCGCGCTCTGGGGCGGCGAGGCCGCCGGCATCGTGCAGCCGCTGAACCCGCTGCTCACCGACGAGAAGCTGGTCGCGCTCATGACCGCAGGCCGCGCCAAGGTGCTCATCGCCTACGGCTCCGATGCCGAATCGGGCATGTGGTCGAAGGCGATGCGCCTGCGCGGCCAGGTGCCCACGCTCACCACCGTGCTGCGCGTGGCGCCGCACGACGAAGCGCCGGGTGCGGCCGGCATGCTGCCCGACGGCGTGGCCGAGTTCGACGTGCTGCGCGCCGCGCAACCGAGCGACCGCCTCGTGAGCGGCCGCGACATCGCCCCCACCGACATCGCCGCCTACTTCCACACCGGCGGCACCACGGGTGCGCCCAAGCTCGCGCGCCACAGCCACGGCGCGCAGGTGTTCACCGCCTGGGCCAGCGTGCAGCTCGCGGGCATGAACGAGCAGGGCATCTCGATCAACGGCTACCCGCTGTTCCATGTGGCAGGCGTGCTGCCGGCCTCGCTCTCGTCGCTGTCGGCGGGCGTGGAGGTGATCATTCCGACGCCCTCGCTGCTGCGCAACAAGGAGGTGCTGGCCAACTACTGGAAGCTGGTCGAGAAGTACCGCCCGACCTCGCTGTCCGCCGTGCCCACGGTGCTCGCCGCGCTGGCCAACGTGCCGCTGGACGGCGCCGACATCTCCTCCATCACCTACTGCCGCACCGGCGCCGCCGTGCTGTCGCCCGAGCTGGCCGCGCGCTTCGAGCGCCTGTTCGGCCTGCACGTGCACGAGAGCCTGGGCATGACCGAGATGGCCGGCATCTCGACCATCACGCCGCCCGGCGTGAACGGCCCCGCGGGCTGCGTCGGCTTTCGCCTGCCCTATGCGCAGGTGCGCATCGTGGCGCTCGACGAGAACGGCAACGCCAGCGACCGCGAGGTGGCGCAGGGCGAGACCGGCATGGTGCTGTTCAAGTCGCCCAACGTGTTCTCGGGCTTCGTCGATCCGGCCGACAACGCCAAGGCCTTCACCGCCGACGGCTGGCTCGCGACCGGCGACCTGGGCTGGATGGACGCCGAAGAGCGGCTGCACCTCACGGGCCGCTCGAAGGACCTGATCATCCGCAGCGGCCACAACATCGACCCCAAGACCATCGAAGACGCGCTGGGCGCGCACCCCGCCGTGCAGCTGTGCGCCGCCGTCGGTGCGCCCGACGCCTACGCGGGCGAGCTGCCCGTGATCTTCGCGACGCTGGTGCCCGGCGCCTCGGCCACCGAGGACGAACTGCTGGCCTTCACTTCTGCGCGCGTCGACGAAGCGCCCGCGCGCCCCAAGTGGGTGTCGGTGATCGCGACGATGCCCATGACCAACGTCGGCAAGATCTACAAGCCCGAGCTGCGCGCCATGGCCGCGCGGCAGGTGGTGGCAGCCACGGTCGCCGAGGTCTGCGCCGCACTCGGCGTGGGCGATGCGGCTCAACCTGCGGTGACCACGGAAGGCGAAAGCCTCGTGCATGTGCAGATCGACGCCGCCGCGGCGGGTGCGCAAGCCGCAGCACTGCAGGAACGGCTGCACAAGGCCCTGGAGCCGCTGCCCTTCAAGACGCGCATCGCGCTGAAGTGATCTTGATCTGCTTCTTCACAACGATTTTCTGAAACCGAACGGGAGACAAACCATGACCCATCAACCCTCGACCCGCCGCGCCCTGCTGTGCGCGGCAGCATCGACCGCCGCGCTGTTCGCGCTGGCCCCCGCGCATGCGCAGGCGCCCTACCCGAACAAGCCGATCCGCCTCGTCGTGCCCTTCCAGGCCGGCGGCGCGACCGACGTGCTGGCGCGCGTGCTGGGCCAGAAGATGTCGGCCAGCATGGGCCAGCCCATCGTGGTGGACAACAAGCCCGGCGCGGCCGGCATCATCGGCACCGACACGGTCGCCAAGGCCGCGCCCGACGGCTACACCATCGTGCTGTCGCTGAGCAACTCGCTGATGACCAACGAGTTCCTCTACGAGAAGCTGCCCTACGACACGCAGCGCGACCTCACGCTGGTCTACCAGATCGCGATGGCGCCGCTGGTGCTGGTGGTGCACCCCAGCGTACCGGCCAAGACCGGCCCCGAGCTGCTGAAGTACGTGGCCGCGAACAAGGGCAAGGTCGCCTACGGCTCGTACGGCGTGGGCGCCTACCCGCACCTGGCCGGCGCGCACATGAGCCTCACGCAGCAGGCCGACATGAACCACGTCGCCTACAAGGGCGAGGCACCGATGGTGCAAGACCTCATCGGCGGCCAGATCCAGATGGCCTACGCCAGCGCGCTCGCGGCCAAGCCGCACATCGACGCCGGCAAGCTCAAGGCCGTCGGCGTGACCGGCGAGCGCCGCATGAGCACGCTGCCCAATGTGCCCACGCTGGCCGAGCAAGGCCTGAAGGACGAGGCCTACCGCGTGACCGGCTGGCTCGCCATTGCCGCGCCCGCCAAGACGCCCAAGGCCATCGTCGACCGCATCGCCGACGAAGTGCGCAAGGCCACGCAGCAGCCCGACGTGCGCGAGCGCGTGGCGGCCATGGGCTTCGAGATCAAGGACAGCTCGCCCGAGCTCTTTGCCGCGGCCTGGAAGCAGGAGCGCCCCGTGTGGGAGCGCCTGATCAAGCAGTCGGGCGCCAAGCTCGAGTAACCCCTTTTCCCATTTTTGTCATTCAAGAGGAACAGCCATGAAAGTTCTGGTGCCTGTCAAACGGGTCGTCGATTACAACGTGAAGGTGCGCGTCAAGAGCGACGGCACCGGGGTGGACATTGCCAACGTCAAGATGAGCATGAACCCCTTCGACGAGATCGCTGTCGAAGAAGCGGTGCGGCTGAAGGAAAAGGGCCTGGTCACGGAAGTGATCGCCGTCTCGTGCGGCGATGCGAAGTGCCAGGAAACCCTGCGCACCGCGATGGCCATCGGTGCCGATCGCGGCATCCTGGTCGAGACCGCTGAAGAGCTGCAGCCGCTGGCCGTGGCCAAGCTGCTGAAGGCGCTGGTCGACAAGGAACAGCCCCAGCTGATCATCCTGGGCAAGCAAGCCATCGATGACGACGCCAACCAAACGGGCCAGATGCTGGCTGCGCTGGCCGACCTGCCCCAAGCCACCTTCGCCTCCAAGGTCGACCTCGCAGCCGACAAAGTCACCGTCGCACGCGAAGTCGACGGCGGCATGGAAACCCTCACGCTCACGCTGCCCGCGGTCATCACGACCGACCTGCGCCTGAACGAGCCGCGCTACGTCACCTTGCCCAACATCATGAAGGCCAAGAAGAAGCAGCTGGACACCTTCAAGCCCGAAGACTTGGGCGTGGACGTCAAGCCCCGCCTGAAGACCCTGAAGGTCAGCGAGCCGCCCAAGCGCGGTGCCGGCATCAAGGTGCCTGACGTTGCAACGCTGGTGGACAAACTGAAGAACGAAGCGAAGGTGATCTGAACATGACCGCACTTGTTATTGCCGAA
>Ga0207709_10002927_pt1 | contig 10428 bp, 16 predicted proteins | sample KBSM34metaG_FD_184397 | JGI IMG/M metagenome (GOLD analysis project Ga0207709, IMG submission 184397) | Miscanthus rhizosphere microbial communities from Kellogg Biological Station, Michigan, USA - KBS M3-4 metaG (SPAdes) (version 2) | ecosystem: Host-associated > Plants > Roots > Rhizosphere >...
TCCGACTAAAGTTTCAACCTGGTTATTTATTTTTATGGCGACACGCAACAGACGTTGCATTGATGTTGTGATGGAAGAAAAAACTTATAGGCCATATAAGCAACTTCAATTGAGAGTAGTGAGGAGAACTGACGCTACTCTCAATTGAGTTGTCCCATTTTACCGTTCCTTATTTGCAACACCTGGTGCATCGCCCGCCTGGGCCATATTCTGCCCCGACGAGTCACTATGGGCCAGGTCAGAAAACGCTACGATGAACAGCAAAACTGCGATGCTGACTGTAGAAAGAATGTAAAGGATCGCCGTGCGCTCCAGATAAATCAGGGTGATTATTAGGGCTCCGACACCTAACGACCAAAGGACCGTAATCATTTTTCGACGCCGGCGATCACCGGCCAATGTTCTTCGATTCATTCTCCAACTCTTTCCTAATAGATTATTCTGCTCGGCAAGTAGGTTCCCGTAGTCGAAATCGCGCCGCTCAAACCTCCAGTCAATGCACCAACGAGGGTTGAACCGATACGACTGGATGAGAACATGCCTGCTTCACTTACTTCGATCACGTCATACGGCTGCAGCAAAAAGTCAGGCTTTTGATTTTTCTTAATCGCGGCCACATCGACGTGTATGACTTCCTGATTAGAGCTGCCGGGAACTTGCCGATAGATTCTTACGTCGTTCAATTTCGCTTCTTTCCGCACGCCTCCGACCATAGCAAGCGCACGACTCAGCATCAACTGATCGCGAAGATAGAGACCACCTGGCGAATTTACTGCGCCGGTAATGTAAACAGGCTCTGCTTCTGTGACCAGTACGTAGTCTCCGGGACGGATATACGGATTCGCGTCAGGTAACCCGGCCCGCAGATCCGAAATTTTGATTATAGATAGTGGAATTTTAGTCCCGTCGATTGGCGCCGCCTGCGCTTCTTCACCCGGCTCGGGACACATCAATGGTTCGGTATGAAGTATCTGAATGGTGCCAGCGGCTCGTTCAGTAAATCCACCTGAGACAGCCATCAACTCGTTGAGGCGCACCTTTCTCTTCATCTCGACGCGTGTAGCCTGGCGCACTGCACCAAAAACTGTAGCAGGCTGCCTGCTGTTTCGTTCGGTGATGCGCACGCTCACCTGCGGATTGTTGATGAACTTCGAGTAAGCGGTGGTGATGTCTTTCTGCACGTCTTTCTCACTGCGGCACTTCGCTTTGATTGGCGTCTCGAGAAACGGTAACGAACTCAGGTTGCCGTCACCATCGACCTGTGCGGTGCTGCTCAAATCCGGCTGGCCAAACACGCGGATATCGAGTACATCACCTGGGCCAAGCAGATATACCTTGATTCCCTGGATATCAAGGCCGGGTGACTGTGGTACGACTGGCGCCGGAGTTTGCGACTCCTGAGCGTAGGCCGAAACTCCAAACATGCACACAAACCCGATCACCAAAACCAAAGATTGCTTTACTTTCATTCTCAGTTCCTCAATAGCTGAAGCTTTACCATCAACGGGGGACTATCGCCTGGTATTACGTTTACGGTATCGGCACAGAGTGTCGCACTCCGCCCAGGAATATACCAGCGAGAAGCTCTATCAAACCGGCGCCTGTAAAGCCGTTTTCCGAAACATCAATTACATCGTACGGCTTGAGAAGAACATCAGGAGTCTGGTTCTTCTTGATTGCTCCTAAATCGACTTTCAAAATCTCCTGGCCACTTGAGCCCGGAATCTGCCTGTAAATTGTAATTTCTGAAACCTTGGCCTCTTTTCGCGTGCCACCTACCGTCGCGAGGGCGCGACTCAGAGTGAGATTGTCACGCAACATGATGCTGCCCGGTGACACAACGCTGCCCGTGATGTAAACCGGTTCGGCCTCAGTCACCAAAACGAGATCGCCGGGTCTAATCTCCGGATTGCTCGCGCCTGTCAGCAAATCAGAAATCTTGACTACTTGCAGTGGTATGGCAGTGCCCTTAATTGGCAAGCCCTCGGCTTCCTGCCCGGGCTCAGGACACATGACCGGTTCGGTGTGAAGTATTTGAATCGTGCCGGCGGTTCGTTCAGTAAAACCTCCCGCTGCAGCAATCAACTCGTTCAGTCGAAGCTTCCGAATGGTCGGAACCTTAGTGTTCTGGCGCACGGCTCCGGAAATGGAAACCGGCGTCCGGCTGTTGCGCTCCAGGACGAGCACACTGATAGACGGTTCTTTAATGTACCGGTCGTAAGCTGTCGTGAGATCCTGTTGAAATTGAAGTTCAGTGCGACACTTTGCTTTGACTCGACCGATCAGCGCAAAATTGATGTAACCATCGCCATTAACCTGAACTCGCCTGGTCGGGTGCGTCATTTGGTCGATCGTGACTTCGAGAACGTCTCCCGGGCCAAGGACATAGGGTTGTTGCGCTTGAGTCTCAACGTTGGCTGGGTCTGGTTTAGCAGTTGCGGGTTGCTGCGCCTGAGCGGCAGCAAACGCGCAGCATGCTACTACGATCGATAAGCCAAACGGTCGTTGAATGTTCATAGCAACTCAGCTTGTCGAGAGGAGAAGACCGGCAACTACGAGTGCCGTTCCGTAACTTTATGACGACGATGCTTCCTGCGACGGCGAAAGCTTCCGGGAAACGCAAAACCCGTAAAAAGTAAGTTGCAATGATCGCACAAAAGGTGGTAGATGCCAACCAGACGCATCGGCAAAGGAGTCCGTTTATAACCCTTGCGAATCTGGGTACTGCCACATTTCGGGCACTTCTGAGTAAACATCAATTTCTATCCAGACCGGATTCTTCCGGTCTTTTATGCGGCGAGCCATTGTTGGACCGCAGACGCGCTTTTAACTTCTCAATTTCACGCTCGATCTTCTCTGTTCCGGCAACACGCACATCTTCCTTCACCACGTCCTGATTGAGATAAAAAAGCGCATCCCGGTAACGATCGATGGCGCGTCGATAGTGTCCCTTGAAAGCGGATCGCTCCGCGAGCTCAACCCAGTGGGCCACCTTCACCGACGCGATAAGCTCTCCAATCGCAGTTTTTGACTCGTTGAGTTCCGTTTCGTCAGGATAAATTCTCAACGCCGAGTCGATACAATCCAGCGCGCGGGTTGCAGTCTCGATCTTGTCGAACGTTCGCGCGCGTTGTTGCGCCTCGTGCGTCAACAACTGGGCCTGTCCTCTGGCCCACGTCAACAGGTGATGGCGATGCAGCGCGCGCACCCGTTCCTGGCCGGCTCTGAGTGCGATTCCCTTTTCACTGCCAAAACTTCCCGATCGAATTGCTTCATCAGAGCTCGCCAGGTAATCGTGACAGAGTTGGGCCACATCGAGGTGCACCTCGGGAGTTGAGCCAGGACGATCCGCAGCGGTTGATTGTTTTTGAATTGCGCGCAACGCAGCGGAGTGCATTGACGCGGAAAACCCCTTCTTCTGGCTGCGACCACTTTCACGAGATCGACCCGGTGAGTTTTGGTGAATACCATTTTCCAACAGGTAACGAGTCCAAGCCCGGCGCATCACTACTTCTCGCGCCGATAACGCAACCAACAGCACTACACTTGCGGCCAATCCTGCAGGCAGCCAGGGAGCTTCGTCGCCAACAGTAACCAGGATCCACCAGAGTCCGAAGAAGAGCCCAATCGAGATTACGATTGCTGAGATGAGGTATCCGGTGCTTGAAGGCATGCGACCACGAGTCGGACGACTGCGCAAGTCATCAGGAGCACGCGAATGAGATCGCGGGTTTCTAGGGAAGAACTGATCCGCCGAGTTATTTCCCAACTACTAACCTCAGGGCTGTACGCGCCCAACCAGGTACCTGAACATCCAATGCAAACGGTGTCGCCGCATTATTCCGGGGGGATGACCTCACCACGCTATCAGGGTAATAATAGTCAACTTTTTGGGATTGTGCTGTCAATATACGACCACTTTGGCAAGGAACCAACAAAATGAGCGAGAAACCATTTACGGGCAAGGTCGCGTTTGTGACCGGCGCCACCTCAGGAATCGGCCACGCCTGCGCAATTGCCTTCGCGACCGCGGGAGCGAACGTTGTTTGTGTGGGACGAAAGGCGGAGGCACTTAAAAACGTCGAACAGAAGATCCGCGAACTCGGTGCAGAAGCATTGACGATTCAGGCAGACCTGTCTCGCGAACAGGAAACGGAACGTGCGATTCAGCATGCGATTGAAATCTTTGGCGGCATCGATGTGCTTGTGAACGCCGCCGGGCACATCAGCAGTGGCACGATTGAAAATACGTCGCTTGCAGCGTGGGATGAAATGATGAACGTGAACGTTCGCGTGTCGTTTCAGTTGATGCAGAAAGCGTTGCCCAGTCTGATTGAACGCCGCGGAAACATCGTCAACGTGTCGAGCGTTACCGGACTGCGTGCATTTCCAGGCGTGCTCGCCTATTGCGTTTCAAAGGCAGCGTTGGACCAGTTAACGCGATGCGCCTCGCTGGAACTCGCGGCAAAAGGTGTGAGAGTCAATGCTGTGAATCCTGGTGTCGTGGTAACGGAGATTCACAAGCGCGGCGGGATGAGTGACGAAGCATACGCGGCGTTTCTGGAACACTCAAAGACCACGCATCCCCTAGGTCGCACCGGACGACCGGAAGAGATCGCGTCGCTGATTTTATATCTCGCATCGGATCAAGCCTCGTGGATCACCGGTGCAACCTATTCGATCGACGGTGGCCGCGCACAAACTTGTGCCAGGTAAGAATAGGTCCTATCCGTCCTGTACGGCCTATTTCACAGCCTGGAGAGGCGCTGATATACTGCGCGACTCAATGAGCACCCCAGCACCAACAATCGTCATTCGCACCTCTCCGCAAATCAGCGCAATCCGTCTCGTGCTCGCAATCGTCGCCGGATTAGTCGCGCTCTTTTTAGGACTGCTGGTCCTGCTCTTAATCGGCATCGAGACCGGACCAATCGCGCTCTTACTAGGTCTCTTGACCGCGACGATCCCGGTTCCGCTCTACATCGCCCTCGTCTTGTGGATCGATCGTTACGAAGCAGAACCACTCTGGATGCTCGCCACCGCTTTCTTCTGGGGCGCACTGATTGCCACCTTCTTCGCTTTCCTTCTCAACACTGGCACCGGAGTTGGGGTCGCGGCACTTGCAGGTAAAGAAGCCGGCGAAGCATTCTCCGCAGTCATCTCGGCGCCAATCGTCGAAGAAACCGGCAAGGCGTTAATCCTTTTCATCTTCTTCTTTTGGAAGAAAGACGAATTCGACGGGGTTCTCGACGGCATCGTCTACGCTTCAATGTCGGCGCTGGGATTCGCAATGACTGAAAACATTCTTTACTACGGTCGAGCGGCTCTAGGCGGCGGTGGATCGTTGACGGCGATCTTCATCATTCGCGGTTTCTTCGCGCCGTTCTCTCATCCACTGTTTACGAGTTTGACTGGAATAGGATTGGGCCTCGCCAGACAGTCCAGCAACACCGCTGTGAAGATACTCACACCCGTGGTTGGCCTTTTGATGGCAATCTTCATGCACAGCATTTGGAACGGTTCGGCTGTCTTGGGCGGGGGTCCGCTTTTCCTGCTCACTTATATCCTGGTGATGGTTCCGGCATTCTTGATCATGCTGGTCGTGATCGGATTCGCGCTACGACGCGAAGGACAAGTAGTTCGTGAATATCTTGTTATCGATCTCCAGCGCGGTTTCTTAACTGATGAAGAGTACAAACAACTCGGTTCGATCCTGGGCAGGATGGGTTCATCGTTCAACTCTTTCTCACAGGCTGGTGTGAAGGGTTGGCGTGCCCGCATGCGTTTTAATCAACTGGCAAGTGAACTGGCTTTCCATCGCAGTCGTGTTGCGAGAGGCGTCTATGGGGCGGACCACGATGTCCTGGAAGTTGAGGCCGCCTACTTACATGCGTTGCAAGGCCTTCTGAATGAACTGCGGAGCCGCTAGCGTGCATTCCTCGCTTTATTAATACTCGCTGGCTATCCACTTTCTGGCTTATACTTGGCCCCGGTTGCGGCAAGGCATTTCAGCAGAGCTGAAAGCTCGTGAGAATCCAACTTCTACCCAGCACCTTTGATGCTCAGGGAGTAGCGACCCTGGAGCAGCGCCTGACTTGTTTTCTAATCGACGACTGCGTAGCAGTTGACGCCGGCAGTATCGCGCTTGCTTTGCCCAACGATCGTCGTTCTCTCGTCAAAGACATAATCGTCACTCACCCTCACATGGACCATATCGCCACCCTGCCGATATTCATCGACGATCTGTATCCAAGCTTGCAGCAACCGATGCGTATCTACGCAACTGAGGAAGTTATCGGCCTGCTCGAGCGCGATGTTTTTAATTGGAACGTCTACCCGCGTTTTTCCGACTTGAAAAACGATTATGGTCCAGTGATGGAATACATTCCAATCCCGATCGGAAAACCGTTTCCGGTGGCCCATCTGACGGTTTGCGCAGTTCCCGTGAATCACATCGTGCCGACTGTCGGTCTCGTAGTTTCAGACGGGCAAAAGAGTGTTGCCTTCAGTTCAGATACGGCTGAGACCGAAGAGTTCTGGAAAATCGTGAATCAGATGAAAGGCCTTGACGCGTTGCTGATTGAGACGTCGTTTCCGGATCGAATGGCCAAGCTGGCCCACGTCTCGCGTCATTTTACTCCTGCGACGTTGGATCAGGAGTTGAAAAAACTCACTCACAATGGCATGGACATCATGGCGGTCCACCTCAAGCCGAGCTATCGCGACGAGATCATCGACCAACTCAAGGCCTTGAACATTCCGAAATTGTCCGTTATGGAACCCGGCAGGGTTTATGAATGGTGAGTAGCTTACCTGGCTGGTCTATCAAACTGGACCCGATCAAATTCTTTTTCCGCGTGTTCGCCGTCAACTCCATGCAACGACACACGCCCGCTCGGAAGTAACTCTCTAACCAGGAACGTGCGCTGGTTGCGGTCTCGTCCCGGCATCACTTCAGCCCGAAACGTGACCGACATTCCCGGTCTGGCCCAAACATCGCCGACTTTCTTTTCTGTGGCCACGTTCCTTTTCTTCCAGTAAGCACTCGCGGCGCCGATGGCTCCTGCGCCAAGGGCGAAACCGCCGAGAAGCCACCTCGTACGCCGTTTCATTTACAACTCGCCTATTCGCAAAGTGGATCCAATCTGGCAGTGATTGTCGGCAACCCGCTCAACGCTCGTTCGGCGTTAAGTGGTGTAAAGCTCGTCCATTCGGCGGGCACATTGGCTTCTGCGAACACTGCCTCCACGGGACACTCGGGAACACACGCGTCGCAATCGATACACGTCTCGGGATTAATCACCAGCATGTCATCATCGAGGTGAAAAGCCTCCACCGGACAAACAAGCGCGCAATCAGTGTAACGACAGTTAACGCACGGTTCGGCGACGACGTAGGTCATATAAATTTTCGACTCCTTAGAATAAAGGGTTATGAAACGTCAGTACCCAAATCTTAACCACAAACGACACGCGGAGACAATGAAAGAGTTTGGAACGTTTTGCAATAACGATCAGGCTTGGGTCAGCGAAAGTCAAACCTCTGCGTTTTTAGTGGAATGCCACGTCTCAACAGGAGCACCATTCTCAAAACCATAGAAACGCAAATCAGAAGACGTCAGCATCTTCGTGAGCATGATGATCTGCCCGGTGTGCATCGAGAAGTGTTCGGTGACGTGGAAGATGGCTTCGAGGATGTCGACGTCGTGGCCCTGGATTTTGCGCACGTCGAGGAGCGTGTCTGGGTCGAGGGTTTCGAGCGTGGTTTGAATTTCGGAGAGCGTTGAACGCAGGAGCGTCAGGAGCTCGGCACGAGGAATCGGATCACGTCGCTCAAATTCTGCATCTCGATTGCGATTGTCCGGTTGAGAGCCGACACCGCAGATGATCCATTGGCGCGCGTTGCCGCACAGGTGCAGGATGAGGTTCCCGATGCTGTTTGACTCCTCGTTGGCGCGCCACCAAATCTGCTCGTCCGTCAGCTTCTCGAGACAGCGTTCGATCTTAGGCAGATAGTCTCCCAGCAGAAATTCCGATGCGTGCGCGATAAATGCTTTTGAGACAGTTTCAGACATCGTCATCGGTCGCTTCCGGACGTCGCTTGTGCTTCGCTTTCCGGCCAGACGGACGCGCTACTTCATCCGGTTTGGCACGTGCTATCGGGTGTCCTGGCGGCGCTCCAGGCTTGCGGATGCTGTCAAATACGGGTCGCGCCTGCTGACGCTTTCCTTTTCGTGGAGAACTCCTTCTAACCATATCCAGCCTCCACTCAATATGTTCGGATTCGATCGCCGATGCTACAAAATCGCGGGTCAAAATAAAAGGGCGCGAGCTGGCCGAAGCCGTCTCGCGCCGTAGTTTTTGAGTTCGGCGTTCTTTTTATCTGTAGTAATTAGGCCTCACTGCCCCGTGGCGTTTTGGAGAGCATCCTCAGCGCATTGGTGGTTTCGACGCGTCGTTTTTGCTGAAACTCATTTACCCAATTGGTGACGGTTTCAACCATATCGCGCGCCGTTTCACGGGCGGAAGCAGCTTTTACCTTAACGATTGGACGGGGTTTTTCGCCCTTTTTTACGATACGAATTGTTTTCTTCTCAGCCATTGCTTTATTTCGAGGTTCGTTTGAATCTGTAGTTATCCAAACGAAATTCTCGCCACACAGTTCCCAAAATTAATAAACCTTAGAACGTCGAACGGCGATTACACCTGCAAAGAATAGGCCACATCCGCTAACGCGCACGTCGCGCGAAAAAAGGGCCACTTCCGGTGAAAAATATTTTTTTGACGACGCATTACGGATACAGTCGGTCGCAAACCGTACACAGGGAGCAGAACAGCCACACCCCCAACCCAGACACGCTAAGGTTCCCGGGTGAGTTGGGCGTCCTTGTGCCGCATATCGAGCCCCCAAACAACCTTATGGGTCTTGTAAATCATGAGAGCCAGACCGATTGCGCCGCCGATGTTCACGTATTTCAACCCGTTGATCATCTGGCGGGTGCCGTAGTGTGCCAGCAGGGCGTTGATGATAATCAGCGCCAGACGAAACTCGGTCGGGCCAAACTTCAGATAGCTGATCTTGAAACGGTCCGTCGTCGCAAACATCAGAAAGGTGCTGACTTCATAACCCGAACAAATCGCAAGGAGAATCAGAACCTGAAGCCGTGAGCGTTCGGGAAGGATGAAGGCGTAGCCAATGATCACGGAACACAGGAAAAAGTAGTCGAGCAGGTGATCCATGTAATAACCCCACCTGACCAGCCCCGTGCCCCGATACTTACCAATCTTGCCGTCGTAATGATCGGTGACGTACTGCATGAAGATCATCGCCGACACGCCCCAGAGCCAGCGCAAATCGCGGGCAGCCCAATAGGAAAACAGCAGAATGAACGACGACCAAACGAGCGTCAGCATCGTCAGGTGATAGGTCTGCAGCCAGGACGGAAAATGCGGTAATAACCTCGGCGCGAGCCGGCGCTCGAAAGGCGTCAGAAAAGAAGTGTTGGATTTGTTCGCACCTGCGAATTGTTGAGTCTCAATCATGTCTATTGCCGGAAGTGCAATCAACACGCCAACAGTTTTTCTGCGATTTTTCGAGTTTTAGGCAGGGTGTTTTAGATCTTTATCCGACGGGTGTCGGTTTTTTGCTTGATCTGCGAGGATCCGATAAAGAAATCAGCGTAATCCGTGGTTAGATAAAGACGACAGACTGCGAGCTCGGAATTTCAAAGCGGCGACGGCAGCGAGCATTTCGGCAAGCCAGCATATCGTCGATGCGAACCAGGTAGTCGCGCGATTTTTCAAAGCGAGCACGATCGTGTTCGTTTGCACCGCGTGGCGGCTGAGGTTTCCTCGTGCGTTTCAGCCAGCGCACGTCGTACTCCGCACGCTCGCGGCAGTGAGGACAACTATAAGTCGCCTTTTTTACTTCTTCTTTCTCGTTGAAAAAATCGCGTTCGTTCATATTGCGGCACCTTGGCTTTCACACAATTCACGCAGGTATCGAAAACTGTAAATCCCCGTTTCGTGACCGTCGCTCCAGCGAAAGTTGAGCGCATAACGCCCGACGACGCTGATGTCTCGAATTTCAATAGTCTCAGAAATGCTCTCGGCCTTCAACACTCGTTCGCCAGTCCACTCATTGACACATTGTGCGCACGGACAAGCACGTCGCAGGTCGGCAGCACGATAGCTGCAGCGCTTGTCGTCGGCCCAGACGATGTTCACCGTGAAATCGTCCTGATGTTTGATTTCTGTTGGCTCAATCGCCGGTCCGCGTCGTTCCATTTAACTATTAGATTCAACTGCTTTCATGACGTTAGCAGCGACGACGTCAAAGTGTGACGCATCCCAAACCGCCTTGCCGTCACGCAGGATAATTACCTGTGGAGTTTCGTGACGGACGCCCGTCAAGCTAGCGAACTCGTTC
>Ga0207709_10002932_pt1 | contig 10420 bp, 7 predicted proteins | sample KBSM34metaG_FD_184397 | JGI IMG/M metagenome (GOLD analysis project Ga0207709, IMG submission 184397) | Miscanthus rhizosphere microbial communities from Kellogg Biological Station, Michigan, USA - KBS M3-4 metaG (SPAdes) (version 2) | ecosystem: Host-associated > Plants > Roots > Rhizosphere >...
CATGTTCACGAGGCCGTAGTGACTGAAGCGACCGACGACTTTGAACCTGACACAGTTATGCAGGAAATCGTTGCGGGCTACCGCCTCGGCGACAAACTTATTCGCCCCGCGCTTGTGAAAGTGGCCACAAAAGGCACAAAAAGCACAAAAGGCACATAACGGAGAAAGAGAGATTCATCAGGCGCCTCGTAATTCATAACTCATTTTGTGCTTTTTGTGATTTTTGTGCCTTTTGTGGCGCTAATTAGATAAATGGGAAAGTCGATTGGAATAGATTTAGGGACGACGAACTGCTGCGTGGCTGTGCTTGAAGGCGGCGCGGTTCAGATTGTCCCGAATAAAGAAGGTGGACGCACCACGCCCACTGTCGTTGGTTTCACTGAAAAGGGTGAGCGGCTGGTGGGGCAGATTGCCAAACGCCAGGCAGTCACTAACGCGGCCAATACTGTTTACGCCGTCAAACGACTGATCGGGCGTAAGTTTAGTTCGAAGGAAGTCGGCAAGATGCGCGAGACTTCGCCGTTCGAGATCGTGGACTCTCCAAACGGTGATGCTCGGATTCGAGTTCAGGGCCGCAACTACAGTCCTCCGGAGTTGTCGGGTATCGTCCTGCAACGTTTGAAAGCCGCGGCCGAAGACTTCCTCGGCGAAGCAGTCACTGATGCCATCATTACTGTTCCCGCTTACTTCGACGACACGCAGCGCCAGGCCACCAAAGACGCGGGCAAGATTGCAGGACTGAAAGTCGAGCGCATCATCAACGAGCCGACAGCAGCGGCGCTGGCGTATGGCCTGGGCAAATCGGACGTCGAACGTATCGCGGTTTACGATCTCGGTGGCGGCACTTTCGATATTTCGATCCTTGAAATGAACGACGGCGTGTTTGAAGTGCTTTCCACTTCGGGAAACACGTTTCTCGGCGGCGAAGACTTCGACGAGCGCATCATGAGCTGGATGGCGGGCCAGTTCCTCGCCGACACTGGAATCGATCTCCGACAGGATCGCCTGGCGTTACAGCGACTGAAAGAGGTTGCTGAACGCGCCAAGTGCGATCTCTCATCGGCAGCTGAAACCGGAATCAATCTGCCGTTCATTGCTGCTGATGCGACCGGTCCGAAACACTTCAACAAGACGCTCACACGGCAACAGTTTGAAACCCTCGTCAGCGATCTGGTTGATCAGACGATCGAGCCATGTCAGACCGCGCTGAAAGATGCGAATCTGCAAGCGTCCGACATTCACAAAGTCATCCTCGTCGGTGGTCAAACGAGGTCACCGATTGTCGAACGGACGGTCGAGAAGATCTTTGGACGCAAGCCTTCGTCAGAGATCAATCCTGACGAAGTGGTGGCGATGGGTGCGGCGATCCAGGGTGGCGTGTTGAATGGCGAAGTGAAAGATATCGTGCTGCTTGACGTTCTGCCGCTCAGCCTTGGTCTGGAGACAAGGGGAGGCTTGTTTACGAAGATTATCGAGCGCAACTCGACGATTCCGCTGCGGAACAGTCTCACGTTTACAACCGTCGTCGACAACCAGTCGTCGGTCGAGATTCATGTGTTGCAGGGTGAACGCGAAGTGGCGCAGGGCAATCGCTCGCTCGGAAAGTTTGAGCTGGTCGGGATTCCTCCGAATCCGCGTGGTGTGCCGCAGATCGAGGTTTCTTTTGAAGTGGACGCGAATGGTATCGTCTCGGTTTCGGCTCAGGACAAGACCACCGGACGCGAGCAGCAGATGCGAATTACGCCGACCTCCGGTCTCGCGCCCGACGAAATCGATCGGATAATTCGTGAAGCCGACGATTTCGCCGATACCGATCGCACCGCGAAAGAGGTTCTTGTAACAAGAAACAAGTTGGATTCATTGTTGAGAAATACAAAGAAGTCGTTTGTGAAGTTTGGTGGTTTGCTGTCGGCGCCGGAGCAGGAGACTGCGGAAGCGACTTTCGTTGAAGCAGAGGCAGCAACCAAAAGTGAAAAGCTTGATGAGATCAACAGAGCATTGATTAAGTTGGAACGTGTCGCCGGTCAACTCACATCCGCTATGTTGAACCCCACTGCAGACGAAGTGAATACCGAAACCTAGAGTCCTGTTAATCCTGTAGATCCTGTAATCCTGTGAAAAACTTAGACAGGATTACAGGATGTACAGGATAAACAAGATAATGTTGAAAGAGAGTGTATGAGTAAACGCGATTATTACGAGGTACTGAGCGTTAGCCGCACCGCTACCGATCAGGAAATTAAGAGCGCCTACAGGCGTCTCGCAGTCAAGTATCATCCGGACAAGAATCCCAACGACGCATCCGCGGAAGAAAAATTCAAGGAAGCGGCCGAGGCCTACAGCGTGCTCTCCGATGCCGAGCAGCGTCAGCGTTACGACCGCTTCGGTCATGCCGGGGTTTCCAGCAGTGCTGCCGGTGGCGGCGCGTGGGGCGCGCCCGGGTTTGGTGGAATCGAAGACATCCTTGGCGACTTGTTTGGTTTTGGTGATGTTTTTGGCGGTGGCCGCGCCGGCTCACGTCGCACGTCGGCGCAACGTGGTGCTGATCTCCGCTACGATCTGGAAATCACGCTCGAAGAAGCTGCTCGGGGAATGACGGCGCAACTACGTATCCCGCGTCTGGAGGCTTGCGATACGTGCAAAGGATCGGGAGCTGCGGCGGGAAGTCAACCGGAAACGTGTTCGACCTGCGCCGGGTCCGGTCAGGTTCGGTACCAACAGGGGTTCTTCTCGGTCGCTAGAACGTGTCACGTTTGCCGCGGCGCGGGACGTGTTATTAAAAATCCCTGCGCGGATTGTAAAGGCACGGGACGCGTCGAACGTGAGAAACAATTGGAAGTAAAAATTCCCGCAGGGGTCGAAACCGGCTCTCGTTTACGCGTATCTGGTGAAGGGGAGGCAGGCGTGCAGGGGGGCGCGTCGGGTGATCTGTATGTGGTTATCCACGTAGCCGAGCATGACCAGTTTGAGCGACAAGGTAGCAACCTGTACGAGGCCGTCCCGATCACCTTTGCGCAGGCCGCGCTGGGCGCCGAGATAATGGTCAAGACGCTCGAGGAAGATGAGAAAGTTAAAGTCCCGATGGGTACTCAAACCGGCACCGTGTTTCGACTCAGGGGCAAGGGAATGCCTGTCCTGGGCGGACGCGGTCGCGGCGATCTCTTTGTCTCAGTCACGGTGATGACGCCGACGACGTTGACAAGAGAGCAGCGCCGCTTGCTCGAGCAGTTGGCTGAAGTAGAGAACAAGGATCTGGAGAACAAAGGGTTAGTCGATAAAGTGCGCGATATTTTTGGATAGGGAGTTTTAGCCACAGATAAACACGGATTACACAGATTCATTTTCTTATCTGTGTCATCCGTGTTTATCTGTGGCTAATTCAAAGAGAGGCATCATGACCCGACTATTTCTGCTGTTTGCACTGATGGCTTTGACGTCGTTTAACGTCTTCGCCCAAGACACCATGGACGGGCTGAAGGAACTCGACTTCAGCAAGACTTCCATTAAGCAGGCTCAGGTTCAGCCGCTTGCGATGGAAGATCTAAAGTTGCTGCGCGGAATCATCTTTGGTCGCCACGGCCGCGTCTTCAAAGACAACGACATCAAGGTCTACCTGGAAGAGCAATCCTGGTACAAGCCTAGTTCCGACTTCAAAAACTCCATGCTCAACGCTACGGAGCGCCAGAACCTCGACGTCATCCGTATAGCAGAAGCCTCAAAGCACGAGACCATCCAACCGGGCGATATGCGTTACTGGCGCGACCGCCAGATCACGCCGCGAAAGCTGGGTAAGCACAGTGGCGCCGAGTGGAAAGTGTTAGTGGCGGAAGTCGAAGCGATTCACGGTAAACGTTTCGACGACGATCCGTGGCTGCAGCAGTATTTCGATGAGCGTTACTGGTATTTCCCAAATGAGAAGTACGACTCGAAAAAACTCTCCGCGATCGAGCGCAAGAACCTTGAAATCCTGGGCGGCGCGCAGAAGCGTCAACGCAATGTGGCGATACTACCGGGCGACATGGAGTTCTTCGAGAACAAACTGATCTCGGAACGGATGTTGAACGGACTGAGCCTGCACGAGTTGCGTCTGCTGCGAAATGAGATCTATGCGCGTCACGGCCGCATGTTTCGCGCGGAGTGGTTGCAGCAGTACTTCTTCTTTCAACCGTGGTACAACCCTGACGAGAACTTCAAAGACGAAGATCTTTCCGGCAACGACAAAGTTAATGTCGAGACCATCGTCAAGTACGAGAACAAGATTCACGAGGAGCTAAGCACCAAGCCCGTTACGCGTGCTTTGTTGGAAGGCTTATTCCTCGAAGACGCCGGCCAGATGCGACAGGAGATCTACGCGCGTCACGGTAAGACGTTCAAAGAGCCGTGGCTTCAGAAATACTTCTCGAGCTTTGCCTGGTACAAGGCTGATCCAAACTTCACCGACGACGCTTTGACCGATGTGGAAAAGAAAAACATCGCCACCATTGCGGCATACGAAAAACGCGCCGTAACGGCGATGAGTACGATAGAGGGTTGATAAGGCCCACCTCAGTCTCGCGTGCCGAGACACGAACAATAAATAAGCCGCGGATGAACGCAGATCAGCGTTTATCTGCGTTCATCTGTGGCTAAAAAAGCTCAGAGCGGAATCGCCCTGCTTTAGAATTCGACTTCTCTGAAGATCACCCACCGAATCAGGCAATTCAGTCTTGTGATGATGTTCCGCAATGACGAGGTCGTTGTTGCCGAGTAACCGGAGCGTTTTGAGATAGTCCTCTTTGTACGGTGGATCGAAGAAGACAATGTCCCAACGCTCATCTTTAGACTGCCTCAAAAACTCATTAACCTCGGAACAATAGATGTCCCAATGTTCCTCCGGTATGCGACATAGCTCGACATTCGCCTCAATCAACTTACACATCCGGCGCGAACGATCGACAAACGTCACATGACTCGCGCCGCGCGAAATCGCCTCGATACCGACGGCCCCCGAGCCTGCACACAAGTCTAGAAATCGAGCGTCTTCGATTCGCGGCGCAATGACGTTGAAAAGCGTTTCACGAAGCCGATCCGAGGTCGGCCTCACGTTCATCGACGGCGGGCTCTTGAGATTTCGTCCCTTGTATTCCCCTGCAATAATGCGCATATGTGCAATTGTTTCACGCAAAGACGCAAAGATAGCAAAGACAACTTGTTGCGCCTTTGGACCCTTTGCGTCTTTGCGTGAAACTCTTCATCCGACCGCGGCGAGCCCGAACCGCGGGTCCTGTTTGATGCGCGCCGTCATTTTTGCGGTGACAATAGACTTCGGCTTTGCCAGGTAAAACTCAGCCTCTTCACGCGCTTTCTCGAGCAACGGTTGATCGCGCACGATATTTCCGATTCGAAACTCCGGCAATCCTGACTGTTTCGTTCCGAGCAACTCGCCTGGCCCACGGAGCTCCAGATCTTTTTCAGCGATGATGAATCCGTTGCTCGTTTGCGCCATGATGCCGAGTCGTTCTTCAGCAACCGCTGTCTTTTTATCGCTCGTCAACAGTATGCAATAACTCTTCTCGGCGCCACGACCGACGCGCCCGCGCAACTGGTGAAGCTGCGAGAGTCCGAAGCGCTCTGCGTGCTCGACCACCATCACCGATGCATTTGGAACGTCAACACCGACTTCGATCACGGTCGTCGACACGAGTATCTTGATCTCACCGGCGACAAAGGCGCTCATCACTTTCTCTTTTTCCGCCGGCTTCATCTTTCCATGTAGAAGACCGACTGGTAGTTTCGGAAAGACAGTGTCGCGTAAATACTCGTAGCGACGCGTCGCGTCTTTTAAGTCCATCTTCTCCGACTCCGCGACGAGCGGATAAACGACGTAAACCTGACGTCCCATTTTGACTTCGCGTGAAATCAGTTTTTTCACTTCCTGGCGCTGATCTTCGCCAAACACCATCGTCTCGATCGGAGTTCGGCCCGGCGGCAGCTCGTCGATGATCGAGACGTCGAGATCACCGTAAACCGTCATCGCCAGCGAACGGGGAATCGGCGTGGCGGTCATTACGAGCACATCCGGATTGAGTCCGCGAGAACGCAGTTCCGCTCGTTGCATCACGCCAAAACGATGCTGTTCGTCGATCACAACAAGGCCGAGTTTCTCAAATGCCACTGCCTCCTGAATCAACGCCTGTGTGCCGATGCATGCGTGGATCTCGCCGTCCTTCAGCGACGTTTGCAGGCGGCGTTTTTCCGCGGCTCGTACCGAGCCGGTCAATAATTCAACCCGGTACGGTGTTTTCGCCAGCAGACGCTTGATGCTACGCGCGTGTTGCTCGGCGAGGATTTCCGTCGGGGCCATGAGGGCAGTCTGAAGATCGTTTTCCATCGCCGCGATCATTGCGACGACTGCGACGATCGTCTTGCCGCTACCGACATCACCCTGCAGCAGTCGATTCATCGGGGCAGTGGATTGCATGTCGTTGAAGATCTGCGCTGTTACTCTTCGCTGTGCGCGAGTCAACTTGAAAGGCATTATGGACGCGATTCGATCTTTGACCGGCTTATCAATTTGTACCTTTGCGTCTTTGACCTCTTTAACTCGCTGACCTCGCTTCAGACCGATCGCAAACGCCACCCAGAAGAAGTCTTCAAAGATCATCCTGACATGAGCGGGGCTTCTCGACAGCTCATAGTCCATCATCGAAACGTCTGGTGGTGGAAAATGAATTTCGCGCAGTGCCTGGGCGCGGCTGATCAGTCCAGCTCGATAACGAAGATCGGCAGGGAATGTTTCTTCGATCTCTTTGTCGTTCAGCAAGGCGAGCACTGCGTGCACGATTTCGCGAACGCGCTTCGAGTTAAACTCACCCAGCTTGCGATACACAGGAACTCTGCGCCCGACGTGAATTGCAGCGAGAGCCGGATCGGGTAGATTCTCCTCGCTCTGTTCCGGATCGAGTTCTGTGTGTGCGTCCGCGTCGCCGGGTGGCAGGAGAATCTCGAGCTCGTCGGCGGCATTGTTCAGACGAAGTTTGTAGGTGCTGCGGCGTGCTTCCCATTCCCAGCGACCAAAAGTGATGAAGCGTGTGCCACGTGAGAGTTTTGCGGTGTAATACTTGACGATGTCGTAAGCGCGACGTCCCGACACAAACCACCAGACAATCACTTCGCGGCCGGTCATTGGACCATCGATACCGGCGACCTCGAAGATGTAGAGTTGTGGCCTGCCGTAACCGCGCTGATTTCTCACAGCGTAGCCGTGCGCGTGAGTCACCGTGAGCTCCAGCGAGGCTTCGACACCTTCTTTGAGATCTCTGATCAGAGCCGGGTGCGATCTATCTTCATAACGCATCGGAAAATAACTGAGCAGATCTTCGACAGTTACTGTGGCAGAATCTTTCTTATGAGTTTGAGTGGCGAGCGCTTTTGCGAGTTTGCGCGAGAGTATCGGACCTAATCGTGCGATCTTGAAACTGTGAAGATCCTCAATCGAAGTGTTGAGGGAGATGGCGCTGGGCATCGCCGCGATCATAACATAGCGAACAGAGGGGAACCGTTATGGAGAACGAACGAACATCGGACGAGACACGTGCGCAATTGAAAGTATTACGGACGGGATTGCTGAGGCTTCATAAAACTCTTCTCGACCTGGAGCGCAGAGACTTCGAGCGAGCACGCGGGCCGATTGGCAATAGTTATGAGTTTTTGCAATTGGTATTGAAGGACCCGTGGTTCGATTGGCTGCACCGGCTTTCGGAGTTGATTGTGCAGATCGATGAGACACTCGATCCGAACGCCGAAACACCCGCGACTGAAGCCGACGCGACGGCGTTGCTGGAAAGGGCGAAAGCGTTGTTGGCCCCGGCCGAGACGGGCAGTGAGTTTCAAAAGAACTATTTTCTGGCGCTGCAGCAGTCGCCTGATGTTGTGTTGTTACATTCTGAGGTGATGAGGTTGTTGAGACAGGATTAAAAAGATGTAGCAGGATTTACAAGATTTGTTCTGTTAATCCTGAAACATCTTGTAAATCCTGTCTAAGTGACTGCTGAGTATCACGCCTGACAGTGCTGCTCGAACGCCTTAGTGAGTTCACCCGCGATCTGTTGTGCGTCGCGGCCTTCGATCTGACGTCTCTCCAACATGTAAACCAGCTCGCCGTCCTTGAGCAACGCAATCGACGGCGACGAAGGTCCATAACCAGTGAAATAACTGCGCGCTCTTTCAGTCGCTTCAATATCCGCGCCGGCAAACACCGTCGCCACCTTGTCGGGCTTAACATCATTCTGCAGCGCGAGCGCCACACCGGGCCGCGCCTTTCCCGCTGCACAACCGCAGATTGAATTCACCACGACCATCAGCGTGCCCTTGCTATTTTGTACCGTGTGATCAACGGCTTCAGCAGTTCTAAGTTCTTCCACCCCGAGCCGAGTCAAATCCTCCCGCATCGGCTGTATCATGATTTCCGGATATGGCATTGTTTGATCTCCTTCATTTAATCTCCGGTATGTTAGATACTTTCCTTCAAACTCGCAAAGGGAGTAAGACCAACCGAATTTAGAAACCTGCCTTGACGAACGTCGAATCTGAAAGTAGCATTAACTACTCTCAGTTGAGACCTTATGATTCAAACCATTACGCTGACCAAAGTTAAAGGCGCGCTTAGATGTTTTGTGTGAGCAGGTTGTGCAGAATCAGACAATTGTAATCATTCGACGTCGGGGTAAGGAGAACGTTGCTCTTGTTTCTGCTAGTGAGCTCAGCGGGTTGATGGAAACCATACATCTTCTTAAATCACCGAGAAATGCCGAAAGACTGATAGCGGCGCTTACTCGTGCCCTCAGGCAGGAAGTGCAAACAGCGCCAAAGGCGCGGAATATGAAAGCCAGGGGCAAGCGCGCAGCGAAGCGGAGCGCGTCGCCCCTGGTCAATCACCACGAAGCGAGATTAAGGCCTGAAAGGTCGAAACAAACGCTGTCGTATTACGCCCTTTCAGGGCTCGTCGTTTATAGGTGACATGATCCAGGGGCGACGTGCTCCGCTTCGCTCCGCACTTGCCCCTGGCTTTCATATTCCGCGCCTTTGGCGCTTTACTCTAAAGCGTTCAGTTTCAGGGAAACCAACGGCTGGCTGACCTTCACGGCAATTCGCCGAGGGGGTCGAGTGAGCGGATGGCGTGGGTGAAGTGTTCGCGGATGTCGGACGCGAGCATTGTGCGCATGCCGAGTTCTTTGGCGGCGAAGTCGCCGGCCAGACCGCCGACGTAGAGGGCGGCAATCGTGGTGGCGATTGGATCGGCGCGATCTTCGAGGGTCGCGTAGGCTTGCGCGAGGAAGCCGGAGATGAGTCCGGTCAGAGTGTCGCCGGCGCCCGCAGTGCCGAGTCCAGCATTGCCGGTTGGGTTGATATACACGCGACCGTCCGGGGTGGTGACGAGCGAACGGGAACCTTTAAGAACAAGAATGACGTGATGCGCGGTGGCAAACTCACGCGCCGCAGCAACTCGATCGTCAAGGGCGGCTTTGTCTTCGGCGCCCATCAGTCTGAGCATCTCGCCCGGATGTGGCGTCAGCACAAGTGGAAGTTGGTCTGATCCTTTAAGCCCAGCAGGCCACGGCGCGAGCGAATTCAATCCATCAGCATCGATCACCGTTGGCCGTGTGCGGCGCTCGACGATCGTGCGCACAAAGCGACGCGTGCGTTCATCGTCCGAAGTCAATCCTGGTCCAACCGCAACCACAGTCGACTTTTCAGCGAGCTTCAGAAAATGATCCACGGCCTCGTCACTGACAGCTCCACGGTCTGTTTCTGCCAGAGCGGTAGTGATTACTTCCGGAAACGCGCTACTCGCCACGGACGTTTGCGCGGATGAGGGAGTCGCGATCGTCACTAACCCCGCGCCCGACCTCATCGCGGCATTACCAGTGAGCGCTGCAGCTCCTGAATAACCACGCGAACCAGCTGCAACCAGAACGTGACCGTGCGTGTTTTTGTACGACTCGCGTGTGTAGCGCGTGCTCACGAGCCACTGCTTTGCTTCTTCGGCCTCAGTCAAAAACAACCACGGCCTCGTGGCTTCGATCAACGAAGTTGGAGAACCGATGCCAGAGACAATCAGCTCACCACCAAAGTCACACGCCGGGGAAAGAACATTCGCGAGTTTGGGACCAGTGAACGTTACCGTAAGGTCAGCCATCACAGCTGGCCCGATAGGTTTGGGTTTATCCGCGTTCAGCCCCGAAGGAATGTCAATCGACAGTATGAGCGGACGTACACCTGAGGCCCGGTCGCGTGCTTCTCTCAGCATCGACAGATGCTCGATGACTTTCAAAAACACACCTTCGAGCGGTCGTGTCAGACCAGTCCCGAAGAGCGCATCGACGATGACATCGTACGCACTGCGCGGCTTTGCCAGTTGTTCCCACGTGCCGACAGTCTC
>Ga0207709_10002933_pt1 | contig 10420 bp, 9 predicted proteins | sample KBSM34metaG_FD_184397 | JGI IMG/M metagenome (GOLD analysis project Ga0207709, IMG submission 184397) | Miscanthus rhizosphere microbial communities from Kellogg Biological Station, Michigan, USA - KBS M3-4 metaG (SPAdes) (version 2) | ecosystem: Host-associated > Plants > Roots > Rhizosphere >...
CGGTGCTCAAGGACGGGCTGCTGCAGCAGTGCGCCTCGCCGCGCGAGCTCTACTCCCGGCCGGCCAACATGTTCGTGGCCGGCTTCATGGGCTCGCCCTCGATGAACCTGTTCACCCTGCCCGTCACGGACGGCGGCGTGCTGTTCGGCGAGACCGTGATCCCTGTACCGCGCGGCGCCCTCGCCCTTGCGCACGAGCCGGAGGTGGTGCTCGGCATCCGCCCCGAGCACCTGGAGTTCTCCGACCGGGGCATCCCGATGGAGGTGGACGTGGTCGAGGAGCTCGGCTCGGACGCCTACATCTACGGCCGGACCACCCTCGCAGGCGCCCCGCACGAGGTCGTCGCCCGCGCCGACTGGCGCAACCCGCCGCAGAAGGGCCAGCAGGTCCGGCTGCACGTCGACCCCTCCGAGCTGCACTTGTTCTCCGCTGCGGACGGCCGCAGGCTCGACTAGATTCCTGACCGATTCAGGTTCGACGTAATGTCTCGGTTCGGCGGTGTTCCGTGCCACAGTAGGCAACGACACGGGCATCGGCGTCGCGCGTTTCGTGCTGCGCCGAACCGACCGATCCGATCCACCGACTACCGGGGAGATACTCCATGGTTCTGAATACGAAGGCGGTCCGCCGTGCGGCGGTCGCGGCAACCGCCGCATCGCTGCTCGCGATCACCGGTTGTTCGAGCGACAGCGGCTCGGGCTCCGGCGATGCCTCGGCTGAGAACACCGGCGGCCGTGGTCCGATCTCGTTCGCGATGGGCAAGAACGACACGGACAAGCTCACCCCGGTCATCGCGAGCTGGAACGCCGCGCACCCGGACGAGAAGGTCGAGCTCAAGGAACTCCCCGGCGAGGCCGACGACCAGCGCGACAAGCTGGTCCAGTCGCTGCAGGCCGGCAACTCCGACTACGACGTGATGGCGCTCGATGTCACCTGGACCGCCGAATTCGCCGCCAACGGCTGGCTGCAGCCGCTCGAGGGTGACCTGGCGATCGAGACGTCCGGTCTGCTGCCCGCGACCGTCGCCAGCGCGACCTACCGCGACAAGCTGTTCGCGGCCCCGCAGAACACCAACGCGCAGCTGCTCTACTACCGCACGGACCTGATGCCCACGGCGCCGGCGAACTGGCAGGCGCTCACGGACAGCTGCGCCACGGCCACCGCCAAGTCCGTTGACTGCCTGGTCACCCAGCTCAAGCAGTACGAGGGCCTGACCGTGAACACCACGCAGGCGATCAACTCGTGGGGCGGCTCGGTCGTCGGCCCCGACGGCCAGACCCCCGAGGTCGAGTCGCCGCAGGCCAAGGCAGGCCTGCAGTCGCTCGTCGACGCCTACGCGAAGGGCCAGATCGCCAAGCGCTCCACCGGCTTCACCGAGGAGGAGACCAACCTCGCGTTCGTCGGTGGCGAGTCCATGTACGCCTACAACTGGCCGTACATGTACACGAACGCCGAGAAGGACAGCTCCAAGGTCAAGGGCAACGTCGCGGTCGCGCCGATCGTCGGCCCCACCGGCCCCGGCGCGTCCACCCTTGGCGGCTACAACAACGGCATCAACGTGAACTCGAAGAGCAAGCAGACCGCACGCGACTTCGTCGCGTTCGTGCAGAACCCGGAGAACCAGCAGTCCTTCGCGGACGCGTCGTTCCCGCCGGTGCTCGCGTCCGTGTACGACGACGCCGCGCTGATCGCCAAGTACCCGTACCTGCCCGCGCTCAAGTCCGCGCTGGAGAACGCCGTGCCGCGACCCGTCACGCCGTTCTACAACGCCGTCACCAAGGCGATCCAGGACAACGCGTACGCCGCCATCACCGGCAAGATGAGTGTCGACCAGGCGACCGCGGACATGTCCGCGGCGATCTCGGCCGCGTCCAAGTAAGTCAGTAAGGCCAGGGCCCGGCTCGGGCCCTGGCAGTTCGAACACGAAGAGAACCAGGTACACCAACGATGGCTGACTCTGCTGGGCCACGGCAGGCAGACGAGGCTCGCGCCGCGGCCGGAGTCCTCACCGACTCCGGCCGCGACGTCAGCGCCTCCGGGCGCGAGGTACCCGACAGCGGGTATCCGGGTCACGACGACATAGCACCACCACCGCGCAAGAGAGACCTGCGGGCGGTGTGGCTGATCGCGCCGACGATGGTGATCCTGGCGATCGTCATCCTGTACCCGGTCCTGCGGGCCATCTGGCTCTCGTTCCAGGCCGACAAGGGCCTCGACCCGGTGACCGGCACGTTCACCAAGGGCGGCTTCGCCGGCTTCGACCACTACCTGATGTGGCTGACCCAGAACTGTGGTTCCGGGATGGGGTCCTGCCCGCCCGGCACCCTGGGCGCGGACTTCTGGCCGTCCGTCGGGATCACCTTCTTCTTCGCGGCCGTCACCGTGACCATCGAGGTCCTGCTGGGCCTGTGGATGGCGACGATCATGGGCCGCACCTTCTTCGGCCGTTCGCTGCTGCGGGCCGCGGTGCTGATCCCGTGGGCCATCCCGACGGCGGTCACCGCCAAGCTGTGGTTCTTCATCTTCGCGGAGAACGGCATCGCCAACAAGATCCTCGGGACCGACATCGCGTGGACGACGGATCCGTGGGCATCCCGGTTCGCGGTGATCGTCGCCGACGTCTGGAAGACCACGCCGTTCATGGCGCTGCTCATCCTGGCCGGTCTGCAGATGATCCCCCAGGACGTCTACGAGGCCGCCAAGGTGGACGGCGCCAGCGCCTGGCAGCGGTTCACCCAGATCACGCTGCCGCTGGTCAAGCCCGCGCTGATGGTGGCGGTCCTGTTCCGCACCCTCGACGTGCTGCGCATGTACGACCTGCCCGCGATCCTCAACGGCGACAGCGGCGCCACCCCGACCACCACGATGTCGATCCTGGTGGTCGCGGACATCCGCAACGGCAACTTCAACAGTGCGTCCGCGCTGTCGACGCTGGTGTTCCTGATGATCTTCGCGGTGGCCTTCATCATGGTGAAGTTCCTCGGCGCCAACGCGGTGCGCACGCAGGACGAACAGCGCAAGGGAGACAAGTAGTGATGGCGGGACGGCACCGCAGCGACGAGCTGGCGAAGTCGCCCTTCGGTCGCGGCGACGCGCTTGCGAAGTCGCCCATCGGTCGCGGCGACGCGCTTGCGAAGTCGCCCATCGGGCGGGGCCCCGAACAGGCCGCGCCGATCGAGCGCCGCAGGCGGTCCCCCTGGCCGAGCGTGCGCACCTACATGGGTGCGGCCATCATCCTGATCTGGGGGCTGGCCCCGTTCTACTGGATGGTCATCACCGCGTTCCGGGACGTCGACCACACCTTCGACACCACCCCGTGGCCGACCTACGTCACGCTCGACAACTTCCGGGACGCGCTGGCCACCGACAAGGGCAACGACTTCCTCGGTGCCATCGTCAACAGCCTCATCATCGGCGCCGCGACCACCGCGGTGGCGATGATGCTCGGCATCTTCACCGCGTACGCGCTGGCGCGGATCGAGTTCCGCGGCAAGTACGTCGTGACCGGCATCATCCTGGCGGCCTCGATGTTCCCCGGCGTCGCGCTGGTGACGCCGCTGTTCCAGCTCTTCGGTGACATCGGCTGGATCGGTCACTACCAGGCGCTGATCGTCCCGAACATCTCGTTCGTGCTGCCGCTGACCATCTACACGCTGACCTCCTTCCTTGGCGACCTGCCGTGGGAGCTCGAGGAGGCGGCCCGGGTCGACGGCGCCTCGCGGGGGCAGGCCTTCCGGAAGGTGATCCTGCCGCTGGCGGCGCCTGCGTTGTTCACCACCGCGATCCTCGCCTTCATCGCGACGTGGAACGAGTACATGCTGGCGAACATGCTCTCCACCCGCGCGACCGAGCCGGTGACGGTGGCGATCGCCCGGTTCGAGGGCCCGGACTCCTTCTCTCAGCCGTACACCGCGGTGATGGCGGCGGGCACCCTGGTGACGGTCCCGCTCGTGATCATGGTGCTGATCTTCCAGCGCCGCATCGTGTCGGGTCTGACCGCGGGCGGCGTCAAGTCGTGAGCCGCGGCTCGTGAAGAACCGGGCGCGGCGTCGCCAGCAGGTCGAGATGCTGATCGGGATCCTCGGGTTCTTCACGGTCATGGCGTTCATCGCGGCGGTGGCCGGGATCGTGCGCGGCGAGGCTGGTGTCACCGAGTCGCTGGTGCTGGCCGGCTGTGCGGTGTTGCTCGGGCTGGCCGTCGCGGTGTGGCGACGGGTGCGCTGACCCTCATCCGTCGCGGGTGAATCTGGTGGCCCGTCCAGTTCGGCTCGGCGGAATTGTGGCGCGTCGATGGCCACGCCTGTTTACGAATGTCAGGATGCAGGGAAGACTCGGTCTCCCAGACAGGAATCCTGCATGTGAGCTCGCCCGCCAGCAATGCCCCGACGACCCCGCCGCCGCCCGAAGAACCGGGTGGTGGCGACCCGCCGGGTGATGAGCCCACTCCCCCGAAGCGGAGCAGGCGCCGCCTGTTCCTGTGGATCGCGGCCGGGCTCGTCACGCTGCTGGTGGTCGTGCCTGCCGCGGTGTTCGCTGTCGGCTACTGGCAGGCCGAGGTGCCGCATCCCTCGGACATGCGTACCAACCAGGTGGCGACGATCTTCGCCACCGACGGTTCGACGATCACGAAGGTCGTGCCGCCGGAGGGCAACCGCACCGATGTGGAGCTCGCGCAGATCCCCGAGCACGTCCGGCAGGCGGTCCTGTCCGCCGAGGATCGGGATTTCTACACCAATCCCGGTTTCTCCGTCTCCGGCTTCGCCCGGGCAGCACGCGACAACATCCTCGGCAAGGCCAGCGCGGGCGGCGGCTCGACGATCACCCAGCAGTACGTCAAGAACACCCTCGTCGGCGCGGACCGGAACGTCGTCCGCAAGATGCGTGAGCTGGTCATCTCCTCGAAGATGGCCCGGCAGTGGTCCAAGGACGACATCCTCGCCGCCTACCTGAACACCATCTACTTCGGTCGCGGCGCGTACGGCATCGCGGCCGCGTCGAAGGCCTACTTCAACAAGCCGGTCGAGGAGCTCACGGTCGAGGAGGGCGCCGTGCTCGCCTCCGTCATCCAGAGCCCGTCCAGCCTCGACCCCGAGACCAACCGCGCCAGGCTCGAGTCCCGCTGGCGGTACGTGCTCGACGGCATGGTCAGCCAGGGCCAGCTGTCGAAGGAGGCGCGGTCCGCCGCGCTGTTCCCGGCGGTGGTGCCGGCGAGTCAGCTGGTGGATGCGAACGCGGCGCGCGGACCGGAGGGGCTGATCCGGGCGCAGGTGCTCGCCGAGCTGGCCGCGGCCGGGATCAGCGAGCAGCAGCTGAACACCGAGGGGCTGCAGATCACCACCACCATCGACCCGAAGGCGCAGGACGCGGCGCTGGAGTCGGTGCGCGAGACGATGGCGGGCGAGCCGCAGGAGCTGCGCGCTGCGGTGGTGTCCATCGATCCGCGCAGCGGTGCGGTCCGCGCCTACTACGGCGGATCCGACGGTGCCGGTTTCGATTTCGCGCAGTCGCCGCTGCAGACCGGGTCCGCGTTCAAGGTGTTCGGGCTGGCCGCCCTGCTCAAGGAGGGAAAGGGCCTGCAGACGATGTTCAACAGTGCCCCGCTCACTGTCGGTCAGGTGGAGATCACGAACGTGGGCGGCGACGGCTGCGGGACCTGCACCATCGCGCAGGCGCTCAAGCAGTCGCTGAACACCAGCTTCTACCGGCTCACGCTGTCGATGGAGAACGGCTCGCAGAAGATCGCCGACGTCGCGCACGAGGCCGGCATCCCGAAGCAGATCCCCGGCGTCGAGGGCGAGAGCCTGACCCAGAACGGCGGCCCGCCGGAGAACGGAATCGTGTTGGGGCAGTACCAGTCCCGTCCGATCGACATGGCATCCGCGTACGCGACGCTTGCCGCATCCGGGATCTACCATCAGCCCTACTTCGTGCAGCGGGTGGTGACCGCGGACGGCGCCGTACTGCTGGATCGTCCTGCGCCGCAGGGGGAACGGCGGCTCGATGCCGCGGTGGCCGACAATGTCACCCAGGCGATGCTCCCGATCGCGGTCTACTCGAACGGGCACGCCCTGTACGGAGGGAGGCCGTCGGCCGCCAAGACCGGGACCGCGCAGTTCGGTGACACCGGGATGAACAAGGACGCGTGGATGGTCGGCTACACGCCGTCGCTGTCCACCGCGGTCTGGATCGGTACCGAGCAGTCGCAGGCGATCGTGAACCAGTGGGGCGGATCGATTTACGGGTCCGGGCTGCCCTCGGACATCTGGAAGGGCACGATGGACGGCGCGCTGGAGGGCACCGACTTCGAGTCCTTCCCGTGGCCGCAGCCCATCGGTGGCCAGTCGGGTGTGCCCGCGTACTCGGGTGGCGGCACCGGTGATGGTTCCCGCACCAACACGGGTGGCTCGGGACAGCAGGCGCCGCTGCCGCAGGCCCCGGCGGCCCCGGCTGTCCCGGATGGCGCACCCCCGGTCGAGGCCCCGGCCCCGCCGGTATTCGTGCCGCCCGCGCCGCTTCCGCCGCCGCCCCCGCCGCGGAATGTGGAGATCCTGCCTGGCATCGTCATCCCGCTGCCGGGGTAGGCGCTTCGCACGGGCGCGCGGGTGCCCCAAAGGCCCCCCGAACGGAATTCGTTCGGGGGGCCTTTGGATGGCTGCGGTGTTTAGTCGTCCGCTCCGATGATGAAGGCCTCGAGCTCGGCGCGGGCCTTGTCGTCGGCCATCTGGACCGGCGGGCTCTTCATCAGGTACGCCGACGCCGGGTAGACCGGTCCGCCGATGCCGCGGTCGAGCGCGATCTTGGCGGCGCGGACGGCGTCGATGATGATGCCTGCCGAGTTCGGCGAGTCCCAGACCTCGAGCTTGTACTCCAGGTTCAGCGGGGCGTCACCGAAGGCGCGACCCTCGAGGCGGACGTACGCCCACTTGCGGTCGTCGAGCCACTCGACGTAGTCCGAGGGGCCGATGTGGACGTTGCGGTCGTGGACCTTGCCGGCGAGTGCACCGGTCAGGTTCGACGTCACGGCCTGGGTCTTGGAGACCTTCTTGGACTCCAGACGCTCGCGCTCGAGCATGTTCTTGAAGTCCATGTTGCCGCCGACGTTGAGCTGGTAGGTACGGTCCAGCACGACACCGCGGTCCTCGAACAGCTTCGCCATCACGCGGTGGGTGATGGTGGCGCCGACCTGGCTCTTGATGTCGTCGCCGACGATCGGGATGCCGGCGTCCTTGAACTTGGCGGCCCACTCCGGGTCGGAGGCGATGAACACGGGCAGGGCGTTGACGAACGCGGCGCCCGCGTCGATCGCGCACTGGGCGTAGAACTTGTCGGCATCCTCGGAGCCCACCGGGAGGTAGGACACGACGACGTCGACCTTGGCCGCCTTGAGGGCCGCGACGACGTCGACCGGCTCGAGGTCGGAGACCTCGATGGTCTGTGCGTAGTACTTGCCGATGCCGTCGAGGGTCGGGCCCCGCTGCACGGTGACGTTGCTCGGCGGCACGTCGGCGATCTTGATGGTGTTGTTCTCGCTGGCGAGGATCGCCTCGGAGAGGTCGAAGCCGACCTTCTTGGCGTCCACGTCGAACGCGGCGACGAACTCGACGTCGCGGACGTGGTACTGACCGAACTTCACATGCATCAGGCCCGGCACGGTGGCCGTCTCGTCGGCGTCCTTGTAGTAGTGGACTCCCTGGACCAAGGACGAGGCACAGTTCCCCACGCCCACAATGGCCACGCGCACCGAGGTGCTGTTCTCACCCATGGTCGGGTTCTCCTTCTTTCTTGGGTACTGCTGTCGATGTTTGTTCGGCCACGATCAGCTCGTTGAGCCAGCGCACCTCGCGCTCGCTCGACTCGAGACCGAGCTGATGCAGCTGCCGGGTGTAGCGGTCGAGGGAACCGGTGGTCCGCCCAACGGCCTCACGGAGCCCCTCGCGGCGCTCCTCGACCTGACGTCGCCTTCCCTCGAGGATCCGCATCCGCGCCTCGGCGGGGGTGCGGCTGAAGAAGGCGAGGTGAACGCCGAAACCGTCGTCCGTGTAGTTCTGCGGACCGGTGTCGGCGACCAGTTCGGCGAACCGCTGCCTGCCGGCAGGGGTCAGCTCGTATACGCGGCGGGCACGTCGCATGGAGGCACCCGTCGGCCCGGCGTCCTCGGCGATCAACCCGTCGGTCTGCATGCGGCGCAGTGTCGGGTAGAGCGAACCGTAGGAAAAGGCGCGGAACGCGCCCAATAGGCCGGTCAGCCGCTTGCGCAGCTCGTATCCGTGCATGGGTGATTCGAGGAGCAGCCCGAGAATCGCGAGTTCGAGCATTACTGCACCTCCTGAGTCACCTATCGATTGATGCGACAGCAAACTATATCGCGCCGATATATAGGAGCCTACGACAAGGCGCGTTTGTGTGACAAGGCGTCACGGCTAGACGTACGCTCCGGGCCGGGCTAGTCCGTCGCGGGGTAGATCGAGAAGACCTCCCCGTCGAACCCCGCGGTTATGTGTCCGGACGTGCCCATCCGCCCGTCGGACAGGTACATCGACACCTCGGCCCTGGTCCCCGTTCTCGACGGACATGTGGATCGAATCCGGTGTTGCCACGCCCAGCGTCTGCGGGGCGCCGAGCAGCAGCCCGACCACGGCCGGAATGTCGAGCCGGGCCAGATCGACCGGGATCGTCTTGGGGTCCCGACCGGTGCGGGAATCGGGCTCCTGGAGTCCGTCCCGATAGTCGATGTCCTGGGACATGCCGGGCGCCCCCGGCTGGGCGCGCTGAATCCGCGCGTACTCGGGATAGATCGTCGCCTCGTCGACCACCGCGTCGCCGTATCCGGCGCGCAGCTCGTCGATCATCTGGGCGAGCCCCGGAGCGGACAGCACGTTCTCGGGGCGGTCGGGAGCGTCCGCGTCGCCGTCACCGCCGCCGATCGCGAAGAAGACGACGGCGCCGAGCGCCGCCACGGCCCCGATGGCGATGGCGAGGCGCGGGCGGAGGTGCAGGCCGAGGCCGGGGCCGGTCGGCGGGAGGGGCAGCGACCCCTTCAGCTTGTCGGGGATCTGCAGGTCCGACACCAGCGCGTCGAGCTCGGCGAGGGTCCGGGCGGCCATCGCCGCCTTGGTGCGGTCGCGGTGCTCGAAGTCGGAGAGCTGGCCGTCGTCGTGGGCGGAGTCGAGGAGCCCGCACACGTCGACGCGGTCGGTGTCGCGGGCGCGCATGCGCAGCGAGGAGTTGCTCGGCACCCGCCGAGCATAGGAGCGCGCCGCCGATCAGCTGGGCGTGGACACGCGGGTTACCTCCCCCGTGGGACTCAGCTCCAGGTAGCCGCTCGCGCCGGTCTCCTCGTTGTCCACGTAGATGGACACCGTCGGGTCGCCCTGTTCGAACTGCATCCCGATGTAGTTGATCGCCCCGCCCGGGACCCGCACCGACTGGGCGGCGCCGAGGAGGTGGCCGGCCAGGGCGTCGAGGTCGACGCTCGCCAGGTCGAACGGCGGATCGTCGCTGGTGTGGCTCGACACGCTGTCGGGGTCGAAACCGCCGCGGAAGGTGTAGTCCTGCTCGCGGTCGGGTTGGTCGGGCATCATCCGCGTGATGCTGACGTAGTCGCTGCGGAAGTTCGCGTCGTAGACGAGGGTGTCACCGAATCTCTCCCGATATTTACGGATGAACTCCTCGATGCCGGCCGCCGTGAGGGTGTCGATCGGCGCGATGACCCTCGGTGCGACGTCGGCGTACTTGTCGGGCGCGGGCGCTGCGGGGGGAATCGGTGCCAGCGGCGCGACCGGCGGGGCGGCCGTCGCGGGCGCGGGATCGGGGCCGTCCTGGTTGATCAGGATCAGCGCGACCGCTGCGGCGACCACCACGGCGATGCCTGCCACCAGCGCCCCACGGCGCGGCGGCGCGGGCCGGTCCGCCGCGCTGAGCGTGTCGGTCAGGGCCGTCGGCAGCTGCAGGTCGGTGACCAGCGACTCCAGCTCTCTGAGAGTTCTGGCGGACATGGCCGCTGCCGTGCGCGACTTGTGCTCGTCGAAGTCGAGCTGGCCCTCGCCGTACCCGGCGTCGAGCAGCGTGCAGGTGTTCGAGCGGTCGATGTCCCGCGCTCGGGTCGTATTGCGGCTGGCCACGGTCGAAATGATAGGAGAAGCGGCGCGACGGGGTCCGGCAGCCGGGTAGTGGCGCGATCGACAGTGCCGATTCGGCTGCTGTGCGATTATACAAGGAAAATGATGATCCCGGCCGCCAACGGCAAGGGGCGGAACCCGCGTTCCGCCCCTCATCTATCTATTTGAACGCATTGATCAACTTGCCGGCTTGCGCACCGGAACCCGCGTCCCGATTTCGCCCGTCAGCTTTCGGACTCCACGAACACCTCGTCGCGCTTCTTGCGCAGCGCCGGCAAGACCGCCAGCACCAGAAGCGCTGC
>Ga0207709_10002934_pt1 | contig 10420 bp, 9 predicted proteins | sample KBSM34metaG_FD_184397 | JGI IMG/M metagenome (GOLD analysis project Ga0207709, IMG submission 184397) | Miscanthus rhizosphere microbial communities from Kellogg Biological Station, Michigan, USA - KBS M3-4 metaG (SPAdes) (version 2) | ecosystem: Host-associated > Plants > Roots > Rhizosphere >...
CCTGGTGTCCAAGCTCGCGGCCGATGGCCTGGTCATCCGCGCCGTCGACGCCGACGACCGGAGGGTGGGCCGACTGCGCCTGACCGAGCCCGCACAACGCATCGCCGACGAATCTCGCGCCGCGCGCCGCGCCGCCCTGTCGGCAGTGCTCGACGAGCTGGACCCGAGCCAGCTCGACAGCCTGGAGCGCGGATTGGCGGTACTCGCCGAGATGACCCGCATGCTGCACGAGAGGCAACCATGACGACGCTTGCGATCGACTGTCAGCACCTGACCCACCGCTACGGTCAGTTCACCGCGGTGGACGACCTCAGCCTGCAGGTGCGCTGCGGTGAGACCGTCGGCCTTCTCGGCCCGAACGGAGCGGGTAAGACCACCGTGGTGCGCGTACTCACCACCCTGACGCCGGTGCAGAGTGGCGAGGTGTATATCTTCGGCCTCGACGCGCGTCGGCACACGATGGACATCAGGCACAACATCGGTTATGTGCCACAACAGCTTTCGATTGAAGCCGCGTTGACAGGCCGGCAGAACGTCGAGTTGTTCGCACGGCTCTACGATGTCCCGCGCCGTCGGCGGTCTGATCGCGTCGACGAAGCGCTGGAAGCGATGCAGCTGCTCGATGTCGCCGACGCGGTGGCGGGCACGTACTCCGGCGGCATGGTCCGCAGGCTCGAGTTGGCGCAGGCGCTGGTGAACCGGCCGTCCCTGCTGATCCTTGACGAACCGACCGTCGGCCTGGATCCCATTGCGCGCGACAGTGTCTGGGCCCAGGTGGAACTTATGCAGCGCGAGTTCGGCATGACCGTGCTGCTCACCACCCACTACATGCAGGAGGCCGACGCGTTGTGCGATCGGGTGGCGTTGATGCACCACGGCCGGCTGCGGGCGGTCGGCACGCCGACCGAGTTGAAGCAGCGGGTGTCGCGGGACGCGACACTCGAGGATGTTTTCCGGCACTACGCAGGCTCGGATCTGGGTGAGGACACCTCGCAGAGCGGCTTCCGTGCGATCCGGAACACCAGAAGGACGGCTCGCCGTGTCAGTTGATCAGAACGCGCAAGTACATATCGTCCGGGCGCCGCGCGGCTGGCGTCGCATCCGCGGAATGGCCATGCGGATGGGCGCTTTCGCGATCGTGGAACTGCAGAAGCTGCGCCACGACCACACTGAGCTGTTCACCAGGATGGTGCAGCCCGCACTGTGGCTGTTGATCTTCGGGCAGACATTCACCCGGCTGCGCGTGATCAACACGGGCGATGTGCCGTACCTGGCGTTCCTGGCCCCGGGCATCATCGCGCAGTCGGCGTTGTTCATCTCGATCTTCTATGGCATCCAGATCATCTGGGACCGCGACGCGGGCATCCTCGCCAAGCTGATGGTGACACCCGCGCCCGCATCGGCGCTCATCACCGGGAAGGCATTCGCCGCAGGAGTGCGCTCGGTGGTGCAGGTGATCGGTGTGCTGGCGCTGGCGTACCTGCTCCGGGCCCAGTTGACGGTCAATCCACTGAGAATCCTTGGGGCGATGGCGGTTGTGGTGCTCGGCGCGGTGTTCTTCTCCTGTCTGTCGATGACGCTGGCCGGGCTGGTCCGCCATCGCGACCGCATGATGGGCATCGGCCAGGCCATCACGATGCCGCTGTTCTTCGCCTCCAACGCGCTCTACCCCGTCGATGTGATGCCACAGTGGCTGCGCTGGCTGTCGGCCGTGAACCCGCTGAGCTACGAGGTCAACGCCCTACGCGGACTGTTGATCGGCGCGCCGAGCAACGCCCTCCTCGACATCGCCGTGCTCGTGGTGGCCGCGGTCGCCGGTATCGCGATGGCGTCGACACTGCTGCGCCGGCTGGTCCGCTAGCTCATGCTGACGCCTTAGCCGCCGCATATCGCCGACCTAGGTTGCGGCGGTTGAGTGGACTACATGATCCACGAAGCATCCTCCGCCACAGGCGAAGTCGTCCTCGTACTCGATGCAGGAACCGAAGCAGGCACCCGGCTGGCCCGGAAACTGTTACGCGACGGCTATCGCGTCGCGATCAGCAGCAGGCATGCCACCGACCTCGCGCCGATCATGCATGGCTACTCGTCGAGCCGGCTGCTGGCCGTGGCCGCCGATCCCAACGACCCCGTCCAGCGGAGCAGGCTTGTCGCCAGGGTGCGCGACTACTTCGGCACCGACAGGTTGTACACAGTGGCATCGCCGACGTTAGTAGCCGAGAAGGTCGCCGCAACCCATTTGCCGATGTCTGCATGACCGCGGTTGCCCCAGCCCGGCCCGTGGCCACGGTTGTTCATGACGACGTAGTAGGCCACCTTGTGCTGCGCCACGTCGTCCTGGAACTGGCTCAGCGTCGGCGCCGGGTCGCTGCCCGAGAAGCCACCGATCGCCATCACCGCTGTGTCCGTCGACAATTCGAGGCCCGCAGCGCTCGACGACCGCAGGATCGCGGCTGACCACTTGGTGTTCGTGTCCTTCAGGATCGCATCGAGATCGGGATTGTCCGCGCCCTGGCCGAACCAGAAATGGCCCTGCCGGGACGCGTCAGCGGGCCCGACAGACGGTCCGCCGCCTTCGTGCGGCTGACCGATCGTGACGATCGCATACACCGCGGGCCCGGCGAGCGCACCGACGAGTCCCACACCCAACGCGCCAAGCGCGAACCTGCGGCGCGTCCCCGCTGTCCACGGCCCGAGCAGGGCGATCACGCCTATCACGGCAATCACGAGAATGGTCCACCGCAAAATGGGCAGCCAGCTTGCATTACGACCGAGGATCCACCAGCCCCAGACGCCGGTGCCCCCGAACAGCACAGCTAAACCAACTCGATACAACCACTTTTCGCGGCGCTGCCACAGCTCGTGCACCCCGATCGCGAACATCGCCGCCACCGGAGGCGCGATGGACAGGCAGTAGTACGCATGGATCGCGCCGTGCATGAAGCTGAGCACCAGTCCGTCCACGACCAGCCAGCCGCCGAACAGGATCGCCGCAGCCCGCGTCAGGTCTGTCCGCGGTGCACGGCCACGGGACAGCACGATCAGGACAGTTGCCATTAACGCGGCGGGCACCAACCACCCGATCTCGAAACCGAATTCACCACCGACCAGCCGGGACCAGCCCTGCGATTGGTCGCCGAAGACACCGAATCCGCCCTGCCGCCCGAGACGCAACTGGGCGCCCGCCGCCGATCCGACCACCTGGGCCGGCGGGCCGAAGCCCATGTGGTTGCGGCCGAGGACGCGGGCAAAACCGTTGTAGCCCAACACAAGATTCATGAAGTTGTTGTCGGTGGAACCCGCGATATACGGACGCGACGACGCGGGCCAGAACAATGTCAACACCACGAACCAGCCCGCCGAGGCGGTGAACGCGACCCCGGCCACCAACACATGCCGCAGCCGGGCCCACAACGTCGTCGGTGCGGCGACGAGGTACGCCGCCGCCAAAGCCGGGACGACCATCAGCCCCTCGAGCATCTTGGCGAGGAATGCGAATCCCAGCGCCACACCCGCCCATGCCAGCCACTTCGGGCTCGCTTGCTGCACTGCGCGCACGGTGCAGTAGGCTGCCGCGGTCATCAGCAGCACCATCACCGCGTCGGGGTTGTTGAACCGAAACATCAACGCGGCCACCGGCGTCAACGCCAGCACCGCGCCTGCGAGCAGCCCGGTGCGCGGGCCGCTGATGCGCGCGACGGCGCCGTATAGCAGGGCGACCGCGGCTACCGCCATCAGCGCCTGCGGAATCATCATGCTGGCGCTGCTGAACCCGAATATCTGCCCGGACAGCCCCATCACCCATTGCGAGACCGGCGGCTTGTCGACGGTGATGAAGTTGTGCGGATCCAGCGAGCCGAACAACAACGCTTCCCAGTTCGTCGAACCCGCCTGCGCCGCAGCGGCATAGAACTGGTTGCCCATCCCATTGATGGTGATGTCCCATAGATACATCACCGCTGTGGCGACCAGAAGTACTGTGAGGCCCACCCGGTCCCACGTGATCGCGGTCACCCGGGTGGGCCATGGCTTGTCGGCGTCAGCGGGCGGTGTTTGCGTCTCCAACGTCGTTGTCACACAGCCAGTGAATTACCACTAGGTTGCGTGAAGCTGTGAGGAACCGGCGAGGCTGCTGCGGGTTGCGCGCAGCGCATCGGCCAGCGGGATCACGCTTGGCCCGCCTCGACCCGTTCGCTTTGCATCACCTCGGTTGCGGCCCGCTCACCGGAGCGGACGGCTCCGTCGACCCACCCGCACATCACGGCCGAACTCTCGGTTCCGGCCCAGTGGATGCGGCCGCACGGTTCCCGTAGCGCCGGTCCGAACTCGGTGAGTACGCCCGGCGGCGCATGGCTGAGCATGCCTCCACCGGAATAGCGCTCGGTGGTCCAGCATTGCTCGATGTAGTCCACCGGCGACGCGGCTTTGTCGCCGAATCGACCGACGAGCTCGGTGAGAACTGCTCGTCGCCGCTCCGCTTCACCGAGCTTCCTCAGCTGGCGCGCGATCGGCCCCTCGGCGATCACGCACATAACACCGGGACGTGGGGCGTCGGTAGACGCGTCGATGGTGACCGGTGCGGCCGTCCCTGGCGCCGCCGACTGACCGGGATAACCCGTCGTTACGCCAGAACGGATCGTCGTAGACGATGTTGATCTTGTCGATCGCTCCACTCGGCATGCGCTGGTGCAGGAACGACCGGTCCACCGGGAGCATCGGCTCGTACCAGATCTGGCCGGCTATCGCGATCGGCACCGCGACGACGACCCGGCGCGCCCGCACCGTCATGTCGTCAGAGCACACCGTCACGCCGTCGGCGTCCTGGTCGATGCGCCGTACCGGTTGAGACAAGTGCAGCGAGTCACCGATCTCTGCAGCCATCTGCCGGTACACCGCGCCCATGCCGCCGACGATCCGCGAGTCCTGGGAGGCGTCCTTGATTCCGAGCACGAACCCCGGTCCACCCCCCGACGCCATTTGGTAGGCCACGAACAGCATCGACACCTCCGAAGCGGCCGACGTGTAGCAGCCCGCGATGGCGGTCTCGAGCAGATCGTGAGCGGCCTTGGACACCGTGTTGCCTGCGAGCCACTTCGCCAGGGTGATCTGGTCCCACTTCTGGGCGTTCTTCGCTTCCCACGGTGCTTCCAAGGGGATCGACTTGCACATCTGCCCCAATTCGAGAAAGACAGCGCCGAGATTGGCCGAAACCCAAGGCGTCATCGTCAGCGGAACGGTGCCGGAGTAGCGATGCTGCTTTCCGTCGAGCACCATCATCGCTTTGCCATCGCTGTACTGCTTGTAGCTCGGCACGCCGTACTCGGTCATCAGCGCCTTGATCCGGTTCTGGCCCGGCCCGATCCAGGCGCCGCCGCGGTCGATCCAGACACCGTCGTCGCTGACCTCGGTGAACGTGCGGCCGCCGACCCGATCACGGGCCTCCAACAGCGCCACGGATTCGCCCGCCTGCTTGAGCCGCAACGCGGCCGTCAGCCCGGCAAATCCCGCCCCAACCACGCAATAATTTACATCCGCCATAATTGCTATGGTCCGCTGCAGATTGCGTCGAAGTCGCGCTTTGTTATTTCCTACTGGCAAATACCGATACCGAGGGCAACGCCCAAGCTAGCTGACGATCCTCGCGATCGACTTGAGCGGGATCTTCAACCAGCTCGGCCGGTGACGCGCCTCGTAGGCGGCCTCGTACACCGCCTTGTCGAGTTCGTAGGCCTCGAGTAGATGCCTGGAGTCGCGCGGGTCGGCGCCGGACACCGCCGCGTACCCGTCGCAAAATGCGGCCGCGTTGCGGTCCACCCATTCGCGGGCCCGTGCGGCCAGCTGGCGTTCGCGGTCCTCGTCGGTGCCCTGCTCCATCAGTCGTTGGTATGCCGCGTACTCGAATGACCGCAGCACTCCTGCGACATCCCGCAGCGGGGAGTCCGGGCGGCGGCGGTCATCGAGCGGTTGGCCGGGTTCACCCTCGAAGTCGATCAACAGCCAACCCTCCGGCGTCCTCAGCGCCTGCCCGAGATGCAGGTCGCCGTGCACCCGCTGGACCGTGATCGCCTCCTCGGCCAGCTTGCGGTAGCGCTCCTCGATCAGCGCCACGTACTGCTGCAGTTCGGGGACCGCCGCGGCCGCGGCCGACAGCCGCTCCAACACGGTGTCGATCGGGAACGCGACGGTCGACGTGCCGAGCTGGTCGGCGAGGGTTGCGTGTACGGACGCCACAGCCTCGCCGAGCCGGAACGACTCGCCTGCGAAGTCGCCGCCCACCTCGTCGGCGTACAGGTCGCCTTCGGCGAACAGGTCACGGGTGCTCGCCGTCGCCATGTCCCAGCCCTCTGCGGAGTTGGCCGCGAACTCGGTGACCATGCCGAGGGCGTAAGGCTCACCGTCGAGCGTCGTCTCGTAGGACCCGAGTAACCGCGCCACATGCTCGTTGCCCGCCCGCGCCAGCACCCGATTCAGTTCGATGTCCGGATTGGTGCCGGGGGTGATGCGGCGGAACACCTTGAACACAGCCTCTTCTTCGAAGATCACGCTGCTGTTGCTCTGCTCGGCACTCGACACCCGCGGCGCGGCGTCCACCGGCAGCGTGACACCGGGTTCCTTGACGAAGCGCACCGTGTCATCTGGGGAACCGACCGCCGCCGACGAATCGACCAGCGACAGCAGGTATTTCGCGTCCGCCGGGTTGTACAGCGCGTCGTAGGCGGTGCGGTCGCCCTCCGCGCCGATCGTCGCGATATTGAGAAATTCGAAGATGGGGCTCCCGCTGGATGTCGCCGCGTCCGCGGCTCCGGCATCCCACCGCACGATGACCTGATAGCGCTCCGACGGACCTTCGGTGTAGGTGACGTCGAGCAGCACGAGGTCGAGGTCGTCACGCAGCGAAACCACGACCGCGGGCGCCGTGGATGACAGCTCGCGGTTGCGGCCCGCATACCAACGTTGTTGGACGATCCACTCATCGAACGGCAGGTTCATGACTGCTCTCCAGACTCCGGCGGCCGCAGCTGGAACCAGTAGAAACCGTGACCCGGCAGGGTCAACAGGTAGGGCAGCTGGCCGACGCGGGGAAACTCAACGTACCCGGTCATCTCCACAGGCGTGTACCCATTCCAGTTCTGCAGATTCATCTCGATCGGCTGCGGGAACCGGGACAGGTTGTTCACGCACAGCACGGTGTCTCCCTGGCCGTCCTCTTCGACCTCACGCACAAAGGTGAGCACAGACGGGTTCGAGCCGCCCAGTTCGCGGAAGGTGCCGATCGCGAATGCGTCGTGGCGGCGGCGCACCGCGAGCATGGTCCTTGTCCAGTTCAGCAGCGAGTTCGAAATGTCGCGCTGGGCCTCGACGTTGACGGCCTGATAGCCGTAGATCGCGTCCTGATTCGGCGGCAGGTACAGCCGGCCCGGGGTGGCGGTCGAGAACCCCGCGTTCCGGTCGGGCGTCCACTGCATCGGCGTGCGTACGCCGTCGCGGTCACCGAGCCAGATGATGTCGCCCATGCCGATCTCGTCGCCGTAGTACAGCACCGGAGAGCCGGGCAGCGACAACAGCAGCGCAGTGAACAACTCGATCTGGTTGCGGTCGTTCTCCAGCAGCGGCGCCAGCCGGCGGCGGATGCCGACGTTGGCCTTCATCCGCGGATCCTTGGCGTACTCGGCGTACATGTAGTCGCGCTCTTCGTCGGTGACCATCTCGAGCGTCAGCTCGTCGTGGTTGCGCAAGAAGATGCCCCACTGCGCGATGTCGGGGATGTCAGGAGTCTGGGCGAGGATCTCAGAGATCGGGAACCGCGACTCACGGCGCACCGCCATGAAAATGCGTGGCATCAGCGGGAAGTGGAACGCCATGTGGCATTCGTCGCCGCCGGTGTTGGGATCGCCGAAGTACTCGACGACGTCGGCGGGCCACTGATTCGCCTCGGCCAACAACACCCGGCCGGGATATTCGTCGTCGATGAACTTGCGGCAGTGCTTGAGGAACGCGTGTGTCTCGGGCAGGTTCTCGCAGTTGGTGCCCTCGCGCTCGAACAGGTACGGCACCGCGTCCAGCCGGAAGCCGTCGATGCCCAGATCGAGCCAGAACCGAAGCACATCGAGCATCGCCTGTTGCACTGCCGGGTTGTCGTAGTTGAGGTCGGGTTGATGCGAGAAGAACCGGTGCCAGTAGAACTGCCGTCGCACCGGGTCGAACGTCCAGTTCGACTCCTCGGTGTCGACGAAGATGACTCGCGCGTCGGTGTACTTCTCGCTGGTGTCGCTCCACACGTAGTAGTCGCCGTACGGCCCGTCGGGGTCATGCCGCGACTCCTGGAACCACGCGTGCGCATCAGAGGTGTGGTTCATGACGAGGTCGGTGATGACGCGAAGGCCGCGGCGGTGCGCCGCGTCCAGAAGCTCGACGAAATCATCGACGGTGCCGAACTCGGGCAGCACCTTGTAGAAGTCGCGAATGTCGTAGCCGCCGTCACGCAGCGGCGAATCGTAGAACGGCGGCAGCCAGAGACAATCGACGCCAAGCCACTTGACGTAGTCGAGCTGTTCGGTCAACCCACGCAGGTCACCGGAGCCGTCGGAGTCGGAGTCGTGGAAGGCTCGCACCAGCACCTCGTAGAACACCGCGCGCTTGAACCAGGTGCGATCCGCCGGCAGGGCCCGAGCGTGCCCGAAGTCTTCGGCGGTGGGGTGCTCGACGGATCGGCCTTGAGGGCCGTCCTCGACGTGGCTGCCGTCCGCCGGATCGTGTCCGGAGTCCGTGATGCGTTGGTCCATCAGCCTTAAAACCTACCCATGACGGACGAAACTGAATCGCCTTCACCGACGGCAGACTCCCGGTCCGTTGCCACCGCAAACTCGCCGCTGACACGGTCGTCGCCGACCGATCGATCGCGCTTTGCAGCGGTTGAAACCGCACTCAAGACGGGTTACGGTTTGGCCGTCCTAGATCCGTCAGCGTGGCGATCTGGCCATCACTGGCATTGCTTTTCCGACCAAGAATCGAGTGGCAGTGGCTGATTCGACGCCAAATGATGGTGAAGCTCCAGTAATCGTTGGGATGGCCGACGCGGCGATGCATATGTATTCCGCCGCGATCGACGCGCTTCCCGACGCGCACGATCCCGAGTTCCCCCATCGCGCCGGCATCATCCTCGCCGGGCTCCGCAAACTCCAGAGCTCACTGTCGGAAGCGGCGGGCCGCAGTCGCGTCACACCGTCGGTCATCGTCGCGCTCAGTGGTGTGCGGCATCGCTACGACGAACTGATGGAGACCGCCGCGCACGGGCCGGGCGCCACGCTGGGGCAGCGGCTTTACGTCGCCCGCGGACACGCCAAGCTGTCGACCAGGGAGGCGGCCGCCGGGGTCGGTCTGCGTAAGGACCTCGTCGAGGCCGTCGAGGCGGAGGAGCCCGCCACCGAAGACGAGACGAGCCGCATCAAAGACCTGATCGCCGCGCTCGGCGGCTGACGCCACCGTCGTCGTCGAGGGCGTCGGTTAGGCCATGAAACGTGCTGCGCCACTGTGCCGCAGCACTTGGCCCGCCCGCGCTTGCCGGTAGCCGATGGCGGTTCCGCTCGCCGTCATCAGCATCAGACCGGCGAGCCCCGGCAACGCGACAACGGCAATGTCGGACGCCTTGGCGGTGCGCAGATACTGCTGATATCCGACTCTGGTTGCGCGGATATCGACCGGAACAGCACCAGTGGCGGGCGCCGGTGCGGGGTTGGGCACGGGCTCACGCATCCGGGGCGGAGCGCCGGCAACGATCGAGTTGGGCGCCTGCACCTGGCTACCCACGCGCCCCCCGACCGGCGGCGTCGCAGCGACCGGCGGAATGACCGGCGGCGCGTTCGGTGGTGTAACAGGCCGCGGTGGTGCAACCAGCGGCGGCACGATCACCACCGGAGCCCTGATGGGTTGCGAGTCACCCGTCGGTTCGTAACCGGATCCGCCCTGCCCCGAGGAGTCGATGACCTCGACATCCGGTTTGTCGGTAGGTACCTCGCTGGTGCGAAAGCTCGGCGACGGCGTCGGTTCAGGCTGCGGCTGCCCGTACGCCCGCACTATCGAACCTGTCGGTGCGGAGATCACCACGGTGGTGAACGGAGACTGGGTATGTGCGCCAGTTCCCGCTACCAGTCGCGGAAGAGGAATGTAGATGGTCAACCGCTGGGCCATCGCGGCACGGCCGATGCCTGGGGTTGTCGCGCGACCTTCGGACGCGCCAACCTCCTCCGACTCGAACGTAGTGGCGGACGGACTGAATTCGGCCTCCGCTCGTGCGCCGCGACCGAACTTCAGACGGGAACCACTTGGCCCGAGGTTGACCGCTCCGCTGATTCCACGCCTATCGATCGTGAGTCTGGGACCGCCGGCACTGATATCAAAGCCACCGCGGAATCCCGGTTGA
>Ga0207709_10002941_pt1 | contig 10398 bp, 11 predicted proteins | sample KBSM34metaG_FD_184397 | JGI IMG/M metagenome (GOLD analysis project Ga0207709, IMG submission 184397) | Miscanthus rhizosphere microbial communities from Kellogg Biological Station, Michigan, USA - KBS M3-4 metaG (SPAdes) (version 2) | ecosystem: Host-associated > Plants > Roots > Rhizosphere >...
GCTTGCCTATCAATCAGCGGGTGTTCGCCGGCGGTGCGCTGGCTGCGGGTGTGTATGGATACGACCGCTGGAAGGCCGGTGCGGGCGGCTGCAACGTCACCATCAACGCCGCCACGGGCGTGTTCACGCACACCAGTGGTCCGCTGCAGCAGATCGTGGAGGCGCCTGTGCTGGCTTGGGGCCAGCCGCTGACCATCAGCGTGGAGAACCCCAGCGGCAACATCACCGTGAACGTGGGCGGTGCCACCGGCACGATCACCTCCGGCACGGGGCGGCGTGGGGTGACCGTCACCCCATCGGGTAGCGGCAACATGACGGTGCAACTGACCGCGACCGGCGTCACCTACAGCCATCCGCAGCTGGAGCGCGGAAGCGCGGCCACGCCGTTTGATGCTCGGCCAATCGCGGCGGAACTGGCCATGTGCCAGCGGTACTACGAGAAGAGCTATCCCTTGTCGGTCGCGCCAGGTGTAGCGCAGCAGCTCGGGCGCCGCGGTGGTGGCCAGGCCGGTGTGGCTGGGTCTGCAATGTACTTTGTGCAGCAATACATGGTTCAGAAGCGGGCCGTGCCAGTGCTCAGCATCTACAACCCCAGCAACGGCGCCGGCGGCGGTGTGGCGAACGACAGCGGCGCAATCGTGCTGACGCAGCTGCCGTATTCGTCGGACAGTGCCTTCGAACTGAGCTGGACGAACGCCGCCGGCCGCTGGGGTGGCTGGTTCCACTATGTTGCCGATGCGGAGCTTTGACATGTACGAACTGACGAGCAATCCGGACATCCTGAAGTGCATCGAGACCGGCACCTTCATTCCCCGCGACAGCTACCTGTGGCCGGCCGAATGGCTGAAGGCCAACACCCCGGCTCCGATGCCGCTGCCCTATGCCCTGCATAGTCCGGAGCACTACCATGCGATCCGCGCTGCCGCCTGGGCGTGGATGACGGCGTGGGTGAAAGAGCGCGGCTACGACAGCATCGAGACGTGCGCCAGCTACTACAACAGCGGCGTAGACCGGTATCGCTTGGAGGCGCGCGCGATGGTGGCCTGGCGCGATGCCGTGAACCAGCAGCTGGAGCAGCTGGTGCTGGCACCGCCGGCGGGGATCGAGACCTGGGACCAGGTGCGGGCGCTGCTGCCGCAGCCGGAGCAATTCGACTGGCCGGTAGAGGCATCGCTGCTGCTGGATGCGGGGCAGCCGACGGTCGCGCTGTGACAGGGGTGCCGCTGTGGTTCCGGTGCACAAAGTCGCTGCACCTAGGCGTCTACATTTGTGCTGCTTCACCGGGATTCGAGGAACGCTTCCAGAAGTGCTGAAAGATCCTCAGGATAGGCATAGAACTGGTCGTCAAGATCGTCCCACAGCCCATCTCGCATTGCGAGCAATGCCTCTTGACGCTCTTCCCGACAAGGTGGCGGTCCGCCTGGACCGAACCTCGAATTGGCCTTCTCCACGATGCCAGCCATGATCGGTGCCCCAATCGTCCGGAGTGCTAAAGGAGCATAGTAGGCCGAGTCTCCTGAGCTGTTGAAGTAATACTGGTCGAAGCCCCCATTATTAACATCAGCCTCCAACCACCAAATGGATGTGAGCACTCGATCTACTTCTGGTAGATCTTCGAACGCCGCGTCGCCGTACCTGAAGCGTGAGGATTCGAGCGCTTCAAACAGATCTATAGGCATAGCTCAATCTTCCGATTCATAGATTGAAATTCAACTGGAACGTCTGAGTAGCGCCGCGCCGGCACGACCGCTGTCGCGGCCAGATGGCGCCCATGTACTGTGCCGTCCAGATTCGCGAGGCTTAGTGGAATCGGCATTGGGGAGACATTGAACTAGTAATGCAAAAAAAGCGGTCTTGGACAAGGCCGCTGAATTGATTCAATAGGTGGCGACTTTCCGAAGCGACTGCGCGCTAGGTGCAGGTGATAGAACTGCGCACGAGAGGACTCCTTACCCCGTCGCCGTCTTCCAAGTAGCGATCCACTACAATGACACTGCCGGGAACGGGGCGTACCACGGTGCATCTAGCCTTTGCTTGCAGCGTGCCGGGTGTGCTACTGGGGAAGACGTACTGCTCTGAAGTCTGCGAGCAATGGTAGCCCTCCGGGCAGGTGACGATCTTGGTGCGCAAGTACATCGGGTAGGTTGGAGAGCCGGAGAACTGCACCGTGTACGGGATGTCGGACCGGTGTGGCCCGGTCACCGGAGGAGCATTGGTGATGGTCAGCGGTCGGCAGTCAGTCTCGCCCGCTTTGAAGGTACGGTAGCCCTTCTCCACACCTTTCATGGCCGCCGACTGGAACTCGGGGTCCTGAAGCGCGGCGGCGTCATCGGTATTGCTATGGAATGCTACCTCGATCAAGGCAGTGGGCATCTCCGCATCGCGTACCTCGGCTTTTTCGATGCCATCCATAAGGTCAGGACGAATGGTGAAGTCTGTATATTTTTCGTGAGCGTTGATCTGTTCCTTCATGTAGCAGAGGATATTGTTGGACAGTTGCACGGACGCGGGGTCGTTCAATTTCGTCATGACCAATGCCCCTCGAGCCGTAGGGCCTGCGGCATTGGTATGCAGAGAGATGAAGGTGTCTGCATTGATGTGATTGGCATACCTGGCACGGGCTGCGATGTCATCATCTTGCTCGCGAAGGTTTGGCTGACCGGGTTTGCCTTTAGGAAAGCGGTTCCAGATGGTTGGGCCTTCGTTGGGAAGCAGTGACTTGATGTAGTAGCGAGCGGCCAGGTCCTTCCACGACAGGTTGCTTTCCGATTCGATAAAAGGATTGTTGACTGCACGTGTATAGCGGACATCGCCGACGTACTTGCTGCTGCGGGAGGTGAGCCATGTGTGCAACATCGAAGCGTATTGCGGTGTGATGTCGTCTTCGTGGACGTTGGTGGTGCCTGCGTAGGGAGGACGTTGGTACTTCCAGACGTTCTCACCATGGTGGAAGTATTTCCCGTGTCCGGGGTTAATGAGGACCAGGCCCGATACGGGGGGGGCAGCAGCGCGGGTGCTGCCTTTGCTTTTACGCTCTTTGATGTAGGCAGGTGGGAAGATTTCGTCAAACGTTCTTCCTCCGATACGAGCGCGGATGTACTTAAATTTAACTAGCCCTGAGAGGTATCCATAGAGTTCCTCTTTTACCTCTGTTACCTGCTCTCCGAGCTCTTCGGAGAAGTCGGTCTGCCCTTTGGGGATATAGCCCGAGTCCAGGTCGACCCAGATGGTTTCTGTGGCCGGTTCTGGGTATATCCTCACTATTACGCGCGACTCTTGCCCTGGCAGCCGTGGCTGTTGATCGACAAAGCGCTGAAGTTCAGGCTCAAGTTGATGGAAGATCGTCGTGCTTTGAGCCACCGTAGGCAGCGGCTGCTTGTTCTGTGGTTGCGCTGGCTGGGCATCAGCGTTCGTTGCAAATGCCATGACCAGAAGAAGTCCTGCGGCCACACCGGTTGTTGCCTTAGTCTGAGCAGTGAACATCACGCACCTCCTATGCAGATGGATTCCCCAAGGTGGAACCTATCAGCAACGACCGCATGAGATGTAAGCGTAGAGCATTACGTTTGTTGCAATCAGTTGCTAACTGGTGAAAGTGAAGGCCTGAACAGGCACAAGCTGGCGGTGTAGGGAAAAACCGATGCATCGGCATAAGATTGTCCGATGGCGCCGGCCAGACAGGGTGGGGCACCCTGACCCTGCCGGATCCGGGGCCGCAGGCAGCTCAACCCGGGGGCGCTTGAGCAGCGCCGCGCCGGCACCGATTCTGAACGATCCCCATACGCTTTGTGTCGTTAATTTGATGCAGAAGTGGGAGCCAATTGTAAAGCTAGACTTGAAGTGGTAATGACGGGTGCGAGCCAAGAGTCGTGTAATCGTCATCACCATAACTATGGAGTTTCCTATGCGAAATTGCTTTCTATATGCTGTTATCGCCTCTGCTCTATCCTTGCCTGTGGCCGCGAATGCCAGCTGTAGTGCGGCACGTGACCCTGTTACCTGCAAAAATAGAACTTTCGTGGCGGCGATAATGGTCCATATCGTGAATACTTCGGACGCGACGAAGCTTCAGTGCACTTCAAGCAGGGGGTCCACTTGGTGCAACGATAGCCAAGGACAGCGCTTCTCATCGACCTCAAGCTCTGCCAGCACCTTTTTTTCTGGGCCCGATGGCTACTCCGGACGGCAGGGTAATAGCGGCGGATCTATTCTGGGCAGCGACAGCACGGGTGCTTCTTGGCGCTCCCAGGTGGGAAGTGGCTCGACGTTCGGCAAGGATGGCAATGGAATGAAGTGGCGGGCGAACACGAGTAGCGGATCTACCTTCATTCGCAGGTTCGATGATGGTTCGATGATAGCCTCGTGCACCACAAGTTCCGGCTCGATATTCTGCGTGCGCCCGCCCGCCGGGCGCTAGCCATTGGAGTGCGGGAGGCGGGTTCGGGCCGAATCCAGAACAATGCCGACCTATGGCCGGCACTCACTTGTCGCAGCCCCTGAGACGGGCACTCGTATCCTTCCGGTCAAGGCGCTGCCGGGCGTCGATCCTGACCCCGGGCAGTGATGTGAACTGACTGGAGGATCGACAATGACGATGACGACATACCACGTGGTTCAGAGCTACACCATGGTCAAGACCCGGTTGAGCGCCGACACGCCGTTCTATGCCAGGGACCTGGAGCAGGCCCGGCGGGTGGCAGAACGCCTGGCCGAATCGAAGCCGATGGTTGTTGCGATGATGGGCAGGGCAGACGCTGAGACCGGCGAGTACGAGGAGCCGAGGCTGATCTTTGCTCACGGCGACAACCTGCCGGAAGAGATCGAGTCGATGGAGCGGGTCTAGGGCGGGCCTGAGTCTCGCAAGCCGCCGGCGACAAAGCCCCGTCCGAAGGACGCGCGCAAGGCGTGGGTGAGTGCAGGCCTGCAGCAGATGCGGCGGGGTGTTTGATCGGAAATGGACCCACGCCGGTCCCATGCACTTCGTAAGTCGTTGATTGATCGGGCGACGAAATCCCCCTCCTAAGGGGAAGGTCGCCCGTTCGAATCGGGCCGGGGTCACCATTCAGGCCGGGAGTTCGCTCTCCAGAACCTGGGATGGGATGACAGAGCAATCGCTGCCATTGCTTCCATGTGTTTGCGGTCGGATATGGATCTTCGAGGGCGCTTGCTCTGGCCCGTGCTTTCTTTTGTTTGTCCCCAGGTGGCTTGGTGTCGATCGATCTTTATTCGCCCTTCGTGCCGGCTGGAATCGCCCTGCTCGCACTGCTGTGTGCTTTGCCACTGGGGAGGTTCGTGCCGCTACCGGACTCCAAGGGGCGTGCTACTTCGATCGATGGTCTCAGGGGGCTGCTTGCCCTGGGTGTGTTCGTCCACCACTCATCCATCTGGTATGTCTACGCGAGGAGTGGGGAGTGGAAGGCTCCAGCCTCCGCCTTGTACGCGCAACTTGGCGAGGCCGCAGTTGCCCTCTTCTTCATGATTTCGGCCTATCTCTTTTATCGACAAATTGCCGGTGGCGTCACTGATTGGACGAGGCTCTACGTCGGCAGAGTCCTGCGTATGTTGCCGCTTTACGCGATCTGCGTTGTGCTGTTGCTGCTTCTGGTCTTGATCGAGAGCGACTTTCACCTTGTCGATCCATTAATCCGGTTTGGAGTGGGGGTGATCCAGTGGTTCTCATTCACTGTGCTTGGGGCGCCGGATATCAATGGTGTTGTTGGGACCCGCTACATCATGGCCGGAGTTGTTTGGTCGCTTCCGTATGAATGGGTTTGGTATTCAGTATTGCCACTGTTGGCGTATTTCATGCGTCAGCGTGTCCGGCGCGGATTGCTGCTGCTGTCGGCACTTGGTCTGGCGTATGCGGCTGTCCGCTTGAGCTGGGTGCTGATGTTGCCCTTTGCCGGTGGTGTCGCCGCGTACTACGCAACAACTCCAATGGCCGTTGTGAGCATTCTTCGTGGGAAGTGGGGCTCGATTCTAGCGGTTTCGTGCATGATCCTCTCGGTTGCCTGCTTCGATTCAGCCCGGCATCCAGCGGCAGTCGTCTTGTGGTCGGTTTTCTTTGCGGCGATTGCGTGCGGTAACACCTTGTTCGGATTGCTTACACTTCGGGTTTCAGCCATTTTGGGTGAGCTGTCCTATGGCATCTATCTCCTGCACGGATTTGTACTCTTTCTTACCTACAAAAGCATAGGTAAGGTTGCCTTTGCAGATCTCTCGCCCGCCTTGCACTGGGCTTTGACTGCAGCCTTGTTGCTTCCACTGCTCATCGCTTGCGTTGTCAGTTATCGATGCATTGAACTTCCTGCGATGCTGTCGCGTAGAAGTGTCCTCGAAAAAATACAGGTTGTGAGCGAAGTCCTTATTGCCAGATGGCGCATTTTGCTTAGGCCTGAGCGAGTGGACTGAAGGTTATTCCGGGTCTAGCAGCGGCGATTTCGTCAGTGCTTGGATCAGTTGGGGACGTCTGCCACCGGAGGTGGCAAGATTTGACTAGTTGTTGGACAACAACCTCAACCCACCCAGCACCGCCGCCACCTCCTCGCGCTCACCGCCCCGCAGCCCCTGCAACGGCAACGGCAGGCAGTCCTCGCCGCACAGCCCCAGCAGCGCCGCCGCGCAGGCCATGACGCGAATCCCGCCGAACCGGTCATACAGCGACCACAGCGGAGCCAGCCGCGCAGACAGGGCAATAGCACCCTCCGCATCGCCACTATCTGCGGCCCGCATGATTCCCAGCGCAACCTCGGGGAACAACCCCGCAGTCACCGAATACCAGCCATCGCATCCCGCCAGCAATCCACGTACGGCCGACGCGTCACCACTGACGCCCAGCGTCACATGCGCAGGAACGCGGGCACGGAGTGCAGCAACGCGCGTGGCCGCCTCAGCCGGATCATCTGCGAGGCGCGGAATCTTGATCGAAGCGATGTTGGGCAGCGCGGCAATCCGGGCATGCAGTGCATCGGTGAAGCGGAAGTGCGTGGTGCCCGGATTGTCGTAGACGCAGATCGGTGTACGCACCGCCGCACAGACGGTTTCAAACAGACCATGCACCTCATGGTCCTTCAGGGGCTAGTAAGACACGGGGGCGAGCAGCAGGCCGGCAGCACCTGCATCCTCCGCGTCCAGCGCCAGCTCCAGCACATCTCGGGTACGCAGTGCACCGATGCCGGCGATGACCGGTACGCCTCCTGCGTGCGCCAGGGCTTCGCGCAACGCGCGCTTGCGCTCGTGCTTCTCCAGATAGGCGTAGCTGCCAGTGGAGCCAAGCACGCCCATCGAATCAACATCGGAATCGGCCAGGCGCTCGACCAGTCCGGCAAACGCACGAAAGTCGATGCCGGCTTCAGCGAGCGGGGTCAGTGGAAACGCGCTGAGGCCTCTGAACACAGGATCTCCAGAAGAGGGAATGGGCTGGACGCCTGGAATTGTTTATTGTCCTATGACAAAACTCAAGTGCCGCTGTGCAGCGTGTCTGCCCGGTACAGAATGGCGCACCATGAGCGTCATGAAACCAAACCTTTGCGCCGTCCAGCCTTCCCACTACGCCACCATTGCCGATTGGCTTGATTCCGCCGAGGCCACCCAGCGCTGGGCTGGCCCCGGCGTGCCGTTTCCTTTGCCGCCGGAAGGGTTCGCGCAGGTGCTCGAACTCGGATCGCGGCCGGGCTGGGCGCTGCTGGACGAGCAGGGCCGGTGCCTGGGCTTTTGCCAGTACTGGATAACCGACGCCGGCACTGCGCACCTGGGCCGCATCATTGTTTCCCCACTGGCACGCGGGCGCGGCCTTGGCCGGCTGCTCATGCAGGCCTTGAGTGCACAGGCCATGCACGAAGACGGTATCGAGCGGCTCACCCTACGCGTCTATCGTGACAACACGGCCGCCGTGGCCCTGTACCGCGATCTCGGTTTCCAGCAGGTTGAAGCGTCCTCAACACCAGAACTTCTTTTCATGCAGCGCACGTCGGCCTGAACTCCGCTCATGCCGGCAAGGTGGCCTGCAAGGCAAACCAATGCTCGCGGGTGATGCGGCTGATGTGCTCGGTGCGGTAGTCGCCGAGGAAGCTGTTGAACTTGTCCACCTCGGTATGATGATGCTGGAAACCGCATTTGCTCTGTGCGGCCAGCGACTGCAGGTTGTCGGCGAAGTAGCCGCACCACAGCGCGTCCAGCTCCAGATCCATGAAGGCGTGCCGCATCACTTTACGCACTGCTTCGGGCACCAGCCCGCGCCCCCAGTACGGCACGCCGATCCAGTAGGCGATCTCGCCTTCGCGGTCGCTGATCTCGAAATTGCTGTCAGCGCCGATCAGGATGCCGACACAGCCGATCGCGTGGCCGTCCTCGCGGTTCTGCAGTGCGTAGACCTCTGGCCGGTTGAAGACGGTGCGGATGATTTCGGTACTTTCCTCGACGCTGGTGTGCACCGGCCAGCCAGCGATCGGACCCACGCGTGGATCGCGGGCGTACTCGTACAGATCGGAGGCGTCGGTGTCGCGCCAGGGGCGAAGGATCAGGCGTTCGGTGTGTAGCTGCATGGCAGTTCCAGATACGGAAAGAGAGTGCACAGGCTAGGTTCCGGCGCATCGCGGGCACAGGGCCGGACCTTGATGATTTCGGTACTTTTCACAACTCAATGCCGAGGCCCGTTATGCTGTGCCCCGGAATCCAGCCGGAATGGCCCATGGACCGCATACCCCAGCTTCTAGATCAGGACGAATCCATGCGCCTGGAGGTCAGCACGCTGGCCGAGGGGCAGGGCGTCCCGCTGTCATTCGGGCATGCCTACCTGGCGGTGCTGGTGTGTGTGTCCGGGCGAGCGCGCTTTGCGCTGAACTTTCGCGAGGTGGCGATGCAACGGCACGATGTGCTGGTGCTGGCCGAGGACACGCTGGCGTTGCTGCGCCAGCGCTCGCGTGGTTTCGTGGTGATGGTCTGTCTGATGCCCAAGGCGCTGGCATCGGAGGTGGCCTATGTGTTGCCCAATGCGCTGTTCCAGTTCCTGCACGAGCAGCCGCACTGCAGGCCATCACCGCTGGATGTGCCGTTGCTGCAGGGGTGGCTGCAGCTGATGATGGACGCGCAGCACAACGGTGGACGGCACCGCCATGTGATGCTGCGCAATCTGCTGCAGAGCTTCTTCCTGAAGATGGCCACGTTGCTGCCGAAGCAGAAGAGGGTACCCGCGCAAGTCAGCCGGCGAGAACGCCTGGCTTGGAACTTCTGGGAGCTGGTGGGCCAGCGCAGCACGCGCCAGCGTGACGTGCAGTCCTATGCGGAGGCGCTGTGCATCACCCCGTTCTATCTCTCGCAGCTCACCCGCGAATGCTTCGATGAAACGCCGAAGGCGTTGATCGACCGCCAGGTGGTGCTGGAGATCAAGGCGCTGCTCACGTACAGCGAGTTGCCGATCGGACGCATTGCCGATCGCCTGTGTTTCGAGGATGCGTCGTACCTGTGCCGGTATTTCCGGCGGCATACCGGTCAATCGCTGACCGGCTACCGCCGAGCGGGGCAGGGCGGGACTAGTGCGATACGAACAGCGGCGCCGGCACTTCGGCAAGAAGGTCCTCGGTGACCCCGCCGAGCACGCGCTCCACCACCCGGCTGCGGCTGTAGGGGCCCAGAACCAGCAGGTCGGCTTCGGCGTCCAGCACGTGCTGGCGGATGGTCGCGGCGATGCCGCCCTGGCTCGAGTTGATCGCCTGTATTTCCACTTCAACGCCGTGCCGTGCCAGATGCTGGGCCATCTCGGTACCGGGTGCGCCTTCGGTCCTGGGCGTGTCGACCATCAGCAGGTGCACGGCCTGCGCACGGGCGAGCAGCGGCAGCGCATCGGCCACTGCGCGACGCGCCTGTTTGCTGGCATTCCAGGCCACCACGATGCGACGGCCGACCTGATCGCCTTGCCAATGCGGCGGCACCAGCAGCATCGGCACGCCGGTCTGGCGCAGTGTGCCCAGGGGCCGCCAGCCGCTGGGGGCGCCGGGTGTGTGCGGATAGCCGGCGATGATCAGGTCGCAGTACAGCGATTGCAGGGCCAGGTCGGCACCACCCAGATAATCTGAAACGATGCGTAGCTCGGTGCTGATCTGCAGTGGTTCGGACAGTGCGCGCAGGTTCTGCATCAACTGTGCGGTACAGGCCGCGTCGGCGCGCGCTTCATGATCGAGCGCTGCGGCAATGCCGGCGCCACGCGCGAAGCCGTTGGCGATGTCGGTGGGATGCTGTGCAGTGGACACTGCGACCAGATGTGCCTGCTGTGCCTGTGCCAGGTGGGAGGCGATGTTCAGTACGCGTTGTCCGGTGTCGCTGGCATCGAACAGCACAGCGATATCGCGCAGTGGATGCAGCATGGCCTTTCTCCTTCGATGCCTGTGACGCGTTCCCTGC
>Ga0207709_10002944_pt1 | contig 10391 bp, 5 predicted proteins | sample KBSM34metaG_FD_184397 | JGI IMG/M metagenome (GOLD analysis project Ga0207709, IMG submission 184397) | Miscanthus rhizosphere microbial communities from Kellogg Biological Station, Michigan, USA - KBS M3-4 metaG (SPAdes) (version 2) | ecosystem: Host-associated > Plants > Roots > Rhizosphere >...
CGCATGCCACGAAAAGTTTTTCTGGAAATGGGCCACGATTAGGAATTAAGAAAGTAGCCACAAAAAGGCACATAAAGCACAAAAGGCACAAAGAAGAATTTGTCCTGCTGAGCTAACGAACTCATTTTGTGCTTTTTGTGCCTTATGTGCTTTTTGGTGGCCTAAAGCGGGAGAACCCAGTCATCACTGACTGGGTCCACGTTTCGGGGGGAAGCACTGAAGGAACGCTCGGAAGGTAACTGGCGCAGCGGCAGGCGGCGCTCAGGGGATGTAGGCGGCGGGGGCACGGTCAACGATTTCCGTGTTCCGTGTCGTGCCGCGATCCATTGAGCACACACCGTGCCAGGAACCATGTTTGATACCAAGCAACGCCGACGGCGTCTGGCTCTTTGGCTATGCCGGCTTTGGCGCCAACTCCGCAAGTCGAGCGTCGAACCAATCGATCCAGTCGTCACTTGGCGCCAGACGATCCTCGCGTTTCAGTCGGGCGATGATGCTGCGCCCGCGCAGAAGGTAGTCACGCCGTATGTCTTCGTCCTGCTCGTGTGCCAACGTTCCGAGCTTCGAGCACGAGAAGGCCACGTCGCGCTGCCACTGGATGTTGGCCGGATCGCGTAGGGCCAGCGCCTCGCGGATCGCCAGCGCCGTGCGATATGCCGCCAGCGCTCCTGGCCCGTCACCTTGGGCCACCAGCACGTTGCCGATTTTGTTCTGACTCACCGAGAGGTCGCGCTGCCATTGAGTGTTAGCTGGATCGCGCGCGGCCAGCGCCTCGCGAATCGCCAACCCCGTGCGATATGCCGCCAGCGCCCCCGGCACGTCGCCTTGATCCAGCAGCACGTTGCCGATCCCGTCGTGACTCACCGAGAGGTCACGCTGCCACTCGGTGTTGGCTGGATCGCGCGCGGCCAGGGCCTCGTCAATCGCCAGCCCGGTGCGATACGCTGCCAGCGCTCCTGGCCCGTCCCCCTGGGCCACCAACATGTCGCCGATCCGATCGTGACTGACCGAGAGGTCACGCTGACACCGGGTGTTGGCCGGATCGCGCGCGGCCAGCACCTCGCGGATCGCCAGCCCGGTGCGATACGCTGCCAGCGCCCCTGGCCCGTCCCCCTGGGCCACCAACATGTCGCCGATCTTGTTCTGACTCACCGAGAGGTCACGCTGCCACTGCGTGTTGGCCGGATCGCGTATGGTCAGTGCCTCGCGGATCGCGAGCGCTGTGCGATACGCCGCCAGCGCCCCCGGCCCGTCGCCCTGGGCCACCAGTACGTTGCCGATCCGGTCGTGGCTCACCGAGATGTCACGCTGTGCATCTGCGTCGTCTGCGCTCCCACGAAGGCGCGACTCGGCCCTCGCGCCACCACGTCGAAAACTTCGCATAGCAGCGCTCAGATCCCCTAGGCGCAAATGCAGATCGCCAATGAAGAACTGCGTCCAGACGTCGTCCGGCTCATAGTCCGCAGCGCGTTTAAAGGCCTCCAGTGCAGCGCGGACATTGTGACCCAGCGCAAGCGCGCCTTGCTCGCGCGCCAGCGCTGCAGCTTCACGACGCTGCCGCACATCGTCCATCCCAGGGACGCCGATCTGTGCAGCTTCCTCATGCTCCTGGCTGCTGAGCAGCGCCTCAGCTGGACGGGTATCGCCGGTTTCCAGCGCATCGGCAGCGGCAATCTCCGCCTCGCCAGCATCAGGTTGCGCGGCCGCTGTCAGCGTCCGGGCGATCGCGGCTTGTAGCTGCCCCTCGAGTTCCGAGACCCGTCCGTGCAGGGCGACACTCTCTGCGGCACGTTCATCGAGTAGACGGTTCTTGCGTTCCAGTTCCTCTGTTAACGTTGCGACAATCCTGAGGACGGCCGGATCGTTGGGCGCGACCACCGGCCTCGTCGTGCTGGATTCTCGGCGAAGTTTCTCCAGCTCGCTTTGGACGCCCGTACTCAATCCATGAATCAGTCCCTGTAGGTCGTGGAACTCGGCCGGACGAACCTTGCCTCGTACTTCTTCATTGAAGGCGATTACTAGTGCTGCTCTCTGGGCATTTAGCAGGTCGGATAATCTGACATCCGGAACGCTGGTACGCAGCAGCGCGATACGCGGGATGCCTGATTGCCCCGCACGTCGGAACTCAAGATGTGTGATCGATAGCTTTTCGGGATTGCCTTCTTCGGGCTGGAAGCCGTAGCGATGACCGAGGATGAGTACATAGAGGTCGCAGCCGTCGATGTCGTCGAGGCAGCTCTCCCGAACGGTTTCGCTGTTCGGTCGATAGCTGTGAACCGGCTGATGGTTGGCTTCGACGAGCCACTCCGTGACCGCCTGTCGTTCGGTCTTCAAATCAACAACGGTGGAAGAAATGTAGACCCTGGCCATCAATAGTCTCCGAGCGGCTCATCGACGGTGTTGAGATTTCTACCCAATGCGAGGTCGAGGCAGGGTAGATTAAGCCGTTATTCGCAGTATCTGCAAGAACTAATTGTTCATCGTTACCTGGCGTTGCAAGGCGATGGCTTCCTGGTTGTTCGGGTCGATGGTGATGGCGCTGAGGGCGTATTTGCGGGCTTCACCGCGGTCGCCTCGATCGAGGAAGATTCGGCCCAGGAGGATGTGGGCGTCAATGAGTTTTGGATCCCAGAAGATCGCTGTCTTCAACGCCGCTATCGCCGCTTCCTGATCGCTGCGACGAAGATTGATGCGACCACTGAGCAGATACGCTTCGGCATTCGTGGGTTCGATCATCACCACACGATGCAGTTCCGGTAACGCTTCCTCATCGCGACCAGCCTGATAAAGATCCCGAGCCTTCACGAGCAGATCCTGCGTTGCCGAACTCGGCGTATCGGGGCCGCCTTGAGGCGGAAGCGCTCCGAGCATTTCTATCCGATCCAACACGTCGCGCGTGCGCACGGTCACGCCACTCGTTGTCTGCGATTTCTGCCACTCGGTTTCCCACTTCGCATACGCAGTGCGTAGGTAACGACGCGCCATATCATCTGCCGCCGTCGCCGCCTCGGTATTTCCGAGTTTTGCAAGCGACTTGGAGAAGAGGAAATAGGCTTGACCGTCCTGCGGATCGGAAGTGATCACTGGACGAAAGTGTTCGGCAGCCTCTGAATACTTACCCGAGAGGAACAAAGCATAGCCGTAGTTGAAGTGGACCATCTGATCCGACGGCGCCGACTTCGACGCCTGCGAGAGAAATTCATTACCCTGGGTTAGCAGTCGCGTTTTCTCAGCCTGGTCCTTGTTGTCACGAGCGGCCTGAACTGCAACCGCGCCGGCGTTGTTATAAACCGAGACGAGCGGCAGATCACTCGAGAGCGGAACGACGGTCGCCAACGCGCGGCTGTAGTCGCCGAGTTTCATATAACCGAGACTGGCGTAAAAAGCAGCTTCGGCGTAATGCGGCTCCTTCTTTTGCAACTTCGAAAAATACTCGGTGGCGTCCTTCCAATTGCCGAGATCCATGTAACCACGACCGAGTTCGAACGCAGCTTGTGGATAAACGGCGCCTCCGAGTGATTCCGCGTAATAGTGCAACGCATTCTTTAAATAGATGAAGCGCGCATCATTACGCAGCGGCAACTGCACGGCCTTCACATAAGCCTCAAAAGCCTTCTGCGGAATCTTTGTGGCTTCCTGAACGATCTGGTTTTGTGAATACGGCAACGCCTTGTCGCGTTGATAGAGAATCTGGTAAGCGAGCCAGCCGTGAATTTCCTGAAGGGAAGTAAGAGCATCGCCACGATCAAACTGTCGTGTGATCCAGTTTCCATCCTTCACTTCACCGAAGTTGCGACCTTCGTTGACCTTGATCACTCGTGCCATAACCTGCACGTACGCATCCGGTGGTTGCTTGTCCGTGTTGTTAGGCGCCATGGTTGGCGGCGGCGTAACTGCATAGCTTCCGATGACGACGATGCTCGCCTTTGCCTGGCGGGCGAGCTTGATTGCGGTCGCTCGCGTTGGAATCACTGTTTCCGGTAACCGGAGTTGCTGGTAGGCGAGTTCGCGCTGATCGCTGCTGACGACGACCAGCCCGGGTTTGTTCAGCAGTTCGGCGAGCGCGTCGGCAAAGCTCTCCCCAACCCAGTTGTATTCGGGTCGATTGGAGATATTTTCAAACGGCAGCACCATCACCACGTCGGCGTTGGAGTTCTGCGCCTGAACCGGCGTAAACGCTGGGATTACAAAGCTTGTCAGTAAAAGAGCAAAGATTAATTTAAGACTTACAAGTCGCATGCTGGGCAGTCTAAACCAAACAAGGATAATTAAGCCAACAGATGAAAGCATTGGACAGGATTAACAAGATGATTTCAGGATTGACAGGATTTCTCTTGTAAATCCTGAAACATCTTGTAAATCCTGTCCAAGGTTTACATGGAGTAGATGAGCGCAGCCTCGTCGCTTGTTGCTTCGACGAGATTCAGGTCGGGCTCGGCATCGCGGTGGGCATCCTGAGCGAGCAGGTGCTGGACGCCATTATTATCAACGGCGCAGGAGAAGAGGAAGCCCTGACCATACTCGCAGCCCAGCATCTTCAGTTGCTGGTACTGCTCTTCGGTTTCGATACCTTCGGCAATGACTTCCATCCCGAGGTTGCGAGCGAGAGTGGAGATGGTACGGACGATCGCGTTGTCGTTATCGGTCGTCAGACGCGACACGAACGAACGATCGATCTTGAGGTAGTTGAGCGGGAAACGGTGCAGGTAACTGAGCGAAGAATAGCCGGTGCCAAAGTCGTCGATGCTCAACTGCACGCCCAGTGAGCGCAGTTGCTTGAACATCAGGGCCGCAGCTTCTGCATTTTCCATGACCACGCTCTCCGTGATCTCGAGTTTCAAACAATGCGGATTGAGTTTACTGTTTTCAAGCGCGTCCTTGATTCGATCCAGCAGATCGGGTTGAGCCACCTGTCGCGCAGAAAGGTTGACACTCAGACTCAACGCGCGATGACTCGGAGAATCGAGTTGCCATTGACGCACCTGCGCACACGCTTCATTCAACACCCACTGCCCGATCGGCACGATCAAACCGGTCTCTTCAGCAACCGGAATGAAGTCGCCCGGATGAACTAATCCGCGACGCGGATGGTTCCAGCGCACGAGTGCTTCGAAGCCGGCGAGACGTCCGGTCGGCAGAGCAACAATCGGCTGGTAGTAGACAGCGAATTCCTTGTCTTCGATCGCCTGTCGCAGATCGCTTTCGAGTTGCAGGCGCGAAACGGCGCGCGCGTGCATCCCACTGTCAAACAGTTCGTAACGCGCCTTGCCATTTTCCTTGGCGCGATACATCGCGATGTCTGCGTCACGCAGAATGTCGTCGGCCCGATCGTAACCGCTCGCGCTGAGTGCGATACCGATACTCGCCGTAGCGAACGCCGAGTTCTTGTCGAGTACGAATGGCTGGCTCAGTTCGTCCTGAATTCTTTGTGCGACTCTGACGGCATCAGTCGCGTCAGTCATTCCGTTCAAAAGAATCGCAAACTCGTCGCCGCCGAAACGCGCGAGCGTGTCGACCGGACGCAGTGTTCGTTCAAGTCGCTCGGCAAAAGCCACTAGCAGCAGGTCACCATGTGTATGGCCCAAACTATCGTTCACGTTCTTGAAACGATCCAGGTCGAGAAAGAGAACTGCGAACTTGTGATCGCTGCGACGGCTCGAGCTTTCAATCTCAGCCTTGAGCAACTCGGTGAACATGGCCCGGTTTGGCAGGCCCGTCAATGAATCGTGGAAAGCAGCGTGGCGGAAGTGGTCCTTTGTTTCTTCCAGAACGCGGCTGATGCGTTCCTGCTCCGCGATATAGTTGTTCAATTCCTGAACGTGCCGTTCGGCTTGTTCAGCACGCTGATGCTCCAGCTCCGCGCGTGCGCGTTCAGCTTCTTCCGCGTGTCGTGCGGAGGCTTTTACTTCGCGCATGTAACGATCGTAGCTGAAGTAGACGATGAGGATGATCGGAATACAAACGAGAAACGCCCAGAATCGCGCTGTGCCAAGACTGCTGACAATAAATCCAGCGCCCGCGGCTCCTGCGAAATAACTGATCGACATCCAGAGAAAGTTGCGAGTCCACATTCGCCAGATTGACTCGCCTGATTTGAGGGCGCTGGCAGTAGCCCCGATGCCGGTGTGGAGCAGGTATTGGGTCAGGCCCATCACGCAAAGCGCGATGATGGCGAGTGAAGCTCCATGGTTTAGCAGGTTGGTAGTGGAACCGAAGGCAAACTTCAAAACTTGAGCCGTCGTGACCACGGAACACGCGAGTGCGGCGCTCCCAAACGCCACCGTTCTCACTTTCCGGCTAATCCTCAATGCGGAACAGATACCGGCCAAAGCGCCAATCATCACTGCCGCTTCGCTACCATAAAGAAGAAGTGCGATGAATACGAATGTGTCTTCGAGAGTGATGTTGCCGCTTATCTTTGGAATGCGGATCGCGATGCGCGAACCCAGAACTGCAGTGATGAGGGTCAGGAGCAGAAAGTAACCATCAATGATACCTGTGGGGAGCGTGACGGCCGCGTGGAGCACACTCGCTGTGCCGGCCGCCACGATCAACCACATGTAAATATTGATTGAATGTTGTCTTAGATTTTTCATGTCCGCACGTTTTTGGGAGACGGTACTACTTCATACCGGCAGTACTGTCACCCAACGAGCAGTCTCCAAGAACAAAGCCATCGCCCAGCACGTAACCGTCACCGAGAACGAAGCCGTCGCCAAGTACGTAACCATCGCCCAGCACGAAGCCGTCACCCAGGACGAAACCATCTCCGAGCAGCAGTACACTGCTAAGCGCGTACGAACCGCCAAAGAGGGCTGAACCATCACTCTTCGTCAGGTAGTTGTTGAGGCTCGCGGTTTTGACCCACATGTTGTAGTTAAGATTCTGACTGGTGAGTCCTTCATTAACGCCGTCGCCAAGTACATAACCCTGGCCATAGCTAACCTGGTACTTATTGATCAGGTCTTTGCCTGTGATCGTAGTGCGTTTAAGGACCAGTCCCTGAGTCCAGGTAAACGTCAGACCCGCGATGTTGGTTTGCGGAGCAGGCGCCGTTTGAGTAAGTAAAGCGGAGCCGAAGGTTGGTTTTAGAAGACCCAACAGGTCAGTACGGACGATCCTTGCGAGAGTTACCGCGCCCGCGATGTTGAGCTGACCGGCGCCCTGGTCCAGCGTGTTGAAGCCCGCCAGCGGTTGCGCCGTATACATCAATAACACTTTCACCATGTTCGGAGTCAAGCTCGAATTTGCTTCCAGCAACAGGGCCGCGGCACCCGCAACCATCGGCGTGGACATCGACGTACCGCTGAGGTACATGAGCTTCATGTTGCTGGTGGAGTATTTGTTGGTTTCGAGCTCGGGATACTGTTTGACAAGGCTGTTGTTTACTGCTTCGGCAGAGATGATCTTGTTACCGGGGGCTACGAGATCCGGTTTGATGACGTTGTCATAGTGGACCAGCCCGTAGGAATCGACTGAAAAGCTGCGGGTTGGACCACGTGAACTGTAGCTCGCCACTGCGTCGTCGTTGCGCGGATCGGTACCGAAGCTGTTGCTGGCGCCGACTGTGATTGCCGAGGGCTCGTTGCCGGGGCAGTGAATGGCGCCATAGATCGTTCGGCCCTTCGCGTCTTTGCCGTTGTTACCGGCGGCAGCTACCACTACGACGCCCGCGTCGACCAGTTTGCGAACAGCGTTACAGATCGGATCGTCTTCGTACGAGTTGATGGCCGGCGTGCCGAGACTCATATTCACGACCTTCACGCCGTAGTTATTCTTGTTAGCGATCAGCCAGTCGAGTGCCGCGAGCACTCCGGAAACTTTGCCGACTCCGGTTGAATCCAAAACTCGTAGATTGACGAGATTTGCGGCTGGAGCAATGCCTTCATACGCGCCGCCGGTCGGGGCACCATCGCCCGCAGCGATTGCGGCGACGTGTGTTCCATGGCCCCACGGATCGTCCGTGCGATTCTCGCCGGTGAAGTCTTTGCTGAATTTGATCTTGCCTGAAGTAGCAAATGATTTGTGTTTGCTGTCAATGCCTGAGTCGAGGACCGCGATCGTGATACCGGATCCGTCGAGAGTATTGTTCAGACCGAGCAGTGACTTCTGAGCACGAACCTGCGTGGCGCCTGTGGTGGTCGTGACGTGACCTGAACTGCGCACCGGATTATCGAGCGAGATGTAAGAGACACTTGGGTCGGTGGCCAGCACCTCAACCGAGTTGGCCTCGACGTCGATGATCCGGATGTTCAGGTTTGCCAGAACGCCGACCAGTAGTCCGCCAACAGTGTTAAGTAATCCGCCAAGCAGGCCGGGTGACGAGGAGGGTTGGGATTGCACGATGACCTTCACGCGCGCGTTGCCGTTTCCTGACAGGATGAGCTGGCGCAGGTCAGGAGAGATCTTGGCATTCGAAGTTGTTGGCAATGGGTTGTTTGCGGCTCGAACTCTGGTGTTACTAGTGAGACACAGCGCCGAGCACAGCGATACAAGCACAGCCGCGGCTACGAGTCGTTTCATGGCATGGGGGCGAGACATTCAGTTTCTCCAGGGCAAAGAAATAGTCAAAGCAGTCGTCTGGGTGACTTACTCTGGGGGAGATAAGTCACAACAGCTTTCAACTCAAAAGAGCAGCGCTCCGAAAATGCGAGCACGGCCCTAGTGCTAGCCCCGTGCCAGATAGGTTTTTGAGTTTTAATTGAGGAAAAAGCGGGGATTTGCTCGCAGTGAGCTGAGCAGATTGACCGTGACAGGTCAGTTTGAAAGTGATCGGTCTATTAGGTCAAACGGGGATTATTCGAAGGCGTTCGCTAATCTCCGTCGGAGGCGAACGCCTTCGCAGTGAGCCGCCCTAACGACACTCGACAGTGGTATTGTCGACGAAGGTAGTGACGTCGCCATTCGCGTTGACCGTCTGATGGACGGTCTGATGCACCAGAAAATTATTATTCGGACCTTGCCCGATAATTCTGAAGTTGTTGATGAAGGTGAAATTGGCCGCCCCGTTGATGAGCGGAAGCGAGTCATGCTCCTGAGTCACGCCTGTGGCATTGTATGTGTCACCAGTGACGAGCCCTGTGCCCCCGGCGCCCTGAGGCTGGAAGTGAATTTTCAGACTCACCCGGTTGTCGTTGATGGTTATGTGCTGCTGGATGTGGAGCGTGCCTGAAATCAGCACCGGCTCTCCCGCTCCACCATTAGCACACGGAACGAAAGCAACCTGGGCAAACGGGACGAAGTCGTTAGTGGTTATGGTGAGTGCTTGTGCCAACGCCGCTCCTGCCAGACTTACTATGAGGAGCATTAGCGCTAGCGTGAAGGTGATCGACTTTCGCTTGAAGAGGAATTTTCTCATGGGTCTTAGTCTCCTGCTGATGAGTAGAGACTACGCCGCACCGTAGTCGGGTTCGATCACGCCGGTGCAGATCCTGCCAGGGGCTGCGGCTCCAAGCCCGGCGTATCACTGATTCGATCTGGGGCCGCGAAACTTATACCAGCCGTCTCATTATGTCAATGATTTTGGAACTGTCAGGTAGATCCAAGCGGCATAAGACCTGTGCTATACTTCGCCGACTGCCTTCCAACCAAGGCCGTCAAACTACCGTAATTGCCCGTCCGTAGCCCAGGAGGATTAGTGATGAAAACTCGTGTTTTTGTTGCGGTGAGTGTGTTGTGCCTCTGCGCCCTGATGGCCGTGGGACAGTCGAAGAAACGACCCTCTCCATCGCCCTCACCCACTCCAGACATCTGGGGCAATTACCCGGACGTGAGCTGGCAGAAGGGTCCCACCGTAGGTCAACTGGGCATCAACGCCGAAGTGAAGATTCCGGAAGGTTATATTTTTGCCAACGCTCGTGATACGCGCACCATGATGGAAGCGCTTAGGAACCCGATCAGCAATCGAGAACTGGGATTTATCGCCCCTGCCGGCGAAGACTGGTTTGTAGTTTTTGAATACGACGATGTCGGTTACGTGAATGACGAAGAGAAGTCTTCTCTCGATGCGAATGCAATTCTCGACTCGATCAAAAAAGGGACCGAAGAGAGTAACAAGGAGCGCGCGAGACGAGGTTGGCCCACGCTGACGACTCTCGGTTGGGAAACTCCACCCCGTTACAACGAACTCACTCATAATCTCGAATGGGCCACCAAAGCAGAGAGCGAAGGCATGCTTGTTATTAATCACAACACACGACTGCTTGGTCGTGGCGGAGTGATGGAAGTCACCCTCGTTAGCGCTCCGGAAACATTTCCTGAAACATTGCCGAAATTCAGGACGATGCTGTCAGGGTTTGAATTTAAGGAAGGCCACCGTTATGCGCAGTTCACCTCCGGCGACAAGACTGCTGCCTACGGCCTCACCGGACTGATCGTGGCTGGTGGCGCCG
>Ga0207709_10002954_pt1 | contig 10369 bp, 9 predicted proteins | sample KBSM34metaG_FD_184397 | JGI IMG/M metagenome (GOLD analysis project Ga0207709, IMG submission 184397) | Miscanthus rhizosphere microbial communities from Kellogg Biological Station, Michigan, USA - KBS M3-4 metaG (SPAdes) (version 2) | ecosystem: Host-associated > Plants > Roots > Rhizosphere >...
TATGCCTTCTTCCGCTTCACGCCGCTCGGCCTCGCGATGCGCGCGGCGGCGCAGAACCCGGAGTCGGCGCGCCTGGTCGGCATCCGCGTCGGCTGGATGCTGGCGCTCGGCTGGGGGCTCGCCGCGGCGATCGGCGCGGTCGCCGGCATGATGGTGGCGCCGATCGTGTACCTCGACCCGAACATGATGGGCGGCGTGCTGCTGTACGCGTTCGCCGCCGCGCTGGTCGGCGGCATCGACAGCCCCGGCGGCGCGGTGCTCGGCGGCTTCCTGGTCGGCGTGCTCGAGAACGTGCTCGGCGCGTTCGTCATCGGCAACGAGCTCAAGCTGTCGGTCGCGCTGGTGCTGATCGTCGGCGTGCTGCTGGTGCGGCCCTCGGGTTTCTTCGGCAAGGTGCACGTCACCCGCGTATGACGAAGAGGAATATTTTTCTGATCCTTATCCTGCTGGTGTTGGCCTGCGCGTTGCCATTTGTGGTCAGCAACTACCGCACCTTCCAGCTCACGCTCGTGCTGGTTTACGCGATCGCGCTCCTCGGCCTCAACATCCTGACCGGCTACAGCGGCCAGATCTCGCTCGGTCACGGCGCGTTCTACGCGCTCGGCGCCTATTGCGCGGCGATCCTGATGGACAAGGCGGGCGTGCCGTACTGGGCAACAGTGCCCGCGGCCGGCGCGGTCTGCTTCGTCGCCGGCTTTCTCTTCGGCCTGCCGGCGCTCAGGCTCGAGGGGCTGTATCTCGCGCTCGCCACGTTCGCGCTCGGCGTGGCGATGCCGCAGCTCCTGAAATACCACCACCTGGAAAAATGGACCGGCGGCGTGCAGGGCATCGTGATCCCCAAGCCCGAGGCTCCCTTCGGTCTGCCGCTGAACGCCGATCAATGGCTGTACTTCTTTACGCTTGCCGTGATGCTGGCGATGTTCGTGCTCGGCTGGAACCTGCTGCGCGGCCGCGTCGGGCGCGCGCTGACCGCGATCCGCGACCACGCCATCGCCGCCGAAGCGATGGGCGTGCACAACGCGCTGTACAAGTCGACCGCCTTCGGCGTCTCGGCGCTCTACACCGGGGTGGCCGGCGCCCTGGGCGCGATCGCGGTGCAGTTCGTCGCCCCCGACAGCTTCAACATCTTCCTGTCGATCGTCTTCCTGGTGGGCATCGTGGTCGGCGGCCTGGCATCGATCTCCGGCGCGCTCTACGGCGCGCTGTTCATCCAATTCGTGCCTAATATCGCGGACGAGATCTCGAAAGCCGCCCCGTGGGCGGTGTTCGGTGTTTTCATGATCGGCTTCGTTTACCTGATGCCGACCGGTGTCGCAGGCGCCGTACGCCTGCTTTCAGCAAGGAGGAGGACCCCATGAAACTCCGCTTCTTCATCGGCATGCTGGCGGCGAGCCTCGCCTTCCCGGCGCTCGCGCAGAAGAAATACGACCCGGGTGCGTCCGACAGCGAGATCCGCATCGGCAACACCAATCCCTACAGCGGGCCGGCGTCGGCCTACGGCACCATCGGCAAGTCGATCGCCGCCTACTTCAAGATGGTCAACGACCAGGGCGGCATCAACGGCCGCAAAATCAACTTCATCTCCTACGACGACGGCTACAGCCCGCCGCGAACCGTGGAGATGGCGCGCAAGCTGGTCGAACAGGACCAGGTGCTGTTCATGTTCCAGACCCTCGGCACGCCTTCCAACACCGCGATCCACAAGTACATGAACATGAAGAAGGTGCCGCAGATGATGGTCGCCACCGGCGCCACCAAGTGGAACGATCCGAAGGGCAACCCCTGGACCATGGGCTGGCAGCCGAACTACCAGGGCGAGGCGCAGATCTACGCGCAGCACATCATCAAGACCAAGCCCGACGCCAAGATCGCCGTGCTCTACCAGAACGACGACTACGGCAAGGACTATCTCAAGGGCCTGCACGACGGCCTGGGGGCGAAGAAGAGCATGATCGTCAAGGAGGTGTCGTACGAGGTGAGCGACCCGACGGTCGACTCGCAGATCGTGCAGCTCGCCGCCTCCGGCGCCGACGTGTTCATCAACATCACCACGCCGAAATTCGCCGCGCAGGCGATCCGCAAGGCCTACGACATCGGCTGGAAGCCGGTGCAGTACCTGAACAACGTCTCGATCGGCATCGGCTCGGTGCTCACTCCGGCGGGCCTCGACAAGTCGGTCGGCCTCCTCACCGTGGCCTACCTCAAGGAGCCGAACGACAAGCAGTTCGAGAACGACGCGGCGATGACGCAGTGGCGCGAGTTCATGAAGAAGTACTACCCCGACGGCAGCCTGATCGACAACCTGAACGTCTACGGCTACTCGGTGGGGCAGACCATCGCCCAGGTGCTCAAGCAGTGCGGCGACAACCTGACGCGCGAGAACGTGATGCGCCAGGCGGCGAACATCAAGCGCTACCGCGTCGACACGCTGCTCCCCGGGGTGCTGGTCGACACCGGGGCCGACGACTTCGCCCCGATCGAGTCGGTGCAGCTGCAGCGCTTCAACGGCAAGGAGTGGATACGCTTCGGCGAGGTGATGGGCGGTCGCTAGCCGGGTTTTACCCCGGTTAAACTAGCTCTTCCTTCAGGAGGAGCTATGCAAGGCCTCATGATGGATCAGCCGCTGCTCATCAGCGGCTTGATCCGCCATGCCGAGCGCCATCACGGCGCGACCGAGATCGTCTCGAAGACGCTCGAGGGCGGCTTACACCGCTACACGTACGCCGACGCCGCGCGGCGCGCCCGCAAGCTCGCCAACGCGCTCAAGCGCCTTGGCGTGCGCATGCACGACCGGGTGGCGACGCTGGCATGGAACGGCTTTCGGCACTACGAGGTCTATTACGCGGTTGCAGGCTCGGGTGCGGTGATCCACACCATCAATCCGCGCCTGTTCCCGGACCAGATCGCCTACATCGCGAATCATGCCGAGGACAAAGTGGTGTTCTACGACACTACCTTCGCCCCGCTGATCGAGAAGCTCAGGCCGCAGCTAAAGACGGTGCAGCGCTTCATTGCGCTCGACGACGAATACGAGAAGCTGATCGAAGGCGAGAGCGACGCGTTCGAATGGCCGACGTTCGATGAAAGGACCGCGGCCTGCCTTTGCTACACCTCCGGCACCACCGGAAATCCGAAGGGCGCGCTCTACGCGCACCGCTCGACGATGATCCACGCCTACGCGGCGGCGCTGCCCGACACGCTCAACCTGTCGGCGCGCGAGGTGGTGCTGCCGGTCGTGCCCATGTTCCACGTCAACGCCTGGAGCCTGCCGTACTCGTGCACCATGACCGGCGCGAAGATGGTATTCCCCGGGCCGCACCTCGATGGCAAGAGCCTGTACCAGCTGTTCGAGGGCGAGGGCGTGACGATGAGCGCGGGCGTGCCGACGGTGTGGCTCCTGCTCCTCAATTACATGAAACAGAACAAGCTGCGCTTCTCCACGCTGAAGAGCGTGGTGATCGGCGGCTCGGCGTGCCCGCCGGCGATGATCCGCACTTTCCAGGACGAGTACGGCGTGCAGGTGCTGCATGCCTGGGGCATGACCGAGATGAGCCCGCTCGGCACCGCGGGGACTTTGAAGGCGAAACAGGCCGTTCTTCCAAAACCCGAGCGCGAAGCCGTTCAGGGCAAGCAGGGAAGGGCGATTTTCGGCGTGGACTTCCGCATCGTCGACGAGAATGGCAAGGAGCTTCCCTGGGACGGAAAGGCTTTCGGCGACCTGCAGGTGCGCGGGCCGTGGGTGATCAAGAGCTACTTCAAGGGCGAGGGCGGCGATCCGCTCAAAGACGGCTGGTTCCCGACCGGGGACGTGTGCACCATCGACCCGGACGGCTATATCCAGATCACCGACCGCTCGAAGGACGTGATCAAGTCCGGCGGCGAGTGGATCAGCTCGATCGACCTCGAGAACATCGCGGTGGCGCATCCGGCGATCGCGGAGGCGGCGGTGATCGGCGTGCGCCATCCGAAGTGGGACGAGCGCCCGATCGTGGTGGCGGTGAAGAAGCCGGGGCAGGACGTATCGAAGGACGAGCTGCTGCGCTTCTACGAAGGCAAGATCGCCAAGTGGTGGATGCCCGACGACGTCGTCTTCGTGCCCGAGCTGCCGCACACCGCGACCGGCAAGCTCTCCAAGCTCACGCTGCGGCAGCAATTCAAGGACTACCGTCTTGATCAAAAGTGAAACTGCAAATGGCGTAGCGCGCATTCGCTTCGACCGTCTGGACAAGAAGAACGCGATTACCGTGCAGATGTACGCGCAGCTCGGCGCCGCGCTCGCCGCGGCCGATGCCGACAAGCAAGTGCGCGCGGTGCTGCTCTCGGGCACCGCCGAATGCTTCACCGCGGGCAACGATGTCGCCGACTTCCTGAAGGCGCCGCGCGACCCCGGCAGCTCGCCGGCGCGCGCGCTGTTCGAAGCGCTGCCGAACATGAAGAAGCCGGTGGTGGCCGCGGTCGGCGGTCCGGCGATCGGCATCGGCACTACGCTGCTCCTGCATTGCGACCTGGTCTACGCCGCGCCGAACGCGCGTTTCCAGCTGCCGTTCGTGCCGCTCGCCATCGTTCCCGAGTTCGGCTCGACCTTCCTGCTGCCGCGCATCGCGGGCTACCAGCGCGCGGCGGAGCTGCTGCTGCTCGGCCAGCCGTTTGACGCGAAGAAGGCGCACGAGGTGGGCATCGTGACCGCGGTGGTTCCGCAGGAAAATCTGCTTGCGGAAGCGGAAAAGGCGGCCGCCACCCTGGCGAGCCTGCCGCCGGAATCGTTGCGCCTGACCAAGCGCCTGCTAAAGGCGCGCTATGCCGAGCCGCTCGCCGCGACCATCGAAGAAGAGACGCGGCTGTTTACCGAGCGACTGTCTTCGCCCGAAGCGAAAGAAGCGATGCGCGCGTTCCTCGAGAAGCGCAAGCCGGATTTTTCCCGCTTCTGACGAATTGATGAGATCCATCCTGCTGATTGCGACACTGGCGACGACGCCGGCCTACGCCGATCTCTACCGCTGGGTCGACCCGCAGACCGGCTCGGTGAAATACTCGAGCTACCCGCCGCCGTGGTTCGGTCAGCCAGCGCTCGAGCTCAGCGCGCCGGCCACCGAAGTGGTGGTCTACCGGCCGCCGGGCGCGCCCAAGCCCGCCGCCGAGGCGCCGAAGCCTTCGGCCGCCTCGAGCATCATCGCCGCCCTCGAGTCGCGCCTCGCCGGCCTGACGCAATTTTTCTCTGCGCTGCCGTCCAACACCGACTTCAGCCGCGCCGGCAGCGGCATCCAGCAGCAGCTCGAAGCGTATCAAGCAGTCGCCGCGGAGCTCGACCGGCTCGACCCGGCGGGTGCGGCACGCCGCCGGCAGCAAGAGGTGGGTTTCATGGAGACCCTGCGCCGCGGCCTGGAAGCGCAGTTCAAGAAGTGAAGAGTCTCAGAGATCTCGAGGGCCGCATTGGCGAGGAGGTCGGCGTTTCTCCCTGGATCGAAGTGAGCCAGGAGCGCATCGATACGTTCGCCAAGGCGATCGACGATTTCCAGTGGATCCACGTCGATCCAGCACGCGCGAAGAATTCGCCGTTCGGAGGCACCATCGCGCACGGCTTCCTCACGCTGTCGCTGCTCTCGCACCTGTCGGAGCGCACCTTCGGCTTCACCGACCGCAAGATGGGCGTGAACTACGGGCTGAACCGGGTGCGCTTCACCGCGCCGTTGCCGAGCGGCTCGCGCGTGCGTGCGCGCTTCACACTGCAGAAATTCGACAAGCTCGCCGACGGCGGCGTGCAGGTCACCTGGAATACCACCGTCGAGCGCGAAGGATCGGACAAGCCGGTGCTCATCGCCGAATGGATCGGGAGGCATTACTACCCATGAGATGGAAACAGAAACCCCCGGGCTCCAACTGGGGTGAATTCGGTCCAGATGACCAGCGCGGGCGCATGAACCTCGTGACGCGCGAAAAGGTGCTGCAGGGCATCGCCGAGGTGAAGGAGGGCATCACCTTCTGCTGCTCGCTGCCGCTCGACTATCCCGGCGGCCAGGTGCTCAACCCGCGGCGCGCGCCGCCGCGCCTCGCCGCGACCTCGCGCGACGGCAAGCAGTTCTTCTGCCGCCCGCTGTTCGAGTTCAACGAGAACATGACCGACGTGATCTGCGACGACCAGGTGCTGATGTCGCTGCAGTATTCCACGCAATGGGACTCGTTCGCGCACGTCGGCGGCCGCTTCGACGCCGACGGCGACGGCAAGCCCGAGCTCGTGTTCTACAACGGCTTTCGTGCTGGCGAAGATGTGGTTCCTGCATCTCAAAAAAATTCCGACGGCTGGGACCGCTTCGAGGGTACCGAGGCCCGGGCGCTCGGCATTCAGAACCTTGCCGAGCACGGCGCGCAAGGCCGCGGCGTGCTGATCGACCTGCACCATCATTTCGGTCGCAAACGCCACGCCGTCGGATATGACGACCTGATGAAGGTCCTGGAGAAAGACAACGTGACGGTAGAGCGTGGCGACATGGTGTGCCTCTACACCGCCTTCGCCGACGTGCTGCTCGAGATGAAGAAGAAGCCGGACGCCAAGCTGGTCAATGAAAGCTGCAGCGGCCTGAACGGGCGCGACGACAAGCTGCTGCAATGGATCACCGACTCGGGCCTCGCCTGCCTGCTGGCCGACAACTACGCGGTCGAGCTGATCCAGGGCAGCCTGACCGACCCGCTGCCGAAGAAGCAGCCCTGGCTGCCGCTGCACGAGCATTGCCTGTTCAAGAACGGCATCCACCTCGGCGAGATGTTCTATTTCACCGAGCTCGCGCGCTGGCTGCGCGCGCACAAGCGCAGCCGCTTCCTGTTTACCGCGCCGCCGCTGCGCCTGCCGGGCGCGGTGGGCTCGCCGTCGACGCCGATCGCCACCGTATGAACAAGGTCGCCATCGTTACGGGCGGGACCTCCGGCATGGGCGAGGCGACGGTGAAGGAGCTTTCCAAGCGCGGATGGCACGTCGCCGCCATGGCGCGCAGCAAGGTCGAGTTCAGCGGCGACGTCGCCAACGACGCCGATTGCCGCCGCGTGGCCAAGGCGGTATTGGACAAGTGGGGGCGCATCGATGCGCTGGTGAACAGCGCCGGCACCACCAAGTTCGTCGCGCACGCCGATCTCGAGGGCCTGTCGGCCGACGACATCCTCGGCATCTTCCGCGTCAATCTCGTCGGTCCGTTCCAGATGATCCGCGCCTGCGCGCCGGCCCTGAAGGCTTCGAAGGGCTGCATCGTGAACGTCTCGTCGGTGGCTTCTATCCTCGGTACCGGCTCGTCGATCGCCTACGCGGCGTCGAAAGCGGCGCTCGACACCATGAGCTTCTCGCTCGCGCGTGCGCTCGGGCCGGAGGTCCGCGTCAATATCGTCGCGCCCGGCTACGTGCGCACGCCCTGGCAGGTCGCGGCGCACGGCGCCGCCGGCGCCGCGGAGCTCGAGCGCAAGTTCGCCGAGCGCACGCCGCTCAAGGCCGCGCCCGAAGCGCAGGACGTGGCAGACGCGATCGCCTGGCTGGTGGAAGGTGCGCGCCGCGTCACCGGGGAGATCATCTACATCGACGGCGGGATGCATATCGCATCACCGCGTTGAACTTCGATTACATCATCGTCGGGGCGGGGTCTGCCGGCTGTGTGCTGGCGAATCGCCTTTCCGAGAAGTCCACGGTGTTGCTGCTCGAGGCCGGGCCGCGCGACAGCAATTTCTGGATCCATGTGCCGCTCGGCTACGGCAAGCTGTTTGCGCGCACCGACATCAACTGGGCCTACGAGTCGGAGCCCGAGCCGGCGCTGAACGGCCGGCGCATCTTCACGCCGCGCGGCAAGGTGCTCGGCGGCTCCTCGTCGATCAACGGCCTGGTCTACATCCGCGGCCAGCCGGAGGACTTCGACGGCTGGGGAATTCCCGGCTGGGATTTCCGCTCGCTGCAGCCGTACTTCGAGAAGGCCGAGCGCGAGCTCAGGGTCTCGGATCTCGAGCGCCACGAGCTGTGCGACGCTTTCATCGCCTCGGCGCGCGCGCTCGGCATCCCGCCGAACGACGACTTCAACGGCCCATCGCAGGAAGGCACCGGCTACTACCGCGCCACCGCGCATCGCGGGCGCCGGCGTAGTACCGCAGTGGCCTACCTGCGCCCGGCGCAGAAGCGGCCGAACCTGCGCGTCGAGACGAAAGCGCTGGCGACGAGGGTGCTGTTCGAGGGCAAGCGCGCCGTTGGCGTGGAGTATCGCCAAGGCGGGATCCTGAAGAAGGTCGCTGCGCAAAAGGAAGTGATTCTGTCCGGCGGCGCGTTCAACTCACCGCAGCTGCTGCAGCTCTCCGGTGTCGGCCCGCGCGCGCTGCTCGAGAAGCACGGCATTCCGGTGGTGCACGACGCGCCGCAGGTCGGCGAGCGCCTGCAAGACCATTTCTACGTGCGCACCTTCTGGCGCTGCTGCCGGGACATCACGCTGAACGACGACATGATGAGCCTCTGGCGCCAGGCGCGGATGGGTTTGAACTATTTGTTGTTCAAGCGAGGCCCTCTGACCATCAGTGCGGGCCACGCTGCGGCGTTCGTGCGCACGCGCCCCGATCTGAAGCGGCCGGATGCGCAGATCTACTTCATCAACTTCTCCAGCATGCGGCGAGGCGGCGTCCTGCATCCGCATTCCGGATTCACCAGCGCGGTGTCGCAGCTCCAGGTCGAGTCGCGCGGCTCGTCACATATTCGTTCCGCCGATCCGGCGCAGCCGCCCTCGATCCGCTACAACTACCTCGCCACCGAGAACGACCGGCGCGTGATGGTCGAAGGTCTGAGGCTGATCCGCCGCATTTGCGCGACGCCCCCGATGCGCGATTACGTCGCGGCGGAATATATGCCAGGTGAAAAGGTAATAACGGATGAGGACTGGCTCGCGTACTGCCGCGAAATGGGCGAGACCGTTTTCCATCCGACATCGACCTGCAGCATGGGCGCGGTGGTGGACGAGAAACTGCGGGTCAAGGAACTTTTTGCTCTTCGCGTAGTGGACTCTTCCATCATTCCTGCGGTGCCATCGGGAAACATCAACGCCGCGGTCATCGCGGTGGCGGAAAAAGCGGCGGACCTTATCACTCAGTCCGATGTGGTGAAAGCCTAAGTTAGTTCGCCTACACTGGTCGCGCCCAAATAAGAGGCACATAGGGGGGGACCGTGAGCGACCAGCACCTGATTGGTACTGAAGGCGACGACTTTCTCGAAGGCGCCGAAGGCAACGACTGGCTTGAAGGATTGGCCGGGAACGACACGTTGATCGGCAACGATGGTCATGATTTCCTGGACGGCGGCGCGGGCGTCGACACGCTGGTGGGTGGCGCGGGCAACGACTATTACAACGTCGACGATCCCGCCGACTTGGTGATCGAGAACTTCGGCGAGGGGATCGACACCGTCCAGAGCAGTGCCTATAGCTATGTGCTGCCGGACAACGTCGAGAACCTCACCATCGTGGCGGCCGGCGGTTCCGGCACCGGCAATGATTCGGCCAACACCATTTTCGGTAACGACGGCGACAACTTCATCGCTGGTCGCGGCGGCGACGACGTCCTCATCGGCCTCGGCGGCAACGACTACATCGTCGATGACGGTGTCGGCAACGATCTTCTGAACGGTGGCGCAGGAACCGACTTCCTGATCGGCCTGGAGGGCGATGACGTCTACCTGCCGGGTTTCGGCGGGCTGGACACGGTGTATGACAGCGCCGGCGACGACGAGGTGCGCCTAGAGGGTGTCTCTCCCAATCAGATCGAGCGCATCCGGGAGGAAGGCAGCCAGCACCTCATCCTGAGGGTCGCCGGAACGACCGATCAGGTGACGCTCTACAACTGGTTCGCCGATCCCAGCTTCCAGATCGAGCGAGTGGTGTTCGATGACGGCACGGTGTGGAGCGCGGCGGAGCTTGCGGATCTTCGCTACCTCGGGACGGCGGGCGACGACTTCATGTTCGGCACCGACTGGTCGGAGCGGCTGGAGGGGTTGGGCGGCAACGACAGTCTCTGGGGCGCGCAGGGCGACGACGTGTACGTGCTGCAGGCGGGCGGCACCGATATGGTGACGGACTTCCAGGGTAATGACGAGGTGCGCTGGCAGGGCGTGTCGCCCGCTCAGGTGGAGCGCATCCGTCCGGCGTCGTGGTCGGGCAGCAACACCAATGACCTGGTGCTGCGCATTGCGGGCACCACGGACACGCTCACGCTCTCGGGCTACTTCTTCGATCCGCTGAACCAGGTCGAGCGAGTGGTGTTCGATGACGGCACGGTGTGGAGCGCGGCGGAGCTTGCGGATCTTCGCTACCTCGGGACGGCGGGCGACGACTTCATGTTCGGCACCGACTGGTCGGAGCGGCTGGAG
>Ga0207709_10002955_pt1 | contig 10368 bp, 8 predicted proteins | sample KBSM34metaG_FD_184397 | JGI IMG/M metagenome (GOLD analysis project Ga0207709, IMG submission 184397) | Miscanthus rhizosphere microbial communities from Kellogg Biological Station, Michigan, USA - KBS M3-4 metaG (SPAdes) (version 2) | ecosystem: Host-associated > Plants > Roots > Rhizosphere >...
AGCTCATCAGGTTGGTTACGGGAGCACCGGCTGATGCGGCCTTGAAGCGGTTCGTCTGCGTCACAACCCATGTCGTCATGAATCCGCCGTAGCTCCAACCCATCACACCGAGTCGCGCCGGATCTGCAACGCCCATCTCGATGACTCGATCGACCCCAGTCATCAAGTCCTGGTAATCGCCGAATCCCCAGTCTTTCAGGTTTGCACGCCGAAACTCCGTTCCGTAACCGCTCGAGCCGCGCGGATTCGCACGCAGGATTGCGTAACCACGCGAAGAAAACGTCGCGAGCGGGTACACGCCCCTGCCGCCGAGGAACGTCTGTTGAAACACGCCCGCGGGACCGCCGTGAATGTTCAGTATCAAAGGCACACGCTGACCAGTTTGATAACCGACTGGATAGGTTAGTAGTCCTTCGATCTGTTTTCCGTCTTTCGATTTCCAGCTGATGACTTCGGTACGTCCGATTGCAGGTGTTTTCATACCGGCATTGACACTCGTGATTTGCACGGGCGTGAAATCACTCACGGCTGCGATATAGACATCCGCTGGGGTGTCGGGAGTTTGCCTGGTAAACGCGAACGTTGTGCCCGAGCTATTGAGACTGAAGGCGCCGATCACCGCCGGCGTGACTTTGATTTCCTCAATGCGATTGGCAGCAACGTCGAGCGAATAGATCTGCGTTCCGGTTCCTTTCGGTTCGGAGAAATAGATTCGCTTGCCATCACTGGACCAGCCGGCCACACCGGGTTGCGCGTCGAACGATGTGACTAACGATTTAGGCTGACCACCACCGGCGGAGAAGACCTGGATAATGCCACTCTGCGCCCAGCGCGGCGGATTGTCGCTGGCGAGGACGGCGATCCATTTTCCATCCGGTGAGTAAAGTGGAGAACTTTCAGCCGCAGGTGAATTCGCGAGTACGGAAGTGTTTCCACTCGCGACGTCGACGATCGAAACATCCGACGTGGTCCAATCGTTCGCCAACGGCGACTTGACGTGACCAAATGCGATGCGTGCACCGTCGCTGGACCAGTCAAAGTCTTCGACCTGGTAATTCGCGGTTGTGAGTTTGCGTGGTTCACGTTTACCGTTCGCGTCTTTTTGAACTGGCATGACATACAACCGTGCGAGCTTCACGTTTTCATCGATCCAGCGCCAGTCGTTTTTGCCTTTGTCGTTCTTCTCTTCATCGTCAGTCTTCGCATCTGTCATCGTGAATGCGATGGAGCGGCCGTCGGGTGACCACGCGAAGTTGATCACGGCGCTCTTGCCGTCGGTTAATGGTTCTGCCTCACCACCGTTCAGGCTCAGCACGTAGAGATTGTTTCGGTTGTCTTTGCGATTTGACGTGAAGGCGATCCAGTTTCCGTCGGGCGACCACTTCGGATTGGTCGAAGACTTCTCGCCAAATGTGAGCTGGATGTTCTGCTTCGTAGCGATATTTGCCAGCCAGATCTGAGTGACAAACTCGCTCTTGTCGGCAGTCATCACGGCTTCGTTGACTGTATAGACAACTCGCTTTCCGTCCGGAGAAACTTTCGGCGTGCCGACAGCTTTGAACTTCAATTGCATCTCGGGATCCCAGGTTTGAGCTGTGGCAGTGGCAGCAAGAAGGACAATTAGAGTTAGAGCTGTAGCTAGCGATTTCATGACAGTTCTCCCGGTCTCTTGGCGTTGGAATCTAACGAAGTGCTGGAACTTTTACTCGCGTGTACCGCGAAAGTCAACAAACTTCTCGCGTTTGGTGTAATCTCGTGGGCTTGATCTCGATAACTGCAATTGAAGATGCACGACGCCGGATCGCAGACGCAGCGATTCGCACGCCGCTGGTGCGTCTCAACGTTTCCGATGCACCGGCTGAGATCTACTTGAAATTGGAAAATCTCCAACCGATTGGATCATTCAAGATTCGCGGCGCTGCTAACGCGATCGCGCACTTGCCGGAGGAACAACTCGAGCGTGGCGTGGTGACAGCGTCCGCAGGCAACATGGCCCAGGGTGTCGCCTCGTGTGCGCGACGGCTCGGGATTCCGTGTACAGTGATCGCGCCCTCGACTGCGCCCGAGACGAAGATTAGTGCGATCGAGCGGCTTGGTGGACGTGTTGTTAAGGTTTCGTTTGATGAGTGGTGGCGGGCTTTTGAGGAGCGTTCGTATCCGGGTGTGGAGGGAACGTTCATTCATTCATTTGACGATCCGGATGTGATGGCTGGCAATGGCACGATCGCGCTTGAGATTCTCGAAGATCTGCCGGATGTGGATGCGGTGATCGTTCCGTGGGGCGGCGGCGGACTGACGTGCGGCATCGCTTCTGCACTGCGCTCGCTTCGTCCGGCATGTAAGATCTTCACGGCTGAAGTCTCAACCGCAGCGCCGCTGGCGGCTTCGATGGCTTCCGGTGTCCCAACAACAATCGACTATCAACCGTCATGGGTCGACGGCATCGGCGCACGCGCCGTCTTCCCGCAAATGTTCGAACGCGCACGTTCTCTGATCGATCGTTCTCTCGTTGCCGATCTTGACTCCATCGCCTCGGCCCTGCGCCTTCTGGCCGAATACAACCACATCATCGCCGAAGGCGCCGGCGCCTGCCCCGTCGCCTGCGCCCTCTCGGGCTCCGCCGGCCGAGGCAAACTCGTCTGCATCGTCTCCGGCGGCAACATCAACCCCTCCAAACTCGCCCAAATATTAAATTAACTCGGAACGTACATGGTTCTGGTCTAAACGTCTCGGTAGGTAAATGGAACTTGCTTCTCGGTAGGTAAATGGAACTTGCTTCTCGGTACGTAAATGGAACTTGCTTCTCGGTACGTAAATGGAACTTGCTTCTCGGTACGTAAATGGAACTTGCTTCTCGGTACGTACTGTAGGGGCGGCCCTCCGTGGCCGCCCGGCGTCGAATTGATTTCTTTGAATGCAAGTGATTAGATCCTCGCGAACTCAAAATCTCTCGTCGAGGTAACCTCACTATGCCTGAATTCGAACATCTTCCCTATCCCTCTCGATACAACTCGCTTCGACTCCTTAATTACAACTACGCATCCTCCCGCAAACTTTGCGCGATCACCTTAGTCGCCGATTCGCGAAGACCTGTCTTCGCCGACATGCTGCTGGCAAAGATGACGTTAACGTCTCTATTGAGTCCAAAAACGCTTGCGAATATGCATCTGCAAGCATTTACACTAATGCCTGACCACCTCCATCTCGTGACCGGTGTTCGTAATCCAGAGATCAATCTTCCGGCTCTAATCGGTAACTTCAAGAGCTTCACCACTCAATTGTATTGGAAACGGGGTCAGGAAATTGTCGCGTCAGGCGAGGTGAGTTTGCCGTCACAGCATGTGAGCAAGTCTCAACAATCTCGAAGATTGCTAACCGCTTTGATCGATGGTGTGGCGACTCTTCGTCCAGAAGTGGTCGAATTAAGAAATTGGCCGGCGGTTCGGCCTCAAATTTTTTTGAAAAAGCATCTATGGCAGGCAAAGTTCTTTGATCACATTATTCGAAATGATCAAGATCTGCGTGAAAATCTCGAATACATTGCGATGAATTCGGTCAAGGCGGGATATGTTTCACGGCCATGTTTTTATCCTTATACAGGGTTCATGGGTTGAATCGATCGTGTTGATAGAGATCGAGTTCGACGCCGGGCGGCCACGGAGGGCCGCCCCTACAGTACGTTCCTGGATCTTTGAAGCAAATGAAGCAGTGAGCTGATGCCGGTGCCGAGGAAGAGGCCGTAGATGATGCCCCAGAGCAGCATGCCGGGGCGGCCTCCGACGTAATCATTAAGCGCCGAGCCGAGGAAGTAGCCGGCGGAGTTCGCGATGAAGAGGAGCAACGACAATTTTGGAATCGAACGAGCGGTGCTAAAACCGAAAGCGAAGACGATTGTCATCAGAAGAGATCCGATCAGCGAACCAAGCCATTCACCTAAAACGCCGCGAACCAAGAAGTACGCGCCAACCCACCCCGCTGCGTAGACGAAGAACGCAAGTCCCCACAGCAAGTAAAACTTCCCGCGACGATCATCCACCACTGATCCGAGCACAAACCCACCAGGAACAATGAACGCAAGCGTCCACGCCACATACGCGCCCAACACACCCAGCCGCGCGTACATCCAGCGCTCTCCGTATGCAACAGTTGCAAACACAACAAAACTGACTAAACAAAATCCTATTCCGCCTCTTAAAACCTCGCGTGGAAGATGTGTGTTCATCGTCTTACTCAAATAAGTTGCAGCTACGAAACACGTTTGTGAAAGGCTGCTGCCAGCATTCAAACATTAACGTGCAAGGGTAAGGAAGGAGATTTTGAAATGCCAAGGAGATACGACGATCGTGATTACGACCGTGATTCCCAGTATTACGGTCAGTACAACACTCGCTCGGATTCAGAATACGGACGCGGTTATACACCACGCTCCGATTATGGTCGTGATTGGGAATCGGAAAGATATGGCAACGAAGGCCGTTTTCCCGGCGACGAGAATCCAGGCAGATATTCGTCACGTGAAGGACGCAACTATCAAAGCGGTCGCCAGAATTACTGGGGTCGCGGTTGGGAAAACGAACGCGACGAAAGCAATCGTGAGAGCCGCTATGGCAGCTATGGTCGCTCGGGCGCCGAACGCGGTTACAGCGAAGGTTTGACCGGCGACTATCCGCAACAACGTTACAACTATCCCACCGGTTTCCGTTCGACCGAAAGATACGGTGAACGTGGACGTGGCTACGATTACGATCGCGAAGATCGCGGAGAGGGACGCGGTTGGTTGGATCGAGCCTCAGACGCAGTCGCATCATGGTTTGGCGACGAAGAAGCTGAGCGACGCCGGCGCATGGATGAACAACGCGAACATCGCGGCCGAGGCCCGAAAGGCTATCGCCGATCTGATGAACGCATCAAGGAAGACGTCAACGATCGCCTCAGTGACGATTACTATCTCGACGCTTCCGACGTTGAAGTCGCCGTCGAGAACTCTGAAGTTACGTTAACCGGCACGGTCAGGAACCGCAGTGACAAACGACGCGCTGAAGACCTTGCCGAGTCAGTATCAGGCGTGACGAACGTCGAGAATCGACTGCGCGTGAAACAAAGCAGCGGTTACAGCGACTACAGCAACACCAGTACGAGCAGCAGCATCCCGTCGAGCAGCAACATCGCAGGCACACCAGGCAGCACGACGAGTTCAGCCGCCGCCGGCGGCCGCACCAGCGGAACTAAGTAGTCTGCACAGCCTGCCGTTCAAACGAAGCACAAAGACTTCGCAAGAAGTCTTTGTGCCTTTTGTCCTCACTTCGGAATAACTTTCAATAGATCAGCGGCAAGGTTGGGATCGATACTCTGCAGGATGCGATACTGCTCCATCGCGGCCAACTTGTCGCCCGTGTGAGCGTACACGACGCCAAGGGCATGATTCCCAAACACATGCTTCGGCTCAATCTCGAGCAGTTTTTGGAGCGGCTCAATTGCATCCTGGTACTGGCCTTTTTTCATGTAGGCAAAGCCAAGTTCATACAGGGCATAGGTAAAGGTTGGCTTCAGTTGGAGAGACTTCTTATATGCGAGGATTGCTTCGTCAAGCTTTCCCTGCTTGATATAGACATTGCCCAAACTCAGGAATAGAACATGGTGTTGTAGAAACTCCGCCGCCTTGTTGTAGCATTCGACCGCTTTATCGTCCTTCCCCCATTCTCCATAATTGACGCAAAGGCTGTTCAGTAATTGTCCGTTACCCGGCTCAAGTTCGACCGCTCGTAGATACTCCTGCTCCGCTTCCGCGTACATTCCGACCCCGGAGTACGCGTTCGCGAGTTCAACATGTGCCTTACTACTGCCGGGGTTCTCCGAAACATTCTGTCTAAGAGAATCAAGCTTAGGCAACAGGTCTTTCCGTACCGACGCCACGCGCAAACGCTCGCGGGCTTCCTTGTGATCGGGCTGCAATACAAGTACCTGATTCAAAGTCTTGATAGCATCCTCGTATTTGCCTGCCATTAGATACGTGTTACCGAGTAGATATTGTGCTTCAACGTCATTTGGACGAGCATTCGCAACTTTGAGTAAGGGCTCGATTGCTTCCGACATTTTCGTGTTGTCGCGCAGAGCACGACCCAACCCGGTGAGAATCGTCAGATTATCAGGCTGGAGCCGGCTCGCCTCTTTCATTGCAGTCAGAAACTGCTCTGACTTTCCCAGATCCTCGTACGCTTTGCCGAGCATGTAATGTAGATCGGGCAAATCGGGCTGCAGTTCAGTGGCACGCTTCAAAAACGCCTCTGCTTCTTTTGGATTGCCGATCTTCAGCAAGATCTTACCCAGGCTGAAATTATAGAGGGCATTTGAAGGCTCGAGTCTTAAAGCATTCTGGTAAGCCTGGATTGCCGACTGCGAATAGCCCAAACGTTCGTAAGAATCACCGAGCTTGAAATGCACTCCGCCCAAATCAGGATTCAACGCGATCACCCGCTTGTAGAATTCGATTGCGTAATCATACGAACCGGCAGCGAAATGTGTTGAAGCGAGGTCCAGGAGAATCCCGGTATCGTTCTCGCGAAGTTGTGCTGCGTCTGAGAGTGCGCGTATCGCATCGGATCGGCGGCCGCTGCGGTTGTAATAGAAGGCGAGCATTTGATGCGCTTCGACGAGTTTTGGATCGAGCCTGATTGCTTCCTTCAGTTCATTGATAGCTTCCTCAGTGCGTCCCGAGGCGCCATACGCGTCTCCCAGTTCAACGTGTGAAAATGCCTCTTGCGGGTCGAGGTCAACTTCCGCTTTGAAAGCCTTCACTGCATCCGTGAATTTCTCGAGGGCCATGTAAGAGACGCCGGAATAATGGTGAGCTTGAAGATTTTTCGGGTCGAGCTTGAGGGCGGCGGAAAATTCCTTGAGCGCCTGATCGTGCTTACGGGCTTTTTGGGCGGCAATACCGCTCTCGATATATTCTGCAACTGTCTTTGGTTGTTGGGCCAGAGTCAGCGTAGACAAAGCCAACAGGCAGGCAATTAGTAGCAGTTGGGGTGTTCTGTAAACGATGAACATGAGGACAGTCCTTTGTACTGAAGATTCCCTCAGCTTTTACCACGATCTGACGTTGAACTGTTAGTTCATAGTGGCCCAGCCTGCGGAGCAGGCTCCAAGTCGCAATTCGTATACTGCCATTAAAAGGGTCAGTCGGATTCATCAGAGCTTTTGTGGCATTTAATGCATTTTGTGTGGTTCGCAGTGATCGCTTTCACACGCTCGCAGGCTGGGCTACAATAGCCGCCGCTTCGATAGAGCCCAGTAGACTCCCCCGGATTGTTTTGGCGTTGTCGTTCCCCGTGAGCAAAAAGATTGGCCGCTACGAAATCTGCTCCAAGCTTGGTGCGGGTGGCATGGGTGACGTTTACCTCGCCAACGACACCAAACTCGATCGCAAAGTCGCGCTAAAGATTCTTCCCTCCGAAATGGTCGACGATCAGAACGGCGACCGCGTGCGACGATTTGTGCAGGAAGCCAAAGCAGCGTCTGCCCTGAACCATCCGAACATTCTCACCATCTACGAAATCGATGAGATCGACTCCGAACAGTTTATCGCCACTGAATTCATCGACGGTCAAACACTGCGCGAGCGTATAAGAAAAGGGTCGCTCACTCCGAGTGACGTGCTCGACGTCGGCATTCAGGTCGCCAGCGCCCTTTCCGCGACACACAGCGTTGGCATCATTCATCGCGACATCAAGCCTGACAACATTATGTTGCGGCACGACGGCATCGTTAAAGTTCTCGATTTTGGTTTGGCAAAACTTACTCGTGAACGTGAGATATCCGACACCGACTCATTTGCCACAACACAGAATTTTATTAACACCGGAATCGGCGTCGTGCTCGGTACTGCGCAGTACATGTCACCTGAGCAAGCCAGAGGATTTGAACTTGATGCACGCACAGACATCTGGAGCCTCGGTTGTGTGCTCTACGAAATGATCTCGGGTCGACCACCCTTCGCCGCTCCTACGACGATCGATGTGATGTCGGGAATTCTCCATCGCGAACCGGAATCGCTTCTGCCGCACCTCGCTGAAGGACCACGTGATCTCGATCGCGTCGTGTTTCGCGCTCTGCGCAAAGATCGCGAAGAACGATATCAGACAGTGAAAGATCTGCTCATCGATCTCAAGGATCTGAATAGAGAGATTGATAGTCACGCAACTCGGTTTTACAGTTCACGAACATCCTCGGGCTTTACATCAGAAGCAGTGCCGGACAAATCTGTTGCTGTCCTTTACTTCGAGAATATGAACTCCGAAAAGGAAAGCGACTATTTTTGCGCCGGCATCACGGAAGACATCATCACTGATCTTTCCAAGATCAAGGACCTGAAAGTCGTCTCGCGTAATGACGTGCTTCCCTTTCGCAACAAGGAAGTGAACACACGTCAGGTTGGTGATGCTCTGCGCGTTAAATACATCCTCGAGGGAAGTGTGCGCACGGCAGGTAACAGGATTCGCATCACTGCACAGCTCGTCAGCGTTCGCGACGGCTACCACCTCTGGGCCGAACGCTTCGATCGTCAGGTTGAAGACATCTTCGACTTGCAAAACGAAGTCTCACAAAAGATCGTCGACGCGCTTAAGATCTCGCTCACAGATTCGGAGCGACAACTGCTGACGCAGAAACCAACAGATGACTTGCGCGCCTACGACTTTTACATGCGTGGCAGAGAGCTTCTGTACCGGAAGGGTCGCCGAAACACTGAGAGCGCAATCAACATGTTCGAGGATGCGATCGCACTCGATTCAGGTTTTGCGTCTGCTTATGCGGGACTGGCGGAAGCATACTCCTCGATGTATGAGTGGTACGACGGCGCCACTTCCTGGCTGAGCAAAGCAATCGAGATGAATCAGAGAGCTCTGACGCTCGAGCCGACGTCTCTCGATGCGAAGTTCGGCATCGCCACCGTCTACTTCAATCAACGCCGGCTGCCGGAATCGCAGCGCGTGATCGAAGAGATCCTAAAGGAGAACGACGAGTTCTATCCGGGTTACATGCGACTCGGCATGATCGCCGAACTGTCCCGCGACCTCGACAGCGCGCTCACTTATTACCGGCGCGCGGCTGAACTAAAACCGTACGACGAAGAGGCTTGGAAGTACCTCGCGGAGATTCATCAGCGACTGGGAAATGTCGCGGCGTGCGAAAAAGTCGAGCTGAAAGTAATCGAAATTACCTCGCGAAAGCTCGAAGCAAGCCTTGATGACGTGGTCGTGATGAGCCGCCTGGCCGAAGCCTACGCGAGGTTTGGCAGCATCGAAGAGGCAAATGCGACCCTGAAAAGAGTTCTCGAATTAGAGCCAAATGACGGCCTGGCTGTATACAACTGCGCCTGCGCTTACGCGTTACTTAATGAGAAGAAGGCATCCCTGATCCTGTTGCGACGCGCGTTTGAGAGTGGATTTAGAGCGGTGGCGCACTGGGCCAGGGGAGATAGTGCCTTCGACTCGATGCGTAATGACGATGAATTTCGAAAGTTATTAGTCGAATTGCAGTGACTTGGACACAGTCAGTACCACCTCGCGGTAGCGGGTGGGTGCAAGCGCAGCGCGCCAGTTGCTACTCGAGCCCGTTGGCTTCGCACCCACCCGCTACCGCGAGGTGGTACTGACTGTGTCCAATCACGATTTCGAATTTTCACGGCAAAGTTGCAGTGATACAACAGGAAACGGAGAATACCAATGCCAAAGTATGTTATTGAGCGAGTCGTACCTGGGGCCAGCAAATTGAGTCCCGCGGAGTTGAAAACGTTGTCGCAGCGATCGTGCAATGTGCTGAATGAGTTGGGGCCACATATTCAGTGGGTGCAAAGCTACGTCACCGACAACAAGCTTTACTGTGTTTACATCGCTCCGAACGAAGAGATGGTCCATGAACATGCCCGACGTGGCGGCTTTCCGGCGAATCATGTGTCGCAAGTTAAAACCGTGATCGACCCGACCACAGCCGATGACTAAAGAGACGATGGATCTCCGCGCAATCCAAAAGCCTCTGAAGGAACGGTATCGTAGCGATCCGAACAGCTCTCGCATCACGCTCAGGGCAAACGGCGATCAAACCGATACGCCAATCTCGTGTTCGATTGAAATCGGAGAGAAGATACTCGAAGCACAGGCACACAGCGGTGTCGGTGGTCCCGGCACCGCGGCCTGTTCGGGTGATTTACTGCTCGGCGCTCTCGCAGCCTGCGCTCAACTGACTTGCCAACTTGTGGCCACTGCGATGGGAATTCCGTTCGAGCACATTCGCGTCGAGGTTGAAGGTGAGATGGACCTGAGCGGCACGCTTGGAATCTCAAAAGAAGTTCCGGTTGGCTTTCAGGACATC
>Ga0207709_10002957_pt1 | contig 10361 bp, 10 predicted proteins | sample KBSM34metaG_FD_184397 | JGI IMG/M metagenome (GOLD analysis project Ga0207709, IMG submission 184397) | Miscanthus rhizosphere microbial communities from Kellogg Biological Station, Michigan, USA - KBS M3-4 metaG (SPAdes) (version 2) | ecosystem: Host-associated > Plants > Roots > Rhizosphere >...
CGGCGACCGGCAGCATCCCCGTCGGCACCGCGCCCCGCGGGTTCGCCCTCTATGTCGGCATCGACGAGTCGAAGGCCGCCGCCGACGGCGTCTCGCTGTCGGCTCTGGTCGAGGCCCTCCGGCGCACGCTCGGCGAACTCGCTCCGCACTCCGAGACGTACGCGACCGTCGCCCTCGCTCCGGCCGGCGCGGGAGGGCGCGACGTCGACGTCGTCCGCCTCGCCCTGCACGAGCCGAGCGCCGTGGCGCGCACCAAGCAGGAGGAGCCCGAGGACGACCACGTCCCCGGTGGCGTCACGATCGACATCTCGCGCCGCCGCGTGCACATCGAGGGCGAGCCGGCCCAGCTCACTTTCAAGGAGTTCGAGCTTCTGCAGTACCTCGTGCTGCGCGAAGGCCGCACGATCGAACGCACCGAACTCGTCTCGTCGCTGTGGAGCCACACCGACGTCGACGAGGCCCCGGGCGAACGCACGATCGACGTGCACGTGCGACGTCTGCGCTCCAAGCTCGGCCGTTACGAGGACATCGTCCGCACGGTCCGCGGCATCGGCTACCGCTTCGACCGCCACGCCGACGTCGTCATCCGCTACGGCCACGGCACCCCGTCGCCCGACCGCTTCTGATCCGTTCCGCGGGCTGCCGCGGTGTTCGCGGCGGCGATGTCGCGGTGATGTCGGAGCCCCTGACGTAGGGTGACGGCATGACCACGCGGGAGAGGATGCCGACGCGCACACCGTCGGCCACCCCCCGCGATCCGCGACCCCCCGTCGCCCGACCTCTCGAGGCGGAATACCGCCCGCGGGTTCCGACCGACGTCGCCCGTGCCGTGCGTCCGCAGCAGCGCGGAGCCCACGATCCCTCGCAGCTCGAGCACGAAGGCATCATCTGGCGGGCGACGCGCACACCGGATGGCGTCGCGACCCTCGCCCTGCGCATCGAGCGGACACGCGTCCGCGCCGCGGCCTGGGGCGCGGGTGCGGTCTGGGCGCTGGAGCAGGTTCCCCGACTGTGCGGGAGCGACGACGACCCCGCGGGATTCGAGGCGCACCGCCATCCCCTCGTCGCCGAGGCCCACCACCGCCACGGTGACCTGCGACTGGGCCGCACGGACCTCGTCTTCGACGCCCTCGTCAGCGCGATCTTCGAGCAGAAGGTGACGGGCCTGCAGGCGTTCGGCGCGTGGCGGATGATCCTGACCTGGTGCGGCGAGCGCGCACCCGGCCCGACTCCGCGCCCGATGTTCGCCCCGCCCGCCGACTGGCACCTCATCCCGAGCTGGACATGGCACCGCGCGGGACTCGAGCCGCCGCAGTCCCGCGCCGTCGTCGAAGCCGCCGCACGACGCACCTCGATCGAGCGGGCCGCCGCCGATGAGCCCTCCGCCGATGCAGCCCTCACGAGCCTCCGCGGAGTCGGGCCCTGGACGAGCGCCGAGACGCGCATCCGCGCCTTCGGCGATGCCGACGCGGTGAGCGTGGGCGACTATCACCTCGCCCACCAGGTGGGCTACGCGCTGACCGGCCACCGCGTCGACGATGACGGCATGCTCGAACTCCTCGAGCCGTGGCGCGGCCATCGCCAGCGGGTGATCCGGCTGCTCGGTCTCAGCGGCCGGATCGAGCCCCGGCGCGGCCCGCGGCTGGCGCCGGAGGACCACCGGTCACGCTGATCCCTGAAGGCCCGCAACGACCCGAGACGACCCGACCGTAGGCTGGCGGCATGACGCGCAAAGGCTGGCCCCGAGGCCGCACCGGTTGGCTCATCGGCACCGTCGTCCTCCTGGTCGCGGGGGTGCTGTTCGGCCTCATCATGCAGAACGTCGGCCTCGGCATCCTGCTCGCCGTGATCGTCTCCATCGGCTGGCTGATCGCGTACGAATCGTGGCGCGGACGCACCCCCGAGCTCGACGACCCGTGGGACGACGGCGCCCAACTCTGAGCGCCGTTCTGAGAGCCGTCGGGTGGCGAACTCGGCGGCGAGCAGGCATAGTGGGAGTTAGGTATGCCTAACCTTTCTTCGCGACGACGGTCGCGAGTCCCGCTATCGAGGAGTTCCATGTCCCTGCGCCGTCTGACCGCCGCTCTGCCGGTGGCCCTGGCTTCCCTGCTCGTTCTGTCCGCCTGCGCGGCGGGCCCCGATGCGGCCGCGCCGACGTCATCCGCACCGACCGCCGACTACTATCCGGTCACCGTGACCGACCTCGGCGGCAACGAGGTCACCATCACCAGCGCGAACAGCGTCGCCATCACCGACAACCGCCTCTTCCAGCTCGCCGCCGACTGGGATCTCCCGATCACGGTCGCACCTCGTGACCTCATGAGCCCGAACAACCCGCTCAAGGACGACGAGAAGATCCTCAACATCGGCACGCACGGCGAGCCGGACTACGAGCAGATCGTTGCGGCCGATCCCGACCTCGTCATCACGGGATATCGCTTCGGCGGTGAGGAGACGGCCAAGGGCGTGCGCACCGCCGCCCCCGACGCCGCGATCGTCGACACCAACACGCCCCAGGGCATGTCCGCCGACGAGTACCTCGTGAAGAGCGTCACGCTGATGGGGGACGTCTTCAACCGCAAGCAGGAGGCCGCGGCCCTCATCGATCAGTTCCACGACGCCGTCGCCGCGGCAAAGGCCGCCTACGACAGCAGCACCACGGTGATGGGCCTGATCACCTCCGGCGGTGAGATCAACTACTCGAACCCGACCGACGGCCGGGGCGCGAGCATCTTCTTCGGCCTGCTGGGGCTCACGCCTGCGCTGCAGGATGCCGGGTCGCAGACGGACAAGGGCGACAGCGTCTCTCTCGAGGCTCTTGCCGCGGCCGATGCCGACGTCTTCATCGTGCTGGATCGTGACGCCGCGGTCGGCCAGGGTCAGGTGACGCCCGCTCTCGACCTGATCACGGGCTCCGCCGCGCTCGCGAACGTGACGGCGGTGAAGGAGAAGGCGATCTACGTCTTCCCCGCCGACTACTACCTCACCGAAGACGTGTTCGCGTACATCTCCGTGCTCAACGGGCTCACGACGGTCTTCAGCGCGGCCTGACCGCCCGCAGGCGATCTGTTGTCCGAACTCACCGCACGGCGTCGCGTCACCGACGTCGACGCCCTCTCCCACGGTGACCGGCGCTCCCCTCTCGGGCGCCGGTCACCGTGGCCGGTGCTGATCGGCGTCGCCGCGACGGTGGCGCTCCTGTGTGTGTCACTGCTCGTCGGGGTGGCCGACATCACCGGAGACGGGGCCGAGTTCCTGTGGATCACGCGCGTGCCGCGCACGGCGTCGTTGATGCTCGCCGGTGCCAGCATGGCGATGGCGGGACTGGTCATGCAGCTGATGACCCAGAACCGGTTCGTCGAGCCGACGACGGTCGGCACCACGGAGTGGGCCGGCCTCGGCCTCCTGCTCGCCTACATCCTCGTGCCGTCGGCCGGTGTCGCCCTGAAAACGGTCATCGCCGTGGTGTTCGCCTTCGTCGGCACCCTCGTCTTCTTCGCCTTCCTGCGCCGGGTCACGCTGAAATCGTCACTCATCGTGCCGATCGTCGGCATCATGTTCGGCGCCGTGGTCGGTGCGGTCACGACCTTCCTCGCGATTGAGGCGAACCTGCTGCAGGTGCTCGGAGCCTGGTTCATGGGTCGGTTCACCGGCATCGAAATCGGGCGCTACGAGCTGCTGTGGATCGTGGCCGTCGTGGCGATCGCGGTGGCGATCACGGCCGACCGCTTCACGGTCGCCGGGCTCGGCAAGGATGTCGCGACCAACGTCGGGCTGAACTACGAGCGCATCGTGCTGTTCGGGGTCGGGCTGGTCGCCATCACGACGGGCATCGTCACGGTCGTGATCGGCATGCTTCCCTTCCTTGGCCTCATCGTGCCCAACCTCGTGTCGCTGGTTCGTGGCGATGACCTCAGATCGAATCTGCCGTGGGTGTTCCTCGCGGGGATCTGGGTCGTGACGGTCTGCGACATCGTCGGCCGCATCGTCATCATGCCCTTCGAAGTGCCCACCTCGCTGGTGTTGGGCGTCGTCGGCGCCGCGGTGTTCCTCGCCCTCCTCCTGCGCACGCGGAGGACGGATGCTCGCTGACGCCCCCTCCCTCGTCCCGGCACGCTCAGCCACGCCGCGCGCCCATCACCGACGCTTCCGCCTGTTGACGGCAGCGCTGGTCGCTGCCGCGGTGCTCGTCACCGCGCTTCCTGCTGGGCTGGGACAACCGGTTCGAGCCGTTCAGCGACCGGTGGTGGCGGATCTCGTCGATGCGCACATCCACGATCGCGGTCATCGCCCTCGTGACGTTCTGCCAGGCCTTCGCCACCGTCGCGTTCCAGACCGTCACGCACAACCGCATCCTCACGCCGTCGATCATGGGCTTCGAATCGCTCTACGTACTCGTGCAGACGACCGTGGTGTTCGTTTTCGGCGCGACGTCCGTGGTCGGGCTCGACCCGACCGCGCGGTTCGTGGTGCAGTCCGCGGCCATGGTGGCCTTCGCCGTGGTGCTGTACTCGTGGCTGTTGTCGGGTCGGCTCGGCAACCTGCACGTCATGCTCCTGGTCGGCATCGTCCTCGGCGCCGGGATGGGGTCCGCCTCCTCATTCCTGCAGCAACTGCTCGATCCCAGCGAATTCGACGTGCTGAGAGCCCGCCTGTTCGGGAGCATCGGCAACGCGAACACGGACTTCCTCTGGATCGTCGTGCCGGTGTGTGCGGCGACCGGCGCCGCCATCTGGATGATCTCCCGCCGGCTCGACGTCCTCGCTCTCGGGAGCGACCTCAGCACCAATCTCGGGCTGCGCCACCGACGGCAGGTCATGCTGGTGCTGACCCTGGTGTCGGTGCTGATGGCGATGAGCACCTCCCTCGTGGGACCGATGACATTCCTGGGCTTCCTGTCGGCGACGCTCGCCTACAGCCTCACCGATACGCACGAGCATCGACGCGTCCTCCCCGTGGCGTGGCTCGTGTGTTTCGTGACACTGGCGACGGCCTATCTGCTGCTGCGACACGTCTTCGCCCTCGTCGACACGGTGTCGATCGTCGTCGAACTGATCGGCGGTGCGCTTTTCCTGGCCGTCATCTTCAGAAAGGGCCGCCTGTGATCCGACTCGATGGCGTCGTCAAACGCTACGGCCGAACCCGTATCGGACCGGTGGACCTGGAACTTCCCGCCGGGGGCATCGTGGCGCTGGTCGGCCCGAACGGCGCGGGCAAGTCCACCGTGCTCACGATGATCGGGCGCCTTCTCACCCCCGACGAGGGCACGATCACCGTCGACGGCATCGATGTGCACCGCGCGCGGTCGACCGAGGTCGCCCGCACCGTGTCGATCCTTCGGCAGGAGAACCACTTCATCACCCGCCTTACGGTGCGCCAGCTCGTCGGCTTCGGCCGCTATCCGTACTCCGCCGGTCGCCTCACCGCCCATGATGAGGAGAAGATCTCGGAGGCCATCGACCTGCTCGACCTCGGCGATCTCGAACAGCGGTTTCTCGATCACCTCTCGGGGGGCCAGCGTCAGCGCGCGTACGTCGCGATGGTGCTCGCTCAGGACACCGACTACCTCCTCCTGGACGAGCCCCTCAACAACCTCGACGCGGAGCACTCGGTACAGATGATGGCGACCCTCCGCCGTGCCGCCGACGCCCTCGGCCGCACGGTGGTGATCGTGCTCCACGACATCAACTTCGCCGCCGCCTACAGTGACTACATCGTCGCGATGGACGCGGGGACGGTCGCCGTGCACGGGCCGCCCGACATGATCATCCGCGACGACGTCCTCACTCGCGTCTTCCGCACGCCCGTGACGGTCGTCGACAGTCCGAGCGGGCGATTCGCCGTCTACCACCGACCACCCGACGCCGGGCCGCGGAGCGCGGCCCCTCCCCCGAAGGAGAAACCATGACATCCGCATCCACGTCGTTCCGCTTGGAACGGCGCGCGCTCGACCTCCGCTTCCGCTTCGCGCACCTCGACGCCCGACAGTGGATCACACCGGCATACGTGCGGATACGCGTGACAGGCCCCGACCTGCGCGGCTTCCGCTCGCCGGGCGCGGACGACCACGTCCGCGTGTTCTTCCCCGACGGCACCCCGGGCTCGCTCGACGAGATGCGCGCGGCGCCGAGCCGCGAGTTCACCCCCCTGGACTGGGACGACGAGCGGGGGTGGCTCGACCTCGAGTTCGCCCTGCACGGGCACGATCCGCACGACATCGAGCCGGGCGTCGCGGCGTCCTGGGCGCGTGACGCCGACATCGGCGCTCCGGTCGGCATCGGCGGGCCGCGCGGATCTCTTGTGCTGGCCGGCAGACCGGACGGATGGCTGCTCGCGGGTGACGAGACCGCGGTCCCCGCGATCCGTCGCTTCACCCACCTGATGGATGCCGCGGCGATCGGACGTATCCTCCTCGAGACCCGCGACGCGGAGCATGAGATCGTGCTGCCCACGCCGCCAGGAGTCGTCGTCGAACACGTGCACCGTGGCTCCCGCGCTGCCGGAGCCGCGCTCGCGGACCGTTTGGACGGCGTGGGAGAGGCAGACCGACCCGCGGGAGACGTCTTCGGTTTCATCGCCGCCGAGCAGGCGATCGTGCGCCACGGACGGGCTCTGCTCGTGGACCGCTGGGGCCTGGACTCCGGACGGATCGTGGTGAAGGGCTACTGGAAGCGTGGCGAGAGCGAGTACCACGCGCCCCATTGACGGGCGGCGCACCCGGACCCCTAGCATGAGCGCATGATCGTGCGCTCCCGCATCCTCGCCTTCGGCTATCGCGCGCTGGCAGCCCTCGTCATCGTCATCGGCATCGCCCGGGTGTCGGGGCTGTGGACGGCATCGCCGTCGTGGTCGTCGTTCCTGTACTACACGGTGCTCAGCAACGTGCTGTGCCTGGTGTGGATGGTGCTCTCGGCGATCGTCACGGTCCGCGACGCCCAGCGCGACGGCTGGATCGGGGTCTCCACGCCGTCGGCGCGGGGAGCCGCGGCCGTGATGGAGGCCATCACCGTCACCATGCTGATCTACCTCTTCGTGCTCGCTCCCGCTCTGTTCACGCAGCCGGGCGCCTACGAACCCTTCACGCTCACCGACAACCTCGTGCACATCGTGACACCGATGCTCGTGATCGTCGATTGGCTGCTGTTCGTCCCGAAGGGGCGCCTCCGCCGATACGACCCGCTGCTCTGGGCCCTCATCCCGTACGCCTACCTCGTCTTCGCGTTCGGCTACAGCGCGCTCGGCGGGCGGTTCGCGGGCGGAACGACGGTGCCCTACCCGTTCATGGACGTCGACGCGAACGGTGTCGGCGGCGTCGCGCTGTGGATCGTGGGGCTGACGGTCGCGCTCATCGCCGTCGGCTACCTGTTCTTCGCCATCGACCGCCTGCTGGCGCGCGCCGTCACATCTCCTCGTGGGTCTCGGGGTCCCCGTCCCACAGCCGACCGCGCTCGAGGGCGCTGATCGCGCTGATCTCGGCATCCGTCAGCGTGAAGCCGAACACGTCCGCGTTCTCCGCCTGACGGGCGGGCGTGGCCGACTTGGGGATCGGCGTCGAGCCCAACTGCGTGTGCCAGCGCAGCACCGCCTGCGTCGGGGTCGCACCGTGCGCGGCCGCGACCTCGTGGACGACCTGCTCGGTGAGCAGCTCGCTGCGCCGCGCGAGCGGGCTCCAGCTCTCGGTGCGGATGCCGTGCGCCGAATGGAAGGCGCGCAGCGCATCCTGCGGGAAGTAGGGGTGCAGCTCGACCTGGTTGACGGCCGGCGTGACCCCGGTCTCGTCGATGAGCCGCGTGAGCATCGCCTCGGTGAAGTTGGAGACACCGACCGAGCCGACCTTCCCCTCCTTCTGCAGATCGATCATCGCGCGGAAGGTCTCGACATAGCGGTTCACGCTCGGGTTCGGCCAGTGGATGAGGTAGAGGTCGATGCGCTCCAGTCCGAGGCGGCCGAGCGAGGCGTGTGCGCTGTGGATCGTCTCCTCGTAGCCATGCTCGCGACCGGGCACCTTGGTCGTCACGATGAGCTCGTCGCGGATGCCGCTGCGCCGTACCGCCTCGCCCACCTCGGTCTCGTTCTCGTAGTTGACCGCGGAGTCGAGGAGCCGATAGCCGGTGGCGATCGCAGCCTCGATCGCGGCCACGCCCTCGTCGCCGCGCAGGTTGTAGGTGCCGAAGCCGAGCTCGGGGAAAGCGGTGCCGTCGTTCAGGGTGACCGTGGGAATCGTGACCATGCCCCCACGCTACGCCGAGCGTGCGGACGTGTCATCGAGGAGCCGCTCGATCACGGTGAGGACACCGGCATCGGCGTTCGACGGCGCGCGGAAGCGGGCGACCGCAGCGACGTCCGGATGCGCATCCGCCATCGCGTACGACCACTCGGCGGCTTCGAGCAATTCGACGTCGTTGAGGTAGTCGCCGAAGGCGGCCGTCTGCGCCGCGGTCACGCCGAGCGCCGCCTGCAGGGCCCGCAGCGCCACCCCTTTGTTGACCGTCGTGTTCATGATGTCGACCCAGTGCTCACCGGACACCACGACCCGGTGGGTGGCGGCCAGATCGGCGAAGGCCGGCGCGGTGTGCTCCTCGCCGCCGTCGAGGTCGAAGATCGCGAGTTTGAGGATCTGGTCGTCCACGGCGAGGAGATCGTCGACGACCTCGAGCCGCGCGTAGTAGGTGCGGACCTCGTCGAGAAAGCGGGGGTCGGTGTCCTCGACGTAGGCGGATCGCTTGCCGCAGAGGACCAGTCCTGCGCGCAGGGCGCCGGAGGCGACGAGCTCGCGCACGCGCGAGACGACGGATGCCGCGACGGCGCCGTCCACGGCGTCGGAGCTGACCTCGGTATCCCCGCGGACGACGTACGCCCCGTTCTCGGCGATGTAGTCGAGTTCGGCGTCGACGCCGGCGAACGTGCGCTGCAGCGTCGCGAGCTGGCGGCCGCTGGCGGGGGCGAAGGCGATCCCACGATCGCGGAGCCGCTCCAGGAGCGGCCACAACCCGTCCGGCACCGATCCGTCGGGCAGCAGCAGCGTGCCGTCCATGTCGACGGCGATCAGGCGGATGTCGGGTGCGCTCACCCCTCCATCCTCTCCCACCGGCCCGTCCGCGCTCCTCGGACGGGCCGGGCGCCACCGACGCGGGCGGGCGGGGGATAACCCGAACAACGATCGGGGGGACCGCTCCGCTGTGGCGGGGTGGGCGCGCGTCCTAGCGTGGAGGCATGGCCCACATCGTCCACGTCTCCGCCCGTTCGGCGCCGGCGATCCCGCCCCCGCCGGCCGCTACGGCCGCCGCCGCAAACGTCGCCGCTGCCGCCGCCTCACCTCCCCGACGCGTGGGAGTGCTCGCACACCTCGGCGCCGTCGCGCAGCTCGCCGCGATGGGCCTCGCCGGAACCGCCGTCTTCACCGTGCTCCTGCTCCTGTTGAGCCTCGGGGTCGGGCTCCTGGCCGCCATCGGCATCGGCGCACTGTTCCTCGTCGCGTTCGTCTACGTGGCATGGGCGACGGCGTGGCTGGAGTACGCCCGCGTCGACGGTCTCTACCGCTACGGCCTGCCCGTCCTGCGCCCCCGCACGAGCGGCCGCCCGGGCTTCAGCGGATGGTTGCGCACCCTCTGGACGCAATTCGTCGACGGGCCGATGTGGCGCGGCATCGCGTCGGCGGGTATCGCGACGATCCTGGGGCTCATCGTGCTGCCGGTCATCGGCGGGCTGGCGTCCAGCGTCACCCTGCTGTTCTCTCCGCTGCTGGGCGTGACCTCCATCCGCATCCCGGCCACCGACCTCGACATCGACGCGGAGTGGGTTCTGCTCGTCGGCATCGTCGGCATCCTCGTGAGCCTCGCGCTGCTCGTCGGCGCGGCGGTGCTGCACGCGGTGCTCACCCGCGCCGTTCTCGTCCCCAGCCGCGAGGCCGTGCTCATCGAACAGGCGCGCACAGCCGGCACCCAGCGCGAGAGCGCAGTGCGCGCCGGCGAGCTCGAACGCGTCCGCATCGAGCGCGACCTCCACGACGGCGTGCAGCCGCGGCTCGTGTCCGTCGGGATGACGCTGGGGCTCGCCCAGCAGAAGATCGACACCGATCCCACCGCCGCCAAAGCCTTGATCGACGAGGCGCACACCTCGACGAAGGCCGCCATCACCGAGCTGCGACAGCTGGCCCGCGGCATCCACGCATCCGTCCTGGACGACCGAGGACTGGATGCCGCGCTCAGCGCCCTGGCCGCACGCTCGCACGTTCCGGTGGAGCTCGACGTGCGTCTGCCCGACGGAGCCTCCGGCCGGTGCAGCCGCACCGCCGAAGCGGCCGCCTACTTCGCGATCGCGGAGTCGCTCACCAATGCCGCGAAACACTCGCGGGCGGGAGT
>Ga0207709_10002959_pt1 | contig 10356 bp, 9 predicted proteins | sample KBSM34metaG_FD_184397 | JGI IMG/M metagenome (GOLD analysis project Ga0207709, IMG submission 184397) | Miscanthus rhizosphere microbial communities from Kellogg Biological Station, Michigan, USA - KBS M3-4 metaG (SPAdes) (version 2) | ecosystem: Host-associated > Plants > Roots > Rhizosphere >...
TCCAGAAGGTGATCCTTGATCTGGTGGGCAGGCTGTACATCCACCTCCACCGTCGTAAGGAGGGAAATACATTCCTCCCCCACCTCTCGGAGGTCCAACTATAATTTCAGGGATATCAGTATTACTACCACTGCCTACAATACCTCTGCTATTTACTCCTGAATATTTATCTGCTAACTTCTGAAAAGAATTCACTGCAAAACTATACTGATCATATGTAGCAGCTATTTCATAATACCTGAGATAAGTCTCTTCTTTCTCCAAAAGTCCTATCATAAGCCCAATTACTTTATTACCTTTTATCACAGGGAAAAGCATTGCCTTGTCTCCATTGTCCACTTCCATGAGCTGGGAGTGGAAACGAAAATCTGTGTAAGGAGAATCTCCTGCCGTATTCCTGTTTTTTACAGGTGCATCTTTGAGCTCATAATATCGGTTAAAGAGATATTCAAAAGCTTTTGGGTAATTTACTTTCTCATTTCCGTTTTGAGAAAAGGCCGCAAATTTGTTTTGGGGTTCTTTGGTATTTTGAGCTACATCATCCTCTGTACGGCAGGAATGTACAGAGAAGACTGTGACCGCCAGCAGAGCCAGCCGAAGAATTATTTTTTTTGTCATAAGCGTTTTTTTAAGTTGTTAAATATAATATTTTTTATTTACCCACAAAACTGTGAAATATTTATCAATCTACAAAACCTATTTTTGCATAATTCTACCCCTTATCCGGGTAATTTTTTGAGGAAATTATTTTTATATTTGTCTAAAATAACAAAGCATGACTAACAACGTTGCAGAGAAAATAAAAAGACTTCGAAAGTCCAAAGGATTCTCCCAGGAAGAAATGGCTGAAAAATTACACATTTCCCAATCTGCCTACGCCAGAATTGAAACAGGGGAAAGCCACTCTTGGCAGCACATATAGAAAAACTTAGTGAAATTTTTGAAATAAAGCCTGAGAATTTTCTTTCAGATGAAACCAATAATCTGGAACAGGAAAATACTGATCAAAAAGGAGGTATGGCTTTTCAATTTGTAGGAACAATTAATACCATCAATTCTCTTTCTGAAAAATTAATAGAACAATATGAAGGGAGAATCGAAGAACTGAAAGCCCAAGTAAAAGAACTTAAAGAAGAGATAAAAATACTGAAGAAATAATTTTATCGGAAATATTTAAAAACAAAAAAACCTCCCAAAGCGGGAGGTTTTAGTATGTACAGTTTAGAAATTACAGTAACAATGTTAATGGATTTTCTAAATATGTTCTTAATGTTTGTAAGAATTGAGCACCTGTAGCCCCATCCACTACTCTATGGTCACATGCCAATGATAGTTTCATTGTGTTTCCTACTACAATCTGACCGTCTTTAACAATTGGTTTTTCAATAATTGCACCTACGGATAGAATGGCAGAGTTTGGTTGGTTGATAATACTTGTAAATGTTTCGATTCCGAACATTCCCAGGTTAGAAATAGAGAATGTAGATCCTTCCATTTCATTAGCTTTAAGACCTTTATTCTTAGCTCTTGAAGCCATATCTTTCACTGATGCAGAAATCTGAGTGTAGCTCATCTGGTCTGTATTCTTCAATACAGGAACTACCAATCCGTCAGGAATAGCTACTGCTACACCCACATTGATATTTCCTCTGTGGATGATCTTATCACCTGCCCAGCTTGAATTTACCTGAGGGTGTTTTCTTAAAGCAATCGCAGTTGCTTTAATGATCATATCATTGAATGAAATTTTAGTATCTGGTAAAGAATTGATCTCTTGTCTAGCTACAATAGCTTTATCCATATTGATCTCAACCATCAGATAATAATGAGGGGCAGAGAATTTACTTTCAGAAAGACGTTTCGCAATGATATTTCTTACCTGTGAGTTTGGAGTCTCTGTATCTTCTCCCTGAACGAAGTTTACTGCTACTTGAGCAGCAGCACTTGCAGCCGGAGCTGAAGCAGCTGGTTTCGCCTGAGATGGCTGATAGCTTTCAATATCTTTTTTAACAATTCTTCCGTTTTCTCCAGAACCCTGAACACTGTTGATATCAACACCTTTGTCCTGAGCCATTTTTTTAGCTAATGGAGAAATTGCAACTCTGTCAGAAGATGAAGAATCTGCAACCGGAGCTGCTTTTTCTTCTGTCTTAGTTTCTGCTTTTTGTTCAGCAGGTTTTTCTGATGACTGAGCAGCAGCTTTTGGAGCTCCTACAGCTGAAACATCTGTTCCTGCAGGGCCAATCATTGCTAATACGGAATCTACCGGAGCTGCACCACCTTCTTCTACACCTTGCTTCAATAATACTCCATTGAATTCAGATTCGAAATCCTGAACCGCTTTATCTGTTTCAATTTCAGCAAGAAGATCTCCTTCTTTTACTGTATCTCCTACATTTTTATGCCACTTAGCTACTTTACCTTCTGTCATAGTATCAGAAAGTCTTGGCATTGTAATAATTTCTACTCCTGCCGGAACTTCTGCCGCAGCAGGCTCAGCAGCAACCGGAGTTTCTGATTGAGGTTGTTCTTCTGATTTTTTTTCTTCAGAACCTGCACTGGAAGCAGCTGCTCCACCTGTTAATCCTGAAATATCTTCTCCTTCATTACCGATGATCGCCAAAACAGAGTCTACAGCAGCAGCATCTCCTTCTTGTACACCCACGTATAAAAGAGTTCCTTCTATTTCAGATTCGAAATCCTGAACTGCTTTATCAGTTTCAATTTCAGCTAAAATATCTCCTTCTTTTACTTTGTCGCCTACTTTTTTATGCCATTTTGCCACTTTACCTTCCGTCATAGTATCAGAAAGGCGGGGCATCGTAATTACTTCTGCCATAATTTTTTTTAATTTGAAAATTTAGTCACCTGAAAATTTGAAAGGACCAATAATAATCGCTGGTATTTTCAAATTTTCAGATTAACCTATTATCTTTTTAGTTTTCTAATTTATCTAAGAATGGATAATTTTCCTGAGAATATACATACTCATAGATTTTTTCTGTATCCGGATATGGAGAGTTTTCCATGAACTCTATACATTCGTCCACAAAGTCTCTAGACTTGTTATCCATCACTTCCAATTCTTCTTCTGTAGCCCATCCGTTGGATAAAATTCTGTGTTTTACCAATTCAATAGGGTCATCATTTTTGTGAACGGCAACTTCTTCTTTTGATCTGTAAGGCTCTGCATCAGACATAGAGTGTCCTCTGTAACGGTAAGTTCTTGCTTCGATGAACGTTGGTCCGTCTCCTCTTCTAGCTCTTTCAATTGCTTCGTAAGCAGCTTCAGCTACTTTTTCAGGATCCATTGCATCTACAGCAAGACAAGGCATTTCATATCCTAATCCTAGCTTATAGATATCTTCGTGATTGGCTGTTCTTTTTACAGAAGTTCCCATTGCATACTGGTTGTTTTCCACAACAAATACTACAGGAAGTTTCCAGTTCATCGCCATATTAAATGTTTCATGTAATGAACCTTGTCTTGCAGCTCCATCTCCAAAGAAACAGATATTTACAGCTTTTCTGTCAAAATATTTATCTGCAAAAGCAATACCAGCTCCTAAAGGAATCTGTCCTCCTACAATACCATGACCTCCATAGAAACGGTGTTCTTTACTGAAAATGTGCATAGAACCACCCATACCTCCGGAAGTACCGGTTGCTTTACCGCAAAGTTCAGCCATGATTCTCTTAGGATCTACTCCCATCGCCATTGGATGGATATGGCATCTGTAGGCAGTAATCATACTGTCTTTCGTTAAGTCCATTGCATGCGTGAATCCGGCAGGGATTGCTTCCTGACCGTTGTACAAATGTAAAAAGCCTCTGATCTTTTGTTTTAGATAAAGAGAACGGCATTTGTCTTCAAACCTTCTCCACATTGTCATATCTTCATACCACTTCAGGTATACCTCTTTAGAAAATTCTTTCATGTGTTAGCTCTTGCTTTTTTATGATGAAATAGTTGAGCAAAATTATGAAAAAAACTTTGTTTTTATTGTATACATATCAATTGTTTTTTTGGTTATAGTGTTATATTTGACTTTTAAACTTAAACATGGAAGAAAAGAACTCTTCATTAACGCACAAAATTTCAAAGATCATCTCTGATTTTTTCAATCCTTTGGTCTCCCTTTTTATCTTTTTCATCTATATGAGTATACAGTCATATACGCTAAAAGATTCCTTAGTATACTTCCTGCCTATTTTATTATTGATTATGCTTCCTGTGATTATCTGGCTCGTATGGAATGTAAAAACAGGAAGATACACCAATATGGATGTTTCGAACCGGGTACAGAGAAAAACACTCTATATATTTATTGCTGTATGTGTACTTACCTATATTCTTTTTAATTATATCAAAAACGGATATGTGGATTTCATCATGCTGTTTATCCTTATTCTTCTTTTCGCTTTACAGATCAGTAATCTTTATATTAAAAGTTCTATGCATACAGCCTTCAATGTATTTGTAGCAGCCTTGTTTTTCTCATTAAACTGGAAGCTGGGAATTCTTTGGCTGGGTATTGCTGCTTTAGTGGGGATTACGAGAATTATTCTAAAAAGACACACCATTAAAGAAGTATTTATGGGCGCAGGAATAGCATTTTTAATATCTTTTATCTATCTTTATTGCAATATACAATTTCAACATTAGAAGAATATATGAAAATAAATCATCTTACTGCCGCAGAGGAAAACTTTATGAAGCTGTTTTGGAAGTTGAATTCCTTTTATCTTAAGGATGTTATGGAACAACATCCGGAGCCCAAACCACACCAGAACACGGTCTCTACATACTTAAAAATATTAGTTGAAAAAGGCTATTTGTCTACTGTAAAAGAAGGCCGGATTTTTAAATATTCAGTACTTGTTCCTTTTGAAGAATATAAAAAGTTTCTACTGAAAGAGCTTTCCCATCATTTTTTTAATGATTCCGGAAAAGAGATTCTGGAATTTTTAATGAATGAAAAGCTAATTTCACAGAACGATCTGAAAGGATATTTTGATCTTAAAATTGAAATAAAACCTACCAAAATAGAAGAACCGAAATTTGAGTTCGCTGATGAAATTCTAAGTCCTAAAAAAGAGAAGAAAACAAAAGTAAAAGAAAAGGATAAAGATAAAGACAAAAAGAAAAAGAAGAAAAAAATATAAATACCGAGGCTTATGAAAACAAAATTTCTTGAGATAACGGGAAAAGCCAAAGAAGTAATATTTCGTTATCCGATGGTTCTCTTCATGGCTCTGTTAACTTCTTTTGGGGCGATCTATTTATATGAGACCACAAGATCAAGAAATGACTCTTTCACATGCTACATGTTCACTATCTGTTCCGGCTTGGGAATATCATTGATGTTTGCATTGAAAATACTTTCCCAGCGAATAGGAAAACGGTATCTGCTAGAATCTGCAGGAATTATCGGCCTGGTGGGATTTTTTTTTATTCTGCCCGGCAATAAGAAAGATTTTAATGAAGTCTATGGATATATCATTGCTGTAGCATTCATTCTTTCTCACCTGCTGGTTTCTTTTGTAGCCTTTTTAAACAAGGACAGGGAAATTAGTTTCTGGCAGTATAACAAAAATCTATTTGTCAATATTGTACTTACGGCTATATTCACAGGAGTGCTCACAGCCGGAGTAGAACTGGCTATTTTAGCAATTGACAAACTTTTTGATTTTCAGTTTAATGATAGCGTTTACTTTGATGTATTCTTCTTTCTGGCTATTGCCGGGAGCTGTCTGATTTTCCTGATCTTTAATGAAAGAGGATTGCCAGACCTTGAAGAAGACGGTAAATATCCTGTTGTTTTAAAATTTTTCACCCAGTTTATTCTGATTCCGCTTCTTTGTATCTATGCTGTTATTCTTTATTTCTATTCATTTAAAATACTGATCAATTGGCAACTTCCAAGGGGCTGGGTCTCTTATCTGATTCTTGCTTACAGCATGGTAGGAATTCTTGCTTTATTGCTTGTGCATCCATTAAAAGAGGATCATACCAAATCCTGGGTTAAAGTATTTTCAAGATTATTTTACTATACGGTTATCCCTCTGGTTATCCTCCTTTTTGTTGCTATTTTCACCAGACTTTTAGCATATGGATATACAGAGCCAAGATACTTTGTTTTACTCCTGGCTTTATGGCTGACAAGTTTAGTGGTTTATTTTATTTTCAACAAAAAGTCAAGCATAAAATTTATTCCTCTGAGCTTATTTATATTGGGGGTATTTTCACTTGTTTTTCCTTACCTAAATGCTTTTAGCGTAGCCAAAAGAAGCCAGAAAAATGAATTGATTAAGCTATTAAAAGAAAATAACCTGCTTACTGGAGGTACAATAGATTTCAATAAAAAGATATCAGATTCTGTGATTGATAAAATGTCATCACAGTTTGAATTTTTAATAAAAAGAAAACAGGAAAGTTTTTTGCTTACTCTCGCAGCCCCTAAAGTTCGGGATAAATGGTCAAAAGATTTTGAAGAACCCTATTACTGGGCAATCAATAACAGCCTTAGAAATTCTTTTACTTATGCTGATAAACATTCCGGAGCACCTGCGTATGAGCAACTGACGCTTGAGTCAGAAACAGATGTAGTGAATATTGAAAGCTATCAGTATTTAATTAAATTCCAAAGTTATAGCCAGGAATCAAAAGAAATCAATGGAGATCTGTTTCTTATTGACAATAAGACTGAAAAGATCAAAGTAATCCTGAACTCAAAAGAAGAAGTAGATTTTACCCCGGCTATTCTATTTAAAGATAACATCCATAGAAGCGGAACGGTAAAATTAAAAGAAGTGGCTGTAGAAAGTGATCTGGGTAAATATCATATTAAGATTATTTTCCCTACGGTCACAACTCAAAAAGATACTTACAGTAAAGGTGGAAATATTTATTATAATGATGCCTTATTCCTGATCAGAGAAAAATAAAGACATAAAAAAAAGCGGCTTAAAAGCCGCTTCATATTTTTTACCAACGTTTTCCACCGCCGTTGTTTCCTCCGCGATCACCTCCGCCACGGTTATTTCCATAGCTTCCGCCACCTCTGTTGTTTCCATAACCACCACCTCTGTTGTTATCGAAACTTCTTCTTGGCTTCTCTTCTCTAGGTTTAGCTTCAGATACGTTAAGCTCTTTTCCGTTGAATTCTTTCTGATTAAGAGCTTCGATAGCTTGTTGTCCTTCTTCATCACCCATCTCTACAAAACCGAAACCTCTTGAACGACCAGTTTCTCTGTCTGTAACGATTTTAGCTGATGATACATCACCAAATTCTGCGAATAGATCATGCAACTCATACTCTTTAGTTGCGTAATTGATGTTTGAAACAAAAATGTTCATTTTAAATAAAATTAAAAAATTAATAAAAATTTGGTATATAAAAGAAAAGCAACATAAATTAATGAACAAATATTGATTCCAAATATAAACGAATGCAAGATACAATAAAAAATCTAAAATCAAAATATTTTTTACCTCCCCTTCATTTTCAAATGTTTTCTCTTATTTATTTTAATCATTAAACAATACATAATTATCGTATAACAATATTTATTTATTAATATACAGACAAAAGTTAAAGTTAGTTAACATAATAATTTATAATAATACTGTCCGTTTTTCACCCTATTAATTTTCATTTTCATTCAAATAAAACAATATTATCCCGGGAACTATTGCAATAATAGTCAATCTACACATTATAATGGTAAAAACGAAGAGGTCATAATCCCGGATTTTCCAAAAAAAACACTGACCTTTATCTGTTAAAAATTGAGAAAATACAGGCTATTAAGAATGCTCTTTATGAACAGTGACTTAAAAAAAAGCAGGCTCCAAAATAAAATGATTGAGAAAATGAATAATCTTCTTTCGATCAATAAATATCATTCTTTTGAAAAGCCCGGTTTTAAACATTAAATTTGCAAAACAAATTATTAAAATTATGAACTACCATACCAGAAAATGGGTAAAACCTGAAGATTTAAATCCTAACCATTCTCTTTTTGGAGGAAGACTTTTACAGTGGATTGATGAAGAAGCTGCGTTATATGCAATTATCCAGTTGGAAAACACAAAAGTAGTCACGAAATTTATCTCCGAAATTAATTTTGTAAGCTCTGCAAAACAGGGAGATATCATAGAAATTGGTATAGAAGCAACCCACTTCGGCTCTTCTTCGGTTACTCTTAAATGTGACGTCCGAAACAAGATGACCCATCAAACGATTATTACAGTTGATAAAATTGTAATGGTAAATCTTGATCAGGATGGAAACCCTGCTCCTCACGGTAAAACTCAGATTGAATTTGTAAAAGACAGATTAAACAGCAGTTTATGACAATCTTCATAAAAAACATGGTCTGCAACAGATGTATTTCTGCTGTTGAAGATATCTTCACCAAAGCTGATGTGAAAATAAGCTCCGTTATACTAGGCGAAGTGGAAACAGAAACTGAAATATCAGCTGACAAAATGAAGTCCATTGAAAAAGAGCTGCTCGAAACCGGTTTTGAAAGAATTATGGATTCAGCCCATCAACTGGTTGAAAAAATCAAAAACCTTATCATTGTAAAGGTCAGTGAACTTGACATTGCTGATAATTTTTTGCTTTCCGAATTTTTAAGTTCAAAGCTCCACAAAGACTACAGCGCTCTTTCCAAAACGTTTTCACAAAATGAGAATATTACCCTGGAACAATTCTTTATTCTTCAAAAAATTGAAAAAGTAAAAGAACTCCTTTTATACAATGAATTCAATCTTACCGAAATTGCAGGGAAACTGGGCTATAAAAGCGTCCAGCACCTCTCTACCCAGTTTCGGAACAGTACCGGCTTTACCCCTACTGAATTCAAGAAACTGAAAGACCATCACAGAAAACCTCTGGATAATCTTTAATGTTTGAGCGTGGGAGTGCCAGAGAGTTTAGCGCAGGAAAGAATATAAACAATATCGGAATAATTACCTTCACACTTATAGTGATGAAGTTTTTCTTATTTGTCTTTTTGATAAGAATATAGATATCCTCCCACCCTCTTATTCTAATACTCTCTCACTCCCATACTCTTCCACTCTAAAACCCTCCAACCAAATTTTATAACTATTATCCTTAAATTTATAACAGCATTATTCCTCCTTTTTGGAAATTTGTAATATAAATTTAAGAATCATGGAACAACAGTATAAAATACTCGGAATGACCTGTTCAGGCTGTCAGAAAAAGATTTCCAATCAACTGAACAGCATAGATGGTGTGAAAGCCGATGTAAACCTGGAGAACAATACAGCAACAATCACCTCTGATCACAAAGTTGAACTGTCTGTTTTGAATAATGCTTTGGCCGAAATAGGAAAATACAAACTTGAAGATCCGAATAATCCGGACAAGGCTTTTGTAAAACCTCAGGATCGCGTATCTCCATCTTCAGTATATTATTGCCCGATGGAGTGTGAAGGCGAAAAAGTATATTTCAAACAGGGAGAAAGGTGTCCCGTTTGTAAGATGTATTTAGTTCCTATTGAAGAAAAACTGGCAAAAGATCCCCATCACAAGCCAGCCTATTCCTCCACTCACCTTCCGGAAAATTTCAAAACCAGTGTTGGAAAGCATTATTGCCCCATGTTCTGTGAAGGCGACAAAGTATATGATGAAAAAGGTGATTGTCCGGTATGTCATATGCACTTAGAAGAAATCACTGAAGATCTTGTAAAAAATGCAGATACCCACAGTCACAGTCATCATCATTCCCACACTCATGATCACAGCCATCATCATGCAGCTCCTGCAGTAACGGATGAAATGGCAGGGAAATACTATTGTCCCATGTATTGTGAAGGTGATAAAACTTATGATTCTAACGTAGGCTGCCCTGTTTGCGGAATGGATCTGGTAAAATACCCTGAAAAGAAAACAGCAAAATATACCTGTCCTATGCATCCTGAAATCATCCGTGATGAACCGGGAGACTGCCCTATTTGCGGAATGGACCTCGTAAGAATGCCAGACAGCGGAGATGATGAGGAAGATGAAACCTACACTCTCTTAAAAAGAAAATTCATTACTTCGTTGGCATTTACCATCCCCGTTTTCATTCTTTCAATGGGTGGAATGTTTATCAATTTTCCTTTTTCCCATCAGGTGCAGGGATTTATTGAACTGGCCTTGACACTTCCGGTTATGTTTTACTCCGGGTGGTTCTTGCTGAAAAGAGGCTGGGTTTCCTTCAAAACATGGAACCTCAATATGTTTAGCCTTATCGCACTGGGAGTTGCAGCTGCATTTATATTCAGTATTACAGCATTAGCTTTTCCGGATATCATTCCACATGAAATCCGTG
>Ga0207709_10002961_pt1 | contig 10354 bp, 10 predicted proteins | sample KBSM34metaG_FD_184397 | JGI IMG/M metagenome (GOLD analysis project Ga0207709, IMG submission 184397) | Miscanthus rhizosphere microbial communities from Kellogg Biological Station, Michigan, USA - KBS M3-4 metaG (SPAdes) (version 2) | ecosystem: Host-associated > Plants > Roots > Rhizosphere >...
AAGGGCACCGCGAGCACGGGCCATGAGGTGGCGCGCAGCGTGTGGCCGTCGGCGCTCCAGATCTGCACGATGAAAGCGCCGCGCGAGAAGGCCGCCTCGCCGTTCATCGGGCGCGGCAGCTTCGCCGGATCGCTGCCCGCGTACGACTCGGCCACGAGGCGCATCTGTTCGTCCAGCGCGTTGTGCACGAGGTTGCCGTAGGCCACGAACGAGAACCACGCCGTGAGCATCGCCGCACCCAGGTGCAGCGTGACGAGCCACAGCAGCAGCTGCGTGCGCAGCGAACGCGGCCGCCACCAGCGGCCGGTGCCGCGCGAAGCTCCGTTCATTGGCTGGGCAGCCTGGGGGCGAGCACCATCATGCCGCGACGCGCCAGCCGAGCCCGCGTACGTTGCGGATCGATTCGGCGCCGAGCTTGCGGCGCATGCCGTGGATGAGCACGTCGATCGCGTTGCTCGTGACTTCCTCGCCCCAGCCGTAGATGCGGTTCTCGAGCTGCTCGCGCGAAAGGATGGCGCCGGGCCGCTCCAGCAGCGCGTGCAGCAGGGCGAACTCGCGCGCGGTGAGTGCCTCGCGCGCACCGTTGGCCACCACTTCGCGCGTGGTGAGGTCGAGCTGCAATGCACCGCTGCCGACCAGCGAATGCGCCGCGCCGTCGCGGCGCCGCACCACGGCGCGCATGCGCGCGAGCAGCTCGCGGAACTCGAAGGGCTTGAGCAGGTAGTCGTCGGCGCCGAGGTCGAGGCTGTGGATGCGGTCATCGAGGCCGTCGCGCGCCGTGAGCACCAGCACCGGGGTGGCGTCGCCGCGTTCGCGCGCGCGGCGCAGCACTTCGGTGCCGTCGTGCTTCGGCAGCCCGAGGTCGAGCAGCACGCAGGTGTAGCCGCCGTCGCCGAGCGCGCTCTGCGCCAGTTCGCCGTCGCGCACCCAGTCCGCGGACCAGCCCGCGCCCTCGAGCGCCTGCTTCAGGCTGCGCCCGATCATTTCATCGTCTTCCACCAACAGCACGCGCATCGCGGCAACTCCTTCGGCCGCAAGGTAGCACGCGACCGGGATGATCGGAAGAGCCTGCGCCGTGGCGCAGCGTAGTGGCGCAGAGTTACGTGGGACTTAAGGGCCCGCGCACGGCATGGCGTTCGCCCTCGCCGTCGGAGGTGAAGGCCAGCAGCTCCAGGGCCTCTTCCTCCACACCGAGACGGTCGGCCTTGGACCAGCGCGTGAACGGCTCCAGCACCACGGTCGCGGTGTTCTTCGCGCGCTCGATCTTCCAGACACCCGCCACGAACCCATCGAGCAGCACCGTGCCGCGCACGATGCCGTTGACGGTGAACACGCGGGCCCGGTGCACTTCGCTCAGCACGCGGCTGCGGTCGGCGTGCGCAAGCAGCAGGCTGTCCCACTCGGCCACGAGGCGCGGCGGCGCGGGCGTGTCGGGGTCGGGGCGCGGCGCGCGGGGCAGGTCGAACAGCTCCTGCCCGCCTTCGCCGACGAACACGCGCAGCTGCGGCCGCAGGCGCTCGGCCACCGCCTTCCAGCCCGTGAGGCCCGACCATGCGCCAGCATCGGCCAGCGTGGCGGGACCAAAGGCGCCGAGGTAGCGCAGCAGCAGATCGTCCTGCGTGGCCCGGGGTGCCTCGACGCTGCCCAGCCAGTCGCCCAGGGGCTGCAGCAATGCACTCTGGTGCGAGTTCCAGCTGCCGGCCGGCGGCAGGTGCACCAGCGGCAGGTTGTTGCGGATCAGCGCGGCGAGCGAGGCGGTCTCGCGGCCCTTCCATCGCATGCCGAGGGCCTGGCCGAGTTCGGCGCTGGTGTGCGGTTTCTCGCCGAGCAGCGCGCGCGCCGCCGCCACCACCGCCTCGCGGTCGAGGCCTTCGAGCGCGCGCTTGTGGTTGCCAAGCAGGCCGCGCTGATGCACCGACTCCAGCAGCGGACGCCATGCCAGCGCATCGTGCGCGGTCATCAGGTGCAGGGTGGAGCGCATCGTCGACATGCGCACGATGCGGCGCCTGCGCATTGCCTCGGTCAGCTGCTCGCGCTCGAAGCCTTCGAGCCGGCTCCAGAGGCCGATGTAGGGCGGGTTGGGTGCCTGTGCCTGCAGCCCGGCAAGCCGTTCGACGGCCTGCACCGCCGTGAGCTTGCGCCGCGCCAGCAGCATCTGCCGTGCCAGCGTGGCGCGGTTCAGCGCCCGCAGGCTCAGAACTTCTCGTGCGGTCCGAGGTAGCGCCATTGCCCCAGCGGCAGGTTGCCAAGCATCACCTTGCCGATGCGCACGCGCTTCAGCCCCACCACCTTCAGGCCGACCAGCTCGCACATGCGGCGGATCTGCCGCTTCTTGCCTTCGGTGAGCACGAAGCGCAGCTGCTCGGGGTTCTGCCATTCGACCCGCGCCGGCTTCAGCGCCTGGCCGTCGAGGCTCAGACCGTGGCGCAGCTTCGCCAGCATGGCCGGTGGAAAGACCGCCTGCACGTTGGTGGTGACGGGATCGTCGTCGTCCATGCGCACCAGCTGGCCCGTGGGCGCGGGCTGACCCAGGCCGTGGTAGGCCACGCGCACGAGGTATTCCTTCTCCATCACCGAGTCTTCGCCGATCAGCTGGCGCGCGATGCGGCCGTCCTGCGTCATGACCAGCAGGCCGATGGAGTCGATGTCGAGCCGCCCGCACGGCGCGAGGCCGCGCAGCTGCTGCGGGCTGAAGAAGAAACGCGCGTTGTCGTCGGCCCAGCGGTTCTGCGGCGTGAACAGCGTGACCGCGGGCTCGTGGCCGTCTTCGGCCTGCCCGCTCACGTAGCCGATGGGCTTGTTGATGAGGATGGTGACCTGGTTGGCCTGCTGGCCCCTGGCCGCCTTGTCGATCTCGATGCGGTCGGACGGCACGACCTTCACGCCCATCTCGGCCGGCTTGCCGTTGACCTTCACCCAGCCGTTGGCGATCCATTCGTCGGCCTCGCGGCGCGAGCACATTTTCAGTTCGGCCATGCGCTTGTTGAGGCGCACGGCACCAGTGGGGGAAGTGGAGGGCTCGGTCATCGGAAGGCTTGATCAATGTGCGGCACCGATGCTATCCTGAACGCAAGCGCGAGTTGATCGCGCCCTTTTTGGGGGATTCCCAAGTGAGCACACGCAAGTTTCAATACGCCATCGTCATCGGGCGTTTCCAGCCCGTCCATTTCGGACATCAACGACTCATCGAAGAAGGCCTTCGCGCCGCCGATCGGGTCATCGTGGTGGTCGGCTCCGACCGCAAGCCACGCAGCGTCAAGAACCCCTTCACCTTCGACGAGCGCGAACGCATGGTGCGCGCCTGCCTGCGCGGCACCGAGCAGATGCGCGTGAGCGTGGTGGGCGTCGGCGATTCGCCCTACAACGACCAGATCTGGATCGCGTCGATCCAGTCGGCGGTCGAGCGGCTCATCACGCAGGACGGCCATGCGCCGGCCAAGGCCAGGGTCGCACTGGTGGGCCACCTGAAGGACGCATCGAGCTACTACCTGAAGCTCTTCCCGCACTGGGAATTCGCCGGCCAGAACAGCGTGGAGAGCCTCAACGCCACCGACGTGCGCAGCCTCTACTTCGACCCCGAGAACCGCGGCCAGCTCGCACGCGCCGACCTGCCCGACGGCACCGCGGCCTTCCTCGAGCAGTTCTCGAACACCGCCGACTACGCCGAGCTTTGCGAAGAGCGCGCCTTCCTCGCCGACTACCGCGACAAGTACCGCTATGCGGGCAGCAGCTTTCCGCCGATCTACACCACGGTCGACGCGATCGTGGTCGAGGCCGGCCACATCCTGCTCGTGCAGCGCAAGTTCCATCCCGGCAAGGGCACCTGGGCGCTGCCCGGTGGCTTCGTCGGCCAGCACGAGCGCCTGCAGGACGCGGCCATCCGCGAGCTGAAGGAAGAAACCCGGATCAAGGTGCCCGTGCCCGTGCTCAACGGCAGCATGAAGGCCAGCCACGTGTTCGACGCGCCCGACCGCTCGCAGCGCGGGCGCACCATCACGCATGGCTTCTTCTTCGAGCTGGCGCACAACCAGTGGACAGGCCTGTCGGAGGTGCGCGCCGACGACGATGCGGCCGAGGTGCGCTGGGTGCCCATCGCCGAGTTCCTCGACATGCAGGAGCGCATCTACGAAGACCACTTCTTCATCGCGAATCATTTTTTGGGTGGCCTGGGCAAGAACTGAACGACCAGGCTTTGTCAGCAAGAACGGCCCCGGTTGACGGGCGCCACAGTGAAAGGAGCTTTCACACATGAACCGCAATCTCACCTCCACGCCCCTGGGCAACAACCTGCTGCTTCGCACCGACTCCTACAAGGTGTCGCACTGGATGCAGTACCCGCCCGGCACGCAGACGGTGTACAGCTACATCGAATCGCGCGGCGGCATCTTCAGCCACTCCCTCTTCTTCGGCCTGCAGGCCTACCTGCGCGAATACCTGCAGACGCCCGTGACGCTGGCCGACGTGGAGGAAGCCGCAGCACTCATGGCAGTGCACGGCGAGCCCTTCAACCGCGAAGGCTGGCTGCGCCTGATCGAGAAGCATGGCGGGCTGATGCCGGTGCGCATCCGCGCGGTGCCCGAGGGCAGCGTGCTGCCGGTGCACAACGTGCTCGCGACCATCGAGAACACCGACCCCGAGTTCTTCTGGGTCACGAGCTTTCTCGAGACCGAGTTGCTGCGCGCCATCTGGTATCCGACCACGGTGGCAACCCTCTCGGCCGCCGCGCGCACCACGCTGCTGCGGTACCTCGAGGCGACCTGCGACGACCCGCAAGGGCAGATCGCCTTCAGGCTGCACGATTTCGGCGCGCGCGGCGTGTCGAGCCTCGAATCGGCCGCGCTCGGCGGCATGGCCCACCTGGTGAATTTCATGGGCACCGACACGCTGGCCGCGCTGGTGGCCGCGCGCCGGTATTACGACTGCGACGTGGCGGGCTTCTCGATTCCAGCCGCGGAACACAGCACCATCACGGGCTGGGGCCGGGAGCACGAAGCCGACGCGTACAGCAACATGGTCGACCAGTTCGGCAAGCCCGGCGCGACCTTCGCGGTGGTGAGCGACAGCTACGACATCTTCAACGCCTGCGCGCGCATCTGGGGCGGCGAGCTGAAGGCGAAGGTGGTGGCTTCGGGCGCGACGCTGGTGGTGCGGCCCGACTCGGGCGACCCGGCCGAGACCACGCTCAAGGTGGCGCAGATCCTGGCCGAGCGCTTCGGTACGACGACCAATGCCAAGGGCTTTCGCGTGCTGAACAACGTGCGCATCATCCAGGGCGATGGCGTGAACCTCGACTCGCTGCGGCTGTGCCTGTCGAACTTCTTCCACAACGGCTTCTCGACGGAGAACATCTCCTTCGGCATGGGCGGCGGGCTGTTGCAGCAGGTCAACCGCGACACGATGCAGTGGGCAATGAAGTCCTCCGCCATGCAGGTGAACGGCGAGTGGCGCGACGTGTACAAGTCGCCGGTGGGCGATGTGGGCAAGGCCTCGAAGAAGGGACGGCTCGCGCTGGTGAAGAACGCGCGCGGCGAGGTGCAGACATTGCGCGAAGAGGCGCTCTCGGCGGGGCAGAGCGATCTGCTGCAGACGGTGTTCGAGAACGGTCGCATCGTCGAGAGCACTACGTTTGAGGCTGTTCGGGAGCGGGCGGCCATTGGGGTGAATCAGTTCATTACCTCTCGGGCGCCGCTCTGAGGCGCGGTCTTTCGGGGCGTGTGCACAGGCCCCGAAGACCGCAGCAAGTGCCACAAGGCATCGCCATAATCCGCGCAACTTCCGGATTTCATGACCAAACTCCTGATCCTCAGCGTGAGCGCCGGCAACGGCCACGTGCGTGCAGCACAGGCGCTTGCCGCCACCGCCCAGTCCCTCGCCCCGCCCTGCACAGCGGTCCACATCGACGCGATGGCCCACGTGGCCGGCGGTTTCCGCAAGGTCTACACCGACTGGTACATCCAGCTCGTGAACCGCGCACCCGAGCTGTGGTCGTACCTGCACCAGCGCACCGACACCACGCCGCACCACGCGCCCTCGCAACGCCTGCGCCGCGGCATCGAACGGCTGAGCACCGGCGCGCTCGTGAAGGAGATTCGCCGCGAGAAGCCCGATGCCGTGGTCTGCACGCACTTCCTGCCGGCCGAGCTGCTGATGCGCGAGCGCAACCGCGGCCGCATCGACTACCCGGTGTGGCTGCAGATCACCGACTACGACCTGCACAACATGTGGCTGGTGCCGGGCATGGCCGGCTACCTGGCCGCAACCGAAGAGGTGGCGTTCCGCCTGCGCGCGCGCGGCATTCCTGCAGACCGCATCCACGTCACCGGCATTCCGGTGATGCCGGCGTTTTCCGAACCCGATGTGCCGGCGCTCGCACGCCACACCTGCGTGGCGGAACTCGGCCTCGATCCTTCTCGGCCCGTGCTGCTGATGGCGTCTGGCGGCGCGGGGGTCGGCGACCTCGCGAGCATGGTCGAGCGCGTGCTCGGCCTCGGCGGTGAAGGCAACTTCCAGGTCATCGCCGTGGCGGGCCGCAACGTGGAAGCGCACGGCAAGCTCGAAGCCCTGGCCAGGCGCCACCCGGGCCGCGTGGTGGCCATCGGCTTCACCAACGAGATGCACAAGATGATGGCCGCGGCCGACCTCGTCGTGACCAAGCCCGGCGGCCTCACGGTGTCCGAGTGCCTGGCGCTCGGCAAGCCGATGCTGCTGATCTCGCCCATTCCGGGGCAGGAAGAACACAACGCCGGCTTCCTGATGGAGGAAGGCGCGGCCTGGCTCGCCTACGACGCCATCGGGCTCGACTACAAGGTGGCGCGCCTGATGGCCGACCCCGCCAAGCTCGCGCACATGGCCTCGCGCAGCCGGGCGCTGGGCAAGCCGCAGGCCGCGCGCACGGTGCTGCAGCACGTGCTGGCTGCGCCGGCGGGAACGACGGCGTGAGCGGCGCCGCCGAAAAGACGGGCGTGGCCCGCACGCTCGGCTATCTCGCCTGGGTGGCTGTCATGGCCTTCTTCTTCGCCAACGCCGAGATCCAGATCGAAGGCGGCGCGGGCTGGGCCACCTCGCTGCCGACCTGGCGCATCGAGAACAGCATCTGGCTCGATCTCTTCTGGGGCGGCCGCGCGATGACGGGCTACCACGCCTGGGTGTTCACCTTCATGGCGCTGGTGTTCTTCTCGCCGCTGGCCTTCAACGGGCGCTGGACGTGGCGCGACGTCGGGTTAGCGGTGGCGGGGCTCATCGTGTTCTGGGTGTGCGAAGACTTCCTGTGGTTCATCATCAACCCGGCCTTCGGCTGGGCGCGCTTCAATGCGGTGGATGCGTTCTGGCACAAGCACTGGGTGTGGGGCGCACCGGTCGACTACTGGGGCGGGCTCGCGGTGGCGGCGCTGATCCTGGGGACGCGGCACTGGCGGCGCGAGAAGAAGAAAAAGCAATGACGAAGAAGCACTGGACAGCAGCAGCAACAGCGGAAGAAGGCATCGCCGACCCGCGCCCCGGCCACTGGGCCGACCCACTGGACGAACTGCAGGTCGAGAACCTGCACCGCATCACGCCCACGCTCTACCGCAGCGCGCAGCCGCGGCGCGCCAACATGGCGGCGCTGCAGTCGCTGGGCATCCGCACCGTGGTGAGCCTGCGCTCCTTCAACGACGACAGGAAGGTGTTCGCGGGCACCGGCATCCGGCTGGTGCGCGTGCCGATCAACACCTGGTCCATCGACGACGCCAAGGTGCTGCGCGCGCTGGTGGCGATCCGCGAGGCCGGGAAGCATGGCCCGGTGCTCATCCACTGCATGCACGGCGCCGACCGCACCGGCGTGATCGCGGCGGTCTACCGCATGGCGGTGCAGGACTGGGACAAGGACAGCGCACGCAACGAAATGCTGCGCGGCGGCTACGGCTACCACACGCTGTGGCGCAACATTCCGCGCTATATCGAGCGGCTCGACCCGGTGAAGATGCGCCACGCGCTGGCCCATGCGCCGGTGGTTCCCGTGGTGTCCTGAAGGCGCCTGCAGCTTTCGCACCGCGCTCCTATACTGGCCGCCCCGTGGCCACAGGCCATCTGCGAACCGTCTGAAAAGGGGCCTCCCATGGCACTGCAAATCCGCTCCCTCATCCGCGCCAACGGCGAACTCGAACTCTCGCTGCACGACGACCCGATCCCCGAACCGCAGGCCCACGAAGTCGTGATCCGCGTCGAGGCGTCGCCGTTGAACCCGTCGGACCTCGGCCTGCTGTTCGGTGCGGCCGACATGAGCACCGCCAAGGCCTCGGGCACCGCCGAGCGCCCGGTCGTCACCGCCACGGTGCCCGAGCGCGCGCTTCCCGCCATGGCGGCGCGGCTCGACCAGTCGATGCCGGTCGGCAACGAAGGCGCGGGCGTGGTGGTCAAGGCCGGTTCGTCGCCGGCTGCGCAGGCGCTGCTCGGCAAGACCGTGGCGGCCATCGGCGGCGCGATGTATTCGCAGTACCGCTGCCTCGCCGCTGCCCAGTGCATGGAACTGCCCGAAGGCACCACACCGGCCGAAGGCGCGTCGTGCTTCGTCAATCCGCTCACCTCGCTGAGCATGGTCGAGACCATGCGCATGGAAGGCCACAAGGCGCTGGTGCACACGGCCGCCGCGTCGAACCTGGGCCAGATGCTCAACAAGATCTGCCAGAAGGACGGCATCGCGCTCGTCAACATCGTGCGCAAGCAGGAGCAGGAAGACCTGCTGCGCGGCCTGGGCGCGAAGTACGTGTGCAACGCGACCTCGCCCACCTTCCTCGAAGACCTGACGCAGGCATTGGTCGAGACCGGCGCCACGCTGGCCTTCGACGCCACCGGCGGCGGCAAGCTCGCCGGGCAGATCCTCGGCTGCATGGAAGCCGCGATCAACCGCACGGCCAAGGAATACAGCCGCTACGGTTCGACCACGCACAAGCAGGTGTACATCTACGGCGGCCTCGACCGCAGCCCGACCGAGTTCGTGCGCAACTTCGGCATGGCGTGGGGCATGGGCGGGTGGCTGCTGTTCCCGTTCCTCGGGAAGCTCGGCGACGAAGGCACCAAGCGTTTGAAGGCGCGCGTCGTCGCGGAGCTGAAGACCACGTTCGCGAGCAGGTACACGCGTGAGGTTTCGCTGGTCGAGGCGCTGCAGCTCGATGCGATCGGGGTTTATGGGAAGCAGGCTACGGGGGAGAAGTTCTTGCTGAATCCGAACAAGGGTGTTGCTGTTTGAACGTTGCGCCCTGAACGCACGCACCCGAGAGCTAAACAACCAGCCGATACCCCACAGCCGTCTCGGTCAGCAGATGCCGAGGCTGCGCCGGATCGTCTTCGAGCTTCTGCCGCAGATGCCCCATGTAGATCCGCAGGTAGTGGCTCTGGCCGGTGTGCGACGGGCCCCACACCTCGCGCAATAGCTGGCGTTGCGTCAACACGCGGCCTGCATTGGCGACCAGCACCGACAGCAGGCGGTATTCGGTCGGCGTCAGATGCACCTCGGTGCCCGCACGACGGACGAGGCGCGCGGCGCGGTCGAGCTCGATCTCGCCGAAGCGGAACAGCGCCTCGGGCGCCTCGTCCGCGCTGCCGCCCACCGCACGCGGACGAGGCAGGTTGGCGCGAACGCGCGCCAGCAGTTCACCTGTGCCGAAGGGCTTGGTGAGGTAGTCGTCGGCCCCCGCGTCGAGCGCGGCGATCTTGTCGGCCTCGTCGCTGCGCGCGGACAGCACGATGATCGGCACGGCCGACCAGCCGCGCACGTCGCGGATCAGCGAAACGCCGTCGCCATCGGGCAGCCCCAGGTCGAGCACCAGCAGGTCGGGCTGGCGCGTGCCCGCTGCGGCGAGCCCGTCGCGCAAACTGCCGGCTTCATGCACCACCCAGCCCTCGGCCTCGAGCGCACCGCGCACGAAGCGGCGGATCTGCGGCTCGTCTTCGATCACGATGGCGGTGGGGGCTGGCATGGGGTCAGAGTTGGGCTTCGGCCGGCTCGGGTGGCTCGCGGCGCGGCAGGGTGACCGTGAATTCTGCACCGCCGTCGCGCGCGTTGCCGGCCGCGATTTCACCGCCGTGCGCACTCACCACCGCCTTGCAGATCGCCAGGCCCAGGCCCACGCCGGGTGTGGCCGATTCGGTCTCGCCGCGCGTGAACTTGTCGAACAGCTTCTGCTCGTGGCCCAGCAGCGCGGCGGGCAGGCCGGGCCCGTGATCGCGCACCGTGAGCACCAGCGTGCCCGGCTCGGCGCGCGCACCGACCACGATGGGCGGCGCGCCGTACTTGGCGGCGTTCTCCAGCAGGTTGACCAGCACGCGCTCGATCAGCACGGCGTCGAACTCGACCAGCGGCAGCTCGGGGTCGAGC
>Ga0207709_10002963_pt1 | contig 10349 bp, 7 predicted proteins | sample KBSM34metaG_FD_184397 | JGI IMG/M metagenome (GOLD analysis project Ga0207709, IMG submission 184397) | Miscanthus rhizosphere microbial communities from Kellogg Biological Station, Michigan, USA - KBS M3-4 metaG (SPAdes) (version 2) | ecosystem: Host-associated > Plants > Roots > Rhizosphere >...
AGCTGGACCGGCTGGACGTGAAGTCGCCGATCGAAGCGCTGCTGCCGGTGTTCGACCGCGGCCAGGTGGCGATCGTGATGGACGGTGACGCCTTCCTGGGCCTGATCACCCGTATCGACCTGCTGAATTACCTGCGTCGGCGTGTTCAATAAACGTCCTGCGAGAGGGGGCTCGATCTAGCCCCCTGCACACTCTGGACATGCCGTAGATGTCACAATCGGCCTGGTTTGTAACCCGCCGGGGCCATCCCGGAGAACTTCAGAGAGTGCGCATGCCTGTCCAGATCGCCGTTGTGATTCCCTCCTACAAGGTCATCAACCACATCCTGGGTGTAATTGATGGGATGGGGAGTGACATCGATCGAATCTACGTGGTAGACGACTGTTGCCCGATGAACAGTGGGGATTTCGTCGAGGCGAACTGCTCCGATCCGCGCGTTGTCGTCCTTCGCCATGCCGAAAATCAGGGTGTAGGGGGTGCCGTGATGACGGGGTATCGCGCCGCGATCAAGGACGGCGTCGACATCATCGTCAAGGTCGACGGTGACGGTCAGATGGATCCTGCGCTGATCCCAAGCTTCGTCAGCCCGATCATCGCTGGCGAAGCGGACTACACCAAGGGCAATCGCTTCTTCGATCTGGAGCGTATTGCGCAGATGCCCAAGCTGCGGCTGTTCGGCAACGCAGGGCTGTCCTTCCTGACCAAGCTCTCTTCCGGTTACTGGGACCTGTTCGATCCCACCAATGGGTTCACCGCCATCCATCGTGATGTTGCGCGCCACCTGCCGATGGGGCGGATCAGCAAGCGCTATTTCTTCGAGACCGACATGCTGTTCCGGCTCAGCACGCTGCGCGCGGTGGTGCTGGATGTGCCGATGCACGCCAAGTATGGCGACGAGGTCAGCAACCTGAAGATCTCGCAGGTATTGTCGGAATTCCTGTTCAAGAACCTGCGCAACTTCGGCAAGCGCGTGTTCTACAACTACTACCTGCGCAATCTGTCGCTTGCATCGTTCGAACTGCCGGCCGGCCTGGCGCTGCTGTTGTTCGGCATGATTTATGGCCTGCAGCACTGGCTGACCAGCATTGGTACGGGGCAGGTTGCCAGCAGTGGTACGGTGATGCTTGCCGCGATGCCGATATTGCTGGGCGTGCAGTTGTTGCTTGCTTTTTTCGGCCAGGACATTGCAGCAACCCCCCGCCATGCCGTCCATCCGCGGCTTCGTTGGTCGGCGCTTGAAGTGGGGAACGCCTGATGCGCGTGTCTGCCCAGGCGGAGCGCGTTGCGCCTCAGGTCTGGCCGCTCTACCTGCTCGTCACCCTGCTGGTCAGCTTGGTCCTGTCTGCGATCACGCCGCCGTTCCAGGCGCCTGACGAGTACGACCACGTCAAGCGTGCCTACATGATGGGGCAGGGCCAGATCCTGTTGAAGTCGGTGGATGGGTCCCCGTCCGGTGGCTACCTCGACAGTGGCCTGGTGCAATACATGTCTTACTTCGAACCGCTGAAGGGGGCATCGCAGCGCAAAGTGTCTGCTGACGAACTGCAGGCGGCAGGCAGCGTGAAGTGGAGCGACCAGCCACAGTTTCAGACGGCAGTGGGGACCGCTTACTACTTCCCGCTGATGTACGCACCACAGGCAGTGGGGCTGGGAATGGGCAAAGCGCTGGGCATGAGCGTGGGTAAGTCCTATCGGCTGGCCCGCCTGCTGGAATGGATGACCTGCGGGGTCCTGTTGCTGCTGGCCTTCAGACTCCACCGGCCTTCGGCGGTGGTTCTGGCGCTGCTGGCATTGCCGATGAACCTGTTTCTGTTTGGCGCTGCGGTGCTTGATCCCATGGCCACGGCGGTGGCGCTGCTTGGCCTATCGGCTTTCATGAGGATCGCCACTGATGGCCGTGCCTCGCCACCGACGGCGGTGGCTGCACTGCACATAAGCGTCCTGCTGGTCTGTGCCTGTCGCGCGAACATGCTGCCGATGCTGCTGTTGCCGTTCGTCGCAGCATGGCTGATGCGCGAGCGCCGGCAGCTGTACATTGCGATCGCCATCAGCGTGTTCGTGCTGGCATGGACGTTGTTCACGGTGAAGACGACGGTCTATCCCCCCAGCAGCCATCGGATCGATCATGCAGCTCGCCTGCTGCACCTTCTCACGCACCCCGGTGAACTGACCTCCATCCTGTTCGCGACATGGACCAACGCGGCGCGGATGTCCTTCTACGCCGTATCCTTCATGGGAGTGCTCGGCTGGCTGGACGCCTCCTTCTCACCTGCCTTCTACCACATGACAGGGCTGACGCTGGTGGCGTTGATGCTGCTGTCGCTGGACCTGGAGGGCTGGCGTACCCAGAGGCTGGCGCGCTGGACGCTGGTCGTAGTCTTCCTGGCGTCGGTCCTGATGACCTTCCTCGCCCTGCTGGTGCAGTGGACAGATCCCGCTTCGCCGACCGTTGATGGCGTTCAGGGCCGCTATCTGCTTATTCCTGGTCTATGCCTGGTGATGGCGCTGACGGCCAACGCGGCACCGCGCGATGGCCTGCTGTTCAGGGCTGGCCATGGGCTGGCAATGCTGTTCCTGGCCTGGATGGCGTATGCGAGCTGTTCGCTGCTGGTCGAGCGCTACCATACCGGCGCGACGCAGTCGGCGATCGCGGCGCCGGAACTGAAGCCCTCGCCACCACTGACGCCCGACAATACGGTGCAGTTGCACTTCCTTCCGGCACAGCGCGAAGACCCCGCCGGCCTGGAACGCATTTCGGTTCGCTTTGGTACCTACATGACCTCCCATCCGGGCCACGCCGAGCTGCGGCTGTGGACCCAAGGAGGAGAACGGCTTGTACTGCCCTTCGAGCTGTCAAAGCTCACCGACAATGGCTATGCCGAATTCAAGCTGGATGGCAAAACCTATGTCGGCGGGGAGATTGCCCCGCGCGATGGTTGGGGCGTGAGTGTCTGGGAGAGCCACGGCCAGGAACGTGTGGACAGCTGTGTGCTCTTGGAGACCGAGAACCAGGGCATCATGCTCGCGCGCGGCTGCCCGGAGCCCTGAACCCTTGATGTAGAAGGCCGCTGATTTCTGATCAGCGGCCTTTTCGTTCGGCATCTGGAACCACCGCTGACCTCCCGCCAGCGGCGCCTCCACTCAGTTCCGATCGTCGGGATCGCGCCAGTTCACTGGCTGGCGCTCGATCACTTCCAGCATGTAGTCAGTCAATTCCGTAGCCTGTTCATCGAACAGGCGCACCATTGCGGCGTGCGGGTTGCGGTAACCGTCAAGCTTGCCGGGCGCATCCAGCAGGCGCTTGATGGCGGCCTGCAGCGCGCTGCCATCATCATCCAGCGGGATGATGTCGCCATTCTCGCCATCGACGATATCTTCGATGACACCGCCCGCATCGGTTGCGATCACCCAGACATCGCGGATCAATGCCTCGCGGACCGACAGGCCGAAACTCTCCTTCCACTGGGTCGGGAACAACAGCACGTCGATACTGCCGAAGAACGAATCGATGGTCTCCTGGCTGTAAGCGGGGACCGCCTTGAACGTGCCGGGAATCTTCCAGTTGGATTCGAAGATCGAACGACGACCGAGGTTGAGTTCGTTGTCGACGACATGCAGTTCGTAGTTGGTATGCGGCAGGCCGGCGAATGCCTTCTTGATCAGGGCGCTTCCCTTGATCGGGCCCTCGCCGCCGACGAAACCGAACCGCAGCGGGCGGGTGCTCGGAGGCTCGCGATGAATGGCGGAGGCAGGCTCGACGATGCCATTCTTGTTGACCCGCAGCCGCTCGGGATCAAATCCGTTGTCGGCGTAGACGCCCGCAAAGAACTTGCTGGGTGACAGCATCAACGCGGCGCCGGTCAGTACTTCATGCAGGCGGTACTGGCGATAGGGGTTCATTGCGGGCTGCGGCACGCAGCGCGAGCACACATCAAGGTCGATCTTGCGCTGGTAGCAGTAACGACCCTTGTCGTTGACCATGAATTGGCGCGCACAGATCCACCATGCATCATGCAGCGTGACAACGAATGGGACGCCTTCGGCCTGGCAGACTTCCGCGATCTGGATGCCGATGCCCTGGATGGAATGGATATGAACCACGTCCGGACGCCAGGCACGGAGGATTTCACGGAACCCATGCGTGGGGTAGGGATTGTCGAAATGCAGGGCCTGATCGTGCTCATGCGGCAGGCCCATGGCGAACACTTCGCCCGCGCTTGATTCGTAGCGGGTCACCTTGTAGGCATGTACATCGGTGGCCGGTAGGGTGGTGAACATCGCATATTCCGCCCGGCCGCCGGCATTGATGATGCGTGCCATCTGCTCGGCGACGATCGTGGCGCCGCCGAAGCTGCGTGGTTCGAAGAAAATGTTGACGCCCAGAATACGTGGCCGCCGCTCGACGGACGGTTCCAATGACTTCAGCCAGGGCAGCAGCCTGTGCTTGGCGACGGCTTCAGGTGTGTAGTCGTCCTCGACGTGGCAGCGCGAGTTCTCGCCGATCTGGCGGCGTAGCCCAGGGCTTTCAATCAATGCCAGCAGCTGTTCTTCCCAGTCCTGTTCCGTGCTGGCAAGCAGGCCGGTGGTGCCATGCTGGATGGTCTGCTGGTATTCGGTACTGGAGGAACAGACGCTGGGAATCCCCAGGATCGCCGCTTCCAGGTACTTGATGTTGGACTTCGCGTCATTGAAGACCGTGCGCTCCAGCGGTGCGATGTTGATCTGGCACCTGGCTAGCCGGCGCATGTAGGTCGGGTAGTCCGAGGGCGGCAGGCGCTCCACTTGGGCATCGACCTCGTTGAACGCTTCGGGAAGGTTGAGATGTCCGATGATGGTAAGGCGAACGTCATAGCGCTTCTTCAGAATGCGGAGCAACGCTGGAGCGGCGATACGGAAATCGGAATCGTGGGCCTTGGAACCGGAGCCATAGACAATGCGCAGCAACCCATCACCACGTGGCGGTGCGGCGGCGATCTCCTCTGCAGCGCGCAGTGTTTCCACGTCCAGCGCATTTTCGACGACCCAGACCTCGGGGGCGCCGGTGGCCCGCATGGCGTCGGCCATGGCGGTGGTCGATGCAATGCAGGCGTCGCATGCGAGCAGCGCTTCACGGAACAGCGGTACGCCTTCGAGGATGCTCCTGCGCACCGCCGGGCTGAGGTCGTTGACGTTGCTGTTGTTCCGATAATGCTCGATGTCGAAGATGAGGTCGTCGACCTCCCAGAACGTACGCACCCCGGCCGCACGGGCGAGGGCGATGGTCTCCAGCTGGTCCGGATAGCCGGGTACGCGGTAGAACACGGCGACGCTGTGCGTGGAGAGAAGGTCGCGGGTGCACACGACATCTGTCCAGTTGACTACGGTGCAGTCATAACCAAGGCTCTCGATCATCAGCTGCTTCTGCAGCACGCGGTACTTGAGGCACTGCCCGATGCCCATTTCCGCCACCAGAAGTACGCGCAGCTGCTGTGAGCTGGCGGCCGGACGTGCCGGGGGGAGCATATGCACCGGCTTCAGTTTCCAGCTCCCTGCCCCTGAGCCCATGCGGAACAATGCGGCTGGCTGCCGCAGCTGGCTGGCGACCCGGCGCCCGGCCTCGCGCATGCCATTCTGGCGGGCCACGCGGATCGTAGCCGTGGACAGGTGCAGGAGCTGCTTGAGCAGCGAACGGATTCGCCAGACCGCGACATGTGCAAGGCGCAGGGGGGCGGTCACGCGCCAGGAGCGCGAGTTCAGAAGTTCCCCGACCTGGTTCTGGGCCCGGTGCAGGTGTTCGAGTGTCGCCTGGGAGGTGATCCCCGAAGTTTCCAGTGCACGGCGCAATGACGCCACGCGACGTTCTGCACGCAACAGGCCCTGTTCCACCTCACTGAGGCTCGACTGCTGTTGTACGACCTGGCCGCGCAGCTGCTCGATGTGCTGGCGTTGTTCCATCAACACGGCCTGGGCTGTCTCCAGCGAGGCTAGCTCGTCGATTTCCGTCCGATAGCTGGACCCTGATGGTGCCGACGCACCGCTCCATGCGGGATCGGCCACGAACAGCCAGTGCTGGCCGTCGGCCAGTGCATGGCCGGTGATCGCGCTCTCACGGGGAGGAGGGCCCAGTAGCAGGATCCCGCCCTTGGCGTCAAGACGCCGCATCCAGTCCATGAGTTGCCAGCCATCACTGATCTGGTCCGGTGCCAGCATCACCAATGCGTCCAGTCTGGTACTGCCCAACGCATCCGGCGCTCCCACCTGGCGTATCGGCAATCCCCGCGAGGCTGCCTGGTCGACCAGCGCTGCAAACAGGGACGAGCCTTCTCCGGCCGCATCGATCACCTGCTGCGGTCGAAGGGTATCCATCAGCCAGCGGGCGATCTGCTCCGGCGAGGCGGAGTACAGCGACGATTGGCTGGCGTTGGAGGCTGGCTCGATGGGTTGCGTCATCAGGGGTACCGAAGGGGGGCGGGGACTCAATGTCCGTTGACGAACTGCTCATAGGCGGACACCACCGATTCGGTGTCGCCGAACATCCGGATCGAACCATTGTCCATCCAGATCACCTTGTTGCAGACACGGCGGATTTCTTCGTTGGAGTGCATGGCCAGCACGACGATGTCCGAACGGCCGTGGAGGTCTGCCAGGCGCTGCTTGGCCTTGTGCATGAAGCCGGCATCACCTACGCCCATGACCTCGTCCAGCAGCAGGATCTGCGCATCGACTGCGGTGGAAATGGCGAACGCCAGGCGCACGCGCATGCCGCTGGAGTAGGTGCGGATGGGCAGGTCTAGATAGTCGCCTAGTTCGCTGAATTCGGCGATTCCGTCCTGCTTCTCGATGATCTCGTCCTTGGTCATGCCCAGCAGCAGGCCGCGCAGGCGGATGTTCTGCCAGCCGGTTGAGTTGTCGTCCATGCCGAGGCTGATGTCCAGCAGCGGAACCACCTTGCCATCCCGCCGGATGCTGCCCCCGGTGGGGGCATAGATGTCGGCGAGGACGCGTAGCAACGTTGACTTGCCGGCGCCGTTGTGTCCGATCAGGCCGACGCGGTCACCGGTTTCCAAGCGAACGCTGACGTCCTGCAGCGCACGGACGATGATCACGCCGTCGTTGCTGTCGGCAACTGCATTGGAGCGCCCCAGGCGCATTACCTGGCGCTTGAGCGAGCGGCCGTGGACCTCATAGATCGGAAGATCGAGGCTGACGTGTTCCAGTTCAATGAAAGCCATGAGGAATCCTTACACCCAGTACGCGATGCGCTTGTGATAACGGTGGACCATCACCAGTGCGACGATCCAGCCGACAACGGCCATGACGATGGCCACTCCCCAGGTCCGCACGGATGGCACCTCACCCAGCACGGGCTGGCGCACGACGTTGAGCAGGTAGGCAAGCGGATTGAGGTTGACGATGAACGAGTACTTGGTCAGCGCCTCCGGCCTGTACATGATCGGCGTGATGTAGAAGGCCACCTGCATGATGGCGGCGACGATCTGCGGGAAGTCACGGAATCGCGCCGACAACAGCCCGGACAGGGTGGCCATCCAGGTGGCGTTGAGCAGCAGCAGCGCCAGGCCGGGAATGACCAGCGGCAGGGTGTCCCAGCGCTTGACGCCGAAGATGGCGAGAAGGGCGACGACGATCACGATGTTGTGGCACAGGATCAGCAGGTTGCGCCACGGCACCTGCAGTATGTAGATGAACTTGGGCGTTGATACCTGGCGGATGTAGGCGGCATTGGAGATGAATGCGTTGCTGCCCTCCTGCACGGTGCTGGTGAACATGCCCCACATGACCAGGCTGGTCGCCAGGTAGGGCAGGTACTCGCTGAGCTTCTGCCCGAACAGGGTGCCGTAGACCATGCCGATGGATGCGATGATCACGCCCATGCTGATCGTCAGCCAGAATGGGCCGACACGTGAGCGGGCGTAGCGCTGGCGGATTTCCAGCCAGCCCAACAACGTCCACAGGCGCCAGGAGCGCAGGCTGCGTCCCAGGTCGGAGAGTGCTTCATTCATCAAGGAATTCTCGCGGGTTCAATACGGTCACCGCGCGCAGGACGCGGTCTCAGGCCGCCGCTTGCGCGGCGGCACGGAATCAACGAAGGGGAAGGGCTCAGCGCCCTAGGGCAGCGTCCAGCTCGTGACGCAGGTCGGCCAGGTCTTCCGTGCCCACCGACAGGCGTATCAGGTTGTCGGTGATGCCCAGTCGCTTGCGCTGGGCCGGCGGAATCGACGCGTGGGTCATCAACGCCGGCAGCTCGATGAGGCTTTCCACCCCACCCAGCGATTCGGCCAGTGCGAACAGTTCGCAACGTTCCAGCATGCGGCGGGCCTTGGTCTTGCCGCCCTTCACGCGCACCGAGATGATCCCGCCGAAGCCATTCATCTGGCGCTTGGCCAGGGCGTGCTGCGGGTGGCTCTTCAGGCCAGGGTAGATCACAGCCTCAATACGGCTGTCGCGTTCGAGCCAGCGGGCCAGTTCCAGCGCGCTTTCATTGTGTGCACGCATGCGCAGGTGCAGCGTCTTCAGGCCACGCAGGGCCAGGAATGAGTCGAACGGGCCGGCCACGGCTCCGATTGAGTTCTGCAGGAAGGCCATCTGTTCGGCCAGTGCATCACTGCCGGCCACCACGATGCCACCCACGATGTCCGAATGGCCGTTGAGGTACTTGGTTGCGGAATGCAGGACCAGATCGGCGCCGTACTCCAGCGGGCGCTGCACCATCGGCGAGCAGAAGGTGTTGTCCACGACCAGGAGCAGGCCATGCTTGCGGGCGAAGGTGCCTAGCTTGGCCAGGTCCACAACCTTGAGCATGGGGTTGGTGGGGGTTTCCGCCCAGATCATGCGGGTATTGGGCCGCATCGCCGCCCGTACCGCATCCAGGTCGTTCAGGTCGACATAGCTGAATTCCAGCCCCGCCGATCGTTGACGAACGCGCTCGAACAAGCGGTAAGTACCGCCATACAGATCGTCCATCGCAATGACGTGGTCGCCTGAGTCCAGCAATTCCAGCGTCGTCGACGCTGCGGCAAGTCCAGAGGCGAATGCGAAGCCGGCGGAGCCCCCTTCAAGACTGGCGACACAGGCCTCGTAGGCGTTGCGCGTCGGGTTCTGGGTACGCGAGTACTCATAGCCCTTGTGCTTGCCGGGGCTTTCCTGGACATAGGTCGAAGTGGCGTAGATCGGCGTCATGATGGCGCCGGTGCTCGGGTCGGGCTGCTGTCCTGCATGGATGGCACGGGTGCCGAGGCCGAGCGAGTTCGGGGTCTTTGCCATTCGGGGTAACCTGGAGGTACGGATGTCTGGGGGCCCTATTCTAGGGCAAGCCGCGGGAGGGCCCCGCCAAAGGGGTTCAGGAAGGTGGTGCCGGCGCCAAGGCCTGCGGGATCAGGCCGTCGGGCGCTGCCGGAAGACCAGTCGGGAGAAGATGACGTAGTTCCAGGATGCCACCATGACCATCACGATCAGTTTCGCCAGCAAGGGCGGAACGCCGAGGGGGCCTGCCAGCAAACTGATTGCGACATTGCCCAGGATCAGGTTGATTACGGCCAGCAGCCCGTACTTGGCCAGCTCCGCGCCCCAGGCTCCTTCACTGCGGAATACCCAGTGGCGATTGAGCATGTAGCTCACGATGAAGCCGCCCGCGAAGCTGACTGATTGGTTCAGCAGCAGCCAGTCCGTACCCAGTCCGGTCTGAAGCAGGAGGAAGATCGCATATTCGACGGCGGCGGCCGAGCCACCGGAAAGGAGGAAGCGAAACAGGCGCGGCATCATGGATACGACAGAAGTCCGGAAAGGGAGGGCACCGCTGGCGGCGCCCTCCGTGCAAGCGTCATGCGAGGGCGCTCAGAGTGCCTTTTCAAGTTCCGGCAGGATCGCAAACAGATCCCCTACCAGACCGATATCGGCAATCTCGAAGATCGGCGAATCCGCGTCCTTGTTGATCGCAACAATGGTGCCGGCATCCTTGATGCCGGTCAGATGCTGGATCGCACCGCTGATGCCAACGGCCACATACAGTTCCGGCGCGATGATCTTGCCGGTCTGGCCGACCTGCAGGTCGCTGGGGACGTAGCCTGCGTCGACCGCGGCACGCGAGGCACCCACGGCGGCACCGAGCTTGTCGGCCAGCTGGAAGATGACCTTGAAGTTCTCTTCCGAACCGACACCACGGCCGCCGGAGACCACGCGCTTGGCGCTCTGCAGGTCCGGGCGGTCGCTGGCACCGGCGGCGAGACCGACGAAGCGGGTGTGGGTCGGCAGGGCAGCATCGACGCTGGCCGCTTCGATGGCGGCGCTGCCGCCCTGGGCGGCTTCCGGCCACGAGGCGGCACGCACGGTCGCGACCACGATCTGGTCGGCCG
>Ga0207709_10002966_pt1 | contig 10343 bp, 9 predicted proteins | sample KBSM34metaG_FD_184397 | JGI IMG/M metagenome (GOLD analysis project Ga0207709, IMG submission 184397) | Miscanthus rhizosphere microbial communities from Kellogg Biological Station, Michigan, USA - KBS M3-4 metaG (SPAdes) (version 2) | ecosystem: Host-associated > Plants > Roots > Rhizosphere >...
AGCGAGAAGGTGCTGACCTTGTCGCGCTTCATGCGGGCGCGCGCCGCCGGCGAGATCACCGAGAACAGGTCGGCCACCAGCGGCCCGATGGCGATGCCGAGGAAGTAGCTGATGCTGAGCTTCACGCCGTACTTGCCGGTGAGCGCCTGCAGCGCCACGATCACCATCACGAACGGCACCAGCGTGGCCACCGAGGCCCACCGCCCGCTCGAGAAGTAGGCAATGGCCACGGCCGCCACCACGAAGATCCAGGGCGCCGCCTTGGTGATGGCCGCGCCGTAGGGCGCGAGCAGCACCGCGAACAACACGGCCAGCGGCACCGCGAGGAAGGCCGCGATGATCGCGCCCGACACCATCTTGCGCAACGCGATGTGCGGCACGCCCAGGTTGCGCAGCACGTTGGCGTCCTGCAGCAGCGGCGTGGCCATGGTGTCGCCCGGAATGCCCAGCAGCGCGGTGGGCACCGCGTGCGTCATGTGCTTGGCCACGGCCGCCGCCAGGAAGAAGGTGAATACGCCTTCGGGCGGCACGCCGAGCAGCACCACCAGCAGGGTGAGCGGCGCGAGCGTGGTGGTTTCGTCGGTGCCCGAGACGAGACCGATGGCCGCGAACACGATGGCGCCCACGAGGCCCATGCCGGTGGCCACGAGGATCTGATGGAGGAGGGCGGCGTCGATCACGGTGCGATTCCTTCGGCGCTGTGGGCGCGGGGCTTGTACGACGCGAACAGGTCGTAGATCTCCAGCTCCTTCATCTCGCGCACCACGGCCGGCGGCAGGTCGTCCACCGAGCCCAGGTCGCCATGCTCGCCCGCCAGTTCGGCCAGCACCTCTTCGCGCCAGCGCGGATCGGCTTCGGTGCCCTCGACCACTTCGCGCTTCGGCGTGAAGAGCTTCGCGCAGATCAGGCCCGACAGCACGCAGCCGCCGAGGCCCGCGAGCATGGCGTAGGCGCGCGCCAGTTCGGGCGTGCTCACGGCGCTCGCGAGCAATCGGCTCGCCGCGAGGTAGCCTGCGAGGCTCACCGCGACGCCGATGACGATGGCCCACGCGAGGTGGCCCAGGTCGGCCGTGTCGCCCCATATCTCCACCAGCCGCCAGCGGCCGGGCGTTGCACTGTCTGCGTTCATTTCTCGTTTGTCTCCGTCTGTGGTCATGTGACGGCCGCCTGCGCGGCCGCCGCGGTTTCGGCCGCGGTCCGTGGTGCGGGGCTCTCCCGCGTTGCTTGCTTATTTCTTGCGCAGCGCTTCGAGCAACGCCACCGCGCGGTCGGTGCGCACGTCGTGTTCCGCCGCCATCTGTTTGGCGATGCTGTCGATCTCGTCGCCCGTGGCGCCCGCGACGAGCGCGATGTTGCGGGCATGCAGCGCCATGTGGCCGCGCTGGATGCCTTCGGTGGCGAGTGCGCGCAAGGCACCGAGGTTCTGTGCGAGGCCCACGGCCACCGCGACTTCGCCGAGCTCCTGCGCCGACTTCACGCCGAGGATCTTGAGGGCGAGCCTTGCGAGCGGATGCGTCTTCGTGGCGCCGCCGACCAGCCCCACCGGCATCGGCATCTCGATGGTGCCGACCAGCGCGCCGCTCGTGTCTTTCTCCCACGTGGTCAGCGAGGTGTAGCGGCCGTTGCGGCACGCGTAGGCATGCGCACCGGCTTCCACCGCGCGCCAGTCGTTGCCCGTCGCGACGATCACCGGGTCGACGCCGTTCATGATGCCCTTGTTGTGCGTCGCCGCGCGGTAGGGGTCGATGGCCGCGAAGGTGTACGCATCGATCACGCCCTCGACCACTTCCTCGCCGCTGCGCTCGCGCGTGGCCAGCGCCGCGGGCGCGAGGCGCACGCGCGCACGTGCCAGCCGCAGGTCCGCCAGGTTCGACAGGATGCGCAGGCGCACCGTGCCGCCCGTGAGCTTCTCGACCAGCGGCGACACCGCCTCGGCCATGGTGTTGACCGTGTTCGCGCCCATCGCGTCGCGCACGTCGACGATCAGGTGCATCACCACCATCGCGCCGCGCGGCGTGTCGCCGAACACATGCACCTCGATGTCGCGGCAGCCGCCGCCCAGGCCGATCAGCACCTTGTCGCGGCTGTTCGCCACGGCGAGGATCTCGTCGCGCGCACGCAGCAATGCGAGCCGCGCGCCATGCGGGTCGGTGATGCCGATCACCTGCACCTGCGCACGCATCAGCGGCCCGGTGCTCGAGGCCTCGAAGCCGCCGCCTTCGCGCGCCAGCTTGGCCATGAAGGAGGCTGCGGCCACCACCGAGGGTTCTTCCACCGCCATCGGCACGAGGTAGTCGCGCCCGTTCACGGTGAAGTTGCCGGCCACGCCCAGCGGCAGCTCGAAGGTGCCGATCACGTTCTCGACCATGCCGTTGGCGCGGTCCACGCCCAACGCGCCGGGTCGGGCGAGCAGCGCCACCTCGTCGTCGGTGAGCGAGGCGGCCTGCGCGATGTGGGTGAGGCGCTGCGCGGGCGCGAGTGCGCGGAAATCGGGAATGCGGGAATCGGCGACCATCGTTGCGTGTCTCTTCGGAAGATGAATTCGGGAGCAGGCAATCTAGGCCGGCTGTACCTGCAGCGGAAGGCACAGTTTGGCGGGACAGTGCGGACAGTGGTGCGCCGCGGGGGGCTGCTGTGTCACAGTCTCGGCCCATGACCACGATTGCCGATTCGCTCGCCGAGACCCTCGCGCGCCAGATTGCGAGCGGCGCCTACAAGGCCGGCGACAAGCTGCCCTCGCTGCGCGAACTGGCGCAACTGCATGGCTACGCCAAGAACACCGTGGTGGCCGCGTTCGAGCTGCTGGTGTCGCGCGGCCTGGTCGAGCCGCGGCGCGGCTCGGGCTACTTCGTGCTCGCGCAGTCTGGCCCCAAACCGCCCGAGGAAGACGCGGGCAGCCTCGGCCGCGCGATGGACATCGTGTGGCTCATGCGCGAGCAGCTCAAGACGCAGCCCGATGCGGTGGCCGTGGGCGACGGTTTCCCGCCGGTCGAATGGCTCGCCGATGTGCGCCTCGACAAGTACCACCCCAAGGTGGTCCGCACGGGGCTCGGCGCGCTGTTCCGCTACGGCAGCCGCTTCGGCTATGCGCCGCTGCGCGACCACCTGGTGCGCAAGCTGGCGGACTTCGGCATCGGTGCCGAGCCGCGGCAGATCGTGCTCACGCACGGCGCCAACGAGGCGATGGACATCGTCATCCGCTACTTCGTGCCGCCCGGCGGCAAGGTGCTGGTGGACGATCCGGGCTACTACCCGTTGTTCGGCAAGCTCAAGCTCGCGGGCGCCCAGATGCTCGCCGTGCCGCGCCTGGCCGACGGGCCCGACCTCGACGTGCTGGAGCAGTTGCTCATCGCCGAGCGGCCGCGCCTCTTCTTCACGCAGTCGCTTGCGCACAACCCCACGGGCTCCGACATCTCGCCCGCCAAGGCTTTCCGCGTGCTGCAGCTCGCGCAGAAGCACGACCTGCTGATCGTCGAGAACGACCCGCTGGCCGACTTCAAGCCCACGGCCCTGCCGCGGCTCTCGGCGCTCGACCAGCTGGAGCGCACCATCTACATCGGCAGCTTCTCGAAGTCGTTCTCGGCCGCATTGCGCGTGGGCTTCATCGCCTGCGGCGCCGGCCTCGCGAGCGACCTCGCGGACCTGAAGGCGCTGATCCACGTGAGCAGCTCGGAGTACTGCGAGCGCACGGTCGACGTGATCCTGAGCGAGGGGCATTACCAGCGGCACCTGAACCGCCTGCAGAACCGGCTCGGCGAGGCCACGCGCAGCGCGCTGCAGCTGTTCGATTCGGTGGACGCGGAGGTCTTCGCGCGGACCCCGCAGTCGCTCTACATCTGGGCCGCGCTGCCCGGCGTGGCCGACTCGCTGGCCTTCGCCAGGGAACTGCTGCCGCGCAAGATCGTCATGGCGCCGGGCCGCATCTTCAGTGTCGATTCGACGCAGGTGTCGCGCTGGTCGCGCTTCAATGTCGGCGCCATGGCCGATCCGCGCTTCGCGAAGGCGCTGCGCACCGCGCTGCGGCGCCGTCCCAGTGCCTGAATCAGCCCTTGAACGTGCCGTGCCGCCCCGCGCCGCCGGCGAAGCGCGCGGCACCGGCTTCGCCCTCGGCAAAGACGATCGGCACGCCCTGCGCGCCTTCGCGGCGCAGCGCCTCGGCCAGCGGCATGTCCCATTGCTCGTAGGCGGAGCGGCGGTCCGTGAGCATGCATTGCTGCGGGAACGCGGCGATCTGCCGGGCCAGTTCCTGCGCCGCGGCCAGCGCACCGCCCGGCGGCGTGGTGCGGTTGACCAGGCCCATCGCCAGCGCCTCGGGCGCACCGACCGGGCGGCCCGTGAGGATCATGTCGAGCGCCCGCCCCATGCCCACGATGCGCGGCAGCCGCACCGTGCCGCCGTCGATCAGCGGCACGCCCCAGCGGCGGCAGAACACGCCGAACACCGCATCGTCGTCGGCCACGCGCAGGTCGGCGAGCAGCGCCAACTCGAGGCCGCCCGCCACCGCATAGCCGTTCACCGCCGCGATCAGCGGCTTGGACAGCGCCATGCGCGTCGGCCCCATCGGTCCGCTGCCGCCGCCCTCGGGGTCGAGCTCGTTGCGCTGGTCCGGGTCGCCGACGGCGCCCAGGTCGGCGCCGGCGCAGAAATGGCCGCCCGCGCCGGTCAGCACCGCCACGCGCAGCGCGCCGTCGGCCTCGAAGCGCTCGAACGCCTCGCGCAGCTCGGCGGCCACGACGCCGTTGACGGCGTTGCGCTTGCCGGTGCGGTTCAGCGTGATGGTGCAGACCGCCCGATCCGTCTCGCAGATCACGTATTGCATGGTCATGTGCGCGTTCCCTTCGAGGCAAAATTACATGCTTGATCGCTCCCGGTCATCCTAGGAAATATTTCTTCATTGCGCAAACATGAAAAGAATAAGCAATGTGCCGGTCGCCCTCCCCAGCGCGCCCGACCTGATCCTCGACCTGCTCGTGGCCCATCGCGGCATGCTGACCGCGCAGGCGCTGTGCCGCGCGGGCGAGTTGATGGGCATCGGCGAATCGACCATCCGCGTGGGCCTCACGCGGCTCGCGAGCGAGGGCAAGATCAGCCGCAGCGAGCGCGGCAGCTACGTGCTCGACCGCGCGGGCGCGCCGCTGTCGCGCGCGGTGGACGGCTGGCGGCAGCGCGCCGCGCAGACCGTCGCATGGCGGCAGGACTGGCTCGCCGTGCACGACGCGGGCGTGCCGCGCGCCGACAAGACGGCCTGGCGCCGCCATGGCCTTGCGCTGTCGCTGCGCGGCTTTGCGCCGCTGCAGCCCGGCCTGCACATCCGGCCCGACAACCTGAAGGGCGGGCTGGCGGCCGAGCGGGACCGGCTGCACGGCCTGGGGCTGTCGCCGAAGGCGCTGGTGTTCCGCCTGGCCGACCTGGACGAGGCGGCGCAGGCCGCCGCGCGCAAGCTGTGGGATGTGCGGGCCCTCGGTGCCGGCTACCAGCGCCTGCAGGCCGGTCTCGAGCGCAGCGAGAAGCGGCTGCGCACCGCGCCGCTCGAGGTGGCCGTGCGCGAGTCGCTGCTGCTGGGGCGCGCGGTCATCGCGCATCTCATCCGCGATCCGCTGCTGCCGGCCGAGCTCATGTCGCCGGCGCCGCGCGCAGCGCTGCTGGCCGTCACGCGCCGCTACCAGGACAGGGCGCGGCAGCTGTGGCACGAGTGGCTCGCGCTGCCCCCGCCGCGCTGAAGGGCCTCATTCCAGTTCATCGAACTGGATCGCCCCTTCCTTCATGACGAGCGGGATGCGCTCGCCTTGTCCCAGCAGGCAGGACACATCGCGCAGTGGATTGCCGTCGACGACCAGGATGTCGGCGAGCGCGCCAGGCACCAGGCGGCCGAGGCGATCGGGCAGGCCCAGCACCTCGGCCCCGACCACGGTGGCGCTGGCAATGGCCTCGGCCGGCGACAGCACCTCGGCGCGCAGGCGGAACTCGTCGCTCTGCAGCCGCTGCGACTCGCCCAGCAGGTCGGAGCCGAAGCCCATCTTCACGCCGGCCGCCTTGTAGATCTCCAGCGAGCGCAGGCCGGCCTCGCGCACATCGGCCACCTTGGCCACGCTTTCCTTCGGCAGGCCGTAGCTTTCGCCCTCGTTGGCCAGCGCGTCGTAGGTGACCAGCGTCGGCACCGCGTAGGCCCCCCGCTGCGCCATCAGCGCCGCCGTGGGCGCATCCACGAGGTTGCCGTGCTCGATGGTGCGCACGCCGCAGCGCACGGCCCGCGCGATGGCCGCGGCGGTGTAGGCGTGCGCCATCACGTAGGTGCCGCGTGCCTCGGCTTCTTCCACGATGGCGCGGATCTCGTCCTCGCTGTAGCCGAAGGCGCCCACCGGGTCGGTCGGCGACGCCACGCCGCCGGAGGCCATGATCTTGATCTGGTCCGCGCCCATCTGCAGCTCTTCCCGGACGGCCCGGCGCACCGCGTCGACGCCATCGACCACCCGCGCCAGCGCGCCGACCCGCACGCAGGTGGGGCAGGTGGCGTTCGGGTCGAGAAAATCGGAGCGCGCCCGCATGTCGCCGTGCCCGCCCGTCTGGCTCAGCGCACGCCCGGAAACGAACAGGCGCGGCCCTGGCGCCAGGCCGGACTCCACGGCCTGCTTGAACGCGAACCCCGCGCCGCCCGCATCGCGCACCGTGGTGAACCCGCGGCGCAGCATGCCGCGCAGCATGGGCACGCTGCGCAGCGTGACGAGCACGTTCGGCATGTGAACCTGCCGTGCGAGGTTGAGTTCCACCGCGATCACATGCACGTGCAGGTCGATCAGGCCGGGCATCACCGTCTTGCCCTTCACGTCGATGACCCGCGCCGCCTGGCTGTGCAGCGGCCTGTCGGACACTTCGCGGACCACGCCCTGCTCGACCAGGATGTCGTGGCCCTCCAGCAGCTCGCCGCGCAGCGGATCGAGCAGGTGGGCGTTCCTGAAAAGCACCGTGTTCGTCATGCCATGGACTCCTTGGACTCCTGGGGGGTGGGCGCCATCACGGCCGGCACTGCGAGCTGGGCGAACACGCGCGCGAGTGCGATGTGCTCGGTGCCGTACCAGTTCTCCTCGTGCAGCATGTTGAGCGTGCCCAGCGTCTCGCCCTGCCAGCGCAGCGGAATGTTCAGCACGCTGCGGCAGCCCAGCGACACGATGAGTTCGTGGTCGTAGAACACGTCGCGCAGGTCGTCGGCATTGCGGCCGATGTAGGGCTGGCCGCGCTGCATCACCTGCTGCATCCACGGCGAATCGGTGATCGGCTTGCGCCCGCCCACCGGGTAGGCCTCGCGCATGTTGGTGTACACGCGCTCGGACGCGCGCTCCGCGCGGTGGTGGACCAGGATGGTGAACAGCCGGTGGCCGATGGTGGCGGCCACCGCCTTGTCGATCGCGCCGAAGGTGGCTTGCGGCTGCTGCGTGTCGGCATGGGCTTGCGCCACGGCGGTGAGCGATTCGTCGAGAGAGCTTGGCAACATCATGGATGGCAGGTTTCAGTTCAGGAGAGTTCGCCCGCGGCGATGTCTTCGAGCGAGCGGCCACGTGTCGGGATGCCCATGAACGTGACGGCCGCCGCGCCCAGCAGCAGCACCGCCGTCGTCATGCCGAACACGCCCGCGAAGCCCAGCGATGGGTAGACGACGCCGACCAGGATCGGCGCGGTGATGCCGCCGATGCGCCCGATGGCCGACGCCAGGCCGGAGCCCGTCGCCCGCACCTGGGTGGGAAACACCTCGGGGGTGTAGGCGTAGACGCCCGCATAGGTGCCGTTCATGAAGAACGACAGCAGCACGCCGGCCAGCATGATCTGGTTGTCGCTGTGGGTGAAGGCCAGCCCGAGCGCCGAGAGGCCGCCCAGCAGCATGTAGCCCACGATGGTGGCCTGGCGGCCGATGCGCTCGTTGAGCCATGCGGCCGAGAAGTAGCCCGGGATCTGCGCGATGTAGATCACCAGCGAATAGCCGAAGCTCTTGGTGATCGTCATGCCGTTCTGGATCAGGAGGCTCGGAATCCAGGTGAAGAACGAGTAGTAGCTGAAGGTGATCGACAGCCACATCAGCCAGGTCATGGTGCTGATGCGGACGAGCTTGCGGGAGACCAGCGTGGCGTAGTTCTTCAGCAGGCCGCCCCGGCTGTTGCTGGGCGGAGACGCGGCCATGTCCTCGGCGTTGAGCACGGGCAGGGCGTGGCCCTGGCGCATGTGCTCGGACTCCATCGCGTCCATGATCTTCTCCGCCTCGTCCAGCCGCCCCTGGCTTTCGAGCCAGCGCGGCGATTCGGGCAGTGCCCGCCGCCACCACAGCAACAGCACCACGGGCATCGCGGTGATGAAGATCACGATGCGCCAGCCTTCGGCGTGCGCCGGCACGATGAAGTAGCCCAGCAAGGCCGCGGCGACGAAGCCGAAGGAGAAGAAGCCGGCCAGCGCCCCCGTGAAGGTTCCCCGGTAGCGCCGCGCCACGAACTCCGACAGGTAGGGCGCGATGATCGCGCTCTCGGCGCCGGCGCCGAAGCCGGCCACGATGCGCAGCGCGAGGAAGAGGGTCCAGTCGTTGACCATGCCGCTGAAGAGCGACGCCACGCAGTAGATCGCCAGCGCCGACATCATCACCTTGCGCCGCCCGATCAGGTCGCCGCAGGCGCCGGCGGCCAGCGCGCCGAAGAAGAAGCCGATGAAGTTCGCACTGGCCAGCACGCCGATCTGCACGCTGCTCAGGCCCCAGTCGGTGCGCAGCACCGGCAGCACGAAGGCGATCACCGCAGCGTCCATCGCATCGAAGGTGTAGCCCAATCCTCCCATCATGAGCAGCCGGCGATGAAAGCCGGAGAAGGGCAGGCGCTCGATGCGAGCCGACAACATGGTCATGTGATTTCCCTCGACGACGGTTTCAAGAACGCGGCATGGACGACGCGCCAGATCGTAGGATCGACGGGATATAACGACAAATTTATACTGGCAATTGTGTTTATTGACCACGTGAATGAACTACCGCTCCGCCGATCTCAACCTGCTGAAGGTGTTCGAGGCCCTCATGACCGAAGGCAACGTCACGCGGGCTGCCCGCAAGCTGTCGCTGACCCAGCCGACGGTCAGCAATGCGCTGCGCCGCCTGCGCGAGACCTTCGACGATCCGCTGTTCGTGCGTAGCGGCGCGGGCGTCAATCCGACGCGGCGGGCCATCGACCTGTGGGAGCCGTTGTCGCAGTCGCTGCATGCGATCCGCGGCACGCTGGACGTCGAGCACTTCGACGCCCTGCGCAGCACCGCGAGCCTCAGCATCGCGATGTCCGACTATGTGTCGGGCATCGTGGTGCCCCGGCTGGCCGGCAAGCTCAGCAAGGCGGCGCCGTCGATGCAGATCCACGCCATTCCCAACACGCTGGTGGATTTCGACAGGGTGCTCGCGGACAACAAGGCCGACTTCGCGATCAGCGTCTACAACGAGGAAGTGCAGCGGCCGGCTTTTCTCAAGTCGCGGGCGCTGTGGTCACCCGACTTCGTGTGCGTCATGCGCACCGGGCACCCGCTGGCACGCGCGGAGAAGATTCCGCTGAAGAAATTCCTGGCCGCGCGCCATGTGGAGGTGAGCCTGGTCGGCAAGACCACGCCGACCTACGACCTCTTCCTGCACAGCCGCGGCCTGCAGCGCAACCTGGTCGCGACCGTGAACCACTACGGCGCGGCGTATGAAGTGGTGCGCCGCTCCGACCTGATCGCGGTGCTGCCGTGGTCGGAGAAGTTCGAGCCCGCGCGCCTGGCCGGCCTGCGCCGGATGCCTGTGCCGCTCGAGGCGCCCGCGCGCATCATCGAGCTGTTCTGGCACCAGCGGCACGAGACCTCCGCGCTGCACCTGTGGCTCAAGAACACGCTGCTGGCCCTGTTCGAGCAGCCTTCCTGATCAATTGCGCAGGCGCACCACCTGCGGATCGTCGTCCGTGCCGGCGTGCAGGCGGGCCACGTCGGCCGCGCGGCGGGTCAGCACCGCGCGCTGGTTGATGTAGCCCTTGTCGGTGATCTCGCCCGCGTCGAGGCTCGGCGGCTCGGCCAGCACCAGTGCGCAGGCGGGGCATTGCGACGAGCCTGCGCCTTCGTCGCGCAGCGAACGCAGCACACCGGCGATCCGCTCGCGCATCGCCTCCGGTGCGAGCGCGGCGGCCTGCGGACTGGCGAACACCAGCATGCCGATCTCGTCGCGGTCATGGCCGGTGAGCACCACGTCCTGCACATGCGGCGCCAGCAGCGACACCAGCTTGACGCGCAGCGTGCCCACCGACACCCAGGTGCCGGTCGAGAGCTTGAAGTCCTCGGCCACGCGGCCGTCGAAGATCACG
>Ga0207709_10002971_pt1 | contig 10334 bp, 8 predicted proteins | sample KBSM34metaG_FD_184397 | JGI IMG/M metagenome (GOLD analysis project Ga0207709, IMG submission 184397) | Miscanthus rhizosphere microbial communities from Kellogg Biological Station, Michigan, USA - KBS M3-4 metaG (SPAdes) (version 2) | ecosystem: Host-associated > Plants > Roots > Rhizosphere >...
AACGTCCCGCAGATCGAGTAGATTCACTTCGCTCACCCGTTCTGATACGCCCTGCGCACCCCAATCGCGTTGCAGCTCAAGAAACTTGCGAACCCTTTCGCGGTTCTCAGCTTGAGCCGCCGTCGAGTTGTCTTCGTTCCAGCCGCGCAGGAAGAACGCCGGCATCTGGTCTGTCGTCGACATCTCACCGAGATAAACTGCGTCATCGTCGACCCAGATAAAACGTCCCGCCGCGTTGCGAACCACAGCTTTCGGTTCGCGTTCGGTGATCCGCACGCGAATACCATCAGGCAACACTCGCGTAACCACAGCCGTGCGCACCCACGGCAGACGCTCAAGGTGCTTGCTGAGCGCGGGAAGATCGGCGCGCCAGACTCCGGTTTCACTCACGTCGCGTCGCACAGTGTTCTTAATGTCGTCAGCCGAAGCTCGCGACAAACCGCGCGTCTCGACAGTTCGCACCTGAAAGAAACTCGCCGACGCAGCCGCGCGATAGCCGACAAAAGCAATCAAACCGATGATCGCAAACACGCCGATGCGCAACGCGAGCGGCACGTAACCCAGCAGATACTTGAACCGGGCTCCGATCGATTCGTTAGCTCCCCGCTTTGCCGGACGCTGGCCGGCGCCGGATCGGCTCTTGCCAATCCCGCTGCGGTTACCGACTTTCTGAGCTACGATTTGTTCCCTCATAGCTCACTGTTCCTCCTCTGTGTCATCTGTCTCTCTGTAATCTGTGGACGGCTCTGCTCGCCATAGCTCGACTTCATACTCCAACTCGATTCCGTGTTCACGTTTGACACGTTCGCGAATCTCTTCCGCTAGCGCGAGTGCATCTTCCGCGCGTGCGTTCTCACCTTCAGTGACGATGAAGTTTGCGTGTACCGGCGAGACTACGGCGCTTCCGCGTCGCTCCCCTTTCATTCCCATCTCGTCGATCATTTTGCCGGTGCCGATCTTGCTCGCTGGCGCATTCTTGAAAAAACAACCGGCGGAGCGCGAGCCGTGTGGTTGCGTTGCAAGGCGACGGCTCTTCGCCTCGTCCATTCGCGCCTTGATGAGATTTGGATCGTCGGGTTTCAGTCGCAGAGTAGCTCCGAGCAACAGTTCACCTTCACGAAATGAAGTGTGACGATAGTTCCACTGAATGCTGTCACCGGGAATTTCAACAACCTTTCCTTCACGAGCGACGCGCACCTTTTCAGTCACCGTGCCGATCTCATGATCGTAAGCACCGGCGTTCATCCAGAGAGCACCGCCGACTGTGCCTGGAATGCCACCGAGTCCTTCGATCCCCGACAACCCATGGCGTGCCACGTCGATGCAGAGTCGCGGCAGCGAATAGCCTGCGCTGACAGAAACAAGATCGCCGTCGATGTGGACTTCACCTTTCATGTTGCTCAAGTTCAAAACCACGTAGTGGTGGTCGCCGTCATCTGCGAGAACGTTGCTGCCCGAGCCAAGTGGCCGCCAACCGATGCCCGCCTTCTCGAGTTCGTAAACAAGTGCTGCAGCCTGCTCTTCCGTTTCAGGAGTGATGACCCAGTCGATCGCTCCGCCAACTCTCAAGCTCGTCAAATCAGCAAAACGTTTTCCACGCTCCGCACGAACTCCCAACCGCGCTGCAATTTCTTCGATAACACTCATGATCTGCGATTATCCGCGGCTACATTTGTCTTCTCTTTCAACAAACCCAACAATTGCTCACTAACGCGATTCACCGTGCCGGCCCCAAGGGTCAACACGAGATCGCCAGGCTGAACTGTTGCACGTAAAGCGTCAGCCGCGTTCTCCAATGGTCCGACGTAATTCACATCCTTGTGACCAAAACGTTTGATTGCGGCAGTCAGCGCTTCGGCCGTCACACCTTCGATTGGATCTTCGCTGGCCGCGTAGATATCCGTGAGGAACACCACGTCTGCGTTATTGAATGAACGCGCAAACTCCTGCATCAGATCGTGAGTTCTCGTGTAGCGGTGTGGCTGAAACAGGACGACGATTCGCCTGCCACCCGACCCGAGCTTCGCCGCAGCGAGCGTGGCTCTGATCTCTGTGGGATGATGTCCGTAGTCATCGACGACGAGGACGCCATCGACTTCGCCCTTCGCCTGAAACCTGCGGCCCGCACCTGTGAAACTATGTAACCCTTCAACAATCTGTTCAAAAGCCACTTCCAACTCAAATCCGACCGCTATCGCAGCCAACGCGTTGTAGACGTTGTGCATTCCCGGCACGCGCAGGATCATCTCGCCCATCACATCCGTTCCACGCCAAACCGTGAACGACGATCCGAAGTTGTTGTCGTGACGAATTCCATGAGCAGAGACGTCAGCCTGCGCGCTAAATCCGTAAGTCATGCGACGGCGTTCGAGGAGCGGAATGATCGCCTGCACGTTTGGATCGTCGAGACACAAAACCGACGAGCCGTAGAACGGCACTTTGTTCACGAAACTCGCGAAGCAGGCACGCACGTCGTCCATGTCGTGGTAGTAGTCCATGTGCTCGCGATCGATGTTGGTGACGACTGCGATGGTCGGCGTCAACATCAGGAACGAGCGGTCGCTTTCATCAGCTTCAACGACCATGAGATCGCTTGTGCCTAAGTGAGCATTTGAACCGTATGCGCCCACGACGCCGCCCACGACCATCGTGGGATCGAGTCCCGCATGGCCCAACACGGTGGCCACCATTGACGTGGTAGTTGTCTTTCCATGTGAACCAGCGACGGCGACTGTGTGTGGTTTGAGTCGCATCAACTCGGCCAGCATTTCCGCGCGCGGAATCACTGGAATCGAGCGGCGGTGCGCTTCGAGAACTTCGGGATTGTCGTCACGCACGGCAGTCGAACAGACGACGACGTGTGGCTGACCGACATTCTCAGCAGCGTGACCTTCGAAGATCTCAACACCCAAATGCTGCAAGCGATCGGTGACATTCGAGCGCTTCAGATCGGAGCCCGAAACGCGAAAGCCGAGATTGACGAGCACCTCGGCGATGCCGGACATGCCGATGCCACCAATACCTACAAAGTGAACATGTTGAATCCTACGAAACATTCTTTTGTGCTTTTTGTGCCTTTTTGTGGCTTAATTCTTCGATCATGTCGACTGCTGCTGCTGCCGAGTCGCCGTGCGCTAGTTTTCTACTCGCTTCCTCCATGCGATTTAGATCTTCTGGCGCGTTAACGAGCTTCTCGATCTCGGTTGCGAGTCGCTCGCCGGTCAAATCCTGTTGCAGGATCATTCGCGCGGCGCCCGCGGCCTGTAATGCCTCCGCATTCTTGCGCTGGTGATCGTCGGCGGCATACGGAAATGGAACCATGATCGACGCCTTGCCTGCGGCGATCAGTTCCGCGGTTGTCGTCGCGCCCGCACGGCAGAGCACAAGATCCGCTTCCGCGAAATCCTCCATGATATTGTCAATGTAAGTGCGAACGTCTCCACGTTCGCTCCAACCTGCAGCAACGTATGCTGCGTTAACCTTTTCAAAGTCCGCCGGACCGGTCTGGTGCTTGATCCGAAGCTCCACGGGAATTGATTTCAGCTTCGGCAACGCAACCACCATCGCTTCATTGATTGCGCGCGCGCCCTGCGAACCACCAAACACCAGCAACGAAAACTTCCCCGGCTCACGTCGCTTCGGTGGTATTTCAAAAAACTCTCGTCGGACCGGATTGCCGGTCACTTTCGCTTTCCCGCGAAAGTAAGGCAGCGCCTGCTCGAACGAAACAGCCGCGCGATCTACAAACCGCGCCAGCATGCGGTTGGTCCAACCCGGTAACGCGTTCGACTCCATCACGAGTGTCGGACGATTCGTCATTGCCGCCGTCATCACAACCGGACCAGAAACGTAACCACCGGCGCCTACAACCACGTCGGGCCTAAATGTGCGCATCAGCCTGCGCGCGGAGAAAAAACTCTTCGGCAGAATCGCGAGTCCCTTCATACGTGCGCCTAGACTCACGTTTTTTAGTCCTGCACTTTCAATGAGCGATAACTCAAAACCTGCTTGCGGTACGAGACGCGTCTCGAGTCCGCGTGCGGTGCCGACGAAATGCACTTTCGAGTTCGCATCGCGTCGCATGATCTCCTGCGCCACTGCGATTCCCGGATAAATGTGTCCGCCAGTGCCACCGGCAGCGATCATCACCTTCATTGTCAATTGCCGATTGCTGGTTCCCGATTTACCCGGGCTTCGTACGCCTTGCTCAAATTGGCAATTGGCAATCGAAAATCGCCAATCGATCCGCTCGCGTGTTGCGACACGTTTAGCAGAATTCCGACAGCCGCGAGCGTCGGCACGAGCGACGAGCCGCCGTACGAAATGAACGGCAGCGGAATTCCCTTTGTCGGCACGAGTGAAAGCACGACACTAATATTAAAGAGCGCCTGGGCAACGATGCCGGTTACGATTCCCAGACTCAGCAACATTCCAAAACGGTCCGGCGCCAGCAATGCCGTGCGCACACCACGCCAGAGAAAAAGTGCAAACACCGCGACAACGGAGAGTGCGCCAAAGAGACCGAGTTCTTCACCAACAACAGCAAAGATGAAATCCGAGTGTGCGAACGGAAGAAACAGCATCTTCTGTTTGCCCTGTGCGAACCCAAGACCGTTCGTTCCGCCAGATCCAATCGCGATCAGTGACTGGACCACCTGGAATCCCGAGCCTTGCTGATCGGCCCACGGATCGAGAAACGTGACTAGTCGTTTCAATCGCCACGGTACAAAGATCAGTAAACCTGCGGCGACGACGAGTGCGGGCGCGGCCGCCATTGCGAGATGAAGCACACGCGCACCGGCGGTGTAAATCACGACTGTAAAGATCAACACCAGCATCATCGCTGTGCCGAAGTCCGGTTCGATTACGACGATCGCGGCGAGCCAGCCAGTCACGATGCCGCAGGGAATAAACGTGCGCCAGAAATCGCCTTCTTCACCGGCTCGTTTCTCGAGAAAGTAGGCGAGAAAAATAATCAACGCGAGTTTTGAGATCTCCGACGGCTGCAAAGAGAAACCCGGCAACTTGATCCAGCGATGCGCGCCGTTGGTCGCACTGAAACCAAATACCAAAATCAAACCGATCGTGCAGATCAACAACAAACCGTAGACGATGCGACGGTTCTTCAGTTGCTGATAGTTGAACTGCATCGCGAGCAGCATCACGATGAAGCCGATGAATACAAAAACACCTTGCTTCAGCACGTAGTGAAACTGGTTGCCGTTCTCCTTTTGAGCCAGGATCGCCGAAGCGCTGTAGACCATCACCACGCCGAAGAGCGCGAGCCCGACGGTCGCCGCGAAGAGCCACTTATCTGGAGCAAGTTTCCGAGCCATTACTTAAAAGAAGGTTTCACGCAAAGCCGCAAAGAAGACGCAAAGACGCAACTTAACTTTGCGTCTCATTCTGTTCTTGGCGTCTTTGCGTGAAACAAACCTCATCTTTGAAAACTTTCCCGCGATGTTCGAAGCTGTCGAACATGTCGAAACTCGCGCATGCGGGCGCGAGTAGAACTACGTCGCCTTTTTCGGCTGCGTTGAACGAACGCGCGACCGCATCTTTCATGTCCGTCGCACGCTCGAACGGTGCGCTGCTTCCCAATTCATTCGCGATCGTCTCGGCGTCTTCACCGACGAGCACGAGCTTTCTCACTTTCGTGCGAACCAGCGATTCGAGTGGCGCGTAAGGCGCTTTCTTTCCGCGTCCTCCGAGTATCAACACCACTTTGCCCGGTTCCTCCGCGAATGCTTCGAGAGCTTTCAATGTCGCATCGACGCTGGTCGCCTTCGAGTCGTTGTAGAACTTCACGCCTTCTATCTCGGCAACGAATTCGAGCCGGTGTTCGACAGGATCGAACCGTTTCGCGGTTGCGTTCATCGATTCAACTCCCGCACCCGCCGCGATACCAGCCGCAAATGCTGCCGCAACGTTCTCGACGTTGTGCAGCCCGCGTAACTTCATCTCATCGACATTGAGCAACACTCGATCACCTTCCAGCCCGCGAAACACGAGCTCACGTCCCTTTAAGAAAACTCCGCTCTCGACTTCTTTCCGGACGCTGAAGTACAACACTCGCGCGCGCAAACCGCTCGCCCACGACGAAACTGTTCCGTCGTCTGCATTGAGCACAGCCGTGTCTTCAGGAGTCTGGTTCATGAAGATCCGATGTTTCGCGGCCGCATAATCATTGAAGGTCTCGTAACGGTCCATATGATTCGGTGTGACGTTGAGCACTACGGCAATCGACGGGTGAAATGCGGCTGTCGTTTCCAGCTGAAAGCTCGAAAGCTCTGCGACTGTCCAACCGTCTTCTCGCGAAGTCTCAACCATCGAGATCAGCGCTTTGCCGATGTTGCCACCGACCTGCACTGTCAATCCTGCGTCGCGCAGCAACTCGCCGATGAGCGAAGTCGTCGTCGTCTTTCCGTTGCTGCCCGTGATCGCCACGATGCGACCTTTCAAATATCGATACGCGAGCTCGACTTCACCAATCACTTCCGCGCCGGCTCGCTCGGCGTAACGAATCGGAATGATCGTCGCCGGAACTCCGGGACTTACCACTACAAGATCGAGTTGATCGAGTAGCCAGCTCGGCGGTTCACCTGGTAACAAACCGACGCCGGACTCTTTCAACGCCAAAGCCTCTTGTGTCCACTTCTCGAGCGGCTTCTGATCCGTGAGCGCGACGACCGCGCCATGGCTCAACAGAAACCTCGCGGCTCCGATCCCACTCCGCGCCGCACCTACGATCAAAACTTTCTTTCCCGCTAGTTCCACTATCTAAGTTTCAACGTCGATAGACTCAACAACGCAAACAAAATCGCAAGGATCAAAAACCGAAAGACAATTTTCGACTCTTTCCAATCCTGCATTTCGAAATGGTGGTGCAACGGCGTCATCTTGAATAACCGCCGCCCGGTTCCAGTCGTGCGCTTCGTCATCTTGAACACGCTCACCTGCAACATCACCGAAACCGCCTCAATTACAAACACACCGCCCACCATCAACAGCATGAACTCCTGCTTCGTGAGCACCGCGACTGTTCCCATCGCGCCGCCGATCGCGAGACTCCCCACGTCGCCCATGAAAACCTGCGCGGGTGGCGCGTTGTACCAAAGAAACCCGAGACTCGCTCCGACCATCGCGCCGCAAAAGATGGTTAACTCGGCGGCTTCGGGTCGATGAGTAATATCCAAATAGTTGGCCCAACGCGCGTCACTCGTGATATAGGTGAAACCGGTCAGCGCACCCATCGCGATTACAGTGATGCTGATCGCGAGCCCGTCCAAACCGTCAGTCAAATTCACCGCGTTCGACGATCCCAACAACACGACCGCAATCAACACCAGATACAGGTACGGTCCAATGAAACTTGGTCCGTAAGGTTTCGCGGTCGCTTTGATGAACGGGATACTGAAATTCCAGGAGTAGTCGTTGCCGCCCCAAAATCTCGTCGACAGAAACAGCACCGCCCAAACCATGACTGCCACCAGCAACTGCGCCAACAACTTCTGCCGTCCGGTCAATCCGAGACTGCGCTGCTTCGCAATCTTCGAGTAGTCGTCGACGAATCCGATCAACCCGAACAAGAGCGTGGCCCCCATGGCGGTCCAGACAAACACACTCGACAGTCGCGCCCAAAGCAATGTCGAGATCAAAACCGATCCGACTATCAACACACCGCCCATCGTCGGTGTGCCGCGTTTCGTCTGGTGCGCTTGTGGGCCTTCTTCGCGAATCTGTTGGCCTACGTTCCACTGCCTCAATGCGTCGATTAGCTTGCCGCCGAAGAAGAGCGAGATCAGCAACGCCGTGATCGTCGCGTACGCGGTGCGAAAGGTGATGTACTGAAAGACGTTGAGAGCCTTTACGAGATACCAATCCTTATCCTTGAAGTGGAAGTAAAGAAGCTCGTAAAGGAAGTAGTAGATCATTTAGTTTCGAAGACTCTTTAGCAGGATTGATAGGATTCGACAGGATTTACATGTTAATCCTGAAAATCTCGGTCATCCTGTCCAACTAACTCTCATCGCCTCCAGCCAACGGAAACCGCTCACGCAACGCTTTCACGACTTTATCCGTTGCCACACCGCGCGAACCTTTCACCAAAATCAGATCACCTTCGTTGACGTCCTTAATCAACTCCGCCGCAACTTCATCAGACGAATTGAAAAACTTGGCCGCCGCGAGTCCCGCTTCATTCGCTCCAGCGACGATCTCTTTCGCGAGACCACGCACTCCCCATAGCACGTTGACTCCACTGCGAGCGATGTCTTGCCCAACCCCCCTGTGCAACGACGCCTCATCGGGTCCGAGTTCGAGCATCTCTCCCGCAACAACAACCAGTCGCTTATGATTCTGACCACCCTCAACCATCGTCCGCACCATATTCAGCAACGAACGCGGATTCGAGTTGTACGAATCGTCGATCACCGTGAAACCGGCAGCAAAATCGAGCACTTCGCCGCGCATCTTCGGAGGTTGCGCACTCTTCAGAGCCCTCGCGATCTCTTCCGGCGTGATCGAAAACGCCGTACCGACTGCTGATGCCGCGAGCGCATTGCTCAAGTTGTGACGACCACTCATCGCGAGTGTCGCCCGCGCCTCGCCCAACGGCGTTCGCAAACGAAATCCGATTCTTCCGAGCGAGTTCGTATCAATCTCCGTGGCGGTGATGTCGGCTGCATTGTCGATACCAAACGTCAACGTGCGACCCTGATGCTTGTCGCGCATCTTCATCACCAGCTCGTCGTCCGCGTTTAGAATCGCAGTGCCTTCGGGTTTGAGTCCTTCAATCAATTCTGCTTTGGCTGCCGCAATATTCTCGATGGTTCCGAGATACTCGAGGTGAACCGGCGCGACCATCAATTCCACTGCAACATCCGGTGGAGTGATCTGGCAGAGCCGCTGTATCTCATGTGTGGGCGACGACATGCCCATCTCCAGCACTGCGAGATCGAATTGATCCGGTGAACGGTCTTCACTAACCATTCGCAAAACCGACAACGGCAATCCCAAACCGTTGTTGTAATTCCGCTCGCTTTTCAAAACCCGATTGCCCGCACTGCTGAGAATGTGCGCAGTCAATTCTTTCGCCGTCGTTTTCCCCGCGCTCCCAGTGATCGCCACTACTGGTTTTCCCCACGCGGTGTAGAGGCGATGCGCGAGCCGTTGCAACGCAGCGATTGCGTCATCAACCAGCAGCAAACGACCCTTGACGCTCTCCAAATACGAATTGCCGGCGACGTGATCTACTCGTGCCACCGCAGCAACTGCGCCACGCTCGAACGCATCACCGATAAAGCGATGGGCGTCGACAAACTCGCCATTAAAACCGGCGCGGGCGTAGTCCTTTTGCGAAAGTGCAAAAAACAGTTCGCCCGCGCCTACCGAACGCGAGTCGATGGAATAATCTCTAATCTGTTTGTCAAATATCTCAGCGCTGATGCTTGTGGCATTCGCGCCCATCAAACCTGCTGCCTCGCCAACCTTCACGTGATTACGGCCTCTTCCTGCTCCATCTCTACCTGCGAAGGCGTGTTGTCAACCGGTTCGAGCAGGCATTCAACGAGTCTTGAAAGCGAGCTCTGTTTCATCGAAACGTTTGCCAGAACTTCGGCAAAGCTTCCAACACGACTGGGGGCAGAACGTACGTCACCGTTCGAGCCATCTTTTGGGGGATGATGTTGTGCCCGGAGGGATGAACGCTGGCTGCGCATTCGTCTTCTACAGTCAGCGATGCCGTAGTTTACGTCATCTTCAAGAGTTTCTTCATCTATGGTCGGGATAATCATTCGGGTGTTTACTGCAACCTCCCAAAATCAACATAGACAAGCTGCCCTGTGCTCACTTCTGTTCCCGCCGAGGGATTTTGCTTCGTAACTCGTCCTTCACCCCGCGCCTCGACTTGCAGTCCGAGTTGCGCGCAAGTCCGGGCGACATCGCGTACGCTACGCCCGCGCAAGTCAGGCATTAGCATCGCCTTCTTCGTCGCTACAGCGTAGACAACTTCGCCGCTTCGTCCCCCGTTGCTATCCACGGTTGGCATTGTGGCTTTCCGCTGCTCTTCCGATTGCGCCTGTTCTTCCTGAATTTTTGCGGCACGTTCGGGATTGGTGTTGGTCTCAGCGATCAAATCCGGATCCGACTTTGTTTCGATGTCGGGCATGACATTGAGCGTGGGCAGAACCTGTTCCGCAACTTCACGAAAGACCGGTGCGGCAACGTCGCCACCGTGATAGGCACCGGCAGGCTCGTCGATCACAACGATGATCGCGACTTGCGGATTGCTCACCGGAGCGAAACCAACAAACGAACCGACAAACTTTGTAGAC
>Ga0207709_10002972_pt1 | contig 10334 bp, 9 predicted proteins | sample KBSM34metaG_FD_184397 | JGI IMG/M metagenome (GOLD analysis project Ga0207709, IMG submission 184397) | Miscanthus rhizosphere microbial communities from Kellogg Biological Station, Michigan, USA - KBS M3-4 metaG (SPAdes) (version 2) | ecosystem: Host-associated > Plants > Roots > Rhizosphere >...
GTTTCTGGGTCACGCATCCGAAGGGCGAACATCCCCTGATCGAAAAGGTCGACCGCGACTTCGTGTTCCTGCTCAACGCCTACGACGTGGAGCCCGGCAGCGCGACGCCGATCGTGGCCGAGATGACGGACTTCAACATCTGGTCGTGGAACAGCCGGATCTTCCCCGGCATCGACTCGCTGAACGTGCGGCTCGACGACAAGGTGCGCATCCGCATCGGCAACCTCACGATGACCAACCACCCGATGCACCTGCACGGGCACGAGTTCCTCGTTACCGGCACCGATGGCGGGCCGACACCCAGGAGCACGCGCCAGTACGAGGTGACTGCCGACGTGGCCGTCGGCCAGATGCGCCAGATCGAGTTCCTGGCCGATGAGGAAGGCGACTGGGCCTTCCACTGCCACAAGAGCCATCACACGATGAACGCGATGGGCCATGACGTACCCACGCTGATCGGCGTCGATCACAAGGACGTGGCCAAGCAGATCACCAGCCTGGTGCCGGACTACATGGTCATGGGCGAGCGTGGCATGGCCGACATGGCCGAGATGGAAATGCCCATCCCCGACAACACCGCGCGAATGATGACGGGCGAAGGCCCGTTCGGCTCGGTCGAGATGGGCGGCATGTTCAGCGTGGTCAAGGTGCGCAAGAACCAGAAGCCCGGCGACTACTCGAATCCCGGCTGGTTCAAGCATCCCAAGGGCACTGTCGCCTACGAACTCGATGGCCCGCCGCCCGAAACCCCGCGCCAGCGCGGCGCCGGAGCGGCCGCCATGCCCACGAAGAACATGCCCGCCAGGAACGTCGAAGTCCAGGTGCGCAAGCCGGGCAGCGGCCATACCGGGCACTGATTTTTTCTCCCTCCCTTCCAACCCCAACTCTCCAAGGAAACACATGGAACACACCCTGCGCAACACCGCATTCGCAACCCTGCTGGCGCTGGCTGCCGCTGGCGCTTCCGCATCGGGCACCCACGCTGGCGGCCACGGTCACGACGCCGACGAAGCCATCGGCAAACCCGGCGTGGCCGCCAAGGCGACGCGCACCGTCAACGTCGACATGACGGACAGCATGCGCTTCACGCCTGCCGACATCACCGTCAAGCAAGGCGAGACCGTGCGCTTCGTGGTCAAGAACTCGGGCCGGATCAAGCACGAACTCGTGCTCGGCACCGAAAAGCAGCTCAAGGAGCACTACGCCGCCATGATGAAGAACCCCGAGATGGAGCACGCCGACCCCAACATGGTGACCTTGGCCGGCGGCAAGGCCGGCGAGATCGTCTGGCAGTTCACCAAGGCCGGCAAGGTCGATTTCGGCTGTCTGCAGCCAGGCCACTACGACGCCGGGATGAAGGGCGCCGTGAACGTGACCCAGGCCGGCAAGTAAGCGCGACGCTTCCGCTGCGGCCTTTCATCGGGACGCAGCGGGACTCCATAGTCATTCATATCCGAGGAAATTCTCATGTCGAACATTCGCATCGCACTCTTGGCATTCGTTGCCGCACTCTCGTTGGCTGGCGCGGCCAGCGCACAATCATCCAAAGCCGCATCGGACATGCCCGGCATGGCGGACAAGGCCCCCGCGGCAAGCGCCGCCGATTCGGCCGCGGCATCGGAACTCACCGAGGGCGAGATCCGCAAGGTGGACAAGGACAACAAGAAACTCACCATCAAGCACGGCCCGCTGAAGAACCTGGAGATGCCCGGCATGACCATGGTGTTCGGGGTCAAGGACGACACCATGCTCGACAAGATGGAGACCGGAGCCAAGGTCCGCTTCCAGGCGGAAAAGGTCGACGGGAAGATCGTTGTCACGAGGATCGAATCGGCCCGCTGAGAGCCTCAGGGCACGCTCACGCCGACGGGGTACGCAGCGAAGCGAATGTCCGCCGCACCACTTGACCTTCACACGGTGTCAACCCCGACACTGGGCATCACCACCAACGAAGGAGTCATTTCCATGCAAGTGTTCGAAATCCAGTCGATGTCCTGCGGCGGTTGCGCAAGCCGCGTCGCCCAGGCGATCAGGAATCTCGATGCGCAGGCGAAGATCGAGGTCGATGTGCCGGCCCGGACGGTGCGCGTCGAAACCACGGAGGATCGCGCAAGCGTCGCTGCCGCCTTGGCGGAGGCGGGATACCCGCCCAAATAACAGGCCTGTCGTCACCGGATTTCTACCTGTTTTTCCCTTCGGAGAACGCGAATGAACGACACGCCCACCAGGCACGCAGCACACAACCACGACCACGACCACCACGATCACCATGCGTCGCACGGGCACGCGCCCGCAGCCCCTGCGCAGCCCGCCCCTGCAGGCACGGTCTACACCTGCCCCATGCACCCGGAGATCCGGCAGGACCACCCGGGCAACTGCCCCAAGTGCGGGATGACGCTGGAGCCCGAGATGCCGACCCTCGATGAGGGTGAAGACCCCGAGCTGAGGGACTTCAAGCGGCGCTTCGCCTGGACGTTGCCGCTCACCGTCATCGTCACTGTGCTTGCCATGGCCGGCCATCGCCTGCATTGGTTCGAGATGGGCACCCAGAGCTGGATCGAACTCGTGCTCAGCGTGCCGATCGTGCTGTGGGCTGGCTGGCCGTTCTTCGAGCGTGCGGTGCAATCCGTCGCGAATCGCAGCCCGAACATGTGGACCCTGATCGGCCTGGGCACAGCCGCCGCCTTCGTCTACAGCGTGATCGCCACGGTGGCGCCCGGCGTGTTTCCCGCGTCGTTCGTGTCGATGGGGCGCGTCTCGGTCTACTTCGAAGCGGCCGCGGTGATCATTTCCCTCACCTTGCTGGGGCAGATCCTCGAGCTCAAGGCACGTTCGCAAACCTCCGCGGCCATCAAGTCGCTGCTGGGTCTTGCGCCCAAGACGGCACGCCGGATCGGCGCCGGCGGCACCGAGGAAGACGTCCCCATCAGCCACGTGCATGTCGGAGACACGCTGCGCGTCAGGCCGGGGGAAAAGGTACCCGTGGACGGGGTGGTGATCGAAGGCACCAGCGCGGTCGACGAGTCGATGCTCACCGGGGAGCCGTTGCCCGTGACCAAGCGCGTCGGGGACAAGCTCATCGGCGCGACCCTGAACACCAACGGCGCACTCGTCATGCAGTCGGAAAAGGTCGGCTCGCAGACCGTGCTCGCGAGCATCGTGCAGATGGTCGCGCAGGCCCAGCGCTCCAGGGCGCCGATGCAGCGGATGGCCGATCAGGTCGCCGGCTTCTTCGTCATGGCCGTCATCGGCATCGCGGTGCTGACCTTCTTCGCCTGGGGACTCTTCGGGCCGCAGCCCAGCTGGGTCTACGGCCTGATCAACGCCGTGGCAGTCCTCATCATCGCCTGCCCCTGTGCGCTCGGCCTCGCGACGCCGATGTCGATCATGGTGGCGACGGGCAAGGCGGCCACCCAGGGCGTGCTGTTCCGCGACGCCGCCGCGATCGAGAACTTCCGCAAGGTCGATGCGCTCATCGTCGACAAGACCGGCACCTTGACGGAAGGCCGGCCGCAGTTCGAGCGCGCGGTGCCTGCGCCAGGCTTCACCGAGGACGAGGTGCTGCGCCTCGCGGCCAGCCTGGACCAGGGGAGCGAGCACCCCCTGGCCGACGCCATCGTGCGGGCGGCGCGCGAGCGCAACCTGGCGCTGGACACGCCCGACGGTTTCGAATCCAGCAGCGGCATCGGCGTGAGCGGCGGCGTGGGCGGCAGGACGCTGGCGCTCGGGAACACCGCGCTGATGGATCAGCTGCGCGTCCCGGTCGATGCGCTGAAGCCGCAGGCCGAGGCGATGCGCACGGAGGGCGCCAGCGTCATGTTCCTCGCGGTAGACGGCCGGCCCGCCGGCCTGCTCGCGGTGTCGGATCCGATCAAGGCCACCACCATGGAGGCGCTGGCCGCTCTCAAGGCCTCGGGCCTGCGGGTGATCATGGCCACCGGCGACGGGCTGACCACGGCCCGGGCGGTTGCAGCGAAGCTGGGCATCGACGAGGTGCACGGGGAAGTCAAACCCGCGGACAAGCTCGCGCTGGTGGACAAGCTGCAGCGCGAGGGCCGCATCGTCGCGATGGCGGGAGACGGCATCAACGACGCCCCCGCGCTCGCCAAGGCCGACGTCGGCGTGGCGATGGGTACCGGCACCGATGTCGCGATGAACAGCGCCCAGGTGACCCTGGTCAAGGGCGACCTGCGCGGCATTGCGCAGGCCCGTGCCGTCTCCGAGCAGACCATCGCCAACATGAAGCAGAACCTCGGCTTCGCCTTCCTCTACAACGCCCTCGGCGTGCCGCTGGCCGCGGGCGTCTTGTTCCCGTTCACGGGATGGCTGCTGTCGCCGATGATCGCAGCGCTGGCGATGAGCCTGAGCTCGGCGTCGGTCATCACCAATGCCTTGCGCTTGCGTGGAGCCAGGCGCGACGTGCATGCGTCCCATGTCGTCGGCGAAAGATCGGCCCAGGGGCGCACTGGCACAGGCTGAGATCGCTCGTATTGCCGCGGGATAGAAAGGTTCCGGGCTCCGGCTTTGTCCGGCCAGCCTCCATCCACAAATACAGGCGGGTTCATCCTCAAGCAGGCCGGCCATCGAGGTAGCCCAGCCCATCGGACTTGTGCCCGCGATGGCGCAACGCACCGCTGCGCTACTCGCGGCGCTCCTCCTTCCGGTGGGGTTCGGCATGTCCGTGTGGAACCGGCGGATGTTCAGCGCGTGCATGCGAGGCAGCCAGCGGACGTTCTCTCGGGGCCGGCTCCTGGCCAGGCGCGTGCAAGGCCCGTTGCTCGCTCGACCTGCGTGCCGCATCGGCCTGGCGTTCTCGCGCGACCGGTGCGTGATCGGCAGATGGTGGGCGATGCGGCTCGTCGATGGCAGGCGCCCGTCTTCCTGGTGGTTCAGCGCCCGCCCGAGCGGGCACCGCGAGCGACACGGCGGGCTCAGTGCCTTTGGCGACAGCGGAAGGCAAGGTCGTCGAGGGTGTGCCTGAGCCGGTGCCGCCGAGGCCTGCGGCGGCACCGTGGTCGTCGGCCGCGCAGCTTCGGTGGATCGGAGCGCGGCGGGCTGATGACCCGGCACGAACGCCGCGACCGGCTTCGCGCTGGCCGGACCAAGGCATCGAATACATCGCCAAGTACAACCTCGGCTACGACGTGCCTTACACCCCCTACCGCAACAGCGACGTGACTCAAGCAGTGATCTCGGAAGCCAGCCGTGGTGCCGGGCGTCCCGTCTGGGAGCTGTTCTACAACCACTACGTAGTACTGAAGAAGATGGACGCTCCCTACACGCGCATGTTTGCGGAGAAGATGCGCCCCGAAGGCGGGGGCGGCGACTATGGACCGAACAGCGGAGGCTACGATCAATTGGGCTTTGGCACGCTGACCTATAGCCTCGCCTCTCGGGAACGGCGCCACCGCACGTTGGGCTGCGCGAACCGGCGGGATTTGAACTCCGCCCAGCCGGGGTACGCGGTATCCCCCGAACAGGGGATGCACAGGCAGACGAGGGGATGCAAACTGACCTCGCACGCGAGAAAAGATCCCCAATGAAGCACATGCACTGGATGTTCGTCGGCACCGCCTTGCTGGGAATGCCTGCGGGATGGTTCCTTTTCGCGCCCCTCGGCCGCGACTGGAAACCCTGGAGCGCAATGAGCGGGAGACGCCCGGCTGCGGCCTGACCTCTCCGTCGCAATCAGCACCATGACCGAAACAGAGACGCTGCCTGACGAGGAATTGGGCGCGCGGGCCGCAGAATGGCGCCGGCGAGCGCTGCAGGGCGACCTGCACGCTCGCGGCATCGCGCATCAACTGGAGGCGGAATTGCGGCGACGCGCCGGTGCGCCCCATCCCGATTTCGACACCTTGGACCTGCGGCCGCTCGAGCATCGGCAGCGGCAGCGGCAACGGCGCTGGTGGAAACCTTGGTGATCTGCCTGCTCTGAGCAAGCATTCAACGCAGAGCGCCCTGCGACTCACGCGCTGCGCCCCGCGCAGCTTTTGAAGTCCAGCACTTCATTCCCCGGTCCACGGCTTCATTTCCCGCAGGCGACAAGACAGGCCCGGGAATACCCTCTGCCCGGTCGAAGCCTTCTTGCCTACATTGTTTGTATGCAAGAAAAAGCGATCCTTGCATGCAAAACCTCGACAGACATACAGGAGACATCCATGCCTCGCTTCGCCAAATCGCTCTTCGGTCAGGTGGTCATCGCGCTGGTGCTCGGCGTGCTCGCCGGCCTCTTCGCGCCCGAGTACGCCGTCAAGCTCAAGCCGCTGGGTGACGGCTTCATCAAGCTGATCAAGATGATCATCCCGGTGCTGGTCTTCTGCGTGGTGGTGCACGGCATCTCGGGCGCGGGCGACCTGAAGCGCGTGGGGCGCGTGGGCGTCAAGGCGCTGATCTACTTCGAGGTGCTGACCACCATCGCGCTGGCCATGGGCCTGGTGCTGGCCTTCGTGTTCCAGCCCGGCACGGGCATGAACGTGGACCCGGCCAAGCTCGATGCGGCCGCCATGAGCGCCTATGCCTCGAACGCCGACAAGCTCACGAGCGGCGGCACGGTCGAGTTCCTGATGAAGCTGATCCCGACCACGGTGGTCAACGCCTTCGCCACCGGCGATGTGCTGCAGGTGCTGCTGTTCGCCGTGCTGTTCGGCTGCGCGCTCTCGCTGCTGGGCGATCGCGGCAAGCCGGTGGCGGTGGTGGTGGACGCCCTCTCGCTGGTGCTGTTCAAGATCATGGGGATCATCATCAAGCTGGCGCCGCTGGGCGTGCTGGGCGCCATCGCCTTCACGGTCGGGCAGTACGGCATCGGCTCGCTCAAGCAGCTGGGCATGCTGGTTGCCCTCTTCTACGGCGCGGTGCTGATCTTCGTGTTCGTGGTGCTGGGGCTGGTGATGCGCATGTCGGGCTTCAGCCTGTGGAAGCTGCTGCGCTACCTGCGCGAGGAGCTCGCCATCGTGTTCGCCACCACCTCGTCGGACAGCGTGCTGCCGCAGATCATGGCCAAGCTGCGCCGCATGGGCATCCGCGACTCGACGGTGGGCCTGGTGATCCCGACCGGCTACTCGTTCAACCTCGACGCCTTCTCGATCTACATCACGCTCGCCGCGGTGTTCATCGCGCAGGCGACCAACACGCCGATCTCGATGGCGGACCTGCTGACGATCCTGGCCATTGCGCTGGTCACCTCCAAGGGCGCACACGGCGTGCCGGGCTCGGCCATCGTGGTGCTGGCCGCCACGCTGCATGCCATTCCGGCGATTCCCGCCATCGGGCTGGTGCTGGTGCTGTCGGTGGACTGGTTCATGGGCATCGCCCGCGCGCTCGGCAACCTGATCGGCAACTGCGTGGCCACCGTGGCGATCGCGGCCTGGGAAGGCGACATCGACCGCGAACGCGCGCATTCGGTGCTCGACGGCACCTATTCGCCGGACGACGAGCCGCTGGCCGAGCCCGGGGTCGACATCGGCACCGCAACCGCTTCGACCAGCCACTGAAGAAATCCATGGCCACCGACGTCAACCCCACCGCCATCGCAGAACGGGTGGTCGAGGCCATCCTCGCGCAGAAGCTCGCACCGGGCGAGCGGCTCGGCGAGCAGGCCCTGGCCGAGAACTTCGCGGTGAGCCGCACGATGGTGCGCGAGGCGCTCATGCAGTTGCAGGCGCGCGGTTTCGTCGAGGTGCAGTCGCGCCGCGGCTGGTACGTGGTGGAGCCTTCGGCGGAAGAGGCGCGCGATGCGTTCTCGGCACGCCGCATCGTCGAGGCCGGCATCCTGGCCGAGAGCGAGGGCCGGCCGCTGGGCAAGGTGATCCGCAAGCTGCGCGACCACATCGCCGACGAGCAGCGCGCCATCGAAGGCGCCGATGCCGCGACGCGCGCCTTCCTGCTGGCGGACTTCCATGTCTGCCTGGCCGAACAGATGGGCCACCAGCTGCTGGTCGACGTGCTGCGCGACCTCACGGCGCGCACCACGCTGGCCGCCACGCTCTACCAGTCGAAGCACGAGGCGGGACAGTCGTGCACCGAGCACGGCGCCATCGTCGCCGCGCTCGAAGCCGGCGACACGGCCCGGGCGCGCCGCCTGATGCTCGAGCACATCGGCAATGTCGAGCGCTCGCTCGAAGTGGAAGCCACTGCCGAGCCCGACGCGCCGAGCCGCCTGCGCGCCACCCTGGCACCGGTCTCGCTGCCGCGTTCCAAGCGCTGAAGCTGTGCAATAGTGCCGCAGCGCGGCACTGCACGAGGGCGTGCCCGCTGACAGGATCCCGCGTCCGCGCTCGGCTACAGTCCGAGACACCTATGAACTCACCCCAACTCCAGCGCGGCGTGTTCCTCGCCCTGCTTGCCGCCGTCACCGTCGCCTTCGTCTGGGTCCTGATGCCGTTCTTCGGCGCGGTGCTCTGGGGCGTGGCACTGGCGATCCTGTTCACGCCGCTCTACAAGCGGCTGCTGAAGAAAATGCCCGGCAAGCCCAATGCGGCCGCGCTCTCGACGCTGGCGATCTGCTTGTTCATCGTGATCCTTCCGCTCGCGATGGTGGGCGTGTCGCTGGTGCAGGAGATCGCGCTGGTCACGCAGAACATCCGTTCGGGGCAGATCAACTTCGCGGCCTACTTCCAGCAGATCCTGGACGCGGCGCCCCAGTGGCTGCTGAACCTGGTCGAGCGCTTCAACCTCGGCGACATGGCCGCCTGGCAGGCCCGCGTCTCCGCCGTCGCCGGGCAGGCCAGCCAGCTCATCGCGAGCCAGGCGCTCACCATCGGGCAGAACACCTTCGATTTCGTCGTCAGCTTCTTCGTGATGCTGTACCTGCTGTACTTCCTGGTGCGCGACGGCGCGACGCTGTCGAAGACGATGCGCGACGCCGTGCCGCTCGCCAAGCCGCACACGCACTACCTGCTCAACAAGTTCACCACCGTGATCCGCGCCACCGTGAAGGGCAACGTGGCCGTGGCCATTGCGCAGGGCACCATCGGCGGGGTGGCCTTCTGGTTCCTCGGCGTGCAGGGTGCGCTGCTGTGGGCGGTGCTGATGGCCTTCCTGTCGCTGCTGCCCGCGGTCGGCGCGGCGCTGATCTGGGGGCCGGTGGCCATCTACTTCCTCGCCACCGGGCACTTCTGGCAGGGCGGCGTGCTGATCTTCGTGGGCGTGTTCGTGATCGGCCTGGTCGACAACATCCTGCGCCCGGTGCTGGTGGGCAAGGACACGCAGATGCCCGACTACATCGTGCTGATGTCGACCATCGGCGGCATGGCGATCTTCGGCATCAACGGCTTCGTGATCGGGCCGGTGATCGCGGCGCTGTTCATGGCCGCCTGGAGCCTGTTCGCCGACTCGGGGCATGTGGGCGATGGGCACGGGCCGGCCGAAGCCGGCGAAGACAAGAAGACGGGCTGACCCCCGCTGCGTGCATTTCGCGCACGCATTCCTGCATTTCGTCGCATGGCGCTGGGCACCGCAAGGCGCCTGCGGGATCGTCGGGGCCTCCAACCTGCAACGAGGCCCCTCATGCAACCTTCCGCTTCCCTCTCCCGCCCGGCCGTGCGCGCCCTGTGCGCCGCCGCCCTCCTCGCGCCGCTGGGCGCCTTGGCCGCCGACCTGAGCCTGAGCGTGGCCGACGGCCCCGCCGCCGACGCCACGCTGTACGTCGCGCTGTATGACAGCGCCGCCGGCTTCACGGGCAGCCAGTCGCTGGCCTCGCAGACGGTGCCGATGCGCGCCGGCACGGCCCGGCTGGTCTTCCCGGGCCTGGCGCCGGGGCGCTATGCCGTGCGGGCGTTCGCGGACGAGAACGGCAACGGCAAGCTCGACACCAACCTCCTGGGCATGCCGACCGAGCGCTACGGCTTCTCGAACGATGCCAAGGGCAACCGCGGGGCGCCCGATTTCGAGGCCGCCGCGATCGGCGTCGACGCCGACCTGCAAACCGTCATCCACCTGCGCTGAGGCTGCCATGGAACGACGCGAACTCCTTCGCCTGCTGGCCTCGGCCGGTGCACTGCCCCTTCTTGCGCCCCTGGCGCGTGCCGCCGGTACCGACGGCTGGCAGGCCGACTTCGAGGCCGCCGGCACGCCCTGGAAGATCGGCTTCGCCACGCCGCCGGCCGACCTGCCGCTGACCCGCGCCACGGTGCGCGGGCGCTTCCCCGATGCCGTCGCCGGCACGCTGTTCCGCATCGGCCCGGCGGGCCACGACCTGGGCGGCGAGCGCTACCACCACTGGTTCGACGGCGACGGCATGGTGCATCGCTTCGTGATCGACGGTGCCGACGTGCGCCACCAGGGCCGCTATGTCGCCACGCCCAAGCGCGTGGCCGAGGTGCAGGCCGGCCGTC
>Ga0207709_10002976_pt1 | contig 10322 bp, 7 predicted proteins | sample KBSM34metaG_FD_184397 | JGI IMG/M metagenome (GOLD analysis project Ga0207709, IMG submission 184397) | Miscanthus rhizosphere microbial communities from Kellogg Biological Station, Michigan, USA - KBS M3-4 metaG (SPAdes) (version 2) | ecosystem: Host-associated > Plants > Roots > Rhizosphere >...
TAAAGGAAATCCCGGGTCTGCTCACCATCCCCGAACACCGTGATCGGCAGCCCTTGGGTGGCACGCTCGCTGAAGATGCTGATCACGCCCGAATACGGCGAGGAAGGGTCCTGCCGCGGGCCGAAGATATTGAAGAAGCGGAACACCACCGGCTCCAGACCATGCTGGCGGCGGTAGAAATCCAGGTACTGCTCACTGGCCAGCTTATCCACAGCGTAAGGGGTCAACGGCGCTTTCGGTGTTTCTTCAGCAATCGACTCGCCTTCGCCGTTGTTGCCATACACCGCAGCACTGGAGGCGAACAGCACCCGACGCACACCGTGCAGGCGCATGGCTTCGCAGACATTCAGGGTGCCGATGAAATTGCTCTGGTGAGTCTTTACCGGATCCTCGACCGAAGCCTGCACCGACGCCACGGCCGCCAGGTGCACCACCGCAGCGCAACCAGCGGCCGCACCGCTGACCAGCCCAGCATCGGCGACATCGCCTTCGATCAGTTCCAACCGTGGGTGGGTAATCTGCAGGTTATCCCGCTTGCCAGTGGACAGGTCGTCGAGAATGCGTACGGCGTAACCTTTGGCCAACAGCGCATCGCACAGGTGAGAGCCGATGAAGCCGGCACCGCCGGTGATCAGGATGGGGGCATCAGCCATGGCGGTAGAAACGGTCCAGTAGGGGCGGCAGGCCGGCGCGCCAGGCGCGGGGCTTGATACCGAAGGTGTGAAGGATTTTCTTGCAGGCCAGCACGGCGTGCTGGGGCTCTTCGCTGGCGTCCGGCCGCGCGGCATGGGCCTGTGGCGTGGGCGCCTGCACCGCCAGCTGACGGTACTGGCCAGCCTCGGTCAAAATCGCCTGCCCCAGCGCCAGTGGCGTGGTCGCTTCGTTGCCGGCGTAATGGTAGGTGCCCCACAGCGGCGCGCTGCAATCGAGCTGCTTGAGCACCGACAGGATCACCCGGGCAGCGTCATCGACCGGCGTCGGGTTGCCGCGGCGGTCATCTGCCAGCAGCAATTCCTGGGGTTGTTCGGCCCGGGTCAGGAAACGGCCCAGTGCCCCATCGACGCTTTCATCGAGCAGCCAGCCAAAGCGCAGCAGCACATGTTGCGGGCACGCCGCCCGCACGCTCTGCTCGATGCGCCACAGGGCCTGGCCACGCAGGCCGAGCGGCACCGGCTCGTCTTTCTCGCTGTAGGCCGTGGCCCGCGACCCGTCGAAAACCCGGTAGCTCGAAGGCTGCACCAAGGTGATCTGGTGGTGCTGGCACAACTCTGCCAGCCGCTCCACCGCCCGCTCTTGCTGAGCCAGGCGTTGTTCGCTGACCGACTCGGCCTGGAACCAGTCGAAGTAATAGGCCAGGTTGACCAAGGCATTGGGGCGGTGATCGTCGAGCAGCTGAGTGAGGCTGGCCGGGTCCCAGCCGTTCTCCGGCGGGCGCGGTGCCAGGAATGCAATGTCCTCTTCAGCCCCGAGACGAATCAGCGCTTGCCCGAGGGCATTGCCACCACCCAACAGCATTAGGCGCATACGCATAGAGTCAGCAGATCCGGAGAGGTTGATTGAGGGAAAGGGGTCATTTTGCGGTTTCCGGGCGGGGAAGTCCAACCCAGGGCCTAGTGAATACCATCGACAGTGTTGATTTCAAATTTTCGCCACCACCCGCTTGGATGGCCCAATTGCAGCCACGTTTTGCCGACAGGTGCTTGCCTTGGGTTTTGAGGTGGTGCGCAAATCGAGTGCCGCCCGCGCGGCGCTCGATCTCATAGGCTTCAAAAAAGCCATGAGCCAGCGCACACGGCAAAAACAGCAACTAGCCTAATCTGCGTTGCGTAATACCAATCATCGGCTCTTTAAAAGAGGGCAGCATGCACGTACAAACGGACACAAATCACCGATTGAAATGGCAGTTCAACGAACCCGCACCTGGCAAAGAAGTAATCATCGAAGAAGTGTTCGGAAACTACCAACAGCAAGCCCGATTGCTGGTGCCTGATCTTGAGCAATCACCCCCGGTGTTTGTCATCGGGGGCGCGCGCTCGGACTTCACTCGGCTCAACCCGCTGCTCTATCGCCTGCAAGCCGCAGGCATCGGATCGCTAACTGGAAACCTGTCAGGGCACAGTCTCGCCAGCGAGCCAGGTGCAGATTTGCCTTCACTAGCGACCAATCTCGAAGAGGCGCGACGTTTTTTCCGACATATCGCTAATGACTGCCGAACGCTGATAGGCCATAGCCTAGGGGCTGCAATTACGCTGAAACTCGCAGCGCAGTTACCGCAAGTGAACAGGCTTGTATTGATCTGCCCAGCTGTTTATCCAGACCTCGCTCAACAGGCGCCATTCGGCCCGACCTTTACAGCAGCCATCAGCAGGCCCTACGGCTTTCTGGACTGCGACAGCTACGCCTTCCTCAGTCGGTTTCGGGGCAGAGTACTGATGGTGATTGGCGAGTATGACGGGCTCAACTCACAGCGATTCGGCAAAGGGCCTGGCACCAGTGCAGGCAACCTGTGGGTTGCCGGCACCGAGCGCTACAGCCCAATTCCTGAAGAAGTCACTCACGCGCTGATGCAGTCAGTTTCACCAGAGCGTTTCCAATGCCTGTTTCTTACGGACTGCGACCATGGCATCGCCGCCCACCTGCGCAGTACCCCGGCAATCGCGGATCAGGTTGCGGACGCGGTGGAAACGTTCATCCACGACGATGTGTGACGCGTTGCCCCTCACTCGATTTCGAATAGCCCGTTACTCAACGGCCCCACACTCAACCGCTCGCGCACGTCGTCATCGATACGCGGGTCATCCGGCCGGTACAGCTTGACCTGGCGATAGGCATTGATGCGGTTGATCTCTTCGCCCAGGTACTCCCACACCACTCGGGTGCAGGCCGGGTTGCGTCGGTCGCCGCTAGAAACGCCGGTCTTCAGGCCGTTCAGGCGGGTGATGCGGCTCTTGAAGCTGGGGATGAGGATGGTCTGGCTCATCTCGTTAAGGGTCAGCGACTCGTAGTCGATCAGGAACATCCGGTCCTGCAACTGGAACGCCGCGCCCAAGTAGCGGCAACGCACCTCGGCATGCAGGTCGGTGGCACTGCTGCGCTCCTGACGCTCCTGGCGCTCGAACAGGAAGCGGCCGCGCTCTTCGCGCAGGTGCACCAGCGATAGCAGGATCGACCCCGGTACCGACATGCAGTTGGAATACTCGAAGTAATAGCCGCAGTAGCGCGACAGGTTGCCCGCGTGCTCGTGCAAGGGGCGGAACAACTCGCTGATCGGGTCGCTTGGCTGTTCAGCCACCGCCGACACACGGGCGCCGATCAGCCGAGCGAACTGCTCGGGCGGCTGGTTCAGCTCGTAATCCTCGACACCGAAGAAATCGCCGATGCGTTTGAGGTTGAAAGCCGTCGGACGGCTCTGGCCGCTGAGGTACTTGTTGAACTGCGCGCGGTTGATCGACAGCTGTCGGCAAACTTCCGAGATAGAGCGGTAGTGGCTGCAGGCCAGTTTGAGGTTGGTAGCGAAATGATCGCTCATGTTCAGAATCCAGGTGACGCGAATGGCGCAAGTGTAGCATCAAGTCGCATCAAGTCAGAGCAACCCGCGAAATTGTAACCACTCTTGTCATAGCCAAACATGCGCCCCAACGATAGCGGTGCGCCTGCCGTCCGCTGGTCATTCCACACGAAGAATAAGAATCGAGGTCATTTTAATGCTCGAAGTACTCAACGATTTCCTTTCAGGGAAACTCCTCATCGTGTTGATCGTCGGTCTCGGCGGTTACTTCACCATCCGCTCGCGGTTCGTCCAGTTCCGCCATTTTGCCCACATGTTCGGTGTGTTCAAGGAATCGCTGCGTGGCCAGGCAGGCCAGCTGAGCTCCTTCCAGGCCCTGATGCTGAGCCTCGCCGGCCGCGTTGGCGCCGGTAACATCGCCGGTGTTGGCATTGCCGTGACCCTGGGCGGCCCAGGCGCGGTCTTCTGGATGTGGGTCACCGCGCTGGTGGGCATGTCCAGCAGCTTCTTCGAATGCACGCTGGCCCAGGTCTACAAACGCGCAGACGGTGACGGCCTGTACCGTGGTGGCCCGGCCTACTACATCCAGCACGGCCTGAAGCGCAAGAACATGGCCATCGTGTTCTCGATCCTGCTGCTGGTCACCTACGGCTTCGCCTTCATTGGCCTGCAGTCGTACACCGTGACCCACTCGCTGCAGAACGCCTTTGCCTTCGACCCTAAGCACACCGGTATCGTCCTGGCCGTGCTGCTGGCCATCACCTTCCTCGGTGGCATCAAGCGCATCGCCGCCGTGTCTGACCTGTTGGTACCGGTCAAGACGCTGGCCTACATCGGCGTGACGCTGTACGTGATCGGCACCCAGATCGAGCACGTGCCTGCCATGCTGGAAACCATCTTCAAGAGCGCCTTCGGCCTCGACCCTGCGTTCGGCGGCCTGCTGGGCAGTGCCATCGTCATGGGCGTGAAGCGTGGCGTATTCGCCAACGAAGCGGGCCTGGGCAGTGCGCCCAACGTCGCTGCCGTGGCGGCCGTGAAGCACCCGGGCGCGCAAGGCGTGGTCCAGGCGTTCAGCGTATTCCTCGACACCTTCGTGATCTGCACCTGCACCGCGCTGCTGATCCTGCTGTCGGGCTTCTACACCCCAGGCTTCGAAGGTGATGGCATCGTCCTGACCCAAAACTCGCTGGCCGCCGTGGTCGGTGACTGGGGGCGCCTGTTCGTCAGCGTCGCGCTGTCGCTGTTCGTCTTCACCTGCATCCTCTACAACTACTATTTGGGCGAAAACAGCCTGCAGTTCCTGACCCGCAACCGTGCCGTGCTGATGCTGTTCCGCGGCCTGGTGCTGGCGCTGGTGGTGTGGGGTTCGATGCAGGACCTGTCGACCGTGTTCGCCTTCGCCGACATCACCATGACCTGCCTGGCCTTCGTCAACCTGATCGCCCTGGCCCTGCTGTTCAAGGTCGGCCTGCGGGTGATGCGCGACTACGATGATCAGCGCAAGGCTGGCATCAAGCAGCCAGTGTTCGATTCGGCCAAGTTTGCCGACCTGGACCTGGACCGCAATGCCTGGCCTGCCAATACGCAGGCCGAAACAGCCGCTGACAAAGCCGTGGGCCAAGCCCAGCTTCAGCGCTGATATCCTGCCCTGCCCAGCCGCCCCACCTGCGGGCGGCTTTTCTTTCTCCGCTTACCGCCTCGGATGATCTCCATGCGCGCAGTAAAGAATCTTCTCGTCCTCTACACCGGGGGCACCATCGGCATGCTCGAAACCCCAGAAGGCCTGGCGCCAGCGGGTGGTTTCGAGGCGCGGATGCGCGAGCATTTCGCCCAGATGGCCGGTGCCCCCCAGCTGCACTGGACACTGCAGGAAATGAACCCGCTGCTCGACAGCGCCAACATGCAGCAGCACAACTGGCTGGCCATGCGCGATGCCATCGTCGAGGCGGTGGACGTTGCCGGCCATGATGCGGTGCTGGTCCTGCATGGCACCGACACCCTGGCTCACAGCGCCGCAGCGTTGTCGTTCCTGCTGCTTGGCTTGCCGGTGCCGGTGCTGTTGACCGGCTCGATGTTGCCGGCCGGTGCACCGGGCAGCGATGCCTGGGACAACCTGTGCGGCGCCCTGCGCCAGTTCGAACAAGGCCTGGAAAACGGCGTGCAGCTGTACTTCCACGGGCAGTTGCTGCACGGCTGCCGGGCCTCGAAACTGCGCAGCGAGGCCTTCGATGCCTTTGCCGCGCTGCCGCGCCATCGCGACGGTGAGCGTGCCACCACCCTGCCCGCCGAGCTTGGCTACCAGCACCCGCGCAAGCCGGTCAACCTGGCGGTGATGCCGGTGTTCCCTGGCTTGCAGGCCGGGCATCTGCGGGCAGTGCTCGACAGCGGCGTGCAAGGTTTGCTGCTGGAGTGCTACGGCAGCGGCACAGGGCCCTCGGGTGACCAGGCATTGCTAGACGTACTGCAAGCGGCGCGTCAGCGGGGGGTGGTGCTGGTTGCGATCAGCCAGTGCCCGGAAGGGTCGGTGGTGTTCGATACCTATGCGGCGGGTAACCGCCTGCGTGGCGCTGGCCTGGTCAGTGGCGGCGGCATGACCCGTGAGGCAGCGCTGGGCAAACTGTTTGCGCTGCTGGGGGCTGGGTTGGGTGCAGAAGCTGCTGAGCAGTGGTTTGCGCTGGACCTCTGTGGGGAGCGGGCTTAGCTTTCGGCCTTCCGGGCCGCTTCGCGGGTAAACCCGCTCCTACAGGTACTGCACACGTCTCAAGAACTGTAAAGCCCCTGTGGGAGCGGGTTTACCCGCGAAGAGGCTCTAAAGGGAGACGTTAATGGCGGAAGGCAGCGGGAGTCGAACCTGCCCGGGAACGGCTGCCGTCCCCAACCGGGTTTGAAGCCCGGCCGCGCCACCGGGCGCGATTGCCTTCCTTGAACTCAGTGCCTGGCCTGCTGCTGGGCCAGGGCGCTGTCGGCGCGGATGTAACGCTGGTCGGCCACCCGGCGGGTCAGGCCGATGCGGTCGAAATACTCAAGAATCTGCACACTGCGCTTGCGACCGATGCCCAACATATCGCGAAACGCAGCCACCTGCACTACCGGCGCGTCACTCACCTGGGCAAGCAGCAGCGCGGCCATGCGCTGTACCGTCGCTGCCGGGTAGAACAGGTCCCGAACCACCTGGTGCACCAGGCCCAGCCTGGCCAGCTTGCGCATCAGCAAGCGCACATCCGTTTCGGCGCAGCCCAATTCACTGGCCAGCGTCCGCACCCACGGCGGGTCGTACTGCCCTTCCAGCAAGCGGGGCTCCAACCGCGCCCATAGCGCGTTATCGGCCTCACTCAATTGCACCTTGTGATCGGGCAGGTGCAACCACGGGCCGCTGCTGGCAATCTGCCCCTTATCAAGCAATTCATCCAGCAGGCTGACAAACGCCGGACGCTCCAGCGGCAAGGCAGCAAAGCGCCGTAAACGGTCGCGGTCCGGGCCGAGTTGGTCGGGCTCCTGCTGATGAAACAGTGCCAGCCGCTCCAGCACCTGCTGCTTCAACGCAACCCACATCGCACGGGCAAATAGCAACGGCCCCTGGCGCGTGGCAATCACCAGAACATTCGCGGGCAACTGCCAGCTCGCACGCAGGCGGTTGAACTGCCGCTCCAGCCGCTGCGGGTCGAGCCCTGCGGGCGCGGCATCCAGCAAAGCGGGTAACGCTTCCTCCAGGCCCTCGGCATCACGCAGCACCTGCAACTGGCGCAGCCGCGCCTCGCTGCGACGCTGCCGACTGGGCGCAAACGGGTCAAGCACCCACCCGCCCCCCAGCGTGCGCTGGGCGCGCTGGTCGCGCAGCACCAGCCGGTCGCCATGCACGGCCTGCAGCGGCGCGTTGAGCAGCAACTGGGCAAACATGCGCTGGCCTGCCAGCAGTACCTCACCTTCGAGCAGCGCCACGCGGGCGGTCACATCCTGAGTGCCGAGGTGGACGTGCACAGCGCTGAAGTGCTCGAATGGGCGGGTTTCCCCCGCAAGCAACGTCAGCTCGATATCGACCCGAACGCTGGGTGCGTGCAGCCATTCGGGCACCAGCCAGTCACCCCGATGTACCTGTTCGACGGCCAACCGCTCGGCAGCGATGTTCAGCGCCACCCGCTGGCCCGCTTCGGCCATCAGCGCCGCCTGGCTCTGGGCATGCAGGCCGCGCACCCGCACGGGTTTGCCAGCCTTGCCCAACAACAGGGTGTCACCCGCACTGACCTGGCCGGCCAATGCCGTGCCGGTGACCACCACGCCGGCGCCAGACACCGCGAAGGCGCGGTCGATGGCCAGGCGAAAACCGCCGCGCACACTGCGCTGCCGCACGCGCCCTTGCGCCTGCAGCAGTGCCTGGCGCAATGCCTCCACACCTTCGCCCGTGATGCTCGACAGTGCATACTGCGAGGCCCCTGCATACGGCCCCGGCGCCAGCAGCGCGACGATCTGCGCGTGCACTTCTGCTACGCGCGCCGGCGCTACCCGGTCGCATTTGCTGACCGCCACTAACGCCTGAGGAATGCCCAGCAACTCGATGATCGCCAGGTGCTCGCGGGTTTGCGGCATGATGCCGTCGTCCGCAGCCACCACCAGCAACACCAGGTCGATGCCGTGCGCCCCTGCCAGCATGTTGTGGATAAAGCGCTCATGGCCCGGCACATCGATGAAACCGGTCAGTGGCGCACCTTCGGCCAGTGCGGCATAGCGATAGCCGAGGTCGATGGTCATGCCGCGCTCGCGTTCTTCCTGACGGTGGTCGCCAGCCTGCCCGGTCAAGGCCTGCAGCAGCGCCGTCTTGCCGTGGTCGATATGGCCAGCGGTACCGACGATCACTGCACCGGCCCCAGTTGCAGGGCAGGCAGCTGCGCCAGCCACTGGGCTTCATCGTCCAACTGGCGCAGGTCGAGCCACAGCGCATCGTCGTCGACACGCCCCAGCACCGGCACCGGTAACTCGCGCAAGGCGCGCTCCAGCACATGCAGGCTGCGCCCGCGCAGCTTCTTCGACACCTGCGGGCGCAGGCACAACGCGGCGCTGGGCAGGCGCGCCACCGGCTGGCTGCCGCTGCCGATCATGCCCAGTGCCGGTTCCACACTGACCGCCCATTGCTCATCGAGGCGGGCTTTGAGTTCGGGCGCCAGGCGCTCGGCCTGGGCCTGGATCTCGGCCTGGCTGCGGGTCAGCAGGCGCAGGCTGGGCAGGCGCTCGGCCAGCCGGTCCGGGTTGCGGTACAGCGCCAGCACCGCTTCAAGGGCGGCGAGGGTGATCTTGTCGACGCGCAGTGCACGTTTGAGGGGGTTCTTCTTGATCTTGGCGATCAGGTCCTTGCGCCCGACGATGATCCCGGCTTGTGGCCCGCCAAGCAGCTTGTCGCCGCTGAAGGTGACGATATCGGCGCCATCTGCCAGTGCCTGGCGCACGGTCGGTTCGGCGGGCAAGCCCCAGCGGGTAAGGTCAAGCAAACTGCCGCTGCCCAGGTCTTCGAGCAGCGGCAGTTCATGTTGATGGGCAATGCGCGCCAGCTCGGCGGTAGGCACCTGGGTCGTGAAGCCCTGGATGCTGTAGTTGCTGCAGTGCACGCGCATCAGCAGGCCGGTGCGCGGGCCGATGGCGGCCTCGTAGTCGCGCGCATGGGTGCGGTTGGTGGTCCCGATCTCGTGCAGCCGTACGCCTGCACGGGCCATGATGTCGGGGATGCGAAAGGCCCCGCCGATCTCGATCAGTTCACCGCGGGAGATGATGCCCTCCTTGCGCGCCCCCAGGCTGTTCAGCGCCAGCAGCACGGCTGCGGCATTGTTGTTGACCACGGTGACGGCTTCGGCACCGGTCAATTCGCGGATCAGGCCTTCGATCAGGTCGTCACGGTCGCCGCGCTTGCCGGTGGCCAGGTCGAACTCCAGGTTGAGCGGGTAACGGGCGGCGGTCTGCATGGCGTCGATGGCCTCTTCCGGCAACAGAGCGCGGCCGAGGTTGGTGTGCAGCACGGTGCCGGTGAGGTTGAACACCCGGCGGACCTGGCTGCGTTGCTGGGTAGCCAGGCGCTCGCCAGTGCGACCGAGCAGTACCTCTGCGGCCAACTCGGCGGTGTTGAGTTGGCCCAGATGGGCGGGCTCGCGCAGGTCGTCGAGCAGTAGGCGCAGGGTGGCGAGGACAGCGTCGCGGCCGTGGCGGTCGATCAACGGGAGGCAGGCCGGATGACGCAGGAGGGTGTCGATGGAAGGCAGGCGTGGGGTGTCGTTGGCGAGGCTTGAAGACATCAGGTACTACCTTCAGATGATCCGTTGTCTGTTCTGGCCCTTTCGCGGGGCAAGCCCGCTCCCACAGAGAACTTGCTGGTTCCGAATACAGCGAAGTACCTGTGGGAGCGGGCTTGCCCCGCGAAGGGCGCGACTCGATCTTGCAGTGTAGACACTCACCCGCCACCCGGCGCCAGCAGCAGGTTTGGCGCCAGGCGATGAAACCCTTCCTCATCCAGCCGGATATCCAGCGCCAGGCTGGCCAGGTCATCGGCCAGCGGCTCGGCCGCGGCATCGTTCTCCAGATAATGCTGCTTCAGGTAGGTGTTGCACCCCGGGCAACACTCAGCCTGCAACGGCGCCTTGCCCGGCGCATGGCGATCATCCTCCAAGCTGGTATAGCGCAGGTCCTTGCTCGACTCGCAGTACACGCACTTGACCCGCACCACATGCCACTCGCAGGCACACAACGAGCAGGCCAGGTAACGCAGGCCGTTATGCTTGCCACGGTTACGCACCACACCGGCCAACGCCGGCGACCCGCAGGCCGGGCATTGGGC
>Ga0207709_10002977_pt1 | contig 10317 bp, 7 predicted proteins | sample KBSM34metaG_FD_184397 | JGI IMG/M metagenome (GOLD analysis project Ga0207709, IMG submission 184397) | Miscanthus rhizosphere microbial communities from Kellogg Biological Station, Michigan, USA - KBS M3-4 metaG (SPAdes) (version 2) | ecosystem: Host-associated > Plants > Roots > Rhizosphere >...
GCGAATTCGGGGCAGCGCCCGGCGCTGAGCGTACATGTCCCTGCAAACGCCTGCGCCGGGATCGCCTGGCATTTCGGCGCGCTGGACCTCCAGCGCCAAAAGCGGCGTCGGCACGGCGCTGACGGCGCGGAGCCGCGTCTGGTTTACCCTGAGCCACGGCATCCTGAACGAGATCTACTATCCCCGCATCGACCAGGCCTGCACGCGCGATTTCGGCCTGATCGTGACCGACGGGCAAAGCTTCTTCTCCGAGGAGAAGCGCGACGCGAGTAGCACGCTCGAGCCGATCGCCGACGGCGTGCCGGCCTTCGCCATCACCAGCACGTGCAACCGGGGGCGCTACCGGCTGAAGAAACTGGTGCTCACCGATCCGGATCGCGACGTCGTCCTGCAGCGCATCGACTTCGAGGCGCTCGAGGGCAGCATCGCGAACTACCATCTCTACGCCCTCCTCGCGCCGCACCTGGTCAATCGGGGCGCAGGCAACTCGGCCTGGATCGACGATTACAAGGGCGTGCCGATGCTTTTTGCCGAAGGAAGCGGCACCACGCTCGCGCTGGGCTGCTCGGCCCCCTTCCTCGCGCGCGCGACGGGTTTCGTCGGCGTCTCGGACGGCTGGCAGGATCTCTCCCAACACTTCGAGCTGCGCTGGCGCTACGACCACGCGCCCAACGGCAATGTCGCCCTGACCGGCGAGATCGACCTGAAAGCCTGCGCCGGGAGCTTTGTCCTCGCGCTGGGATTCGGACGCAGCGCCGCGGAAGCGGCGCTTCACGTCCGCGCGAGCCTCAACGACGGCGTCGATCAGGCGCTGGCCGGATATGCCGCGTCGTGGCGCGCCTGGCAGGCGGCGCTCCTTCCCCTCGATGCGCAAGCCTCTTCCGGCCAGCCGAACACTTACCGCATCAGCACCGCGGTGCTGCGCACGCACGAGGAGAGCTCCTACGCCGGCGGTTACATCGCCAGCCTGTCGATCCCCTGGGGCTTCGCCAAAGGCGACGAGGATCTCGGCGGCTACCATCTCGTCTGGCCGCGCGACCTCGTCGAGACCGCGGGCGGCCTGCTTGCCGCCGGGGCGAGGAGCGAAGCGCGGCGGATCATGCGCTACCTGCAGGCGATCCAGGAACCCGACGGCCACTGGCCGCAGAATTGCTGGCTCGACGGCACGCCTTACTGGAACGGCGTCCAGATGGACGAGTGCGCTTTTCCCATCCTGCTCGCCGACCTCGCGCGGCGCGAAGTCGACCTGCCCCAAGCGGAGCTGCGCGGACTCTGGCCGATGGTGAAGCGTGCGGCGGCATTCATCGCCATGAACGGGCCCGTGACCGCACAGGACCGATGGGAGGAGGATGGCGGCTATTCGCCGTTTACCCTCGCCGTCGAAATCGCCGCGCTCCTGGCCGCCGCCGATCTCGCCGAGCAGATCGCCGCGCCGGAAGCGGCCGCCTATCTGCGCGAGACCGCCGATATCTGGAACGGCCTCATCGAGCGCTGGATCTATGCCGTTGATACGCCGCTCGCGAAGGAAGTGGGCGTCGACGGCTACTACGTGCGCATCGCTCCGCCCGAGACCGCCGACGCGGCCTCGCCCCTCGATGGCTTCGTGCCGATCAAGAACCGTCCGCCCCAGGGGAGCGGCCAACGTGCGTCGCTGATGGTGAGTCCCGACGCGCTCGCCCTGGTGCGCTTCGGCTTGCGCGCCCCGGACGATCCGCGCATCCGCAACACCGTACGGGTCATCGATGCCCTCCTCAAGGTCGATCTGCCCGCCGGGCCGTGCTGGCGCCGCTACAACGGCGACGGCTACGGCGAGCACGAAGACGGCGCGGCGTTCGACGGAACCGGCGTCGGCCGGCCCTGGCCGCTCCTCACCGGAGAGCGCGCGCATTACGAGCTCGCGGCCGGCAATCGCGCCGCCGCGGAAGCGCTCCTCGCCACGCTCGAAGGCTTCGCGAGCGACGGACATCTCCTTCCCGAGCAGGTCTGGGATGCGCCGGACATCCCGGAGCGCGAGCTATTTCGCGGCCGGCCCTCGGGCTCGGCCATGCCGCTCGTCTGGGCGCACGCCGAGCACGTCAAGCTGCTGCGCTCGCTCGCCGACGGGCGCGTCTTCGACATGCCGCCGCAGCCGCGCCAGCGCTACCAGGTCGAAGGCGTGCGCTCGCGCCACTGCGTCTGGCGCTTCAACAACAAGTGCCGCAGCCTGGCGGCGGGCAGCATCCTGCGGGTCGAGCTCCTCGCCGCGGCGGCGATCCATTGGACGAGCGACGCCTGGCGCACGATCCGCGACACCCCGACGCAGGACAGCGGCTTCGGCATCTACTTCGCCGACCTCGATACGGCCGGGCTCGCGGCCGGCGGCGGAATCGTTTTTACGATCCGCTGGACGGACGCCGAGCGCTGGGAAGGCGTCGACTACGGGATCGCGATCGAGTGAGTCCCAGGCCATGACCCAGGAGCAGCGCGTGCGCAAATCCAATATCGATCCGTGCCTGTTCGTCATCTTCGGCGCGACTGGCGACCTCATGCGCCGGAAGCTCCTGCCCGCGCTGCGCCAATTGATAGGCGACGGGCTCCTGCCCAACCGCTGCCACATCCTGGGTGTCGGCCGGGACGAGAAGCTGACCGACGAGCGCTTCCGCAAACAGGCGCGCGCGGCGCTCGCGCAGGCCGGGACCGCGCAGAAGGCTCAGCGCTGGTGCGACGCCTGCGTCGATTACCTGGGGACCGGCGCGGGCGGCGCGGCGGACTACGAGCGGCTCGCCGCGCGCATCGCCGAGATCGAGCGCCGGCGCGCTCTGCGGGGCGATCGCGTCCTGTACCTGGCGCTGCCGCCGGCGGCCTTTCCCGGCACCATCGAGGCGCTCGGAAAAGCGGGGCTCAATCGAAGCAAAGGCTGGACGCGGCTCGTGATCGAGAAGCCTTTCGGACACGACCTGGCGTCGGCGCAGGCCCTGAACGCGCTCGTGCACCGCTATTTCGACGAAGCGCAGGTCTATCGCATCGACCACTACCTGGGCAAGGAAGCGGTGCAGAACCTGCTCGCGTTCCGCTTCGGCAACGCGCTCTTCGAGTCGGCGTGGAACCGCGACCACGTCGAGAGCGTGCGCATCAGCGTGGCCGAGGCGCTGGGAATCGAGCACCGCGCGGCCTACTACGAGCAAACCGGCGCCTTGCGCGACATGGTGCAGAACCACCTCACCCAGCTCCTCTCTCTCACCGCCATGGAGGTGCCGGCCGCCTTCCAGGCCGACAGCATCCGCTTCGAGAAGGTGAAGGTGCTGCGCTCGGTGGCGCCGATCCGCGACGACGCGGTCGTGTTCGGCCAGTACGCGCCGGGCAAGGCGAAGCGGAAGAAGCTGCCGGGATACCGCCAGGAGCCCGGCGTCGCTCCGCGCTCGCACACCGAGACCTTCGTCGGCCTGCGCCTCGAGATCGACAACTGGCGCTGGCAGGGCGTGCCGTTCCATCTCTGCACCGGCAAGCGCCTCGCCCGGCGGGCGACCGAGATCACGATCCAATTCCGCCGCCCCCCGGTCGCGCTGTTCCGCTCCCTGGACGGCTGCGCGACGAACACCAACGTGCTCGTGATTGCGCTGCAGCCCGACGAGGGCTTCGACCTCTCGTTCGAGGTGAAGGCCCCGGCGGAGCGCTTCACTTTGCAGACGAAGCACATGCAGTTTCGCTATGCCGAGGCGTTCGGCGCGCCTCGCTCGGGAGGCTACGAAACCCTGCTGCTGGAGATCGTGCGGGGCGATCAGACGCTCTTCGTGCACGCCGACGAGGCCGAGGCGTCGTGGCGCCTCTACGGCCCGTTATTGCAGAAACGCTGGCCGCTGCGCTCGTATCCGGCGGGCGGTCCGGGACCGAATGGTGTCCCCTGACACCGGAAGGTGTCCCATGAACGCGCAGGTGCGCTGGCACGCGATGCCGGGTCGGCCCGCGCTCGATCGCGCCGCCGCCGAGCGCATCCTGGCTGCCGCGGCTTCCGCGATCCGGGCGCGCGGGCAGTTTCATCTCGTGCTCGCCGGCGGCGACACGCCGCGCGGGGCCTACCGGAAGCTGCGCGAGTCGCCGGCCGACTGGGCGGCCTGGCACATCTATTTCGGCGACGAGCGCTGCGTGCCGCGCGACGATCCGGCGCGCAACTCGCGCATGGCGGGCGAGGCCTGGCTCGATCACGTCGCCCTTCCCGCGCGCCAGATCCATCCGATTCCGGCCGAGCTCGGCGCGCAGCGCGCGGCGCAGGCGTATGCCGGCACTCTGCAGCACGTCGGCGCATTCGACCTGGTCGTGCTCGGGCTCGGCGAGGACGGCCACACCGCGAGCCTCTTTCCGGGGCACGATTTGGGGGAAGCGCCCGGGTCGCCGGCCGCGCTCGCGGTGCTCGATGCGCCCAAGCCTCCGCGCGAGCGCGTTTCGCTGAGCGCCGCGCGGCTGAGCTATGCCCGGGAGGCGCTCTTCCTGGTCAGCGGCGAGTCTAAGCGCCAGGCCATGGCGGATTGGCGCGCCGGAAGACCGATTCCCGCGCGCGCCGTCGCGCCGGCGGCGGGCGTCGATGTGCTAGTGGCGCCCTAGAAGGGCCATCGCCCGCGCGCATACGTTCTCGGCGGTGAATCCGTATTCGCGCATCACCACCTCGCCGGGAGCCGACGCACCGAAGCGATCCACGGCGAGCACGTCGCCGCGGCCGCCGACATAGCGGTGCCAGCCCTGCGACGCGCCGGCCTCGACCGCCAGCCTTGCGCCGAGCGCCGGCGGCAAGACACTGTCGCGGTATTCCTGCGGCTGCGCATCGAAGAGCTCCCAGCTCGGCATCGAGACGATGCGCGCCCTGATTTTTTTCTCGAGCAGCTTCTGCCGCGCCGCCACGATCAGGCCGACTTCGGAGCCGCTCGCGATCAGGATCACGTCGGGCTCGCCGCCGGCGGCATCGGCCAGCACGTAGGCGCCCCTCTCCAGGCCACTGGCGGCGGCAAAGGCGCCGCGGTCGAGCGTGGGCAGGTTCTGGCGCGTCAGCACCAGCGCGACCGGCCGGTCCGGCGTCTGCAGCGCGACGCGCCAGGCCACCGCGGTCTCGTTCGCGTCGCCGGGCCGGATGACGATGAGCTCCGGGACGGCGCGCAGGCCCGCGAGCTGCTCCACCGGCTGATGGGTGGAGCCGTCCTCGCCCAGGGCGATGCTGTCGTGGGTAAAGACGTAGATCACATGCAATCCCATCAGCGCCGCGAGGCGGATCGGCGGGCGCATGTAGTCGGAGAACACCAGGAACGTGGCGCCGAACGGGAGGGTGCCGCCGTGCGCGGCCAGGCCGTTCAGGATCGCGCCCATGCCGTGCTCGCGCACGCCGAAGTGCAGGTTGCGGCCGGCATGGCGCGACACGCCACCCTGGATCGACGCAGGCTCGAAGTCGCCCTTCCCCGCGAGCGCGGTGAGCGTCGAGGGGTCGAGATCCGCCGAGCCGCCGATCAGCGCCGGCACGCGGGCGGCGATGGCGTTCATCACCTTGCCCCCGGCGGCGCGGGTGGCCATGCCCTTCGCGTCCGCCGGAAAAACGGGAATGTCCGCGTCCCAGCCCGCGGGCAGCTCGCCGCGCACCGCCTGCCGCAATTCGCCCGCCAGCTCCGGAAAGGACTTCGCATACTCGGCGAACCTGGCGTTCCACTCGCGCTCGGCGCGCGCCCCGCGCTCGGCGGCCTGGCGAAAATGCTCGCGCGCCGCCTCCGGAACGTAGAACGCCGGCTCGGCCGGCCAGCCCAGGGCTTCCTTCGTCAGGCGCACCTCGTCCGCGCCGAGCGGCGAGCCGTGCGCCGCGAACGTGTCCTGCTTGTGCGGCGAGCCGTAGCCCAGGTGCGTGCGCACAAGAATCAGCGACGGCCGCGCCGCTTCGTCGCGCGCGGCGCGCAGCGCCCGCTCGATCGCGGCCACGTCGTTGCCGTCGTCGACCGACTGCGTGTGCCAGCCATAGGCCTCGAAGCGCCGCGCGCAATCCTCGGTGAACGTGACCTCGGTGCCGGCGGAGAGCGTGACGTGATTGTTGTCGTAGAGATAGACGAGCTTCCCCAGGCGCAGGTGCCCGGCGAGCGACGCCGCTTCCGAGGCGACGCCTTCCATCAGGTCGCCGTCGCTGACGATGGCGTACGTGAAGTGATTGATGATCTCGAAGCCCGGCCGGTTGTAGCGCGCGGCGAGATGCGCTTCCGCCATGGCCATGCCCACCCCGTTGCCGAAGCCCTGGCCGAGCGGCCCGGTGGTCACCTCGACCCCCGGCGTCACCCCGCGCTCGGGGTGCCCCGGCGTGATGCTGCCCCACTGGCGGAATCGCTTGATCTGATCGAGAGCCAGCTCATAGCCGCTCAGGTGCAGCAGGCTGTAGAGCAGCATCGAGCCGTGCCCGGCCGAAAGCACGAAGCGATCGCGATCCAGCCAGTCCGGATTGGCCGGATGGTGCCTGAGAAAGCGCGTCCACAGCACGTACGCCATTGACGCAGCCCCCAGCGGCAGCCCGGGGTGACCGCTGTTCGCCTTCTGCACCGCGTCCACGGACAGAAAGCGCAGCGTATTGATGCACAGCTCGTCCAGCACGTCGAACAGTTGACTCGCGCGCGCTTGGCGAGTTCCAAAAAAAATCGGGGTCAGACCCCGATTGTTATTGTTGATTCTTCTTGTTGTTGTCGGTCTTGGAGCCTGACCCCGATTCTCCCCCGGGCGAGCTGCGAGCCTTCTTCTTTTGAACTTCCTCTTTTGAAATCTGCCGCGGAACGTAGTCTAAGGAAGCCGCAAGGAACTGCGTAAAAGGGTTTGTTAAATCATCTTGGAGTAAGCTGCGGCTCCAGCCAAAGAGCACCGAGGAGACCCCGTGGAACGTCGCGATTTCCTGCAGCACATCGGCGCGTTCGGCGCCGCCGCCGCCCTTCCGGCCACCGCGCTGGCCAAGCCCTACAACCGGGCGGCGAAATTCGACCTCAAGGTGAGCGACGTGCACTTCCGGAAGAACGCCGCCGGCCGCCAGCTCTGGGCGCGCATCTACCAGCCCGAAGCAAATGGGACAAATGCAGGCCCCTTCCCGATGGTGCTCGACCTGCACGGCGGCGCCTGGACGCGCAAGGACCGGTTCGCGGAAGAGCCGATGGACCGCGCCATCGCCTCGAGCGGCGTGGTCGTGGTCGCGATCGACATGACCCTCTCCGGCGAGGCGCCCTACCCCGCCAACATCCAGGACGCCAACTACGGCATCCGCTGGATGAAGTCCAAGGCCCGCGAATGGAACGCCGACGGCTCGAGCGTCGGCATCTACGGCAGCTCCACCGGCGGCCACATCGCCATCCTCCTCGCCATGCGCCCGCGCGACCCTCGCTACAACGCCGTCCCGCTCGACGCCCCCGGCAACATCGACGCGTCCGTCGCCTACGTCGCCTGCCGCTCCCCGATCAGCGATCCCTACGCGCGCTGGCAGCAGGCCGAGAAGATGAAGCGCGACAACCTGATCAACGCGAGCAAGTCCTACTTCGTGCCCTGGGAATCGATCCAGGAGGGCAACCCGCAACGGATCCTGGAGCGGAAGGAACCGGTGGCCCTGCGCCCGCTCCTCATCATGCAGGGCGAGCTCGACGACAACGTCCTACCGTCCGTGCAGAAGAAATTCGCCGAGACCTACCGCGCAGCGGGCGGAGACGTTCAGTTCGAGATCTTCGCGAACAGCGAGCACGAGTGGACCGGCAAGCCCGGGCCTCAGACCAACCGCGCCTACGAGATGGTCAAGTCCTTCATCGCTCGCAACGTTTCGGCCTGACTCAAAGCGAGCTTCGGCGCTCTCGCTGCATCGATGGTGACTGTCGTCGCCCCATGAAGCTTTTCGTTCTCGTCCTTTCCCTTCTTTTATTTGGCAACGCCTTTTGCCAGGTCCGCATCGTCGTCCCCTTCCCGCCCGGCGGCAGCGACGACGCCCTCGCGCGCCTCATGGCGCCGAAGCTCTCCGAGATCTGGAAAGAGCCGGTGATCGTCGAGAACAAGCCCGGCGCGAGCGGCCATCTTGGCGCCGACTTCGTCGCCCAGTCCCCCGGCGACGGCAAGACGCTCCTCATGAGCTCGACCGCGTCGCTCACCGAGAAAAACGTCCAGCAGTTCGCCCCTGTGACGTTGGTGTCGGCCTCGCCTTACGTAGTGACTGCTTCTACCAAGACAAACTTCACTTCGATCCGCGAGCTCATCTCCTTTGCCCGCGCGAACCCCGGCAAGCTCACCTTCGGCTCCTCCGGCACCGGCGCTGCCTCGCACCTCTCCGCCGAGCTGTTCAAGTCCATGGCCAGGGTCGACCTGGTGCATGTTCCCTACAAAGGCACCGGCCAGGCCGTCACCGACCTCCTCGCCGGACAGATCGACCTCCTCTTCGCCCCTTCGCAGGCGGTGATGCAGCACGTAGCGGCCGGCAAGCTCAAAGCCCTCGCCACCACCGGCAACAGGCGCTCCGAAACCCTCCCCAACCTCCCCACCCTCGACGAGGCCGGCGTCTTCGGCTACGAGGCATTCGATTGGTTCGGCCTCCTCGCCCCCGCCGCCACCCCAAGGAACCTCGTCCTCAAGCTCAGCGCCGACGCCAACCGCGTCCTCGCCGACCCCGACATCCGCTCCCGCATGCTCTCCCTCGGCGCCGACCCCGCCGGCAACACCCCTGCTCAATTCGCTCGCTTCATCCGCAGCGATCAGGCGAAGTGGGCAAACTTGATGCGCAGGACCGGTATCAAGCCGGAAGGCGATTAGAAGAAGGCTATATAACGCCCATCACCAGAAGGACAATGACGATCACGAGAAGCAAACCAACGCCTCCAGTTGGCCCGTAACCCCAACCGCTGCTATGAGGCCAGGTTGGAAGTGCTCCGACCAATACCAGTACTAGGACGATGAGTAAGATCAATCCGAGGCTCATGACGGTCTCCGGTCCTGTCACCAAAACGACCAGTCTCCGCCCACCCGACAGGAAAACGTAAGCGACAGGCCATCGTCCGCTGGGCGCAGGGAAATGAGTCGTTTAGCCTATTAACGGCTGAGGCTGGAATGGTCAGCGGCGCAAGGAGAGCACCGCCGCCGCAAAATCGCCCGGGACCTCCTGCGGCAGATTGTGACCCGCCCCCGCGATCACGCGCCGCTCGTAGGGGCCGGTGAAGAAGCGCCGGTCCGCCTCCGAGCTCGCCGCCGGATTCACGCCGTTGTCGTACCCGTGCAACACGACCGTCGGCACCGTGATCGGCGGCCGCCCGGCCAGGCGCGCTTCGGTCTCCTCGACCTCCGGGTCGCCGGGCACGAGCCCGAAGCGATGCCGGTACGAGTGGATCACCACCTCGACGAAGTCCGGATTGTCGAACGACGCGGCGGTGCGCTTGTACGTCGCCTCGTCGAAGCGCCAGCTCGGCGACCAAAGGCGCCACAGCAGCCGGCCGAGCTCGTAGCGATTCTCCTCGAGCCCCGCGCGCCCGCGCTCGCCGTGGAAGTAGTACTGGTACCAGAGCCGGTGCTCGCGCTCCGGCGCCTGCGGCTTCCCCGCGCTCGGTATGTGCTGGATGTTGTAGCCGGCGCCCGAGACCAGCCCGAGCACGCGCTCCGGCCACAGCGCCGCCACGATGCACGCCGCGCGACCGCCCCAATCGAAGCCGGCGAGCAGCGCCCGCTCGACCTCGAGCGCGTCCATCAGCGCGCGCAGATCGTGCGCCAGCACCGCCTGCTGTCCCGAGCGCGGCGTGCTCGCCGAGAGAAATCGCGTCGGACCGTAGCCGCGCAGATAAGGCACGATCGTGCGACAGCCCGCGCCGGCTAGAAGCGGCACCACCTCGCCGTAGGCGTGCACGTCGTACGGAAAGCCGTGCAGCAAGAACACCGGCGTGCCGTCCGCGGGGCCGCTTTCCTCGTATGCGACCTCCACTACCCCGGCCTTGATGTGGCGTAGCATCCTCGGACCCCGTCGAATTGTAGGCAATAAGACAGCGATGAACACGACAGCGAAGATTCAACATCTCGAAGGCACCGACTTCCAGAAGAGCCGCGGCTTCTCGCCGGCCGTGGTCACCGAGGGCGGCAAGACCGTCTGGCTCGCCGGCCAGACCACCACGACCGACCTGGAAGGCAAGGACATCGCCGGCAAGTTCGACGAGCAGGCTCGGACCATCTTCGCGCTTATCAACCGGACACTCGAGCGCGCCGGCGGCTCGCTCGCCAACCTCGTCACCATGACCGTCTTCATCAACGATAACCGCAACGGCGACCGCTTCGTCGCGATCCGCCGCGAGCACTTCCCCGATGGCCGCTATCCCTGCAGCGCCCTCT